>Ga0209402_10001158_pt1 | contig 29491 bp, 19 predicted proteins | sample ArcticOcean_MG_C_3_FD_187437 | JGI IMG/M metagenome (GOLD analysis project Ga0209402, IMG submission 187437) | Marine microbial communities from western Arctic Ocean - ArcticOcean_MG_CB8_126 (SPAdes) (version 2) | ecosystem: Environmental > Aquatic > Marine > Oceanic | place: Arctic Ocean... | reverse complement strand
AAAGGCCGATTTCATTAAACTAGATAATATCACCCTAGGATTAAATTTAGCTGGTTTCGGTGAAAGTTTAGGTATTGAATCAAGTAGACTATATCTTTCTGGACAAAACTTGTTTACAATTTCAGGATATAAAGGGGTTGACCCAGAAGTAAGATATACTGATAACGGTCAGGAAGGTAACGGTGATTTTATTACTGATATCGATGATCCACTTATACCAGGAATAGATCGTAGAAATACATGGTTTACTACGAAAACAGTCGTTTTAGGATTAAATGTTAAGTTTTAAAAAATAATAATTATGAAAACAAACAAATTTTATCAAACATTAATTGGTTTAGCCCTAATATCTGTTATGGCGAGCTGTGATTTAGAAGAGGAGATTTTTACAGAAATTTTAAGTTCAGAATTTGGACAAACAACAGAAGAAGTAAATTCACTAGTCGGAGCTGCTTACTCAAGTTATGGTGGTTGGATTGGAGGACCTTGGGTAACGCAAGTAATCTCTTCAGATATTGGAATTGTACCAACAAGAGGTACCGATTGGGCAGAAAATGGCCAATGGGCGAGAATTCATGAACACGATTTAAAGCCAGATGATTTTTATACAGGTGGAGCTTGGAACTCATTGTATACAGGAATTAACAACGTAAATCGAATCCTCTATCAATTAGAAGAAGTGGGTACAGACGCAGCGCTTCAAACTATTAAAGAATTAAGAGTACTGAGAGCCCTTAATTATTACTATTTAATGGATATTTACGGAAATATTCCATTGGTAACTTCATTCACTGATGCAGTAGAAAACCCAACGACTACTCAACGTGCTGGAATATTTGCTTTTATTATAAGTGAAGTCGAAGGTGTGATTAACGACCTACCTACCACAGTAGGAGGTTCAAGTTATGGAAAGATCAATAAATGGACGGCACACGCCTTATTGGCAAAAATGTATTTAAATGCCGAAGTATGGAATGGTACTGCCCAGTGGGATAAAGCAAATCAACATGCTACTGCTATTATTGATTCTGGTAATTATTCGCTGGTACCTAGTTTCTTTGATAATTTTAGTATTGATAATGAGGGTTCCAGTGAGAATATATTTGTTCTTGTCTATGATAAGGTATTTTCTGGAGGAATGAATTTAGCAGTTAGAACGCTACATTACTCAAGTCAACAAACCTATAACTTTACACAACAACCGTGGAATGGATTCTCATCAATGGAAGATTTTTATAATTCTTTTGAGGCAAATGATGTAAGACTTGGTAGTTTTATTGAGGGACAGCAATATGATTCATCTGGAGCTATTTTACTAGATAATCAAGCTGAACCGGAAGACCCTAATGGGCCTCCTATTAACTTTACTCCAAATATAAGAAATGTACGTGATGCGTTACGTCAAGACGGAGTAAGAATTGGTAAGTTTGAGATGGAAATGGGTGGAATTCCAGGACAAATGAGTAATGATTTTCCTTTATTTAGGTTAGGAGATATAATATTAACCAAAGCAGAGGCTGAATTAAGATTAGGAAATGCAGGAGGTGCACTTATATTAGCTAATATGATTCGTGATAGAGCTGGTGTAGCTCCGTTTACAGAATTAACATTAGAGAATCTACTTGCCGAAAGAGGACGCGAAACATGTTTCGAAGCATATAGAAGACAAGATCAAATTAGATTTGGCACGTTCAATGATGCTTGGTTTGATAAGCCGGCTGATGCAAGTACTCATATTAATATTTTTCCAGTATCAACGGGTAATATGGAAGCAAATCCAAGTTTGACTCAAAACCCTGGATATTAATATAAATTAGTTTTATTTTATTTGTTGATTAAAAAAAGTTAAGTGATTATATCACTTGACTTTTTTTAATATTTTAATATTTAAAAGCTTTGAAAATATAGTGTTATGAAAAGAGGTGCTTTTATCTTTTTGGGATTAATTATGCTGCTTTGTACTGCTTGTAACCAATCAAGTGAATATCGTTTACGAGTTGAAAGAGAATTATCTAGGAATGTTAAGTATGATACCCTTTTGTTGAATGTCAGATTTGGAATGAACAAGAGAGAGTTTTTTGCGCATTGCTGGGAATTAAATAAAAAAGGTTTTTTTGGAGAAGGAATCAATAATACTACAGTAAATTATACATTTGAGAGGTATGGAAAAGAATTTAGTGTAGACTTCTATCCAAAGTTTCATAAAGGAAAAATTAATGAGCTTCCTGTTGAATACAAATATTCTGCTTTCGCTCCTTGGAATTCAAAGTACTCTATAGATACTTTACTTAGCGAAGTATTGGTAATACATAAAGAAGAGTATGGAGAAGATTTTATGGAAATTAAATCTAAAGACAAAGGGTCAGCATTTACTAGAATAGATGGCAATAGAAGAATTACAATTCATAAAAATATTTATACAAACAGTGTAGACGTATTTTATTTTGATTTATTGTCTGATAATAATACCATAGTCAATGATGATAACTAAAAAAGTATAAGACTTATACATTTCTAATTTTAACTTAATTACTTTTTCTGTCTAACCTGGTCTTGTTTATTAATAAATTAGTGATTTATTTAAGTACTATTACTATGTATAAATTGTTTTTTCTTAAGCCTTACTATAAGTCTCTTGTTTTGCTTTTTATTTTCTGCGCTTGTAAAAATCGGGAAGATAAACTGTTTTCAATAGTTGATAGCAAATCAAGTAAAGTAATATTTTCTAATGATGTTCAAAGTACAGAACATCTGAATATTGTAGAATATTTATATGCTTATAATGGCGGTGGAGTTGCTATCGGAGATATAAATAATGATGGACTAGCTGATGTTTATTTTACAGCAAATCAATTACCTAACACGTTATATTTAAACAAGGGCAATTTTATCTTTGAAGATATTACGGCTACTGCAAATGCTGAAGGATTTTCGGGTATTAATAGTTGGACAAATGGGGTCGTTATGGCAGATGTTAATGCTGATGGATTTCTGGATATATATGTGAGTGTAGTTGGCAAATACAAACAATTCTTTGGGCACAATCAATTATTTATTAATAACGGCGACTTAACTTTTACCGAAGCCTCAAAAGAGTATTGCCTAGATTTAGTAGGATTTTCTCAACAGGCCTATTTTTTTGATTATGATCTTGATGGAGATTTAGACATGTTTCAGTTAAATCATGCAGTTCACAAGCCTGAAGTATATCAAAGACCGGAGACGAGAAACAAGAGAGATAGCCTAACTGGAGATAAACTCTTTAGAAATGAAAACAATAAGTTTGTTGACGTTAGTGATGAAGCCGGGATTTATGGTGGTGCAGCTGGCTATGGCCTAGCAGCTGGAATTTCAGATATCGATAATAATGGTTACGCTGATATATATGTTTCAAACGATTTTCATGAAAACGATTTTCTTTATTATAACAATGGGGATGGAACTTTTACCGAAAATGGAACAAATTCTTTAGGACATACCAGTAGGTTTTCTATGGGTAATGATATTTCAGATATAAATAATGATGGTTTATTTGATATTATCACTCTGGATATGAAGCCCTACAATGAAGAAATAAGGAAGAAATCCATGGGAGAGGCCCCTTTCAATATTTATGATTTTAGAATGGAATATGGGTATAATTACCAATATTCAAGAAATATGCTTCAGCTAAATCTAGGAAAGTTATTTGACAAAGGTGTTCAATTTAGTGAAATAGGGCAACAGGCAGGGATGGACGCTACCGATTGGAGTTGGTCTCCATTAGTAGCCGATTTTGATAATGATGGTTGGAAGGATATATTTATTACAAATGGAGTATTGCACCGCTTAAATGACTTGGATTATATAAATTTCGCTTACAATGAAAATGTAAAACATCTTACTGATTTAGAGCTAGTAAATAAAATGCCAGATGGGGCTGTTCCTAATTTTGCTTATAAGAATAATCGAAAATTGGGGTTTGAAGATGTGTCCAATGAGTGGGGTATTAATTTTGAAGGATATTCAACAGGAGCAGCTTATGCTGATTTGGATAATGATGGTGATTTAGATATCGTTGTAAACAACTATAATAGTGAAGCTAATATTTTAAAAAATAATTCTAGAGAATCAAATAATAACAACTTTTTAAGAGTTAAAATAAAGGGCACAGATAAAAATCCAATGGGAATCGGAGCCAAAGTTGTGGTTAAAACCAATAACCTTGAACAAACCCAAGAGGTTTTTACTGCTAGAGGTTGGTTATCTTCAGTTGAGCCTTTGTTACATTTTGGACTTGAGAAAAATAATAATATAAACACGGTGCATATTAGCTGGCCTGGAGGATTTTCACAAGATTTGAGTAATGTTTCTATTAATTCTACTATAGAATTGAGTATAGAAAATGCAATTTCACTTAAGAATGAGGAAATAAAACCCTCTAAAGTGTTTCAAAGAATAATGGCATCAGGAATTGATTTTGTTCATAATGAAGATGATTATAACGACTTTGAATTAGAAAGACTAATGCCCTATAAATTATCTACCGATGGACCTAAGATAGCGATTGGTGATATTAACGAAGATGGCATGACCGATTTTTATATCGGAGGATCAAAAGGTCAACCAGGCGAACTTCATACCCAAATAGCGAATGAACAACAGCTGTTTCAAAAAGTATCAACAAAAGATTTTATTTTAGACAGTGGCTATGAGGATACTAATGCGATTTTTTTTGATGCTGATAATGATGGTGATCAGGATTTATATGTTGTAAGCGGTGGAGGAGGACATACTGACCCTCTATTACTTGCTGATAGGTTATATATTAATGATGGAAAAGGTAATTATTACCGCTCCAAAATTACATCTTTACCAAATTCAAATGGTTCAGTAGTCGTTGCAAATGATTTTGATGGGGATGGATATATTGATTTATTCGTAGGGGCTCGTTCAGTTACCGGTAGCTATGGAATATCTCCTAGAAGTTCCATTTTATGGAATCAGGGAGACTTAGTATTTCGTTCTGATAGCCAAACATCAAAACTTTTAGAAATTGGAATGATCACAGATGCGACATTTTTAAAAGACTCTGGAGAATTGTTCCTTGTTGGAGAGTGGATGCCCATTACTATATTGAAGTTTAGTGGAAGAACAATTCAATCCAGATCAATACAGTACTCTTCGGGATGGTGGAATGCAATACATGCTGAGGATATGGATGGTGATGGCGATATAGATTTATTAGTCGGAAATAATGGGACAAATTCTGCTTTAAGACCAACTCTAGATAAGCCACTAGGACTATATATAAAAGATTTTGATGGAAATTCTAAAACAGATCCCTTATTATCTTATTGGAAGGACAATAAAGAATGGCTATTTGTAGGCCTTGATGAGCTCAAAGGACAGGTTGTGCCTTTAAGAAAACAATTTAATAATTACGAAGATTTCTCCAAAAAGACCCTTGATATGATCATAACTGAATCAATGAGAGCAGATATGGTGTATAAACAAGTAGAAACGTTTGAATCGGTTTATATCTCAAATAACAGTGGTAATTACACACTAACCCCTCTACCACTTGAAGCACAAAAGTCTCCCATATTTGGTTTTGCTACGGCAGATTTTAATGGTGATGATATAAAAGATATTATCAGCATTGGTAATTTTTATGAATTTCAACCCAATATTGGTAGAGCCGACGCATCGTATGGCAATTTATTAACTGGAAATGGTAATGGAACTTTTATTTGGGTGGAGCCACGAAATTCGGGATGGGTTATTCCTGGCGAAGGACGGGATCTAAAGTTGATTAAAGTAGCAAATGAAAAGGGAAAACCAATAATTTTGGTAAGTCGTTGTAACGATTCCCCTTTGTTTTTCACCTATTGAACCCCCCAGTTATCTCACCGCACAAATGATTAATAATGAAGAATATGACTTTTATTTTAAGTTATACACTTGTTCTCTAATTGTATAATCCTTAAGAATTGATTGAATTTTCCACAACTAACATATATTTTATCCGCTACTTACGGTCGTATCAAGATATCGTTAATGTTGTTAGCCAGATTTATACTAATTTTAATTATTACCCTATGTAGGTCAGTCTTTTGCAATAGGTTAGCCCAGAGTTGTTTCAAATAAAAGATGACAAGACAAAATCGATAATAATTCCTTTAACCTTACCAAACCATGAAAGACAAAAAAAATACATACCTCTTTTTTGCTACTGTCTTTTATTTGATCTTTTTTAACAAGGCTCTTATTTTCAAAATATTAATTAACTTGAATACTAATCAAAAACCGAATCTGATATTTTGGTAGGGGCAACAAATTTTCTAAGATAGATAATCTTTCCGTTTTTCTCTCTTTTGGCTTTATAGGTTTCCCAAGATCTCGTATGTTGCAATTGAGACACATGACAAATAACAGAGTTATAGGCTTTTATCATATCCTCTTCGGTATAGCTCACATGCGTAGTTAAATACTTCTTATCCTGTCCTTGAATAATCTTTGATTCTGGATCTTCAATAGATTCAGTTGGAGTTCCATAATAATAAAGAGATGTTGGCCTATCCCAAACTCTGCTTGTAAATATCTGAGTCATGGTTAAACTTACCAGCCTGTGGTCAATGTGGGCATAACCACCCTCAGGACCCCAAGTGATAATTACGTCAGGCTTAAGTTTTTCAACAATACCGTGCATTGCTTTAATCATAGACCGAACATGGGGTATATGTCCATCATAGCCCTCCCCTGATTTAAGTTGATCATGATATTTAAGATGGACGAGTTCAACACCAAGTTCGGAAGCAGCACATTTCATTTCTCTTTGACGCATAGCAACCACTCCACCACCAGCAACGTAATCTGTTTTGTCATTAACACCTAACCTCCCATCGGTAACTATAACCAAATGAACTTTTGCTCCTTCCCTTGCATATCTGGCCAGAATAGGAGCAACAGTCATTTCGTCATCAGGGTGTGCAAAGGCAGCGAGAATGACTTTACCTTCTAATGGTTTTTGTGCAAATAGGTTAGTTTGGAAAAACATTAAAATGAAAGCAAAGGTTATCCATGAACCCTGGAGTATTTTTAAATTGAATAGATTCTTCATGTCAAATTTCGTATTAGGAAATGAATTATTCATTAATGGCCATTTGCCATTTACACAAAGTTAACGATTGCATAAATTTAACCTTATATTTTTACGATTGTTTTATGCAAACGGTTGCATATAATTTAATCATTATTTTTAAAATCAAAATTATACTATGGTTCTTGATTCTAAGAAACTGTGATTAAATTAATTATTATTTCCAATAGACTAAAGTCCAGACATAGAAGGTGGTAGATTTTCACTTCCCCAAGGGGAGGGTTTATTCCCCATTATCAACTCCAATACAGCGCCATTTTTTATATCAGAATGCCTGAACCATGCTTGGTTCAATGATTCCCCATTTAGTTTGGCAGATTGCACATAACGATTCTTGTCAGATTTGTTTTTAACAATAATTTTAAATTCGGCGCCATTCCCAAGTTCAATGGTGCTTTTGCTGAATTGCGGACACGTAATTAAATAAACATCCTGACCTGCGACGGGGAAAAATCCCATGGAATGGAATGCAAACCAAGCTGACATTGCTCCCGAGTCATCATTTCCGGGCAAACCACCTCGACCGGTATTGTAATTTTCATCAATGATCTTCTGCACTATATCAGCTGTTTTATCCTGTCTTCCAGCGTAGATGTACAAGCTAGGCGTTAAAAATCCTGGTTCGTTATTTACGTTATAAAAACCATGTTCAAAAAAAGTGTCGAGCCGCTTAATGAATGCGTCATTTCCACCAGTAAAATCGATTAGTTTTTTCATATCATGAGGAACATAGAAAGAATATTCCCAGGTGTGACTTTCGTAAAAAAACTCAGTCCAGTAACCAATTTCCTGAAACATATTATAATTGGTATCCCAAGTACCATCGCTATTTCTAGGCCATATAAAACCTTTAGAGCCATGATCTTCTATAGGCCTCCAAAGATTCATCCAATTATTAGCTCTTTTTTTATACTTTTCAAAATCGGCCGTTTTACCCAATCCTTTGGCAACCGAAGCAATAGCCCAATCGTTATTAGCATATTCAAGGGTTCTTGATCCGGCTCTTTCATAATCACTAGAAATATACCCAATTCGATTATAATCATATAAGCCGCCCCTACCTTCTTTTTGTTCATTTCCACCGGGAGGGACTTCTGCATTTTTCAACATTGCTTGATAAGCTTTTTCATAATCGATCCCCTCTAATCCTTTTAAATAAGCATCGGCAATCACTATATCGGAATTGCTTCCTCCCTGGGTTCTTCCATTGTCATTACCACTACGTCCATCCGGCATATACCCATCATGTTCATAAATATCTACCATGGATCTAATTATTTCTACATGTCTCTCAGGATTAATTAAGGTCAACAATGGATTTGTGGATCTATAAGTGTCCCAGATGGTATAATAATCGTCATAATAAGGCTTATTTGAAGTCCATTTTGGGTTTTCACCACTTCTGTCTGAGGGCATTAGTTGACTATGATAAAGCGCCGTATAAAACATGGCTTTTAAATCTTCGCTTCCTCCTTCTACACGCACTTTACGAATAACATTGTTCCATTTTTTTTTGGCATTATCTATTACTTCTTGAAAATTCCAGTCGACAATTTCATTTTCTCTATTTGCACGTGCTTTTAACCTTCCCAAAAATGAAATACCTACCTTCATTTTTATTTTCTGGTTGGCAGCAGTTTTGAATTTTAGAAATGCAGCTGTTTTTTCGCCTGTATCAACCTCCGAAGTTGAATTTATTTTGATCTTTCCTGATTTGATGGTGCCAAACTCCTCTGGAGGAGTATCAATTTCGGCACTAAAATAAACGGTGTAAACACCTCCTTTATTCCAGCCACCTCTAATACGGGTGTATCCCTCAATTACCCTTTCTGAAATAAATTCGATTTCAGATCCAACAAAATTTTGGGCCTCACTCCTGTTATCGGCATAATCCAAAAAACTTCCGGTATCAATTAATAAATAAGCCTGATTGGAAGTTGGAAATGTATATTGATGAAAACCGACGCTATGAGTCACAGTAAGCTCTACATCAATGTTCCATTTCTCAAGATTTACTTTGTAATATCCCGCAGTTATTTTTTCATCTTTCCCGTTGGAAGCATAATCCGTAATATCTATTTCCCCTATGCCTGCAGCAATAGTAACATTCCCATATTTTGCACCTCCTCCAGTACCGGAAACATGGGTATGACTAAATCCTTTTATTTTCTCACCGGTCACATAACCTGAATTAGTATGTACTACACAATCTGGACCTAATTTGACCATACCGTAAGGCAAACTAGGCCCCGGAAGAACATGGCCTCCATTATCCAGTCCAATTTCAGGCTGAATGTATCTTTCCAAGCCTTCAACTTTTGATTGAGAGTAGGCTAGCATCGTTGTTAGAACAAGACAGAAAAAAAATGGCATTGTTAACCTCATCTATTTAAATGCTTTCTTTAGGAGTTATATATAATATTTGGTGATCATAAATATAATATTTCTAAAAAGGACTTATACCATGTTGCGAAAAGATAAAAATGAAAATTTATTCAAAGACAGTATCTGAAATATCTTTACTGCTTAAGAATTTTCTCAGATATACATAATTCCCGTTATCGGTTATATTTTTTCTGAATTTTTTCATTCCTTCTTCATTTATCTGGCTTATATGACAAGCTAATGAAGCCTCTGCTTTTTTAAAGTCTTCGTCTTTATAAGCTATTTTTGCTTTTAAGAATTTTTTGTCTAGGCCTATAAGGCTTTTTTGTTCAGCATCAGGTAACTGCTCAGATGGAATCCCATAATAATACAAGGTGGAAGGCTTCTCCCATTTTCTACTTATAAATGCTTGGGTCACACTTGCCCCAACCAATCTATGATCTATATGATTGGTTTCACCATCTGGACCCCAGGTAATAATGGCATCTGGTTTTAGCTGTTCTATAAGGTGGTATAATTCCTTTATAAGAGACCTAGCATGGGGTATATGGCCATCATAGCCTTCACCACTTCTCAACTGATCGTGATAATTTAAGTGAATAAGGTTTACCCCCAATTTAGAAGCAGCGCATTTCATTTCCTCCTTACGTATAACAACCAATTCTTCTCCAGATTCATAATCGGTAAAATCGTTTGTTCCGTATCTTCCATCTGTGGCAATTACTAAATGAACCTTGGCGCCTTCTCTTACAAATTTAGCCATTATGGGGGAAATTCTTCTTTCGTCGTCGGGGTGGGCAAAGACAGCCATTAAAATCTTGCCCTCTAAAGGCTTTTGAGCCCATAAGTTTGTTCCGAAAAACGTAAATACGAGAAAGATGGTGATGGATATAAACTTGAGGTTTATTAATAAACCATTTGTTTTGTTACATTTTGTCATGAAATTTCAAATTTAGCTTGGACATGGTATTACTTTAATTCTGTCATATACATAGCCTATATAAGATAAAATCTCCATTATCAAAGTCAATAGGGAGCCGCATACTTCAATTTAGCGCTATTACTCAAAGATTGAATAAGTTATTTTGGTAGGAGCAATAAATTTTCTAAGGTAAACGGCCGCTCCATTTTTAGTTTTACGCGCTTTGTAGGCTTCTAAAGTAGTTGGTCGAACCTGAGATTTATGACACATGATAGAATTATAAGCTTTTTCAATGTCTTCATCTGTGTATGAGATCCGAGTAGTCAAGTATCTTTTATCCTGCCCTCGTAATATCTTCGATTCGGCACTATCCAAATGATCGGAAGGTCTGCCATAGTAATACAGAGCAATTGAATTGTCCCATACTTTGTTGACCACAACTTGGGTCATGCTAGCTCCTACCAATCTATGATCCATATGATTCGAAGAACCATCTGGTCCCCAAGTGATTATTACATCGGGCTTAATCTCGTCTACGATACCGTGAAGTTCTTTTATCAAAGACCTGGCATGCGGAACATGGCCATCAAAGCCCTCATTTGACCTAAGTTGATCGTGATAATTAAGGTGAATGAGCTCCACGCCCAATTTGGAAGCTGCGCATTTCATTTCCTCCTTGCGTATAACAACCAATTCTTCTCCAGATTCATGATCGGTAAAATCGTTTGTTCCATATCTTCCATCAGTAACAATCACTAAATGAACTTTAACACCTTCTCTAAGATATCTTGATAAAATTGGTGAAACAGTACCTTCATCATCCGGATGAGCAAATACAGCAAGAATAACTTTATCTTTTAGAGAATCTTGTGAATATGAATAAGAATAACTAAGTGCAATCATTAAGAATAATGCTTTGAATAACAATTGTTTATTTACATTAAGAGATAATGTTCTCATATGATGTTTTTTAAATTTTTAACTATTGTCAAGTTAATGTAATCTCTTTTGCAAAAAATAATTAACAGCAGAAACTTATGCAAACCTTTGCATAAAAACGCCTTGTTGTTGTACTCAATATTTAATAATTTATAGTTATTTTAAAGGCCTTAGTCTATGTGAATTATAACTGAAAAGATTATTGGATTTAATATGTTAATTTCAACAAAAAAATTATTTAAAAAATGTTATGGTAACTATGCTATCGCAGCAGTAAATGTTTTTACCATGGAGCAGGTTTTAGGGCTATTCGCCGCGGCTGATTATTGTGGAGCTCCATTTATAGTCCAAACTACCCCTTTGGCAAGAAATTATGCAAATGCTGTTATGTTATTGAACATGATAGAGGCTGCCTCAAAAATATATCCAAATACCGTTTATGCAATACACTTAGATCATGGAGTTGAAAACCATGTTTTTGATGCCATAGGGTCTAAACATTATACCTCAGTTATGATTGATGCATCACACGATGATTTTGATACTAACGTTGCAAGAACAAAAAAAGTTGTTGAATATGCACATAAATCTGGTGTTTCAGTTGAAGCTGAGTTAGGAGTGTTAAGTGGTGTTGAAGATGATATCTCTATTGAAGAAAATTATGCCAAATATACTAATCCTGACCATGTAGTAAAGTTTGTAGCTCTTACTAATTGTGACAGCTTGGCTATCGCCGTGGGAACAAGCCATGGAGCCTATAAGTTTTCTGTAGAGCAAGGATTGAAGTTTGATATTTTAAAAAAAATTCAAAAAAGTCTGCCGGAATTTCCTTTGGTGTTGCATGGTGGATCAGCTGTAAATTCTGACGAGATAAAATCCATAAACATACATGGTGGCAAATTGTTGGAAGGAGCAAAAGGTGTAGATGATGGCCAGCTCAAAGAAGCTATTAAATATGGGATTTGCAAAGTAAACATTGCCACAGATACTAGGTTGATTTGGGCTCGGGTGCACAGAGAGTTTTTTGCAAAACATCCAGGTAAGTTTGATCCAATTATCCCTGGAAATACTTATATTGAGGAGCAGAAAAAATTTCTTATTAAAAAATTTGAACTCCTAGGAGCTATAGATAAAGTTAAGGAATATCATCAAGAACAAATAATATAAGTTGTTGCTATTATGGAGGGGAAAAAGAAATCTTTTTTATTGAAACGACCAAAAGACACTCTAGGAGTGTATCAGCAAGTAACGACAAAATCTGCTAACTGGGACTATCTTAATTTTGAAGCAAGAAAAATGCCCTTAGGTGAAAAATGGAAGCATAACACAGAAGAAAATGAAATGGTGATTGTGTTATTTAGCGGCAATTTTAAAGTATCTAGTGATAAAGGTAACTGGGAAACGATTAATGGCAGAAAAGATGTTTTTAGTGGCATTGCGCATACTTTGTACTTGCCAAGAAACACGAAATTTGAATTGGAGGCAACTAGCCTAATATTAGATATTGCATATGGCTGGTGTCTATCCGACGCCGATTTTCCTGCAAAGTTTGTAACACCTCAAGAAACTCCGGTAGTTATTTTTGGAGGCGATAATGCCACACGACAGTTTAACGATCTTGTACCTCCAGGGTTTGGATGTAGTAAGATTGTATCTAGAGAGGTTTATACCCCTTCTGGAAATTGGAGTTCTTATCCAGCCCATAAACATGATGAAAGAATAATTAGTCATAAAGGAGAAGTACTTGAGCCAAAGCAAGATGAAGTATATTTTTACAAGTTTCAGAAGCCTGAAGCCTATGCTATTCAACAAGTTTATGCAAAAGATAGTTCTTTAGATGAATTAGTAAGGGCTAAGCACAATGATGTGGTCTTAATTCCTAGAGGATTTCACCCTGTAGTGGCGGCTCATGGCTTTCATTGCTATTACCTTAATTTTTTGGCGGGAACCGACCAATGTTTGGAAAATACAACGGATCCAGACCATAAATGGATATACGATTCGTGGAGTGGACAAGACAAAAGACTACCGCTAGTAACAGCAAAAATGAATAAATGTTAAGGCCAGTAATAAATAAAGATATTGATGTAATTACTATAGGAAGATCTTCCATAGATCTTTATTCGCAAAACATAGGTGTTGAATTTGAAGACATTAAAGGTTTTGATGCATATGTTGGAGGTTCGCCTCTAAATATTGCTGTAGGATGTAAAAGATTAGGATTAAAATCGGCACTATTAACTGGAATTGGGAACGATAAGATAGGTGACTTTATTTTGAATTTTCTCAAAAAGGAAAAAATAGAAACCAGCAGTGTATCGAGAATTCCAACGGCAAGAAGCAGCGCTGTTGTTTTGGGTATCCAGCCCCCTGACAAATTTCCGTTAGTATTCTATAGAGATAATGCTGCCGATAGTCAAATCACTATAGACCATGTTGATAAGGCGAGAATATCAAGAAGCAGATTAGTTCTAATTACGGGAACTGCTTTAAATGTTGAACCAAGTAGAAGTGCAGTTTTTCATGCAGTAGAAGTAGCCTCACGAAATGACATACCTATATTATTTGATCTTGATTTTAGAGCAGATCAATGGAGTGACCTACGTTCATTCGGTCTAATGTCAAGAGCCATTTTACCGAAAGTTAAAATTGCGATTGGGACAGAAGAAGAAATCCTTGCTGCGATGCTACAATCAAAAGATCAGATCGTGATAAAAGACCAACAAATTTCTGCTCCCGAAATAACAGGAGATTTAGATGCAGCTATAAAATCAATATTAGCATTAGGCGTAGAATACCTTATTGTAAAAAGTGGGTCAAAAGGAGTGACTAACTATTATGCAGATGGAACCATTGAAAATGTTCCAGGGTTTCCTGTAAAAGTTTTAAATGTACTAGGGGCTGGTGATGCTTTTGCAAGTGGTTTTATTTATGGATTCTTACAAGGATGGGATATGTATAAGGCATGTAGAATGGGTAATGCAAGTGGAGCGCAAGTTGTGCTACAACCAGGATGCGCTAATTTTATGCCATATTACGACGAATCAATCGAGTTTATAAATAACAAAGGAGGCTTTTAATAATGAAAATAATTAAACTAACAGTAGCTCAAGCCGTCATTAAGTATTTGAATCAGCAATATGTAGAAAGAGATGGGGTTGAAAGTAAATTTTTTGCAGGTTGCTTTGGTATATTTGGGCACGGAAATGTTGCAGGTATAGGTCAGGCTATCCAGCAACAGGATGAATTACGGTATTACCAATGTAGAAATGAACAATCTATGGTGCATACGGCAGCGGCCTATGCGAAAATGAAAAATAGACTTAGTACATTTATTTGCACTACGTCAATTGGTCCTGGTGCCACAAATATGATCACTTCAGCGGCAGCGGCTACCATAAACAGATTACCAGTGCTATTATTACCTGGAGATATATTTGCAAAAAGAAATGTTGCACCTGTATTGCAGCAATTAGAATTTGAAGGTTCCCAAGATTTCTCTGTAAATGACTGTTTTAAACCTATCTCAAAATATTGGGATCGCATTAATCGCCCTGAACAGTTGTTATATGCCTTACCGGAAGTAATGAGAGTACTAACCTCTCCGGCTCAAACTGGAGCTGTTACTTTATCATTACCACAAGATGTTCAGGCAGAATCATTTGACTTTCCTGTTCATTTCTTTAAGAAAAAGGTTTGGAAAATTATAAGACAACGTGCAGATAAATCGCAACTTAAGTTAGCCGCCAATTTAATTGCGAATAGCAAAAAACCACTTATTATTGCTGGAGGTGGTGTACACTATAGTGAAGCTATCACAGATTTAAAAGAGTTTGTAGATAAAACTCATATTCCTGTTGCCGAAACTTTTGCTGGAAAGGGAGCTCTTAGATATGATGATCCACATCAATTAGGTGCTATAGGCGCTACCGGAACGCCGGGAGCCAATGAAATTTCAAAAGAAGCTGATTTAATAATAGGAATTGGAACCAGATACAGTGATTTTACAACGGCCTCTAAAACGGCATTTCAAAACCCCAAAGCTCAATTTGTGAATATTAATGTTACAGATTTTGATGCTGCAAAGCACGGAGGAATTATGCTTCAAGGCGATGCTAAATCTGTCATACAGGAGTTAATGGAGCTTTTGGACAGTTTTGAAGTTTCTGAAAATTATAAAAACAGTGTAAAAGATTTCAATCGTTCATGGGAAAACAAAGTATCCGAAATATATAATTACAGACATGATAACCTTTTGAGTCAAGGAGAAATTATAGGAGCTGTAAATGAATTTTCTGACGAGAATGATGTTGTACTATGCGCAGCCGGAAGTTTACCAGGTGATTTGCACAAACTATGGAGAGCAAAAAGCAATAAAAGTTTTCATCTAGAATATGGCTATTCTTGTATGGGGTATGAAATTGCAGGAGGTTTGGGTGCAAAAATGGCAGACCCAGAGCGTGAAATTTATGTAATGGTTGGAGATGGAAGCTACCTTATGTTGTCTCAAGAAATTGTAACCTCTATACAAGAAGGTTTCAAATTAACCATTGTTTTAATCAATAACGATGGATACAAAAGTATAGGAGCATTATCCAGAAGTTTAGGTAGTGAAGGTTTTGGTACCCGATATTTATATAGAAACAATATTTCAGGTAAGATTGATGGAGACCAAATTGAATCCAAAGCCTTATTGCCCGTTAACCTGGCTGATAATGCTAGAAGCCTTGGAGCATACGTTATTGAATGTGCGGATTATAAAAGCTTAACGGAAGCTTTAAAAGCTGCAAAAAAAAATGATAAAACTACTGTGATTTATACGGAATGTGATAGGTACCAAGGAATAGATGGTTATGGTTGGTGGGAAGTCCCAATATCAGAAGTGTCAGATATGGACTCTGTTAATAAAGCTAGACTGGAAGCCCAAGAATATAAAAAGAAACAAAAGTTTTACTATTAAAAAAATTTCATAGTATGGAAGTATTAAAAAATTTCATAAATCAGAATTGGGTAGCCAGTGCCAATCAAACAACTGTTGACGTTACCAATCCTGCAAATCAAGATATTATAGCTAAAGTCCCTGTAGGATCTGGGTCAAAAAAAGATGTTGAAAAAGCAGTAGAGGCAGCACAAAAAGCATATTTATTGTGGAAAAATGTTCCAGTAATGCAACGTGTTCAACCCTTATTTAAACTAAAAAGACTATTAGAAGAAAACCTTGAAGATATTGCGCAGACCATTACAATGGAATCGGGGAAGACATTAGGAGAATCTAAAGGAGAACTACAAAGAGCAATTGAAAATATTGATACTGCTTGCGGAACACCTATACTTATTCAGAGTGAGTTTTCTGAAAATATAGCAAGCGGTGTAGACGAATTTATGATACGGCAACCTTTGGGTGTTACTGCCTCTATCGTCCCGTTTAACTTCCCTGGAATGATTACTTTTTGGTTTTTACCTTATGCTATTGCCTGTGGTAATGCTATGATTATAAAGCCTTCAGAAAAAGTGCCCCTGACCATGGTCAAAATATTTAAACTAATAGACCAATTAAACCTTCCAGAAGGGTTAGTAAGTATGGTTCATGGTGGAAAAGAAGCTGTTGATGCACTATTAGAACACCCAGAAGTCAAATCTACAAGTTTTGTTGGGAGTACGCCAATTGCCCGATATATTTATGCAAAAGGAACGGCACACGGAAAAAGAGTTCAAGCTCAAGGCGGCGCAAAAAATCCAATAGTTATTCTACCAGATGCAGATATTGAAATATCCGCAAAGATAATTGCTGATTCGGTATACGGATGTGCAGGACAAAGATGTTTGGCTGCCTCAACCATAATTGCCGTAGGCGATAAACGTGGAGTTATCAAAGATGCTCTCTATGAAACCATTAAAGGGAGAATTACTGGTTTTGGACTGGATGCCAATGTTGAGATGGGGCCAGTAATTACTCCAGAAAGTAAAACAAGAATTGAAGAGTTAATACAACAGGGAGTGAATGAAGGGGCTAATGTACTTTTGGATGGTAGAAATACATCTATTAATGGATATGAAAAAGGAAATTTCCTATCACCCACAATATTGGAGAATGTTGTATTGAACAAAGAAATTATTAAAACTGAAATTTTTGGCCCTGTAATGAGTCTGATTCATATGAAAACTATTGAAGATGCCTTGGCGTTTGTTAACGGAGGTCAATATGGGAATATGGCCTGTTTGTTTACAAGTAGTGGGGCGAGTGCAAGAAAATTCAGGAATGAAGCAGATGCTGGAAATATTGGAGTAAATATTGGGGTTGCAGCTCCAATGGCACAGTTTCCTTTTAGTGGATGGAAGGATAGTTTTTTTGGAGATCTTCACGGTCAAGGAAGACATGCTATCGAATTTTTTACACAAACAAAAGTAGTCATTGAGAGATGGCCGAAAGAATGGTCAAGAAAATTTTAATTAAATTATAAGTTATTGAAGTGATAAAAATAGCAAATGCCCCATGTTCCTGGGGAAGATTAGAATTTGATTTAGAGCATAAATCTGAAGTAATAGGTTTTGAACAAGTTTTAAATGAAATAAAAGAAACGGGATATTTGGGTACCGAACTAGGAGACTTGGGATATATGCCAACATCTCCAGAATTATTAAGAAAAGAAATATTTCAAAGAGGATTAGAACTTTTAGGTGCTTTTGTGCCGATTGCATTAACTGAAGATATTGAAGATAAAGATATGATAGCACCTGCTTTAGAAGTAGCAGAGCTCATGTATAATTCGGGTTATAAAAATGCATTTATTATATTATCGGATGATAATGGAAGTAACCTAGAACGAACCAAAAATGCAGGTCGTATAACTTCTGATATGGGATTGTCTGACAAAAAGTGGGAAAGGTACGCATCAAGGACGGAAAAAATTGCGACAGCAGTGAAAGAAAGTTTTAATTTACGCACTGTTTTTCATCATCATTGTGCAGGGTATGTTGAAACGCCTAAGGAAATTGAAAAACTAATGAATCTCACCAACCCCGAATTGCTTGGTCTGTGTTTGGATACTGGGCATTATGCCTTTGGTGGTGGAAATCCAATAGAAGCTTTAGAGCAATATTATGATAGAATATGGCATGTACATTTTAAAGATTATGATCCAATAGTAGCCAAAGCTTCAGCTTTTATAAAAGGAGATTATTTTGATGCTCTTAAACGAGGTGTCTTTTGTGAATTAGGGAAAGGAATTATTAATTTTACCACAATTACAAATAAATTGAAAGAGAATGGGTATGACGATTGGATAGTTGTGGAGCAAGATGTTTTACCTGGGATGGGCGACCCTAAAATCAGTGCACTATTAAATAGAAAATTTTTAACTAAAAGAGGGTTATAACAAATAATTGGCTCTTTATCAAAGAATAAGCTTTAAGATACAGGTCCAGAATAAATCATTTATAAAAAGAATCTAAAAAATATAGAAAAATGAAAAAAAATAGGTTTGTTCTTGTAGGATTAGGTAGGATAGGAATAATACATTTGGACAATTTACTTCAAATGCATAATGTAGAAGTTGTTGCCGTAATGGACTCGCAAGAGGAAGCTTTGAAATATGCTAGGGATAAAGGGATTGCTATTATCACCACTACTTACTCAGAATTATTAAACATTAATGACATTGATGCCGTAATAATATGTTCTCCTACCAATACGCATGCAGATTATATTGAACTCGCGGCAAAGAAAGGGATAAATATATTTTGTGAAAAACCACTTGATCTATCGTTAAAAAGAGTTAAAGAAGTATTGCAAGTAGTAGAAAAAATGAATGTCAAATTGATGATTGGTTTTAATAGGAGGTTTGACAAAGAGTTTAAAAAGATTTATAACGTTGTTCAAAATGGTAATATTGGGGACCATCATTTAGTAAAAATTACTAGTAGAGATCCCGCACCACCGCCAATAAGTTATATAAAAACCTCTGGAGGACTTTTTTTGGATATGACCATTCATGATTTTGATATGGCACGTTTTATAGTACAAAAAGAAGTAGATGAGGTCTATGCAAAAGGAGCCGTTTTAATAGACCCACAAATAGGTCATGTAGGAGATATCGATACCGCTGTGGTTACCCTTACGTATACCGATGGAACCATGGCAGTAATTGATAATAGTAGGAAGGCGGCTTATGGATATGATCAACGCTTAGAGATCTTTGGATCTAAAGGAATGGTAAAAGCAGAGAATAATTTGCAAGACTCACATCAGTTGTATACAAGTCAAGGGGCATATAGATCGCTCCCGCTCCATTTCTTTTTAGAAAGATATGTAGAAGCCTATAAAACTGAAATGATAGATTTTATAAATAGCTTGAAAAATGGACAAATAGTACCAACAAATGGAAATGATGCCCTGCAGTCACTAAAAATTGGACTTGCAGCTATTAAGTCTATTAATGAAAACCGTGTTGTAAAACTATCGGAAATTATATAAAAACCCTTTAGAGATTAATAATTAACTGTTAAAAAATCTTTCTTCAGAATTCAAAAAACTGAGCAGAATCGTTGTTTTTTATAACCGCTAAAATTTCTTTATTCTCAATTTTAATAATTTTTAAATCTCTAATCTCTCCATCTAGATACAATCCACTTTCTTGTGGAGATAATACTTTAAAATCATTATTAATGCCTTTCAGAAAGATTCCATAATTGGCATCATACCGACCTATTTCCGGCTTAACATTATGCAAATTACCTCCAAGAACAATATCTTTTTGACCGTCACCATCTAAATCTTTTATCAAAATTGCATAAACGGGAGCTAATTGAGCTTCCATAGGAAGAGGTTTTATCTCAAAAGTACCATTTCCATTATTTAATAAAATTACACTTTCTAACATCGTAACATAGTGTATGATGGAACCTTCCATATCCTTTTCAGAAAAAATATTATCTATGGTTTGCCCTTGATAAGATTCATACTTAAGGTACTTCTTTTTCAAATAGGGTAATTGCATAACCAAATCATGACGCAAAACTTGAGGATAGGACACGCCGTTATTGTAGGCGCAAACAATCTGCTCCGCTGTACCATTTTTATCAAAATCATTTATATAACATGATATTGGCTGTTCTACACTGGCCCTAAATCTAGAGTTGAGACCATGATTTCCTGCTACAAAATCCATATCGCCGTCACCATCAATATCAGAAACCTGAATACTATTCCACCATCCTGAAGTTTGTGATAAGCCTGAAGCATCAGTAACTTCAGTAAGGTTTCCATTATTGTTATTAAATAATTTAATGGACATCCATTCGCCTACGACAATTAAATCCTGATCACCATCTTGATCATAATCACTCCACTGTCCATCGGTAACTAAACCAACACTAACCAATTCTTTCGCTCTGGTTTCGGTAACATCACTAAAATTTCCTTTGCCGTCATTTTGTAATAAATAACTGGTTTGTGGAATCCCTAATAAGTTAGATTTAAGTCTTACACCTACAAAAAGGTCTTGATCGCCATCATTATCAAAATCGTTTGCTCTAACAACTGAAGAACTTACAGGTTTTCCCGCAGGTAATTTTTGTTGAGACTTAGTAAATTTTCCTTTACTATCATTAAAATATAATCTATCAATTAGTGATAAGGAACTATTCGGTAATTCACTACCTCCACTAGCTACATATAGATCTAGGTCGCCGTCTCCATCGACATCGACAAATAAACAGCCTATATCTTCACCTTGTTTGTCTTTTTCAAAAAGTATTTCGTTCGTACTTTTATATTTTCCTTCACCGGTCTGTACAAACAGTTTTCCAGGTGAGTCTTTTGCCCCACCAATAAAAATATCTTCGAGCCCGTCACCATTTATATCACCAATAACAGTTTTTGGACCTTCTGTAGATTTCATATGATGCAATAAACGGTCTCGATTAAAGTCTATAAAATCATTCTCTTTATGCGTGAGATCAAGATCTATTTCTGCAGAAACTTCGGTCAAAATAACTTCTTGAATCTTTTGAGGGTTTTTATTCGGTATATTATTGGCCTCATTTTCATGAAATATAAGAGTTTGATCGGTTTTTACATTGCTAAGTATGGTCTGTTTTCCAGAATACCAATCAACTATTATTGTATCAATTTGAGTAACATTACCTAGACCAAAATTAAGCCTCGGGTCTACAGATGATTGAAATCCTCTATTAGGAAATTGTTCTTGATAAAAAATCCGATCATTACTTTTTATTGTCACCTTAGCTCCTACAGCAAGGGTATTTTTATTTTGACCCTTCAAGTTGATCTTCAGGTAGTGGTTGTTATTGATATTTAATTCACTTTTGTTTTTGTAGACAAAAGGAGGCATGTTAACATTATTTACTATCAAATCTAAATCCCCATCATTATCTAAATCTCCATAAACGGCACCGTTAGAATGGCTTGGCTCATCCAGACCCCATTCTGTGGTCTTATTAGTGAATTGTAATCCTTTTTTTCCAGAATAGGCATAGTTTGGTATTCGGGTTACAGGTATAATATCTATCAGCTGTTTATAATCTACCCCATCATCTTTAACAACCATACGTGCTACTTCTTCATTGGCAACATATTTTAAATAATCTTGATTTAAAATGTCTTGTGATAGGCCGTTGGCAATATAAAGATCTTTATAGCCATCATTGTCTAAATCTGTAATAAGGGCGCTCCAACTCCAGTCAGTTGCCTCAACACCTGATAGTCTGCCTACTTCACTAAAAGCAACACCCTTTCCAGAAATGACTCCATTATTTCTGTGAAGCATGTTACGTGTAAATTGGTGGTAGTAACCATTCTCAAGATTGTACTGGTATTTATCCCAATCTTCAAAAGTCATAGTTGTTTTTAATCTTTTGTCTCCTTTAGGCAACATTTCTGTTACAAATATTTCGGGATAACCATCTCCTGTGATGTCCGCAACATCAGATCCCATTGAGGCAGCACTTATGGAGCGCATTTGTTTTTCTAACTCTTCTCTAAAAGTGCCATCTCCATTATTCATGTAGAGATAGTCCTTTTCAAAAAAATCATTAGATATATATAAATCTAACCAACCATCTTTGTCTAAATCACTAGTAGAAACTCCTAATCCAAAGCCAATAACACTTCCATAAATTCCGGCTTCTTCGCTAACATCGGTAAAAGAGTTGTCATCATTTCTTAATAATTTATCGCCACCAAGTTCATCTCTTATTGGGCGTTCATTTTTTCGTAAATTAAAGCTCCCTATAGAACGAAAAGAATTGTTTAATAAGTAAACATCCAAATCACCATCTTTGTCATAGTCAAAGAAAGCAGCGTGAGTTGAAAACCCTGGATCTGCCAAGCCCATTTCCTCAGCTTTTTCGTTAAATGTACCATCTTGATTGTTGATAAAAAATTCGTTTTGTTTTTTATCGCCTTTGACATCTCCAGAATTACAAACATATATATCTAACCATCCATCGGCATTAATATCTACCATTGAAACACCTGTTGACCAAGCTCTTTGACCACCAACTTTGGCAAAGTCTGTAACATCTTCAAAGGTAAAATTTCCTTTATTCAGGTATAATTTATTTGACAATAAATTGGCGGTAAAATAAATATCCATTAAACCATCATTATTTACATCTCCCAATCCAACACCTCCCCCGTTATAGTAATTACGATATTTATAAATGTTAAATTCATTGGTGTAATTGAGTGTATTTTCAAAATATATATTGGTTTGGTCAGCACTTAAGGACTCAAACAAGGTGTTTGTTATTGACTTATCTGAATTATTACACGATAAAGAGAGAGAAATAATTATAAAGAAAGCTAAAAGTTTTATGCCCTTTTCATGTAGGTTCTTCTTAAACATACTTTTGTTTTTATGCAATTAATTAGTAATTCGTGTTTGAATTTTATTCATAACATGTTTCCCAACCTGTTCGCCTTGAGTTACTCCATTATTTATGGCCATTATATAATGAATTCCCCCATAGAGGCGACTTATTACCGCCTCTTCTGAAGTGTCTAAAAAACTATTAAAATTGCGTTCAGACGAAAGAAATAATTCCGGGTCTTTCAATCGTAGCTCGTATGTATTAATGTTAATGCAGGAGAAAATAGTCAGCACCATTATCAAGCCAATAACAGGTTCTTTAAGACGGTGCATTTGTAAAAAATAATATTTTATTAAAATTATTAATTTCATGTTATATCGTTTTGCATTTTCAGTTGTTAATTTTATAAAATTTCAGGGAGTCATTGTTTCTAGCAACTAAAATAATTTCCTGATTACCAACAGTCATTGCTTTGATATCTCTAATTTCTCCTTGAACAAAAAGACCCGATTCATCTGCGTTGACGTCTTCAAACTTTTTCCCTTTCAAAGATCTTAATATTGTACCGTATGATCCTGCGTATATACCAATTTTCGGCTTCGCTTTGAATTGATTTCCACCTACAATAATATCTTTAAATCCATCATTATCAATGTCTTTGATAAGGATGCCATAGATTGGAGATAATTGCGCTTTCAAAGGCAGGTCTTTAGGTGTAAAATAATCGTTTTCATTTATGAAAAACTTTGATGCCGTTTCAAAAACATTCAATTTTAGTGAATTCGCCAATTGGTCCGGAGTAAATATGTCCTCAACCGTCTTTTCTTTAAAATCATGGTGTTTTAAATACTTTTTAAGTAAATAAGGCATTTGACGAGTTATCTCATCTTTTGTAGCTAAGGGGTATGCCTTGTCTTCTTCGAAGGCAGTAATAATATGATCTATTTTTCCATTTCCGTCGAAATCATTAATATACATTGATACAGGTTTTTCTTTTGAAGCTTTAAGTTTAGTGTTCAACCCAATATTACCGGCTACAATATCCATGTCACCGTCATTGTCTAAATCAGCCATTTCAATGGAATTCCAAAATCCGTTAGTATTCATTAATCCTAATTCTTCAGTAACTTCACTGAAAGATTCTCCATCATTTCTAAATACCGTTATTGGCATCCATTCACCACAAATAAATAAATCCTTATCCCCATCATTGTCAAAGTCTATCCATGCAGCATCTGTGACCATTCCTAAGTTTTGTAGCTTGGGAGCTATTAGGTTTGTAACGTCTTCAAAACCTCCTTTACCATTATTTTTAAGCAAGTAACTACTAGCAGGAATACCATAGCTTAACGGCACAACTCTTCCCCCAATAAAGATATCTTTATCCCCGTCATTATCAAAATCATTCAAAGCAATACAGGATGTGCTTCCGAGTTTTCCTGGGAAAACCTCTGAAGATTTGGCAAAATTACCATACCCATCATTTACATAAATTCTATTGGCTAAATTCAAAGAAGCGTCAGAAAATTCATAACCTCCACTAGCAACTAATAAATCTAAATCTCCATCATTATCAATATCTTCATAAACTGCATCTATATCTTCGGCTTCTTTATCAGTTTCAAAAACTGTAGTATTTAGAGGACTAAACTGTCCATATAGATCTCCCAAAAATAACTTGCCAGAATGGCCTTTGGCACCACCAATATAAAAATCTTCAATTCCATCTTTATTAACGTCACCTAAAGCTAATTTTGGTCCTTCATTAGATATCATATGATATAATAGCTTGTCTCTATCAAAATCGACAAAATCATTTTCTATATGAAGATGTTTGGCTTTAAATTGAGCAGTTATATCTGTTAAGATAGAAAGGCTTATTTCTGTAGGGATATTTTTATTTTTGACAATTGTTGATTCGTATTTTGATTTATTTATCAAAAGAAATTGATCTGCTTTTATATTGAATAATTTAAGTCGATCGCTATTTGGCCAAATAATTTCTAATGAATCGATATGATTAATCTCGTTCAAACCAAAATGTAGCCTATTATCTACCGACGACATTGAACCTCGCATTGGAAATAATTCCTGAAAGTATTGCTGTTTTCCAGCCCACAACGTTACTTGGCTTCCTATGCAATATCTATTTTTTGTGTCTGAAATAAGAGATAAATTGATATAATGGTTTTTTACGTTGTTCGAAGAATTATTTTTATAGAGAAAAGGGGGCATGTTTATATTATTCACAATGAGATCCAAATCACCATCATTGTCTAAATCACCATATGCAGATCCTGTAGAAAATCCTGTTTGGTCAATACCCCATTTCTTACTGACATCTTGATACTGTAAATTTTCTGAATGACTATACATTGGATTCACTAGTGGAACAGATGGCATTAAGTCTATCAAATCTTTAATAACCGTACCTTTCTCTCTAAAGGACTTTCTGATCTCTTCGCTATTTGAATAAAAATTCAAATAATCCTGATCTGTTAAATCTTTATAGATACCATTGGTTACAAAAATTTCTTTATTTCCATTATTGTTGAAATCTGCCATAAGCACTCCCCAACTCCAATCTGTGGCATCAACTCCAGATATTCTTGAAACTTCACTAAAAGACACATTAGTTCCATTTCTTGTTTTTCCGTTGTTAAGCTGAAAAGTATTCCTTGGAAATTGGCGATGATACCCTCTGTTTTCTTTGAGTTTATATTTGTCCCAGCTGTCAAATAACACTTTTGTTTTAATGCGAGCATCATTTTTTGGCATCATTTCGGTTACAAAAATTTCTGGATACCCATCATTGTTCATGTCTGCCATGTCAACTCCCATGGCGCCTTGGCTTATTTCCGGCATCACTTCTTCCAAAACTTCTTTAAAAGTTCCGTCCCGATTATTGAGATATAAATAATCTTTTTCAAAAAAATCATTAGATATATAGATGTCTGGCCAACTATCTCTGTTTATATCCCCAATAGATACCCCTAGGCCATAACCTATTGCACTGCCATAAATCCCGGCTTGTTCACTAATATCGATAAAAATATCACCATCATTACGGTATAGCTTATTTCCACCGTCTATATCTCTTTTGTCTCTCAAACCGGAGCGCGAGTCCAATACTATTTCGCTTGGGTAAATTGAGTTATTTAACAAATACATATCGAGATCACCGTCTTTATCCATGTCAAAAAACGAAGCATGCATTGATAATCCAATATCATCAATGCCATATTCTTCGGCAGATTCAATAAATGTTGGAATCCCGTCAATTTCTCTTGGTCCTTGATTGATAAAAAGTTCATTATGCCTATTTTCGCCTCCAGGTTTACCTGCTTTGCAAACATAAATATCCAGCCAACCGTCACCATTGATGTCAACTAGGCTAACCCCTGTAGACCATACATTAGGGCTGGCTAACCCTGATATATCCGTGATATCTTTAAATTTGAAGTCCTCTTTGTTTAAATAACATTTGTTATCAACTTGATTTCCGGAAAAGAATATGTCTAAAAGACCATCGTTATTAAAGTCGCCAAGTCCAACGCCTGATCCATTATAAAAACTTTTATAGAGATATACATTAAAGTCCTCTGTGTAAGTAAGGTCATTCCTAAAGTCAATACCTGCCCTTATAGGATTAAGTGATTCAAAAACGATGCTTTTGTTTTGGGAAGTTTCTTTTTTGCACGAAAGAACCAAGCTAAACAATAACAAAATGACTATACTGTTTTTTAACAGTTGTACCTTAAAAGCAAATAGTATAAACCTCAAAAAGAAATACTTTAAATGCATAAATTATTTTTATAAAACTAATATAAAACAAAGGTTAATATTTGTAGATAAAATTATTAATCTTTTTCGCTACTTAATTGTAATAAATTATTCAATGCTTCTCTGTTATAATAAGTTCCGTTACGAACCACGGCACTTATTTTAGTAGTATTTTTAATATTGCTTAAAGGATTAGCATCCAACAAAACTAAATCTGCCAATTTAGATGGTTCAATAGTTCCCATGATCTCTTCTAAACCAAAATATTTGGCTGGAAGAATTGTGGCAGATTCTATTGCTTCTATAGGTTTTAGTCCTCCTTTAACTAACATCTCCAGCTCTTTATGAAGGCTAAATCCAGGGGTTAGATATGATATAGGAGTATCTGTTCCAGCAAGTATTTTAACATTAGCACTTTTAAGTTTTGCAATCATTTGTAAGCCCCATTCACCATGAACAATGCTTAATTCACTACTTTCTTTTTGTTTTGAGTTATTCGCTTTGTTAATCCAGATCGATTTAACTTTTTTTGGTAAATACTGAAACGTCTTTTGCCAAGTATCATCTTCATATAAACGATTAATTCCTCCTGTAAGTAACGCTGTAGTGGGTATTTGCCATGTATCATTTTCGGCAAGTCGAGCTAAAACCTTGTTTGTGCGCTCCTCATCAAAGCTGTTAATTGCATGTAGACGTTGTGACCTGTGTAAATAAGATCTTAATTTTCCTCCTAATGAATCTTTTCCAGCAAGAAGCATTTTCCTGCGCTCAATTAGTAAAGAATCAAAATCTCTTGAACAAGCCATCTCAAGGTTGCGAAGATGTTCCATACTTCTCAATCCGGCATCACTGGCTTCAATAACATCCATACTTAAAGGAACATGACCCGTAACAAATAATCCTTGCTTTTTAGACCTATTTAAAATTGCAATGAATTCTTCAGGGGTCAACATTTCATAAGATTTAATTAAATCAACACCTTTATTTTTAAGCATAACTACAGTTTCTTCTGCTTCTTTAGGTGATTCAAGACCTATCGAAATTTCCTGTCTTCCGGGACTGCCATCATATACATTAGGAAGGCCATCAAGAAGAGGGCCAGCAATAAAAACATTTGGGGAGCTATTAGGCTCTTGTTTTGCTTTATCTTTCCAAGGTAAGACAAGATCTATAAGCCCTCCTGTATCTCTAATACTAGTAATACCATTTGCTATAAACAAAGGAAACATAGATTCTTCTAAACCAGGTGTAAAGGTGAGATGAACGTGCGCATCCCACAATCCAGGAATTAAATACTTTCCAGTACCATCAATTGTAATACAATTTGAAGGACTGTTTATTTGTTCCATACTTACTTTAGCAATTTTGTTATTGGTTACTAGAATATTTATATTGTTTCTTTCACCAAATTTTGCATCAATAGCGGTAACATTTGTAAATAATATTGAGTGTTCTTCTGTATCTTTTGTGCCTGAATTGTCACACCCCATTTGAAAAATACATAACCCAATAAATAAAATTATAAGCAGACGGTGAAAGATGAGCATCTTCATAGTTTAAATTAAATATTGTGGATTTAAAACACAGAGTCTTCGGTTTCTGTTGGAGCGACAAATTTTCTTAAAAATACAACTTTTTCTCGATTATCATTTCGCTTTCTCATTCTTTCTAAAGCACCTTCACCCATTTGAGTTATGTGGCATGATAATGCTCTAAGAGCTTGATCTTTTTGATCATCTGTATAAGTAACTCTTGTTGTTAAATAGCTTTTGTCTTGACCTCTAATTATTTTTGTTTCAGGGTCATCTAAAAGATCTGATGGCCTCCCTACATAATATAAACTAGGTGATTTATCCCAGATTTTACTTACAAAGACTTGAGTAACAGTCGCACCAACTAAACGATGATCCATATGGTTTGACCAACCTTCAGGGCCAAAAGTTATAATAGCATCTGGTTGAATTTTTCCAAACAATTCATGTACTTCTTTTATTAACGCCCTCACGTGAGGGATATGTCCGTCATAACCTTCAGCCGATCTTAATTGATCTTGATAGTTTAAATGAGTAAGTTCTACTCCTAAAATATCTGCAGAACATTGCATTTCCTTTTTACGCATGGCCGCCAATTCATCTCCTGCTTCATATTCTCCATCATTTGTCCCGTATCTTCCATCTGTTGCTATAACTAAGTGTACCTTTGCTCCTTCAGCCACGTATTTTGCCAATATTGATGCTACTGTTAATTCATCATCAGGATGAGCTAAAACCACCAACAATGTCTTTCCTTTAGGTGAACTGAGTTCTTGATTACTTTCAACTTTTATTTCTTTGTTGGCAGTATTGCATTGAAATAATAAAATTGACATTAGTAAAGCGCTAAATAATTTTTGCATAGTTTTTAAATTTCTCAAAATTAAAGACTTATTGTGTTTGATTTTTTAAACAATAAAAGGTTTAATTTAAGAGTTTTTTTTTCAAAAAAAAATT
>Ga0209402_10001152_pt1 | contig 29578 bp, 34 predicted proteins | sample ArcticOcean_MG_C_3_FD_187437 | JGI IMG/M metagenome (GOLD analysis project Ga0209402, IMG submission 187437) | Marine microbial communities from western Arctic Ocean - ArcticOcean_MG_CB8_126 (SPAdes) (version 2) | ecosystem: Environmental > Aquatic > Marine > Oceanic | place: Arctic Ocean... | reverse complement strand
ATTAATATAATTGACATGAATACATTTGAGATTACTGGAAACTTAGAAACCGGTGATGATCCGGAAATTTTTGACATAAGCCCTAACGGTAAAATAGCAGTAGTATCTAATGAAGATGATAATGCGGCAACTGTTATAGACATCAAATCAGGAAAAATTATAAGAGTCATAGAAGATGTAGGTATTGAACCTGAAGGAGTAAATTTTTCTCCTGATGGCCAGCTTGTATATATCACATCAGAAGGCACTAATACCGTTCTTATAATTGACCCCTGGGAAGGAAAAGTCATAGAAGAAATATTAGTAGGAAACCGCCCTAGAAGAGGTGCATTCACAAAAAATGGGCAAGAATATTGGGTTACAAATGAACTAGGTGGAACAGTTAGTGTAATAGATACTAATAGCTTTAAAGTAATTCATAATATAAAATTTGAAAAAAAAGGTATAAGAAGTACAGAAATTACACCCGTTGATTTCGCTATGAGTAATGATGGAAGCCTGGCTTATATCACATTAGGCAGATCAAAACATGTTGCTGTAGTTCAAACAAAAAATTATAATGTTATTGATTATATTTTAGCAGGTTCCAGAGTATGGGGAGCCGCCATATCTTCAGATGACAAAACTTTAATTGTTACTAATGGAAATAGTGATGACATTTCTATTATAGATACTAATAAAAGAGCCTCTATAAAATCTATAGCAGTAGGTAGAACACCACATACCGTTAGGATAATTGATTAAATGAAATTATTTTCTTTAAAAGCAACTATATTATTAATTTGCCTTATGCCTATTAATATTTTAAGCGCAGAAGAAAACCCCATTTTTAATATAGGTTATTATGATTTAGAAGAAGATATTCGTTACGATATATGGGGCGTTCATCCTGTTGATATTCGTTCAAATACTAACCAACTATATAAAAGACCTGTTGCCGGAGCCGAGTTAGGATTAAAAGATATTAAACCTTTTGAAAGAATGTCTAAAGTTAAATTTAATTTAATAAAAAAGAGGATAAAGGTTAGTGAAGAAGCTTCCGAAACTATATATAATCATATTATAGAAAATAATATAAAGTTTATTTTATTAGATTTTCCAGTTGCTGAATTATTGAAAATTACTAATAAAATTAATGACCTTAATATTACAGCAATAAATGTTTCCTCTAAAAATAATGAATTAAGGTCTTCACAATGTAGTAAAAATTTATTTCATACAATCCCAAGTGAAAGAATGTTATCTGATAGTTTAGCTCAGTATTTATCAGAGAAAAAATGGAGAAAAATACTAGTACTTATTGGACCTTTAGAAATTGATGAAGCTAAAGCTAAATCTTTTATAGAATCAGCAAAACAGTTTGGTTTAAAAATTACAGATAAAAGAAATTTTGTTTTAGGAAATGACCCTAGAGCTAGAGATCAAAATGATTTAGATTTTTTAACAGGTTCAGCAAAATATGATGCTGTATATATAGCAGATACACATAAAGAATTTAGCTATAGAGTTCCATTTGCTACCCATAGACCAGCAATAGTAATTGGGTCATCTGGCCTGATACCTCGAGCTTGGCATTGGTCTTATTTAAGACATGGAGCACCACAAGTGCATGGAAGATTCGAAAGAATGCATAAAAGAAGAATGACAGAAGAAGATTGGGCAGCATGGGTTGCCATGAGAGCTATGGCTGAAGCACTAGTAAGATTTAAAGATAATGAAAACTTTTCTTTTAGTAAGGCTTTTGTTAATGAAGAATTTAAATTAGATGGATCCAAAGGGCCTATTTTAAACTTTAGGTCATGGAATAGGCAATTAAGACAACCTATTATGCTTTCAACTGAAAACTGGGTTACTAGTATAGCCCCTTTAAATAGTTTTGTTCATCGTGAAAATAATTTAGATACTATAGGAATGGACAATAAAACAAGTAAATGTGTGAATTAGTTAGATAGGGAGAATATTTTGCAAACAAAACATGCAATATTAGCATTACGCGGTCTTACATATAGAGAATCTGTAAAGTTTTTTCATCAAAAAAGTAGATTATTATCAGCATTTGTTAGACCTGCACTTTGGCTTTTTGTTTTTGCCGCTGGAGTTGGATCTGTTACAGGCGTAGACCCTGGCCTAAATCATCCTTACCCTATTCAAAATGTTAATTATTTTGAATATATAGTACCGGGCCTTATAGGTATGGTACTATTGTTTAGCGGAATGCAGTCCTCTTTATCAATGGTTTATGATAGAGAAATGGGAGTTATGCGATTATTATTAACGGCCCCCTTACCTAGATGGTATCTCCTTACCGCAAAACTATTGTCTGGAACTTTTTTATCTGTTATTCAAGCTTATGTTTTTCTAATTATTTGTGTTCCTATCATTAATCTTATAGTTAATTTTTCAACACCTATAATAGGATGGTTGTATATATTACCTGCAACTATTTTATTTGGCATGATGCTAGGAGCATTAGGGTTATTAATATCTGTCTATATAAAACAATTAGAAAACTTCGCAGGTACTATGAATTTTGTTATTTTTCCGATGTTTTTTATATCATCTGCATTGTATCCCTTATGGAGATTAAAAGATAATGGAGCAGAATTTGTTTGGTGGATTGCAAATATAAACCCATTTACGTATGGAGTTGAATTAGTGAGATGGGCTTCTCTTGGGCAAATTTATATTCCGGGTTTAATAGTTACTTTGCTTTGCACTATCGTATTTCTTACATTTGCTACTATAGGCTATGACCCTCAAAAAGGTATGGCAAAAAAAGGTAAAGGGAAACCTAGCTAATAATACAGGAGGATACTAATTGCTAATTGAAGCTAGTGATTTAATAAAACTATATAAAAATAAAATATGGCATAATAATATCATTATATTAGATGCGTCTTGGTATTTACCAAACCAAAAAAGAAACCCTTATAAAGAGTATAAAAATAGTCATATACCTCATGCTCTTTACTTTGATATTGATAAAGTTTGTAATCTTGAGTCAAACTTACCACACACAGTTCCGACTGAATCACAGTTTATAAAGAATATGGAAGAACTAGGAATAGGTAATAAAAATCATATTATAATATATTCTTATGATGGAATAGGAACTTCACCTAGAGCATGGTGGTTGTTTAAATTATTTGGACATCAAAATGTATCAATTTTGAATGGAGGATTACAGGCTTGGCTAAAAATCAGTTTGCCAGAGAATAAAAATATATTAAAAGTAATTTCCAGTAAATATAAAGCTAAACTAAATAAAAATTTATTGGCACTTCATAAAGATATCACAAACTCCTTCAATAATAGTAATTATCAAATTGTAGATGCTAGATCCACCGGAAGGTTTAGAGGTATAGATGAAGAGCCAAGGCCAGGACTTAGAAAAGGGCACATTCCTAATTCTATAAATATTCCATTTAATATTTTTATAGATAAAAATGGTTACTTTATTACAAAAAAAGAAATTATAAATATCCTAGAAAATAGTAAATTTAATTTTAACATAACTACTATATCAACTTGTGGCTCTGGAATTACAGCATGCGTGTTAGCATTTGCATTAAGTTTTATTGGAAAAAATAATTGGCAAGTTTATGATGGGTCTTGGAGTGAATGGGGTTTATCAGAAAAAAATCTAATAGAGTTATAATTATATACCAGCTTTAGGATCTTTAAATACAGCCGTATCAAAACTATTTTCAGATTTACTCACAATTACAGATACCATGCTATCTCCTGTAATATTTACAGATGTCCTCATCATATCAAGCAATCTATCAATACCAATTATTAATGCTACTCCTTCTACAGGCAGCCCAACTTGCGTTAAAACCATAGCCAGCATTATTAATCCTACTCCAGGAACACCAGCTGTCCCAATAGATGCCAGAGTTGCCGTAAGAATAACAGCTAAATAATCTCCCATACTTAAATCAACAGCATAAACTGTTGCAATAAATACAGTCGCAACTCCCTGCATAATGGCCGTTCCATCCATATTTATGGTGGCACCTAGAGGAACAGTAAAAGATGCAATCGCTTTATCAACTCCTAACCTTTTTACAACAGTATTTAAAGTAACAGGAATAGTCGCATTAGATGAGGCTGTACTAAAAGCAAATACTACTGCTGTACGAATTTTTTTAAAAAAATTAATAGGAGAAACTTTTCCTACAAACTTTAAAAAAAATGTATAAGTTAACAACACATGAAGAAGCAAAGCCAAAGTAACTGTTAGAAAATAAGACGCTAAAGGCACAATCATTGAGACACCTTGGGTAGAGAATGTTTTGGCAATTAAAAAGAATACTCCAAGAGGAGCAAACTTCATAATAATAATTACCATTGACATCATAATATCATTTAAACTTTGTAAACCTTTTTTAAAAGGTTCAGCATTTCTTCCGGTTATTATAATTGCAATACCTAAAATAATTGCAAATAAAATGATTTGCAGCATTTTCCCTTCAGCCATAGCCAATATTGGATTTGAAGGAACTATAGACGTAATCACAGATGATAATGGTGGAGCTTCTTTAGCAGTATAAGAAACAGACTCATTTATCTCAAAACCTTGTCCAGGGTTAATAACGATTGAAAGCAATAAAGCTAATGATATAGCTATTGCAGTTGTTATTAGGTATATAAAAATAGCTTTAATTCCAATTCGACCCATCAAAGCTAAATCACCTAAAGAAGTAATTCCTATAGTGATTGAACAAAATACTAATGGAACAACTAGCATTTTTAAACTATTTACAAATAGTTTTCCGATAACATCAAAAAGCCCATTAGACAAATATTGGTTTATTATACTATGATAAATATCTATATTGTTTAATATGATTCCGAAGATGGCACCAGCAAGCATTGAAACTAACATTTTTTGAGTAAAGCTTAAGTTTTTATATAATGACATAATTGGTCCAATAAAATAATAAATAAAAATATAATAAAAGAAAATAAAGAAAAAATATATGAATAAAAATAAATATAAAAATGATACAAAAATAATTTTATCTGGAAAAAGCCAAAAGTCTAAAAGTAGCTTTGTAAATAGTCCTATATACAAAGGATCTACTGTTTTATTTAAAACAGTAGAAGATATGAATAAAAGTATGAAAAGAAAAAATACACAAACCTTAGCTTATGGTAGGTTTGGAAGTCCTAGTACTTTTGAATTTGAAAAAGCTATTGCAGAAATTGATGAAGGGCATTCTGCAGTTGCAACATCTTCAGGAACTGCAGCAATTGTTGCATCTTTATTAGCTGTTTTAAAGACAGGTGATCATATATTAATTACAGATAGCGTCTATGGGGTAACAAAAAATCTAGCAAAAGGTTTACTAAATAATATGGGTATTACCACCACTTTCTATAAGCCAGATATAGGAAAAGAAATTAATCGATTGATTAAAAAAAATACTAAAGTCATATTTATTGAATCTCCTGGATCTCTTACTTTTGAAATTCAAAATGTTCCGATGCTTGTAGAAATAGCAAAAAAAAATAATCTAATAACTATAATAGATAACACTTGGGCAACACCTTTATTTTTCAAACCATTCTATAATGGTATAGATATTTCAATTCAATCCGCCACAAAGTACATAGTTGGACATTCTGATGCAATGCTGGGTATAATAACTACTAATAAAAATTATACAAAATGTGTAAGAGAAGCAGCTCATAATATGGGTTCTTGTCCAAGTCCAGAAGATATATACTTAGGTATAAGAGGCCTTAAAACTTTAAGTATAAGATTGCAAAAACACCAACAAAGTGCATCTAAAGTTATAGAATGGTTAAAAACGCAAGATGTAACAGATACAATTTTATACCCTGCTCTACCAGATAATCCAGGATATAAAATATGGAAAAGGGATTTTTTAGGTGCTTCAGGTTTATTCGGAATAAAACTCAAAAACACTAAAATATCTTTAGTTAATAAAATGCTTAATAATTTAAAATTATTTAATATGGGATATAGTTGGGGAGGCTATGAAAGCCTAATTTTACCAATAAAACCAGAGAAGTTACGAGATACATATAAATGGAAAAATGATTGTGGCACTTTAAGAATTCATGTTGGGTTAGAAGATCCAGATGACTTAATTAATGATTTAAAAGACAATATAAATATCCTAAAAGGAATATAAATGAGAGCATTAATAATTTTATTTGTTGTTTTTTATATACCCTTAAGTCACCTAAAAGCTAATAATATTCAATTCGAAAAAGATGTTATTACTATCAAAAATCGAACAAATCAATATACTTTTCATATAGAAATTGCAACCTCTGCTCAGCAAAGGAGCAGAGGCTTAATGCATAGAACTAGTATAAAACAAAATGAAGGAATGCTCTTTATTTATCCAAAAAACCAGGTCATTAAAATGTGGATGAAGAACACTTTAATTCCATTAGACATGTTATTTATTAAAGATAATGGTGAAATAGAAAAAATTTTTAAAATGACAACTCCAAAAGATTTGACACCACTGGGTCCAGACGTAAAACTAAAAGCAGTATTAGAAATACAGGGTGGCTTGACAACTTACTTAAAAATTAAAAAAGGTGACTATATAATACATAAAAGCCTTAATGGAAAATAAATGAAAAATAAAAAAAATAAAAATGAAGAAATATCTTTAAGAATTAATTTGGGTACTAGGCCAGTATTTGGTCACGGTAAGGCAAAGCTTTTAGATGCTATATCTATTGAGGGTTCCATATCAGCAGCTGCAAGATATATTGGCATGTCCTATAGAAGGGCCTGGTTACTAACAGACGCCATGAATAAAGATTTTTTATCTCCTTTAGTTGAATCTTCTCTTGGAGGAAAGGAGGTGGAGCTAAGTTAACTGACGAAGGTAAAAAAGTTCTAAAATTATTTAGGACAATGGAAAAAAAAGCAAAAGAATCTTTAATTAAAGAAAAAATTATGTTCTCAAAATTAATTAATTAATTAATTACTTAAGAAACATCATTAATATTGACATGCGCTATATATGATTATATATAGCCTATGAACATTAATAATGATTTGAAAAATGTGTGAGTATACTATAAGGAAAAAGCTATGAATAAACTTATAAACTATAAAAGCTTAATGCCTTTACTGTCTATATTACTCTTTCTGTTACTTACTATTTCACCCATAGTGGCAGAAACTAATGAGTTAAAATTATTAATATATAATGCAGCAAGCACATCAGATGTTATAAAAGAAATTGCAAAAGAATGGGAAAATTCTAACACGAGCAAAATAAGAATATCTTCCGCTAGCTCTAGTTCCCTTGCTAAACAATTAATTAATGGAGCGCCAGCTAATATTTATATTTCAGCTAGCTCTTTATGGATAGAAGAATTGATAAATAAAAAAATAGTTTTAAGACAATCTATAAAACCTATTTTTGAAAATAAATTGGTTCTGATAGCACCTATAAATAGCTCAATTAAAAATATTGGAACAATAAAAAATAAAACAATGTTAGAAAGTTTATTTAATGAAAACCTAATGAATTCTAGAATTAGTATAGCAGACCCTACACATGTGCCTGCAGGGGTATATACTAAACAAGCATTAAAAACATTAGGTTTATGGAAAAATTTAAATACAAAAAATATGGCCTGGGGTGGAGATGTTAGAAGAACTCTTAAATTTGTAGCATTAGGAAATAGCCCACTGGGAATCGTATACTATACAGATGCAATAGCAGAAAAAAATGTAAAAATTATAGGAAATTTTTCTATAGATCTACATTCTCCAATACAATACTGGGTTGTGGCAATAAAAAAAAATACCACACAAACAACTATGCAATTTTTATCATTTTTAGAAAATAATTATTCAAAAAGTATATACCTTAAACATGGCTTTACCACGGTAAAAGGAAAATAAGATGCTGAGCGCACTTGAATTAGAAGCATTAAAATTATCTGCTTTTATAGCTATAATTGCTGTTTCAGCTTCTATTATACCTGGAATCATTATTGCCTGGATAATATCAAAAAAAAATGGTTTTATTGCTTCAATATTAAATATTTTAGTTTATTTACCTTTAGTCTTGCCTCCGGTAGTAATAGGTTATGTATTATTATTACTATTCAGTCATAATGGAGTAATAGGAAATTTTTTATATGAAAATTTTAATATATCTGTAAATTTTTCATGGAAAGGCGCTGCAATAGCAGCTGCTGTAGTGTCTTTCCCACTTCTAGTTAGGTCAATTAAATTAGGCTTTGACACATTCGACAGTAAAATTGAAGAAGCTGCGTATATGAATGGAGCAAGCAAAATAGACTGTTTCTTTTCTATAACCCTACCACAAGTATTGCCATCAATAATCACAGGATTAACACTAGCATTTGCTAGATGCTTAGCTGAATTTGGGGCCACAATAACATTTGTATCTAATATTCCCGGTGAAACTCAAACTTTACCTTTAGCTTTATATACAGCCACCCAAATTCCGGGAACTGAGCAAGCAGCATTGCGGTTAGTAATAATATCTATTGCATTAGCTTTTATATCCGTGGCTATTGCAGAAATTTTAGCTAAAAGAGCAAATAAACGCATTATGGGAAATCCGAATTAATGTATCAAAACCATATAAAATTTGAATTAACCCAAGGTAATTTTAAATCTAATATAGATTTTAATTTATCTAGTGACAAAATTATTGCTATTACAGGATTATCAGGAAGTGGAAAATCAACAATAGCAAAAGTAATATGTGGATTAATTAGCCCTAATAAAGGGCTCATTAAACTAAATGATAAAATATTATATTGTTCTAATAGTAGAATCAATATTTCTCCAAATTTAAGAAAAATTGGAATGGTTTTTCAAGAACCAAGACTTTTTTCACATATGACTGTAATAAATAATTTATTATATGGACAAAGAAGAAATGCGAAATTGAATCATAAAAAACTTGAAAAAATAATAAAAATTTTAGGCATAAAAAATATTTTAAAAAGAAAAACATACAATTTATCAGGAGGAGAAGCCCAAAGAGTTTCTATTGGAAGAGCATTACTTTCCGAACCTAAAATTTTAATATTAGATGAACCTTTAACTGGTTTAGACACTCCAAGACAAAACAAAATACTCTCTATTATTAAAGATATTAATAAAAAGCTAAAAATACCTATATTATTTATTAGTCATTCTCTTGATGAAATTATTTTTATTGCAGAAAAAATAATTATAATTGAAAAAGGCAAAGTAGTTGCACAAGGTCCAATTGATGAAATTATTTCCTATAAAAAACTATCTTATTTTAATAAAGGTAATAAAAAAAGCTCATTGATTAAAGGTGTAATTATAGAGCATGATAAAGAATACCTTTCTTCAACTATTAATATTGATGGAGTATTAATGACTTCAAAAAGGATTAATGATAAAATTGGCTCTAATCAAATTTTAAAAATATTTAGTAAAGACATATCTATAGCAACTGAAATACCTACAAATATATCTATAAATAATATTCTAGAAACCAAAATTAAAAAAATAAAAATAGAAAAACAAAAGGGATCTGTAGATTTAACATTAAGTATAGGGAAACAAGAGATCACCTCAGAAGTAACGTTCAGATCCTACAAAAAACTGAAGCTGAATATTGGCTTACAAGTATATGCTCTAATTAAAGCTGTTTCTATAGTAGGAAAATAATATTTTATATAGTATATTGAGCATCTATTAATTGGATATATATTATGATCAAAAGTTCTTATGGTGGAAAAGTATTAGCAGATTGTATTAGGGATTTAGGCGTAAATACAGTTTTTACTGTACCAGGTGAAAGTTTTTTATCTGTTTTAAATGGGCTATATGATCATAAAAATTTTATAAAAGTAATTACTTGTCGCCATGAATCTGGCGCTTCTAACATGGCCGAAGCGTGGGGGAAATTAACAGGGTTTCCGGGAATTGCCTTTGTAACTAGAGGACCAGGCGCCTGTCATGCTAGTATAGGAATACATACTGCAATGCAGGACTCAAGCCCAATGATAGTTTTCATAGGGCAAATTCATTCCAAACATAAAGGTAGAGAAGCTTTTCAAGAAGTTGATTATATCAAAATGTTTGGGACACCATTTAGTAAAGGGGTGTTTGAAATTAAACAAGCGAAAAATATTCCTAGTACTATTAAAAAAGCTTTTCAATTGACCACTGAAGGTAGACCAGGACCAGTAGTAATATCACTTCCTGAAGATATGCTTGAACAATATACGGATTATAAATCTATTAAACCATTAAAAAATACAATAAATAAAATATCAAAAACTAGTATCAAACTAGTACTAGAACATATAAATAATGCTAAAAAACCTCTTATAATTATAGGAGGTGGAGATTGGAATAAAAATGGAGCTAAAGATTTAGAATATTTTGCTAAAAAAAATAAAATTCCCTATGCAGTATCTTTTAGAAGACAATCCCTAGTAAATAATAATAGTAATTGCTATATAGGAGATTTATCTACTAGCGTGGACCAGAAGCTTATTAAAGCTGTTAAAGAATCGGACTTATTAATAGTAGTAGGAGCAAGATTAGGTGAAATGACAACTAGTGGTTACTCAACTATTAAAGTCACACAAAGAAACAAAATAATTCACATTTATCCGGATAAAAAAGAACTTGGAAAGGTTTATAAACCAATCTTAGGCATTACCGCAAATAGTAGTATTTTTTCTAATTTAATTAAAAATAAAGTTTTGAATAATATTGTATGGAATGATTGGCAGGAAGCTTGTAGAGAAAATTATTTAAAATATTCTACTCCTCCTAAATATTTTTCAGAGCCAGATATGGGAAAAATAATGATGACTCTTAGTGCAAGAATGCCTAAAAGCACAATTATTACAATAGACGCAGGAAATTTTAGTGGATGGCCGCAAAGATTCTGGAAATATTCATTACCTAAAACACAGTTAGCTCCTACTAGTGGTGCCATGGGATATTCAATTCCAGCAGCCGTATCTGCTAAAATAGCAAAAAAAAATAGCCCTGTAATTGCATTCTGTGGAGATGGTGGGTTTATGATGAGTAGTCAGGAACTTGCTACATGCCATCAATATAATATAAAACCTATTATAATAATGATTAACAATAAAATGCTTGGCACCATTAGAATGCATCAAGAAAAGCATTATCCTAATAGAACGATTTCTACTGATTTAGTTAATCCCGATTTTAAATTATTATGTAAAGGTTATCATGCTCATTACGAACATGTTAAACACTCCAAAAATTTTTCTAAAGCCTTAGAACGTTGTTTGAAATCAAATAAGGCATCAGTGATTGAAATAGAAACGGACCCTAAACAAATAACTACTCGACAAAGAATAGAAGAGTTAAATGACTAATATTAATAATAAATTTCTCTCGTAACAGAGGCAACTAGTGAGAATATAAAAGATAATTTAATTTTAAATAAAAGTTAATCTAATATAGAGTAAATAAAGGGGGGAATTAAATGAGTGATAATAATTATAAAACTGCTCTTGTAACAGGGGCAACTAGTGGTATAGGAATGGCAACAGCCATAAGTCTCTCAGAAGCAGGTATAAAAGTTATTGCTACAGGAAGAAGGATAGAAAAGTTAAAAGCATTACAATCTAAAATTTCATGTGAAATTATACAGTTAGATATTAGAGATCAAGATAAGATATATTCTTCCTTAGAAAATCTAGAAATTGATATTTTAATAAACAATGCAGGAGTAGGTAAAGGATTTTCTCCAATTTTTAAAACTGCACCGGAAGATATAAACATAACTACAGATACTAATGTTACTTCATTTTTGCACGTATTAAGAGCAGTAGTTCCTGGAATGGTAAATAGAAAACGTGGACATATAATAAATTTAGGATCAGTTGCAGGTTTATACCCTATGGCATCATCTGTATATGGAGGCTCTAAAGGTGCAGTTCACTTGATTAACCAAAATTTAAGGCTAGAATTAAGTGGTACAGGCGTTCGGGCAACTGAAATTTGCCCAGGAAGAGTAGAAACAGAATTCTTTGATGTTGCTTTTTCAGATAATCCAGAAAAGAAGAAACAAATGACCAGTGGTTTTACCTTATTAAAACAAGAAGATATAGCGGATGCAATTATGTTTGCTATACAAGCTCCATGGAGAATGAATGTTTCATTAATAGAAATAACTCCTACCGAGCAAGCCCCAGGTGGATCTAAAATTGAAGGAATAAAATAAATGACTCAAAATATTTTTAAAGAAAGATTAAAAAATGGAGAATCTTTAGTTGGAATATTTGCTGCATTAGGAAGTGAAATGGCTGCAGAAGTACTAGGAAGCTCTAATATAGATTATACATTAATTGATATGGAACATGCTCCAAATGATTTAAGAAATGTTGTTAATCAAATGCAAGCCGTAAAAGCTGCAGGTGGAGAATGTTTAGTAAGAATTCCTGTCCTAGACCATATTTATGCAAAAAGACTTCTTGATGCAGGTGCTACAACTATTATGTTTCCACAGATCAATAATGTTAATGATGCAATAAATGCTGTAAAATCTGTTAAATATCCCCCAGCAGGCATTCGGGGCATTGCAGGGGCTACGAGAGCAAATAATTTTGGAAGAGAAATTAATTATGTAGATATTGCAGATGAAAAAGTTTGTGTAATTTGCCAAATCGAATCTCTAGAAGCATGTAAAAATGCTAAGGATATTGCCTCTATAGATGGAGTAGATTTACTATTTGTAGGACCAGGGGACTTATCGGCAGATATGGGTTTTATTAAAAATAGAGCTGCTAAAGAAGTAAAAGAAATGGCAATTAAAGTCTTACAAGATGCAAACAAATGCAATAAACCATGCGGTATTATGGTAAGCAATATAACTGAAGCAAAAGAAATGATTCAGTTAGGCTTTGCAATTGTTGCTGTTACAACAGATTTGGTATTACTTAGAAACGCTGTAGACGAAATAGCTCAGCTATCAAAAAAGTAATTACCCATTCAATACATTTGAAATTAGTAAGACAAGTCCTAAAGTAACTACTACTGTTAAGACACTAAACCATAATAGGCTGCGGTCATATTTTTTTTCTTCTGACATTATATACTCCATATTTAAAATTAATTTATTTACTAATACTACTACCAGTATCCCTTGGAGAAACAGTTACCCAGACTTCTGTTCCACGAGAACTGCTAGAATCTATTCTTACATTTGCAATACGGCCAGCTCTTTCATATGTAATCAAACTTATATCTGAACGTATACTAGTAATTTCTTTCCATCCAAAATTTGGCATTTCATACCTATAAAAATCAAAAACTTCAGCACCACTCATATTTGCCACCAAATTTAATCTACCAAACCATTCACTATCAGAACCAAAAACTAATGATTTTTGAATATTCATTTTAGCATTAATTGGCATTGGTAAATCATTAAACTTTGCGAAAGAAGCCTCCTCTGCAGGCAAACCTTCAGGACCCGACACACCACTTGCTATTATAGGTATTTTACCACCACAAGAAACTAAAAAAAGAAAAGATAAGATAGAAAAAAACCTAATAAAATATTTGATACTTCCGGCCATTTTAATACTCCATATAATATTATTTTTATTTTCGCACATCATTTATATAATGGTCAACAAGAAGTAATTTAAATGGTGACCCCGGCAGGATTCGAACCTGCGGCCTACTGCTTAGAAGGCAGTTGCTCTATCCAGCTGAGCTACGGAGTCATAATACATTTATATTCCTATATTTTTGGTGAAATTATCAGCATATGATTTGATAATAACTTTTTTTTCTTTTGGCTGCATAATTTCTAATAAAATTTTATTTTTCGCTGCATATCGTTCTAAATCATTTAAAGAGGTAAATTTTAATTTTATTTGTTGTTTGATATCACGACCACCTGTCCACCCCATTAAATTATCAGGTACATAATTTCTTGAGCATATAGGTTCTAACACCCAATAGTCAGATTTATGTTTGCCTGACTGAGTTGCAGATAAAATATTTTTATAAGCTTTAGCGCTATTAAAATTAACGGATTTAAATAATTCAGTACTCATCTTAAACCTTAAATAAAGTGGTCGGGGCGAAGTGATTCGAACACTCGACCCCCTGTTCCCAAAACAGGTGCGCTACCAGGCTGCGCTACGCCCCGACACATATTAACTTAAGAATACTACTTATCATTAAGTCAAGAAGGCTTCAAGCGTTAAGGTAATAAAGAAGTAATAAAATAAAACGGCCCTAATGGAGGTATATGATTAGGACCGTTTATTTTGTGTTTAATTATTTATTTAAGCACCACGCATAGCTGCTTTAACTTTCTCAGCTGTGATAGGCCATGAACGTACTCTTGCCCCTGTTGCATTAAATATAGCATTTGCAACCGCAGGCCCTATTACCGTAGTAGCTGGCTCTCCAGCTCCAGCTGGATAATGACCATTTTGCACTATAGTTATATCCATTTCAGGTGCTTGGTTTATTCTTAATGGAGTCCAAGTATCAAAGTTTCCTTGCTCTATTGCACCATTCTTCATAGTAATATCTTCATATAACACCCTACTTAAGCCATATAAAGCAGAACCTTGAATATGTTAATTACAATACGTATTTTAATATTAGGATGAAAATAAATATATAGTCAAATTAAAATAATCAATAAATCACAGAGGTATGCCATTAAATAATTTAGAGTTCCACATAAAATGAACAACTATACTTGCTACATAGCCTAAAATAATTACAGGAGTCCATTTTAAATGAAAGAAGAATGTATAAATTCCTTTGGTTTGCCCCATAAGGGCAACTCCGGCAGCTGAACCAATAGATAACATACTTCCCCCTACACCCGCTGTTAATGTAACAAGCAACCATTGCCCTAAATCCATTTCAGGTAACATAGTTAATACTGCAAACATTACTGGTATATTATCAACAATAGCAGACAACACCCCTACTAAAATATTTGCTGTGCTTGGCCCTAAGTCTCCATACATATAAGAAGCAGTTAAGGACATATAACCAAATGCAGACAATCCACCAACACACATTAATACTCCATAGAAGAAAAATAAAGTATCCCATTCCGCTTTAGAAATTTTATTAAATATATTAAAATTACTAGAATTAGATTTATTCTTTTGTTCTTTTTTCTTTAGTATATAGCCATAAATAGAAAGTACTCCTAATCCTGTCATCATACCAAACACTGGTGGTAAATGTAAAAATTGATGTTGAACAACAGTAAAAGTAATAGTTCCTAAAAATAGGCCTATTATAGTGTAACCACCATACTTAACAGAAATTTTTTCTTTGCTGGCAACTGGCTTTTCATTGCTAATAGCAAAATGCATAATAGCAGCAGGAATTAAAAAATTAACTACTGACGGAATAAATATATAAAAGAATTCACTAAATGATACTATACCTTTTTGCCAAACCATTAAAGTTGTAATATCTCCAAAAGGAGAAAAAGCACCACCAGCATTTGCAGCCACGACAATATTTATACAGGAAAGTCCAATAAATTTAGTATTATTTTTTCCAACTGCCATTACTACGGCACACATAATTAATGCGGTAGTAAGATTATCTGCTATTGGAGAAATGAAAAAAGAAAGTATCCCTGTAATCCAAAATATTTTTCTAAATGTGAATCCCTGTCCAACTAACCATGATCTTAATGCTTCAAATACATTTCTTTCCGTCATAGAGTTTATAAAAGTCATCGCTACTAATAAAAAAGTAAACAACTCAGCAAACTCTAAAAAAGTATGCTTAAACGCATAAGATGCGGAATGACTATCAAAGCCCATTTTCATAGCCATATAGGCCACAACTCCCCATATAAAACCAGCAGCAACAATAACAGGCTTAGATTTTCTCAAATGAGTATATTCTTCAGCCATTACCAATAAATACGCAAGAACAAATACTATTACTGCTATTATAGCAGGAAGACTATTTGTAATATCTAAATTTAATAGCTTATTATCAGCAGAATATGCCGCAGGTATATAAAAAATAAATGAAGCAAGAAGAGTGCTAATAGGTTTGAATATCTTATTAATCAACATTGAATTTCCTAAATTTGAAAAGTTAATTTATTTACTAAATTAATAAATATAGATAATATAAATACAGCTTATATGAAAGGAAAATATATAAATTATGGCTGATTTATTAGATAGCCTAGATCATATTACAATTATTACAAAAAACTTAGAAGAAACAAAAAAATTTTATATAAATATACTAGGGATGGAAATTGATAATAATAGACCTCCATTTAATTTTGATGGGGCCTGGCTATCGCTAAATAAAAGGCCAGTAGTGCACATAGTGGTAAAAAAAGAACATAAAAACAATACTGATAGTCCAACACTTGATCATGTAGCATTTAGAGCTAACAATATTGAAAACATTAAAAATAAACTAAACCTATTAAATATCTCTTATGATGAAAGAATTACTCCAGATAATAAAGTACACCAAATCTTTACTGTTGATCCTAATGGTATAAAAATAGAACTATCAAAATTAATTTAAATCAAAAAAAACGGCCCTCCTAAGAGGACCGTTTAATTTCATATATCTAACTAGTAGACTTATGCGCCTTTTTGAGCTGCTTTAATTTTTTCAGCTGTAATTGGCCATGAACGAACTCTTGCACCTGATGCATTAAATACAGCATTTGCAATAGCCGGTCCTACACAAGTAACTACTGGCTCACCACAACCTGCAGGATAATGACCATTTTGTATAATAGTCACATCAACTTCAGGCGCTTGGTGAATACGCATTGGTGTCCATGTATCAAAGTTTCCTTGATCAATTGAACCATTAGTCATAGTTACATTTTCATGCAACACACGACTTGATCCAAATAATGCAGAACCTTGAATCTGTGCTAGAGCACCGTCTGGATTAACCGCAGTACCAATATCCATAGCTACTGTTATTTTTTTAAGTGTTGGCTCCCCTGAACTTGGGTCAACATGTACTTCAGCAACCACTGATGTCCATGAAGGTGAACCACGTTCTTGTGAAGCAACAGCTGCTATACCCATTGCAGTATTTGCAGGCATTGGTTTAACACCGTAACCAGCTTTTCCTGCAGCAACTACTAAAGCATTTCTAAGTCTGTTAGCACCACCTACAGTATTAGGAGGAGTACCAGCATTCTTACCTGTTGCACTTAGCATTGAAAGTCTCATATCTAGAGGATCTTTACCTATTGCATGAGCTGCCTCATCAATAAAGCTTTCATTTGCCCACCAAGTCCAAGTAGGTGCAACCGCACGTAATTGTCCTGGAGGTGTTGCAGCCATAGCTGTTGTATTTTCCACAGATCTTACATAGTGATTAGGTATATCGTACCAGTGATCAGAACCATTAGTTGAGAACTGGTCAATTTTACCTTTTTTATCCACTGATTCTGCTAAGAAACCTGGAGCCATACGTTTTGTTGCCCAACCTGCAGCTACAACGTGTGACATAGCGTCTATTTTTCCAGCAGCATTCACACCAGCTTTAACTCTTTGTACTGTGTGTGTTTGATGGAAATCAAACCCTAAGTCATATTCACGTGTGTATATTAATTTCACAGGTCTACCAATTTGTTGTGCAGCAAGAGCAGAAATAACAGCTCCATCTGGCTCTAGTCTACGACCAAAGCCTGTTCCACAATATTGTTGATGTAAAACTACGTTTTTTGCATCAACACCAAGAGCTGCTGCAGTCATTGCAGTAAAACGACCTTGGAATTGTGAACCAGTATATAAATGCCATACGCCATTAGATTCAGCGGCAACACAATTGATTGGTTCCATTAGGCCATGATAACCTAATGATGTTTCATATTCAGCTTCAACAATAGTTTCAGCTTTGCTCATTGCGCCTTCTGGATCACCTTCAAGAACCCAAGTAAAACCTTGAGCTTCATCAGCAATAGAATCTCTAGCAGCTTGAACAATATTAGCTGAAGATACATTACTATTTGGTCCAGAATCCCAAGTTACTTTCATTGCAGCGGCTGCTTTTTCAGCTGCCCAATAAGTTTCACCTAAAGCAACTACGTACCCTGTATTAACTCCAGTTGGATCTTCTTTAATAACAGCCACACCTGCATAGCCATCAATACTTTTAGCAGCAGAATCATCTGCTGATAAAGGAACTGAACCATAACGTGTTGGATTTGTTACTAAACGTCCATAAACCATATTTGGAACGAATACATCGATACCATAACGAGCTACACCTGTAAGTTTATCAGGAATATCTAGAGCTGGCATATTTTTACCAACGACTTTATATTCACCAAACTTTTTAAGTGTTAGAGCTTTCATTTCATCTTCACTGAAAGTACGGTCGATTGTTGTTGTGCTTAATATTTGAGAATAAGTTTTTGTCGCACCAGATACACTATCAGTTACAACTGAGTTACTTGCAGAACATTGTGCTGCAGGAACACCCATTAATTTAGCACCCGCTTCAACTAAAGCTATTCTCGCTGATGCTCCTATTCTTGAGTTACGATCGAAAGTCCAGTTCACTGACCATGAACCACCTGTGATCATAAAACCCCATTTTTCAGCAGTATCTGGATAATCAATTCTTACATCATTCCAGTCTACTTCTAACTCTTCAGCAACAGATTGCGCTAAAGCAGTACCAACATGCTGACCAATTTCAGCTTTAGTAATGTGAACAGTTGCAATACCTGAAGCATCCATAGTTAAGAACACTTGGTGATCAAATGTACCAGCAGCAAGAGCTTCACGAGCCCCACCAGTTACACTTGAAAGACCAGAGTAACCAACTACTAAACCTGTTCCAGCTACAGCAGAACCCACAAGCATTTCGCGTCGTGTGATTCCTTTTAAATTTTTATCAAATTTAGTCAAGTTCTATGCTCCCATTATTTCTGATGCACGACGAACACCTTTTTTGATTCTTACATATGTAATGCAACGACATAAATTACCTTGCATTGCATCAAGTATTTCTGAATCACTTGGTGTTGGATTGCTCTCTAAGAAAGCAGCCGCATTCATCATTTGACCTGACTGACAGTAACCACACTGTGGTACTTGTAATTCAAGCCATGCTTGTTGCACTGGGTGTTGACCCTTTGGATCTAGACCTTCAATAGTAGTTATTCTAGAACCCTCAGCGTCTGCTAATTCGATTTGACAAGAACGCACTGCTTCACCATCTAGATGAACAGTACATGCTCCACATAAACCCATGCCGCAGCCAAACTTTGTACCAGTTAAACGCAAATGTTCGCGAATAACCCATAACAGTCTAGTATCTGCTGGTGCATCGGCTACGTAAGATAGTCCATTTATATTCAATACAGCCATATTACCTCCACTGTGTGAACGTTAATTTAAGTGGGAACTAGAAAAAAACCTATATTTCAAGGCCTGCAATTAGAAGGACCTTAAATCCTTTAAACTACAACTTCCTCCCTTAACTCCCTCGTAGAGCATAAGTTAACGCATGATAATAGGCAGATCAAGTTATTTTTAATTTTATTCTAAGCGGTATATATCCTGTTATATTACGCTTTAAAGCTCTAAACACATCTTCCCCCATCAACCTCTAACATTACCCCCGTTATAAAGTCAGCTTCATCAGAAGCTAAATACAAGGCAGCATTTGCCATATCTCTAGGTTTGCACAAGCGTCCTAAAGGAACTGTAGAGACAAACCTATTATAAGATTCGTCTTTAGGACCATCTCCTAAAAACCCATCAAGCATTGCTGTATCCCCTGCAACTGGGCATAACCCATTAACTCTTATATTATCTGATGCCAATTCAAGGGATAAACCTTTAGTCATAGTTACTAAAGAGCCCTTGGAAGCATTATAAGCTGTTAAACCAGGTCGAGGTCTAATGGCGGCTGTTGAAATCGTATTAATAATTACTCCAGGTGTTTTCTGCTTCCTAAATATTGGAACAGAATGAACCGCTCCTAAATAAACAGATTTTACATTAATTCTAAATAAAGCATCAAATTCTTCTTCTGAAGTATCAACTAGAGGGGTAGGCCTCATCCCAATAGCAGCATTTTGAATTAAAATATCCATCTTTCCAAAAGCCTCACAACTTCTATGTATCATTTCTTTAGTTTGACTACTATCTGAAACATCCACACCAAAGGCTATTGCATTACCACCATCTTTATTAATCTCAGATGCTACACTTTCTGCACCATCAAGATTGATATCTGCAACTAATACTTGTGCTCCTTCTTTTGCAAAACGTTTTGCAATACCCTCTCCAAATCCAGATGCCGCACCAGTAACAATCGCTACTTTATTTTTAAGTCTCATTATCAATCTCCTCAAATTAATTATTTAAATATTTTTATTATTGTTTTTATACATTATTATTGTTCTTATACATTAAAAGTATTATTCAGATAATAATATTTAAAATAACTTATAGAAAATTAAAATGTTTAAAAATAAAATTCTAATAATATTCATTTCAATGTTTTTATTACTTAATATCAAAAATAGTTATTCAAATAATATAGAATGTAAAAATGAATCAAAAAAAATAATCTGTAATTATGAAATTACAACTGAGAATAATAATGCATCTGATTTAGGTACGTATAATATAAACATTAATTTCATAAAGATTAAAAAAATTACTGGAATAATAAATGGTAATATGCTTATAAGCGCTGGTTTATGTAAAGAGGATTTAAAAACAATAGCTAAAGAAAAAATTCAAATTGCACAATCATTAAAAAAGCAAGCATATAATTTTCCTTTGTTCTTGCATAAAAAAGCAATTATTGCTGATTTTTGTGTAAACCTAGTCATAGATAATTGTATTGACAGCTGTGGAGACCTAATTAGATTAGAAGGAAATATATCGGCTATTATGAAGATGGAACAGAGAAGCTAAATATAAAAAATAATGGAGAATTAAATGAAAAAAATAAATAAATACTCTAGAAGAGAAGTTTTAAAAACAAGCGCAAGCATCACTTCTGTTTTAACTATAGGTGCAGGGTTTCCTTCAATTCTTAAAGCTGAAAACAATATTAAGGTGGGAATTCCTACTATATTATCTGGAAGAGTTGCTCAATTAGGTATCTCTGTTACTAATGCAATAAAAATGGCAGTCAATAATTTTAATAATGCTGGCGGTTTAGATGGACGTAATATTGAATTAATAATACGTGATAGCAGAGCTAAACCTGATGAAGCAGCTAGAGTTTGTAGAAATTTTATAAATTCTGATAAAGTTGATGTAATTCTTAATGCTGAAGCCTCTGGCGCATCTTTTGCTGTACAAGAAGTGATTCGTGAAAGTGGTACTCTTTGCCTACACACTGTATCAGAAACCTCTTCTCTAACTGCAGACCCATCCATAAGAGCATGGAATGCCTTTAGATTCTCCAGAATAGGTATTCATGATGCAGTAGGAAGTGCAAAGTATGCAGCAGAAATTGCCAAAGGAAAGGGTTTGAAAACATGGATGTCCGTAAATCCAGACTATGCATATGGAAGAGATAGTGATGATACATTCTTTTGGGCTTTGAAGAAGTTTTCTCCAGGATTTGAAATTATAGGAAAAGGATGGCCTAAAATATTCCAACCTGATTATACAGAAGTTATCACACAGATAGCCAGGAAAAAACCAGATGCAATATATACTAGCCTATGGGGAGGAGACCTTGTATCCTTTATAGATCAAGCTTTATTATATGGTATTTTTAAAAATACTGAACTTTTTGCTATTAATTTGGCTGATTATACTACAATGAGTGCAGTAAAAAATCTTCCAAAGGGATTACATTCTGCTACTAGATATGTCGCCGCTTGGCCTAACACGCAAGATAATAGAGATTACGACAAATCTTATACAGATATTTATGGAGATCACCCAACTAATTGGTCATGGGAAGCATCAGTAGGAATAGATTACTTAATTAATGCCTTAAAAGAAACTGGAAGCACAGATACTAAAAAATTAGCAGAAGCTATAAAAGGCAAAACTAGAAAATCTTTTATGGGAGTAGGTGATGGTAATACAGTTTCTATTAGAGATAGAGACCAAACTATAGTAGATTATTCAATAGGTTGGGGAACAACTATTTCAAACGAACCTTATATGACAGGTATTCAAGGAGCAGATTGGAATACTATTAAAGAACTTGAAAATGAATGGCTAACAGATAAAGGGTGGCTGTAATTTTTTATTTAATACTCGTATATAAATAAGGCGATTTTATGGAAATTTTTGCTCTCTTCGATTGCATTATGTCCCCTGCTTGTCTTCTATCTCAAGCCGCCGGTGGATTAAAAATCGGCATGTTACTTTTTCTTGTAGCATCTGGTTTAACTTTGGTTTTTGGAGTCCTTGGTGTCATCAATTTTGCTCATGGAGCTCTATATATGCTTGGGGCATATTTTTCCTGGCAGATAATGTCTATAACTGGTCATTTCGGTTTATCCGTTATTCTAGGAGCATTAGGCGTGGGTATATTTGGGCTTCTATTTGAAAGAATACTTATAAGTAGAGTTTATAATGCTGAACTCCTTGTCCAAATACTATTATGTTATTCAGTAGTTTTAATATTAGATGATTTAGTTATGATAATTTGGGGAGATGAATTTTTATCGAGTGTTGGTGTACCTGAAGTATTTCAAGTTCCTCCACTATTTATTTTTGATGCAATAATTCCACCTTTTCATTTAGCAATAATTGCAATGAGTTTTATAGTAGGATTGATTTTATGGTTTATTATGACAAAAACAAGATTCGGAAGATTAGTAAGAGCTGCTGCAGTTAATCCAAAAATGTTAGAAGCTTTAGGCATAAATATTAACTTGCTAAGAGCAGGTGTTTTTATGCTTGGTAGCTTTTTAGCTGGATTAGGTGGTGCCTTAGCAGCAAGTGTCGGTAGTGTCGTTTCAGGTATGGGGAACTCCATAATAATAGAATCCTTTATAGTCACAGTTATTGGTGGAATGGGTTCTATTAGCGGTGCATTTTTAGCTTCATTAATTATTGGCATGGCAAGATCTTTTGGTGCGGTTGCAATGCCTTTATTTACTGATGGATTAATGTTTCTCATTATGGTTCTTGTTCTTGTATTAAGGCCACAAGGGCTAATGGGTAATAAAAAATAATGCTTTTCTTAAATAAAGACAATTTTCAAAGAGATGTTTTTTTAGGACTATTGGCATGGCTTATACTAATAATTTTTTATTTTATTTTTCCTGACCCAGGTATTCACGATATAATTCAAAAAGTTTTTATTCTAGGTTTATTTGCTATGTCTTTAAATATTTTAATAGGCTACCTAGGTTTAATAGCCTTTGGACATGCGGCATTTTTTGCTTCAGGTGCTTATACATTAGGATTATTTTTACAATCTGACTTTGTATTAAATTTAGCAAGCTTTTCTATTCCTGTAGCTATGCTTTTAGCTGTATTAGTGTCTAGCATTTTAGCTGCTCTAATCGGAGTAATATGCATTAGACTAAAAGATATATATTTTTCTTTTCTTACACTTGCATTTCAAATGTTAATTTATAGCATCATTTTAGCGTTAGTAAATATTACAGGGGGAGATCAAGGATTAATGGGAGGTTTTCCTAAGCCTCCTTTCTTGGGAATTGACCTGGGAAAACCTTTTGATTTTTATGCATTCACAATATTTATATCAATAATCACGATTGTCCTGCTTAGACAAATAATAGAATCTCCGTTTGGATATGGTTTAAGAATGATTAGGGATAATTCTGAAAGACCAGCTGCCCTTGGTTTTAGCAATCAAAAACATAAACTTATTGCTTTTATTATTGCGGGTTCTATAGCTGGGCTAGCAGGATCTCTTCAAGCCCTATTAGATGTAGGTGCATATCCAGAATGGGCATTTTGGTCAAAATCAGCGGAACCTTTATTTATGATTTTATTAGGAGGAATGCATTCTTTCTTAGGGCCACTTATGGGGGCATTAATATTTGAAATTCTTAATGATTTTGTAACTGCTAATACGCGCTACTATGGATTAGTTCTAGGACTAGTTATTTTATGTTTTGTTTTAGGTCTAAAAAAAGGCCTTTTAGACTGGATTTTAATAAAATTCAATAGAAAGTAATATCTTTAACTATGTTGAAATTAGATAAATTATCAAAAAGTTTTGGGGGCATACTGGCTACAGATAATGTTTCCTTAGAGTTGAAACCAAATTCTATAAATGCTGTAATTGGACCTAATGGAGCTGGAAAGACTACTTTATTTAATTTAATTACTGGAAAAATTTCTCTTGATAAAGGTCAAATATTTATAGGAAATAAAAATATAACTAACCTAACAGAATCAGAAATAACACATTTAGGTGTTGCTCGAGCATTTCAAATTACAAATATATTCCCCACCCTCTCTGTAAAAGATTCAATTAAAGTAGCTTTGCTAGCTAAACAGCATGGATTAAATAATATGTGGAATAGATTTAAAACTCATTCAATTAATAACGAGGCTGAAAGTATAGCAAAATTATCTGGATTAACAAAATCGTATGATACTATAAGTTCAGAATTAAGTCATGGTGATCAAAAACTATTGGATATAGCATTAGCGTTAGCTCTTAAACCTAAAGTACTGCTTTTAGATGAACCAACAGCAGGAATGGGTCCAGAAGAACGCTGGAAAATGATTGATAGAATACAAAAGCTATGGAAAAAAACAAAAATGACTGTACTTTTTATCGAGCATGATATGGACATAGTATTTGATACTGCTCAAAATATTTATGTACTTCAACAAGGTTCCATAATAGCTGAAGGAACTCCTAAAGAAATCAAAAACAACAAAAAAGTTATCGAAGCATATCTCGGTGGAGGAAAAAAATAATGGAACTACTAAAAGTGCAGAATATAAATGCTTTTTATGGTAATAGCCAAGTTCTTTTTGATATGAATCTTAATATTACAAACAATAATATTATAGCGTTACTAGGAAGAAATGGTGCTGGTAAAAGTTCTACATTTAAGGCTATTAATGGTTTAATAAGCGTGAATTCTGGTTCTATATTATTAAAAGGTAAGGAATTAATCAAACAATCTACAAGTAAAAGAGCTTTATCAGGAATAGGTTATGTTCCTGAAGATAGACAAGTTTTTCCTGAACATACAGTTGAGGAAAATCTTGATTTAGGGAAAAAAAATAGTTCAGAAGGCAAAAATAACTGGCCAATAGATAAAGTATGGGAAACATTTCCCATATTAGCCAAATTAAAAAATAGAATGGCAGGACAATTATCCGGGGGAGAGCAACAAATGCTTTCTATTGCGAGAACTTTAGTTGGAAATCCAGAAATTCTTTTACTTGATGAGCCTTCAGAAGGACTTGCTCCAATAATTGTAGAGGATATAGCTGCAATTTTAAAAAATTTAAAAAAGCTTGGAGTTACAATTCTACTTGCTGAACAAAATATGCACTTTTGTTTAGAAGTTGCAGAAGAAGCAATAATTATTGATAGAGGAAAATCAGTATGGAATGGTTCATTAAAAGACCTGCAAAAAGATACTAAAACGAGAGATAAATATTTGGCAATTTAATAAAAATATTAACGCGACAAAGTTTTCATTGCTTCTTCAATTCCAGCTAAATTTAACTCATACATTTTTTCTTCAAAAATTTCACGTATCATTTTATTAGATGCAGAAGAGTTCCAAATTTTTTTATTTTCTGGATTTAGCCAAGCAACAGAGTCAAAATGAGAAGTAATTCTATCTAGCCATAAAGCTCCTGACTCTTCATTCCAATGTTCTATAGAACCTCCGGCATAAGCAACCTCATATGGGCTCATAGAAGCATCACCTACAAATAAAACTCTATAATCACTTCCATATTTTCTAATTATATCCCAAGTAGGAATAATATCATCAGATGACCGAGGATTATTTTTCCATAAGTTTTCATAAGGACAATTATGAAAATAAAAATGTTTTAAATCCTTAAACTCACTTTTAGAAGCAGAAAATAGCTCTTCACATGCTTGAATATATGGATCCATAGAACCACCTACATCTAAAAATAATAATAATTTTACTCTATTTTTTCTTTCTGGCATCATTTTAACATCAAGATAACCACCATTATTAGCTGTTGCAGAAATAGTTCCATTCAAGTCAAATTCATCTGGTGTTCCTGTTCTCGCAAAATGTCTTAACCTTCTAACAGCAACTCTTATATCTCTTATTCCTAAAGTTTTTTTGTCATCAAAATTTGTCCATAACCTTTTCTCCCAAACTTTTACAGCTCTACCTTGCCTTTGACCTTCATTACCTATTCTAATACCCTCAGGATTATATCCACCTGAACCAAAGGGTGAAGTTCCACCTGTTCCAATCCATTTGTTCCCACCTTGATGCCTTTTTTTCTGCTCCTCAAGCCGCTCTTTTAATGTTTCTAATAACTTATCCCATCCTCCTAAAGATTTTATTTTTTCTTTATCTTCATTTGTAAGGTTTTTTTGTAAGGCATCTTTAATCCAATCTTCTGGAATATTCTCAAGTATTTCTCCTCCTACTTTTAAAGCCCCTTCAAAAAATTCAGAAAATGTTTTATCAAATTTGTCAAAGTACCTCTCATCTTTTACTAAAGAAGCTCTAGCAAAATGATAAAAAGAGTCTGTATCTAGGTTTGTTACACCTGCATCTAAACCTGCAATGAAATCTAAATATTCTCTAATAGATACAGGAACACCTGCACCTTTCAGTTGATGAAGAAAACTTATAAACAAATCACACCTTCAATTTTTATTTAGATCTTTTTACTCTTTTTTCACAGTCTTCAGCAAATTCCCAGCTTTCTATTTCTGGAACACATTTTCCTGCCTCCCCTTTTACTCTAAAACAAGCATATGTGATGAGATCAACTGTGGTAGTTTTTTCATCAAATGAGCAAACATCTTTAACATCAACATTCTGAATAAGTGCCTCTGTTTCATTAGTTTTAATACATCTACCCCTACGTGCATCTAGCCAGTGCATAGATTGTCCAATTACCATAGCTACGGGGTCTTTCCCAAAATTTGTTAAACACACTTCTTTTGCGAAACTATTTGAGATAGAAAAAATAATAATAGTAAAAAAAGATATGGTTATAAAAATAAATTTTAGTAAGTAAGTAATTCTATATTTAAAAAACAACATTATTAACTCCTTAAGTTTAGTTATTATCTCGTCTTGCCATAAAAGCTAAACGCTCGAACATATGAATATCTGCTTCATTCTTTAAAAGAGCTCCATAAAGAGGAGGAAGAGCATTCTTAGAATCCTTTTGTCTTAAAATTTCAGGAGAAATATCCTCAGCTAAAAGCAGCTTAATCCAATCTAATAGTTCAGATGTAGTAGGTTTCTTTTTAATGCCGGGAACCTCTCTTACTTCAAAGAATGATTGAAGCGCAGCATTTACTAATTTCGTTTTTATTTTAGGAAAATGAACTTCAATAATTGATTTCATTGTTTCTTCATCTGGAAACCTTATATAATGAAAAAAACATCTACGTAAAAAAGCATCCGGTAAATCTTTCTCATTATTAGATGTAATAATTACTATAGGCCTTTTTTTTGCAACTATATTTTTCTTAGTTTCATAAACATAAAATTCCATTTTATCTAATTCTAATAATAAATCATTAGGAAATTCAATATCTGCTTTATCTACTTCATCTATCAATAATACTGGTTTTTTATCAGCAACAAAAGCATCCCATAAAACACCTCTTTTAATATAATTATTTATATCTTCTACTCTTGCATCACCTAACTGCGAATCTCTAAGTCTCGACACCGCATCATACTCATAAAGGCCCTGTTGTGCTTTTGTAGTAGATTTAACATGCCATCTTATTAAAGATTTCCCTAATGCCTTTGCCACTTCTTCAGCTAACATAGTTTTACCTGTGCCAGGTTCACCTTTTATAAGTAACGGTCTTTCCAATGTAATAGAAGCATTAACAGCTAATGCCAAATCTTCAGTAGCCACATACTTATCTGACCCTGTAAAAAAATCTTCCAAAACCTTCTCCTTAACTAACTTAATTTATTATTTTCTATATATATATATAATGTTAAAAATAATATAGTAAATTAGATTAAGAATTAGTATAAATTAATTACACTTGAGATTGTAACCAATTTTCTTTTCCTATTTTTTCTACAAGTTCTAATTGTGTCTCTAACCAATCATAATGTTCTTCTTCTGAAGCCAATATTTGTCTAAATATATCCCTGCTAACAAAGTCAGAAACCTTTTCACAATGTTGAATTGCAACCTTTAAATCTGGAATAGCCTTAACTTCTATCTGAAAATCACAATTTAAACATTCTACTGGCTCTTCACCTATCATGATTTTATGCATTTCTTGTACATTAGGAATACCATCTAAGAATAATATTCTTTCAATAATCATGTCAGCATGCTTCATTTCATCTATTGATTCTTCATACTCTTTTGTACCTAGTTTTTCATAACCCCAATCTTTGAACATTCTAGAGTGAAGAAAATACTGATTAATAGCCGTTAATTCATTAGTTAAAACTCTATTAAAATGCTTAATAACTTCTTTATCACCTTTCATAAATACCTCCTTTAAATCTGTTTACGTAAATAATATATGGGATAAAAACACTTTAAAATCAAGAAAAATTGTTTAAAAACAAGAGGTTGAGATGCATTCTCATTCTCAATAATAATAAAAAAATTATAAAAAAATGTAACTAAACTAACTTAAAGAAATAAGAATTATATATTTATAGGAGATAAATTATTAAAATCTAGTGATTTATTCGCAAAGGATTCTTTAGATTGCTCTTCTTTTAATACATTATCAATAGTTTCTAAACATTTCCCACACTGCATTCTACAGCCAAGTTTCTTATAAACTTGCCGCGATTTAGATACTCCTTGAGATTTAACCCTTCGGACATCCCTGCATGTGAATGCGTTGCATATGCAAACGTACATATTAAGTTTCCTTTTTCATGACTATATTAATTACAGTTGATAATGAAAGTCAATCTCAATTTGAAATTAATAAAAAAAAAAATATTAATAATAATAAATATTTGTTAATATGTGTAACAAAATAATTACTTAAAGAGTTAAAAATGGATAAAAGATTAACAGTTCGTGATATACGAAAAAGAAAATTAATAGATGATACTCAAGAACCTATAGTATCCTTGGTCTGTTACACATCACAAATGGCTAGATTAATTAATGATCATGTTGATGTAATTCTTGTAGGCGATAGTTTAGGAATGACAATATACGGATATCATAACACATTATCTGTTACATTAGATATGATGATAAATCATGGTGCTGCTGTAGTCAGATCTACTACTAAACCTCATATTGTTGTTGATATGCCTTTTGGAAGTTATGAAGAATCACCACAAGTAGCTTTTAAATCAGCAAGTAAAATAATGAGAGAAACTGGAGCACAATCTGTAAAATTAGAAGGTGGAGAAGAATTTGCAAATACTATAAAATTTCTGACTCA
>Ga0209402_10001150_pt1 | contig 29585 bp, 34 predicted proteins | sample ArcticOcean_MG_C_3_FD_187437 | JGI IMG/M metagenome (GOLD analysis project Ga0209402, IMG submission 187437) | Marine microbial communities from western Arctic Ocean - ArcticOcean_MG_CB8_126 (SPAdes) (version 2) | ecosystem: Environmental > Aquatic > Marine > Oceanic | place: Arctic Ocean... | reverse complement strand
AGTTATTGGCCAGCCGCGGATCCTCGGCTATTAGCTGACACCGGGCCTAAAGCCGCTACAAATCTCGCCTCTGTACTTAGGTTGCAATGCTAACCAAGCTGATGATTGGACGGGCTCGTTGGCTCTTGGTTCGCGTCCTCGTCGGCATTTCCCTGGCCTATGGAGTCACCTTCTTCGTGCTCTGGTCCCAGTTGGAAAAACGGTTTGTCTTCTTTCCGTCGACTGAGTTGTTGTACACACCCAGTAACGCCGGTCTTGAATACGAAGACGTCCGAATCCAAACTTCAGATGGCCTAACGCTACACGGCTGGTTCATAGCTGGTGACCCAAATATAGTCCCCGATAAGGCGTCTAACACCACGTGGCTTTGGTTCCACGGCAACGGCGGAAATAACGGTTACCGGATTGACGAACTGGCATTAGCGCATCACCGCACCGGGGCCAACCTATTTATATTTGACTATCGGGGCTACGGTGAGAGTGAGGGTAGCCCCTCCGAGCAGGGCACGTATTTGGACTCCAGAGCGGTCATTGAATATCTATCTGCCCGAGATGACGTGGCGTCAGAAAAAATAATTTACCTGGGGCATTCTTTGGGCGCGGCAGTTGCTATAGAGCTGGCTTTGACCCGCCCGCCGATGGCCATGGTGCTGGTCTCTCCATTTGCGTCGGTTCGTGACATGGCCAGCGTTACGCTGCCATTCCCTCCGGTCGCTTGGCTGGTGCGGAACCATTACGACAGCCTAACCCGCATCCGCCAATTGAACGTGCCCTTGTTGGTGCTTCACGGCGACCAGGACGAGACTGTCCCATTGTCCCAGGGGCGCAAACTATATGATGCGGCCAACCAGCCAAAGCGCTTTCAGGTACTTGAGGGAGCGGCGCACAACGATACTTACGAAGTCGGCGGGGAGCAGTACTGGGGAGCGATAGAAGAATTTCTTGGCGAGCTTCAGTCAAAAGACCAGTAGGCCTTACTTAGGCCCCGGATATAATCTCGGTCTCGTAATCCAGAAGTTCTAAGTCTCGGCTGGATTCTCCGATAAACTCGACCACTTTGGAAACCATTTCGTTGGCGTGGGCAGAATCGGTGCTGACACAGCAAACGGCCAGGGTCAGCCGTTGCCACAGTTCATGGTCTTCCACCTCGGCCACGGCGACATTAAAGGTATTCCGGATCCGAACGGAAAGGGACCGGAAAACCTGGCGTTTGTCCTTCAGGCTGGCCGATTCAGGCAAGTGGAGCATTATTCGGCAGACGCCTATATGCACTGAAATCTCCCGTTTATGCCTGGGATGGATTTTGAATTATTGATCGAGTTCTTGACGTGCATTGAACGTACATTATAGATTATAGGCAACGGCAGTCCGAATTAACGCCGTGGAACACTTAATTCGAAGCCTGGTTCACCCTCTGGCGGTCTGAATTGGTGATTTTGCCAACAGATAGCTGTCGGTGAAGGAATAAAAACGCCATGCCTCCTAATTTCGAATCTCGACAGAGCCGCTCAGAAGTACCTGAAGTTGTCATCAGTCGGCTTCCGCAGTACGTGCGGATACTTAACCGACTGTTGGAGGACGGGATACAGGTGGTTAGCTCCCAGCAGCTGGGAGAAAAACTTCAGGTAACCCCGGCTCAAATTCGCAAAGACCTCAGCTATTTTGGGCGCTTCGGGAAACAAGGTCGTGGCTATAGCGTGCACGACCTATTGGATCGACTGCGGCAGATATTGGGCATCAACTCCCCGTGGAACGTCGCTGTGGTTGGCGTTGGTCGTCTCGGCCGCGCCATTTTGAGCTACCCCGGGTTCAATCCAGACGGATTTCATCTGGTGGCCGCGTTCGACCTCAACGACAAGGTCGTTGGCGAGTCTATCGGCGGCTTGGAAGTGCGCGAGATGGACGAGCTGGACCAGATTGTGGCACGTGAGAAAATCAGCATTGCCATTATCGCGGTTCCCGTGGAATTTACCCAGAACGTGGTTGACCAATTAGTGGCCTGTGGAGTCAAGGCAATCTTGAACTACGCCCCCATCACCCCGCAGGTACGTGAGGGCATCAGGATTCGCAACATCGACCCAGTTCTATCCCTTCAGTCCATGACCTACTACATTAACGACGACTAGCCCTATACGCTGTTTGTTGCTTCTACTCCCTGGCCATAAACCTCCTGCACACCGTCATTCCAGCGGTAACTGGAATCCATGTATTCTGCCAAAGACAAGTTCATAACTAGGGGCATTTTGGGATTCCTGCCTTCGCAGGAATGACGAGGTGGGGGCGGAATGATTATTAGAAACTGCGTGACCAAAACCCTAGCCAAACCCATAATCCTCTAACCCCGCTCATCCTGAGCCTGTCGAAGGATTGTTTGGGGAAGACGGGCTGAGATGCAGAAGATAGTTCGACAGGCTCACCACGGACGGAGATTGGCAGTCTCCAGATGTGCGCCGAACTCGGTGGCGTAGTGGATTCCTGCGAAGGCAGGAATGACGGGGTGGCAGCAGCTAGGCGGCTAACCCTGGAATGATGAGTGGCAGCCGAGGGTAAGTGGGTTATTGATCTGCCGAACCCGTTGTCCGTTTACGAAAAAGGAAGAGGCCCAGACATCGTCTGGGCCTCTTCCTTTAGTTGCTGGGTTGTTTATTAACTGCCGATCGTCGGTTGGCCGCCGGTGCGAGGCCTGCGGCGTCGTACCAGGTTGACCCTGATTTGAGCCCTTTGGAGTGAGGACATCGCCCGTTCAAGTTCCATATCTGAACCACGTTGGGCTAGACGTTCTTGGGCCCGTTGCATGGCTTGTTCAGCCCGAGCTTCGTCGATTTCGTCGGAGCGCTCACAGGCGTCGGCCAGTACGCTGACCCGATTACCAATGACTTCCATGAAGCCACCGGACACGGCCACGTACATATCTTCTTCACCGTTCTTTTTAACGGTCAGCTCACCGGGTTTGAGGACGGTCATCAGCGGGGCATGTTTGGGTAGAATGCCCAGTTGGCCGTCCAGACCGGGAGCAATCACCATATCAACTTCGCCTTCAAAGACGGAGCGTTCGGCAGTGATTATTTCCAGATTCATTGGCATGGTTGTTACTTACCCTTGGGCCTGCATCTCGGCGGCTTTTTCAAGCACTTCGTCAATGGTTCCTGTCATGTAGAACGCCTGCTCCGGCAGATCATCATGTTGGCCGGAGAGAATCTCAGAGAATCCTCTTAGAGTCTCGCGCAGCGGAACGTACTTGCCGGATTGGCCGGTAAATGTCTCAGCGACGAAGAACGGCTGAGTGAGGAAACGCTGAATCTTCCGGGCGCGGAACACAGTCAGCTTGTCTTCCTCAGATAGTTCTTCGATTCCTAGAATGGCGATAATGTCTTGCAGGTCCTTGTAGCGCTGGAGTACCTCTTGTACGCCACGGGCCAGTCTGTAGTGCTCTTCACCAACAAGGCCCGGCTCCAAAATCCTGGAGTAAGACGCCAGCGGGTCAACAGCCGGGTAGAGACCCTGGGCAGCCAAAGACCGCTCCAAGGACACAACGCCGTCTAGGTGACCAAAAGTGGTTACGATACCAGGGTCGGTGTAGTCATCAGCAGGCACGTAAATGGCCTGGAACGATGTAATTGACCCGGCCTTGGTGGAGGTGATCCGCTCTTGGAGCGCACCCATCTCGGTGCTTAGGGTGGGCTGGTAACCCACGGCGGAGGGCATCCGTCCCAGCAGTGCTGACACTTCCATGCCCGCCAGAATGTACCGGTAAATGTTGTCTACAAAGAGCAGCACGTCTTGGTTCTGCTCGTCTCGGAAGAACTCGGCCATGGTAAGGCCTGTGAGACCAATCCGAGCGCGCACGCCGGGAGACTCGTTCATCTGGCCAAACACCAGTACTGTGCTCGCAAGCACGCCGGAGTCTTGCATCTCATGCCAGAGGTCATTGCCCTCACGTGATCGCTCACCGACGCCGGCGAACACTGACACGCCTTGGTGAACCGCACCAATGTTGCGGATGAGTTCTTGAATAATTACTGTTTTGCCCACTCCGGCACCGCCGTAAGCGCCGATCTTTCCACCCTTCATGAAAGGTGTGATTAGATCAAAAACCTTGATCCCTGTCTCCAAGAGGTCAACGGTCTGGTTCTGTTCGTCAAAGGTAGGCGGATCGCGGTGAATGGGCCAAACAACGGCCGATTCCACCGGGCCCAGGTTATCAAGAGGAGTACCAGTAACGTCGAACAGGCGACCCAGGGTCTCAGGTCCCACTGGTACGCTAACCTTGGCTCCTGTGTCGTTCACTTCAATGCCGCGGGCCAGGCCGTCGGTCGCGCCCAAGGCCAAACAGCGAACCCAGTTGTTGCCGATGTGCTGCTGCACCTCAAGCACCAACTTCTCCCCAACGTTGTCCAACTCTAGTGCGTCGAACAGATTGGGTAATTCGTCCGCTGGAAATTCAATGTCTACGACTGTTCCGATTACTTGGACGACTTTTCCGGTGGCCATTGGTTTCTCCTGATAACTGTTACTGTTTGCGGTGACGGGGCAATTAGCCTTTAATTAGACGGGTCATTGCTTTTGCAAGCTAACCCTCTAAGGCCATTGCTCCACCAATCAGATCTAATAGTTCGTTTGTAATGCTTTCTTGGCGTAGTTTGTTCATAACCAGGGTGAGGTCGCCGGACAGTTCCGAGGCGTTTTCCGTGGCGGCGCGCATGGCCACCATCCTGGCTGATTGCTCGCTGGCTATGGACTCTACGATGGCGTGATAGACCTGCATCTCTATGTAGCGAGGAAGCAGGGATTGCAGCACGGCCAGATTACCGGGCTCGTAGATGTAACCCACGCTCTCAGCGGAGGTTAGTTCCGCAGGCTCGATGGGTAGTAGTTTCTCAATAATTGGTTCTTGCGACATAGTTGAGACGTATTTGGTGTAAGCCAGGTAAACTTCATCGGTTTGGCCCTCACAATAAGATTCAATGATCATGTGCGAAATGGCGTGAGTATCGACCAGAAGGGGCGATTCACCGAGGTCGGTGAAGGTTGCCTTGAGGTCTTGGTTGGTACGGGCCATGAAATCGCGACCCTTTCGGCCTACCGTAACTGCCTGTACCGGTACCGCACTTTCCAATATGAAGTTGCCAACTGCGCGATTCAGGTTGGCGTTCATCCCGCCGCACAGCCCCCGGTCAGGGCTAACCATCAACACAGTGGCGTTTTGCACCGTGCGGACGGCCAGAAGCGGTTGGGCTCCTGCTTCGTCGTCCATTGGTTGGGCGGCCAGGTTTGCGATGAGTGATTGAATTTTGACCGAATAAGGTCGGCCTTCAAGCACTGCGTTCTGGGCCCGCCGCATCTTGGACGCGGCAACCAGTGACATTGCATTGGTAACTTTGGCCGTGTTATCCACGCTGCGGATTCGTCGTCTTATGTCTCTAACGCTGGGCATCTATCTATCTTTTATCCAATGCTGGAAATTCTGGTTACGAAATCAGGCTAGCCGGTGCTTAGCCTGTGAAGGTTGGCCTGAAATCGGTGATTGCTTTGGTCAAGTTCGCCGACAATTCGTCGGAAATATCCTTGGTTTCATTGATGGCAGTGATGATGTCTTGATGCGATCCGGTGACGTAGCGTATTAGTTGTTCTTCGAACGCTCCTACCTTCTCGATCTCGATGTCTTCCATCAACCCTTCATTGACCGCGAACAGGATTACCACTTCTTCAGCTAAGGATAGCGGCACGTATTGACCCTGCTTGAGAACCTCTGTGGCCAACTGACCACGGGCCAACTGGGCCCTGGTGGCGGCGTCCAAGTCGGCGGTGCCGAACTGAGCAAAGGAGGCAAGTTCCCGGTACTGGGCCAAAGCTAGCCTGAGTTGGCCGGCAACTTTACGGATGGCCCTGGTCTGGGCGGCGCCGCCCACACGAGAGACGGAAAGTCCCACGTTAACCGCTGGCCGGATACCGGAGTTGAACAATTCAGGCTCCAGGTAAATTTGGCCGTCGGTGATGGAAATCACGTTGGTTGGGATGTACGCAGATACGTCACCCGCTTGGGTTTCAATGACTGGTAGGGCTGTTATAGACCCGCCACCAAGGGAGGCGTCCAGCCTGGCAGAACGCTCTAGCAAGCGGCTGTGCAGGTAGAAAATGTCTCCAGGATAGGCTTCACGACCAGCCGGGCGTCGCAGCAAGAGCGACATCTGGCGGTAGGCCCAAGCATGCTTGGTCAGATCGTCATAAACGATGAGAACGTCTTTACCCTGGTCCATGAACTCTTCAGCCATGGCGGACCCAGCGTAAGGGGCGATGTATTGGAGTGGAGCCGAGTCTGAGGCTCCAGCCATTACGACAATGGTGTGGTCCATAGCGCCGGCCGCTTCAAGAGAACCCACAACCTGGGCAACCTTACCCTGCTTCTGGCCGATGGCCACATAGATGCAGATTAAGTCGCCGCCCTTCTGGTTGATGATGGTATCAATGGCGATGGCGGTCTTGCCGGTGGAACGGTCGCCAATGATCAATTCCCGCTGGCCACGGCCAATGGGAATCATAGCGTCGACGGCTTTGATGCCAGTCTGTACTGGTTGGTCAACAGACTGACGGGACACCACGTTGGGTGCCACCTTCTCAACGGAGCGGGTTCCAGTGGTTGCCACCGGGCCCTTTCCATCTAGAGGACGACCCAAGGGGTCAACCACACGACCGATCAGCGCATCACCGACGGGCACTTCAATAATCCTGCCGGTGGAGCGTACGCGGTCGCCTTCTTTCACAGCATTGGGGTCGCCCAAAATGGCCGCACCAACGATGTCTGATTCCAGGTTTAAGGCTAGACCAAGAACGTCGTTTCCAAAATCCAGTAGTTCGTTGGATCGGACGCCTTGAAGCCCTTGAATGCTTGCAACACCGTCGCCCACTTGGACCACTGTGCCCACATCCACTAGAGCCAAATCGCCGCCAAATTCTTCAATCTGACGCTTAATTAGCGAGACTATGTCCTGTCCTCTGGTAGCCATCAGAGGTTCTCCTTACGGTAACGATTGGGTCAGTAGCAGCAACGCTGCCAAAGACTCTTATCTAACCTTTCCTGAGTGTCTTCCGTTCTTATTAAAGTAGTGAAGACCTATTATCATTTTAAGCCGGGATTGCCACCGGGATTTTTACACCGAGGCAGCAATCTCTGTATGCAAAGTGTTTCGCAGCGCCTCAAGTCTAGCCTTGGTGCTGCCGTCCAATAATTTGTCACCAATCTGAATCACCAGGCCGCCGAGGATAGACTCATCAACCTTGGTGGTTAGTACAACCTCACGGCTGACCAACTCCTTGACGAAGTTGGTGATGCGATCAGACTCCGCGCTTTCCAGTGGGACCGCGGTGGTGATTTCAACCCGTTGTCGGCCCAGATGGGTGTCTAACAATTCTGTGTAACCGGAATAAACACCGGGGATGGAATCCACTGAGTTTTTGGCTACCAACAAATCCACTAGATTTCGCACCAGCGGGTTCACACCAGCCAAAACTGTTGCGGTGGCCGCCAGTTTGTCCGTAGCAGACATGTCTGGGTGTTTCAATAGAGTAGAGAACTCGGCGTCGTTAAACGCCTCGGCCACCACTGCCAAATCTTCACCCCAGGGTTCAACCTGGTTGTTTTCTATGGCCAAGTCAAAGATGGCCTGGGCGTAACGTTTTCCTGAGATTTGTCGGGCCATTGGTTCTTTAGCCCCTTCTCAGGCTTTCGCCTTCTTCCAATACCTGGGCGATCAGGCTCTCGTGGGCCGTGCGGTCCAGAGAGGTACGGATAACCCGTTCGGCCGCAGTGATGGCTAGGTCGCCAAAACTGGCTCGGACTTCTTGCAGGGCGGTGTCCCGCTCCCTCTGAATGTCTGCTTTTGCCCGTTCCACGAAGGCCTCAGCCTCCTGGCGTGCCTTGTCCATTTCCTCGGTCCGAAACCGTTCGGCCGCTTCCCGTGTCTGGTCCATGATGCGCTGACCTTCACGCCGGGCCTCGGTTATCTGTTCTTGGATGGCGTCTTGAGAAGACGCAGCGTCTTCACGTGCCTTTTCGGCAGACTCCAAGCTTTCCCGGATACGGTCTGCCCGTTGGTCCATCAGTTTCAGTATCGGCTTGTAAGCAAACAAATACAGAAGAATGAGAACCAGCAGGAAGTTGACCAGGTATATCGCGAGGCTTGGGAAATGTATTCCCAATGTCTCTAACATATCAACCTACTTTGTTTTCTTGAATGCCTTGAGTGGGTTCGATTAAAAACCCACCCAGGGCACGCATTAGTGACTGAGTCTGGACTAAATTGGGTTTGACCCAACCTAGAAGATGAAACCGATCATGATCGCGGCGACCAGGGCGTAAATCCCCAAAGCCTCAGCGAAGGCGATGCCCAAAATCATGTTGGTTTGAATGTTGCTGGTAGCCTCGGGGTTCCGGCCAATCGCGCTCATGGCGGCGGCGCCCAGAAGACCGATACCGATGCCGGGGCCAATCAGACCTAGTCCGATGGCGATTCCGGCTCCCAGCAGCCTTGCGGCTTCAGTTTCAATCTGGGCCAGGGGAATGTTTGCCAAAGCAAGTAGAGCGTCCATCGTCGTTCCTTATCTCCTTAGTTCCGTGCATTTTGCGTTTCTGCGTTGATTACTCGTGCTTAGTCTTGATTAGAGGCGTAGATCGCGAAGATCCCACCCAATGCGGCCGCCGCAATTCCAACGACGGACAGTACCATTAACAAGATCAATACATCCATTGCGCCACCTCTAAGTTAACGTCCCTTATGTTTGCCCGCGCTCCGTGTTTCTAGCGGCTGCTCGGGCACCGAACCGGGGCGTTGATACCCCGGTGATTATAACTGTCGTTTTATTTATCCGGAAACTTTTCTAACCCGTACACTCACCCACGATGAGCGGTTAGTGGGCCTCTGCCTCTGCGTGGTGAGAGGTGATTGCAATTGCTGCGAACACCAGCGTTAGACCGGAGAAAATCAAGGCTTGGATGAATCCAACCAAGAGCTCCAGACCATATACGCCCACCGTGGCTATGAATGGCACCAAGAATGCCGATACTAGTACCAGAATCTCTCCGGCGGTCATGTTACCGAACAGCCTGAAGGTGAAGCTGATTAGCCGCACTAGTTCGCTGAAGGCTTCCAACGGGCCGACGAAGAAGAAGTCCAGCATGTATTGGAAGGCGTCTAGAATCTGGAATTTGAAGAGGGCTGCAACACCCAGCTTCAAGCTGCCGATTCTGATGAATTTCGAAAGATATCCCAGGCCGAGCATTCTGAAGCCTAGCCATTCTACAAAGACGAACGAAACCAAAGCCAAGGCCAAAGGCATGTTGATATCTGTGCCAGCCGGCCTGAGCAGATGTATCTGTACGATGTCTCCGTCCTTGAATCCCAAAGACGGATAAATGGGCAACAATGCGATCCAGGCATTGATGAGTACAAACAAGAAAATGGTGGCAATCACCGGGAAGATCATACGGCTGTGTTCTCTGCCTACAGTTCCGGCCACAAAGCTCAATAAGCCTTCAACTGCAATTTCTATAAAGTTCTGGAATCGACCTGGAATCATCGCGGCTTTGCGCGCTCCCAAGACGAACAGCAGAACCAGAACGATGCTAGCAATCCAAGAAGAGAGGAGTGAGTTGGTGATTATGACGTTATTGCCTTGGTAAGGGCCTTCATCAACCAGTTCTTCAATCAAGTGGTGCTGGTCTTCAGTTAGAAGGTGTTCGTTGTGGCCCAGTTCTACATCCTCACCGGTTATCTGTTGGAGGAGACTGGTGAGGCGGACTTCTTCATCTTCACTCAGGGGACTGTGGTCTGCTTTTTTTAGATACCCTTCGATTTCTTCAGCAAAGAGAAAGTCACGGTAGTGAATGCGGTCCGAAGTGGGGAAGGCAACCTGTGCCGGGAGATGGACTGCGGGTTTGGGTATGAAGGGACCTTCAGCAGTCAGACCAGAATCTTTGTCCTCTTCTGACTGGGTAAGACCGGCGCCAATAGCGCCGGTAATAAGTCCTGCAATGGCTAATGCCACAACAATCAAAATGCCAAAGGCGACGAATTTGCCTGTGCCGGAACCCACTATGGATTCCCTCCAATATCTTTCGAGTTTTTGTCCGGTTGGCTATTGCTTCCCGGTGTATTTTCGCCATTCAGAGGTTCAGGTTTTATCAACGGTTGAATCATCTTAATCAACCCGTAGAACGCTGATGTTGTCCCGAGCGCTAAGCCCAGCAGAGTGAACAGAAGTTTGGTGCCAAGCCATTCATCCATCAGGACACCGCCAACCACACCAACGACGATGCAGGTAGCAACGTACCATCCGAGCCCGGTTAGGCGTAAGGCGAGGAGTCTCCGATTCATGTTTCCGACAGAGCGTTGTGAATAATATCACTAGGGATTTTGAAAGTCAATTGAGACTAAGTTTACGGAAAACGCTAATTGATTATACAAAAAAAGACCCTTCCATTTGCAAATGGAAGGGTCTTTTTTGTTTATTTACCGATTTAACGGCGTTAGCGGGTGCCTGACTCTTTGCCAAAATCCTCTAAATCTAGAGAATCTATGAAGTCTGTAAAGGCAGACATGCTCTTTAGTTCTTCAGGCTTAACCTCTACCGGAGGCTCTGTTGCGGTGGAACCGTCACCGATTGTTTCGTGCCCCAGCGGCTTTCCGGTTTCTTTGTCCAGATGAATCCCAGCCTTGTCCATAACCTCTTCATTGGCGTAGATGGGCACCTTGGCCCTTACGGCTAGAGCCACGGCATCACTGGGACGGCAGTCAATCTCTTTAGACTCGCCGTTGGCTTGGATGGTGATTTTGGCAAAGAAAGTATCGTTCTGGAGGTCACTCACCAGGATATGGTCTATGGTGCCACCCAAGGAGTCAATGATGGTACCCAACAAGTCATGGGTCAGCGGCCGAGGAACGCTGAGATCCTGAAGTTTGACCGCAATGGCGTCGGCCTCTGCCGGTCCAATCCAAATGGGTAGATACCGGTCGGACTGTTTCTCTTTAAGAATCACGACGCGTTGGTAATTCATAGGACTGACCCGGATACTATCTACGGTCATCTCGAGCATTTACTTGTTGGCCTCCGAAAATCGTCCATTGCTCTGGCAAAATTGTAGTCCTACACGAATTTGCATGTCAACCCGAATTACGCGTGTTTTGTGACTAGACAAGCGTCTAATTATGTCGAACTTGAACCTAGATGGACATAAGGGAATCTCTTTATATTAAATAGGTCAACAACGGATGCCCCAAGGTATATAAAAACGGCTACCTGAGACATCGTTTTAGACATCGCCTGAAATAACAATGGTTGAAGGTACAATAAACGCCTGCTACTAATGTCTGCAGTTATTCACCGTGTCCATCGCCAATAGCGGCCAATAGTGGCAGCAAAATGTTTACAGTTACGACAGTGCTTGCAACTTACCGTGCAACATACCGTGTTGATCTCGTTCCCGGAGGACTTGATGCCTAGCACCAATAATAGCGAAACCAGCACCGACCCAGCCGCAAGATTTAGGGTGGCCTGGGATAAAACAACCTGGAGCAGGGACCTGGAGTCTTTCGCCTTCAAGTGCACTGACGAGCTAACCCCTCTTGACTACTTTATCGGTCAGGAGCGGGCCCATGATGCCATTCGCTTTGGCCTGGAAGTGGATAAACCCGGCTATAACCTGTTTGTCACTGGCCTGACGGTCACCGGGAAGATCAGCGCCATCAAATCTCACCTCCAAAGCATCGTCGATGATCTGGACAGCCAGGAAAAAAGACGGCCCATCAGTGACTGGTGCTACGTATACAACTTTGAAGATGCCGACCGCCCCAAAGTGGTCCGGCTTCCCCGCGGCACCGGCAAGGTCTATCGCCAACAATTAGCCACCGTGTTGCGCACGCTCCAAGAAGAGATACCCAAGGTTCTGAAGAGTGAGGGCTTTGAAAGCCAAGCCCGTGGACATGAGGGAGCCGACCGTCGGGCAACTCAGGAGTTGATGGGCGTATTGGAGCAGGCTGGGCAAGAAGCCAACTTTGCCGTACAGCTAACTCCCAACGGCATAACCATATTCCCAATGATTGAAGACCGGCCCATGACCCCGGAAGAGTACCAAGCGCTGGAGGCACAGCCAAAACAAGCCATCGACGCCGTACGAGCGCAGTTGATGCAACAGACGCAAGACACGATGGCCAAGATCAGGGAACTTGAAAAAGCCTCCGCACAACGCACGAACGAGTTGGAACGCAACGCTGGAGGCCAGTTAGTTGATCAGGTCTTTTTTGAGTTGCACGCGCTGTCTCAAGACATACCGGAGATGCAGAAATTTTTGAAGGACCTTCAGGAATATATCCTGGACAATATCGGCTACTTCAAAGAGTCCGACGCTCCCAATCCAACGCCTCCCGGATTGCCCGGCATGCCACCTGGCTCTTCTCCCAACCTAGGGCCCAGCCCGTTCTTGCCCTTTGAAATGAATGTATTGGTGGACAATAGTGGCGTTGAAAAAATGCCCATCGTCATTGAGCCTAACCCCAATTGGGCAACCTTTTTGGCCGCATAGAACTCCGCGCAATGATGGGTACCTACATCAGCGACCACGGGATGCTCAAACCCGGAGCGGTCCACCTGGCCAACGGCGGCTATCTGGTGCTAAATGCCCGAGACGTTCTCATGGCTCGAGGAGCTTGGGAAGGCCTGAAACGGTCCATTCGCAACCAGGAAGCGCGCCTGGAAGACCCTATTGAGCAAACCGGACTGCTAATACCGCAAGGGCTTCGGCCCGAACCGGTGCCGCTGGATATGAAAGTCATCGTGACTGGGGATGAGAGCACCTATAGGCTGATTACTTCCAACGACAATGAAGACTTTTGGGACTTGTTCAAGGTAAAAGCCGAGTTCGATTACCGGGTGAACCTGAACGAAGAAAACATGATGGCCTACTGTGCCTTCATCTGCCGTACCTGCGAAGAAGAGAGCCTGCTGGCCTTTGAGACCGGCGGGGCCGCCAAGGTACTGGAATTTGGCGCTCGGCAGGTCTCGGACCAGACCAAGCTATCCACTCGGTTTGGGCAGATTAAAGACCTGCTGATTGAGGCTGATTATTGGGCCCGTAAAGATAGCGCGGAAACGGTGCAGGATCAGCACGTCCAGCAAGCGATCAACCAAAAAATCTACCGCTTGAACCTGATGGAAGAACGACTTAAGGAGATGATCTCAGACGGATCGCTACTGCTGGATGTCACCGGTGAAGAGGTGGGGCAGATCAACGGTCTGGCCGTTTACGACCTGGGAGATTTCAGCTTCGGCCGCCCCACGCGCATCACCGCCCAGACATTTGCCGGTCGTGAGGGTTTCATTAATATAGAAAGAGAAGCGTTGATGAGCGGTCGGACCCATGACAAGGGTGTATTGATTCTGAGCGGGTACCTGGGCGCAAAGTTTGGCAAAGACCGCCCATTGACTCTTTCAGCCAGTATCTGTTTTGAACAGTCTTACGATGGCGTGGACGGCGATAGCGCATCGTCAACGGAGATCTACGCAATCTCTTCCAGTTTGTCCGGCCTGCCTTTACGTCAGGATATCGCGGTCACCGGGTCGGTCAACCAGAAGGGCGAGATACAACCCATCGGTGGCGTGAACCAGAAGGTGGAAGGGATGTTTGACGTTTGCCGGGCCGCGGGTGAACTGACCGGCACCCAAGGTGTGGTCATCCCCCATCAGAACGTGAAGAACCTGATGCTCCGGGAAGACGTGGTGGAAGCCATCCGGGACGGCAAGTGCAATGTCTACGCCGTGAAGACCATTGATGAAGGCTTGGAGATTCTAACCGGCACCCCGGCCGGAGAGGTGGATTCGAACGGCGAATATCCAGAGGGTACCGTGAACCATCTGATAGCCAAACGACTTGGCGAACTGAATGATTCCATGCGGGGCTACTTTCAGGGGTTGTTTGCCAACGGCGGCTAGCGCCAGTCGAATAAACGCAACGCCCTTAAGAAAAACCACTTAGCAAAGCCACTTAACAAAACAACAAAAGCACCGAGGTCAGTCACCCATTAATGGGCGTTAACTTCGGTGCTTTCGTTTAGGTGACAGTGGTTATTGTGCCGGTCTTAGCGAAGTAACCTGGCGGCCACTTCTTCGTCCTCTTCATACTGGCGCGCGTGCAGGTTGCTGGATGCCTGCTGAGCGAGAACTTCTATGCCTTTGCGGACTGAACCAGTCAGTTTACCAAGTTCAATCTCCATGTTCCGTAGGCTACGGAGCGCATAAGCGTCTGCCTCGGTCTTGCGAGACTCCGCCTCGGCCTCAGACTGTTGGAGCATCCGGGTGATCCGCTCTTCAGCGTCACGGACGGAGTCAGCAGCCCTCGTCTCTGCCTGGGTGACCACTTCATTGTTGTTGAGCCGATCACGCAGTTCGTCTTGAGCCATGGACTTGGTGCGGCGGGCGTCGGTGGCCGCTGTGTTGAGGATCTGATCCTTCTGGGACAGTACATCCTCAGCAGAACGTATCTCTTCGGGAATGGTCAGACGCAGTTGGTCCACCAGTTCCATGATCTTTTTTCGGTCTACCAGGATACTTCCGCTAACTGGTACCGATTTGCTCGTTTCGACCAGAGTTTCCAAACGGTCGATGATATTTATGATGTCGATGATTGCATCCCTCCCCGGTCACTACACTTCTTCATCCACTATCTGGGATTACTCCGCGACCGGTAACTCAAATTTTGAATAAACTGCCTGTGCTACGTTGGGCGGGACCATTTCTGTGATGTCGCCGCCAAGCTTGGCTACCTCCTTGAGTAGGCTGGCACTAACAAACATGTAGTCCTGGGAAGTCATGAAGCAGACCAGGTCTACCTTAGGCTCCAACTTCCGGTTCATGAACGCCATGTCGAATTCGTATTCAAAGTCCGAGCCGCTTCTCAGCCCTCGGACAATCACTTCCGCGCCGATTTCTTTGGCAAATCGGACGACTAGACCCGAAAATGTGACTACTTCCACGTTTGGCAGATGCGATAACGCATCCGTCATCAGCTTCGTTCTTTCCTGAGTATTAAAGAGCAGGTTCTTCGATGGTGTCTCGTAAACGCCGACCACTAGTTTGTCGAAAACTTTTGCCGCTCTGGTTGCCACGTCTACGTGACCCACGGTTACCGGGTCAAAACTTCCCGGATATAGCGCGGTTACCATTTATATATTCCCATCCTGGCCGGGGGCAGTGCCCTCAGCGAGGCTATTCGTTATTTCTGAGTTTTTGTCTGTCGTATCTGGTGCTTGGGCTGTATCTGGAATTGGTTCGTAAACAAAAAAGTCGATTGCATTGTCTCCGTATTGTCGATGCGAAGTCATCCGCAGCGGGCCGTAGACCTCTTTCAAGTCTTCCCGTTTGGAATGACCCGCAATCACCACACCGCCTTCAACTATGAGCCCGCCTTGCGAGGCGACTTTTCCCATTAGGTCGTCCAGGTTGCCCATCTTGTACGGTGGGTCCATCAGTACCAGGTCATAGTTTCCGGGCAGGGCTTGCAGCGCCTGCAATACGTCCAGGCGGTGCACCTTGGCCTGCGAGCTGAAGCCGGTGGATTCCAGGTTGCTTGTGATGACGGCACTCTGCCGCCGGTCCCATTCCACAAAATCAGCCCAGCCAGCCCCGTGACTTAGAGCCTCTATGCCCAGGCTGCCAGTCCCGGAGAAAAGGTCTAACACCCTTCTTCCTTGATACAGATCAGGGTCTAAAATGTTAAAGATGGCCGCCCGTACCCGCTCCGTTGTGGCGCGAGTATTGGAACTAACGGCCCCTTTGAGCCGCCGGCCCTTTTCGTCTCCACCTGCTACACGCATGCGTCTAGTGCCACTAAACCCAGGTGTCTACTAAGGGTGAATTATACATAATGCGCAACTCCATTCCTAGCAAATCGCTCGTCAATTTTGACGAATTTTATATTAGTTTTATATTATGATTATTATCTAAACTGGCATCCGCCTAGTGATCAGCCAGGTCTTGCAGCCATGTTCTCACATTTGGGACCAGCTTATTCCAGCGTGTTACCAGCGCATTGAAGGTTATAAAATACGTTGGTTCTGCATACCGGTGAGTGTCGATGAAACAGCCGGTTAATGTTGACGCTAATATGGGCCTGTGCTAACATTCAGCCTACCCGGAGACCCTTGTTTTACGCATAAAATCACCGATTTTCTACCTCCGTTCACACCGCACTCCAGCCGTACCGCCTAAGTGTTTGTCGGGTCGGACTGTTGTTGATTCGCAAATGCGGCGCCGGGGGTTACGACACCATGGGAACTAACCAGGAATGAGCTTTCGCCAACGTATGGCCAGCGCCGCGCCCAACAGAGGAACCGTTGTAACCATCGGTGTCTTTGATGGTGTGCACCACGGACACCGACACCTGCTAAGCCAAGTGGTTGAGCTGGCCGGTGACCAATATATTCCCACCGTGATCACCTTCTCCAATCGTCCGATTACAGTCATCAGACCGGGCACTGAACCCAGCTACCTTACCACGCTGGATCAACGCGTTGAACTCATAAAAGAACAGGGCATTCAGTCGGTAATCTGCCTTGATTTCACTGTAGAACTATCCCAGGTGACCGCCGCAGATTTTGCCAAATTACTAGCCGAATCATTAAATATGAAAGGGCTGATTCTTGGCCCGGATTCGGCCATTGGCAAGGACCGCCAAGGTGACCTGGAATTCATGAAGCAACAGGGCGAGGCGTTGGGCTTTTGGGCCCAGACTGTGGACACCTTTGAGATTGATGGTCAGCCGGTGAAGAGCCGCCGTATTCGCGAAGCGGTTTCCAACGGCGACCTTGAAGAATGCCCAGGATTACTCGGTAGAAACTACGATCTATCCGGCGTTGTGGTGGTGGGCGATCAGCGTGGCCGCACCCTTGGTTTTCCAACGGCCAATGTTGATGTCGACCCGGACATGCGCCTGCCGGGCGACGGCATCTACGCATCCTGGGCCATCGTTGACGGCAAACGACTCCAAGCCGCCACCAGCATCGGCATCCGCCCGACCTTTGACCTGACGCAGAGACTGGTTGAAGTCTTCATCATGGATTTCAGCGGCGACCTCTACGGAAAGACAATTGGCATCGAGTTCATCAAGAAGGTCAGGGACCAAGAGAAATTTGACGGCCTGGACTCATTGATCAAGCAGATCAATCAAGATGTGGACGACTGTCGCCAAGTCCTAGACCAATCCGAGAGCGCCTAAAATGACCACGCCCGGTAAGATTAGCCCCGAAGACCTAGAGTCAGTAATCACTCGCGGCGTCAGTGAGATCATCTCCCGCGAGGAGTTCGTAAAACTACTGCAGAGCGGCAAGAAACTACGCTTGAAGATGGGTTTTGACCCCAGCCGCCCAGACATTCACCTCGGTCACGTGGTTGGCCTTCGAAAATTGCGAAAACTCCAAGACATGGGCCACCAGGTTGTTTTGATCGTTGGTGACTGGACCGCCCAGATTGGCGACCCCAGCGGCCAATCCGCCACTCGGACCATGCTCTCTCACGCTCAGGTATTGGAGAACGCTGAGTCCTACCTCAGGCAATTCTTTAAAGTGGTGGACCAGTCTCGCGCCGAGGTGATTTACCAGAGCGAGTGGTTCGGCAAATTTGATCTAGCCAAGATCATTGAGTTGACCGGCCGGTTTACCGTGGCCCAGTTCCTACAGCGCGCCGACTTTGCCCAAAGGTTTGCCGATCAGAAACCAATCGCCATAACCGAGTTGCTCTACCCACTGCTGCAGGCCTACGACTCGGTGGCTATTGAATCCGACGTTGAATTTGGTGGCACTGACCAGATGTTCAACCTATTGGTGGGCCGGGAACTGCAGGGCATGATGGGCCAGACTCCCCAACAATGCTTCATGATGCCGATTTTGGTGGGTACTGACGGCGTGATGAAAATGAGCAAGAGTCTCGATAACTACGTGGCCGTGGACGAAGCTCCGGTGGACATGTATGGCAAGTTAATGTCTGTGTCCGACGACCAAATTATGTCCTACTTTGAGTACCTGACTGATGTTCCCATGACCGAGTTGGCGGAGATTACTGCAGCTCTGAAAGACAACTCTATCAACCCAATGGAGCCCAAGAAGCGACTTGCTTGGGACGTCACCAATCAGTTCCATGACAATAATGCAGCCGATGCGGCCCAAGCCCACTTTGAGCAGGTGGTGCAGGGGCAGGGCCTGCCCACGGACATCCCCGAACTATCTCTGGCTGCTCTACGCAGTCAAGGCGTCGTTGGCGGCAACGAGATCAGGGTGGATGACTTGATGCTGGCGGCGGAACTGGCCCCCAGTAAAGCCCAGGTCAAGCGTTTGCTGGCCCAAGGCGCTGTCGAGCGCATCTCCCAAAACGGCGACTCGCAGCCAGTGACCGGCAATGACGCTGGCTACCTGCTCCAAGCCGGTGACCTGCTTAAGGTTGGCAAGCGCCGTTTCGTCCGCCTCACCGATTCTTAACCCCCGGTTTAACTGGCAGATCAGTTAATCAGGCACCAACTTGGCGGATTTAGTTACCCAAACACGCCCCAGATGCCCGGCGGCTAGCCATTGTATAGACCCCCCGTAGCCATGTCGATGGGAGATTCCCACAACCATCTCAACATCACCGGCCCCGAGTGAGACGTATTCATGGTCGATTTGGATCAGACTTTTGAGAAATTTGGCGTACCACAAGGCGAGCATGATGAGCTAGTGGCCATCGTCAACAGCACTAAGGGCGACATCGTCGCCTAAGCCCCCTGGAACCTCTGGCAACCAAAATAAAAGGCCCGGCTCGGCCTTCTATTTTTTGCGGATCTTCAGAGCCTCTATTTAATTAACCCTACTCACTACAATTTACGAGCGGGCAACCAAACTCCTGGAAAATGACACCGCCCCACAAAACCCGGCTATGCCGGTTCGTTGACACGTATTGGGGGGGTGCGTAGACTGGATTTTAGTCAATTAAGATGCAGGTCACGGACCGGAGGTAGCCCTTGGACACCCCCCAAGAAATGGATAAATTACGGGAAGCCAGTGCCCGTTGGCGAGATAAGCAAGACGCCTCTACTCAGCGTAAACCCTCGTTCAAGACGCCTTCTCAGGTAACAGTAGACCAGGTTTACACCCCTGAGAACACCGCATCTGGCAACTATATGACCGACCAGGGGATGCCGGGCGAGTTTCCGTACCTTAGAGGAGTGCATGCCTCCGGGTATAGGGGCCGACTCTGGACCATGCGCATGTTTGCCGGGTTTGGCCGACCTGAAGAGACCAACGCTAGGTTCAAGTTCTTGCTGGAACAGGGTCAGACCGGGCTGAGTGTAGCCTTTGATATGCCCACCCTATACGGCTATGACACTGACGATCCACGTGGGGCCGGCGAGTTTGGCACCTGTGGCGTGGCAGTATCCTCTCTGGCCGATATGGAGACCCTCTTTGAGGGGATCAAACTGGATGAGATCACGACCTCCATGACCATCAACAGTCCAGCCGCCATCATCTGGGCTATGTACATCGCGCTGGCCGAGAAACAGGGCGCTTCCCTGGATCGACTAGGCGGCACAATCCAGAACGATATTCTGAAAGAATATATCGCTCAGAACGAGTACATATTCCCGCCTGAGCCATCGGTCCGCCTGGTGGTGGACACCGTGGAGTTTGGCGCAAAGCACGTTCCCCGCTGGAACCCCATCAGCATCAGCGGCTACCACATCCGCGAGGCTGGTTCCAACGCCATCCAAGAGTTGGCCTTCACCCTGGCAGACGGCTTTGAGTACGTCCGCCAAACCCTGGAAAGGGGCCTTAAAATTGACGACTTCGCGCCCCGACTGAGCTTCTTTTTTAACTCGCACAATAACTTCTTTGAAGAAGTGGGCAAGTTCCGGGCGGCGCGGCGTATCTGGGCCAGGGAGATGAAGGACACATTTGGGGCCAAAGACCCTCGATCCCACCAACTGCGCTTCCACGCCCAAACTTCTGGACAGACTCTGACTGCGCAACAGCCTGAGAACAACGTTGTCCGGGTGTCTTTCCAGGCCATGGCGGCGGTGCTGGGCGGCTGTCAGTCGCTGCACACCAATGGCAAGGACGAAGCCTGGGCACTACCCTCCGAGGAAGCGGCACTGCAGGCGCTACGCACCCAACAGATAATTGCCCACGAGACCGGCATCACCGACACCGTGGACCCGCTGGGCGGCAGTTATTTCTTAGAGACCATGACCGACAGTCTTGAAGCGGCCAGCCACGAGTATTTCCGCCGTATCGACGATATGGGCGGGGTGATTCCCGCGCTGGAGACCGGGTTCCTGCAACGTGAGATTGCCGACGCCTCCTATGTGTACCAGTTGGAAGAAGACCGCCGGGAGCGAATCACGGTGGGCGTCAACGAATACCGCACTGAAGAAGGCACGGAAATTCCGCTGCTGCGAGTTGACCGCGAAGGCGAGAAGAAACAGATTGACGCCCTGAATGAAGTCCGTCGCACCCGCGACAACCGAGCGGTGGCCCAATGCCTGAAGGCCCTGGAGCAGGCGGCCAGAAACTCGGAGAACACCATGCCCCACTTGATCGAAGCCGCCAAGGCATACGCCACGTTGGGTGAGATGATGGACGTCTTTAGGGACGTGTTTGGCGAGTACAACCCGTCCTGGGGTTACTGACCAACCATTTAGTTAGGCAAAAATAAGAGAGGCCCGGTCCTCACTCAGAAGGATCGGGCCTTTCTTGCGAGCGGGGTTTAGCAGCTACGCTGCTTCTTGTGACGGTACTCGCTCTTGGCAATCTTGGTGATGGTCTCGCGGTACGGCACCCTGGGCATCTTTACCTTGAGGTCGGCTCCGAACTTACGTTTAACCTTCTCCAGGGCAACCTCTATTTGAGCGTCACCCAAGCCGGTAATCAGAGACTCGCTGGTGCTGGCGTCGCGTCTGAAGTGCAGAGTCGGGTCCTCTTCCACAATCCCGCTGAGGGCTATAGACATCTTGTCAAGGTCATCATTGGTGGCGGGGGAGACAGCCATGCGGAAGAACCCGACGGGTTGCTTGATTTTGGTAAAGGTCACCGGGTTGTCCTTGGCGCAGATGGTGTCACCGGTCAGGGTTTCACTCAACTTGCCGATGGCACCAATGTCGCCGGCGGTGATCTCGGTCACGTTCTCTTGGTTCTTGCCCTTGGGCAGGTAAAGTTGGCCGATGCGCTCCGGGTGTTCCCGGTTGCTGTTCCAGACCTATGAGTTGCTCTTGATGATCCCCTGATAGACGCGGAACACCGATAGAGTTACTTGGAACGGGATACACTGTCGGCCAAAAGCCGCCTGGATTTCGGCAACATTCTTGGCGAAGTCGGCGTTCTCGCAGTCCATCTTATTGACCACGAACACCCGGGGAATATGAGATTCGTCGCACATGTTCCAGGCGCGTTCTGTGCCCACGTCCACGCCGGTGGGGGCGTATACCACAATGACGGCCCCTTCAACTACCCGAAGTGCGCTGATCACCTCGCCAAGGAAGTCGTCGTAGCCGGGTGTATCCAGAAAATTAATCTTGGTATCGTTCGCGGTAATTGATACCAGGGTTGTCTGGACACTGCCACCCCGTTTGACTTCTTCCGGTTCGAAGTCAGACACAGTGTTGCCGTCGGTGATACTTCCCAGGCGTGTGGTGGCTTTGGTATGGAACAAGGCTGCTTCGCCCAGCGAAGTCTTTCCCGATCCGGAGTGGCCGAGGAGGACCTCATTTCTCAGGTCTTTTGCATCCATAGTTTGGCATTCCTCCCTTTCATTTTGGTGATATGGGGAATGGGCCAACTGGCCTTTAGGGCCAGTGGACGTAGCAATTTGGGGTTTGCTTTACCTGTTGTCAAATCCTGTGGTCACGTCTAATAAAAGTGATATTAAAACCGTGGCGCACCACAGTGTGCAGCCTAATTCAATGGCTTTCCCTGATTCTATGGCTTTTAAGGTAGTCGCGTAATATGACATTTGGGGTCAATAATGGCGAAAAAGGAGCATGTCAAATTGACACTCAGACAGTCATAGATATAATGGGATACTACCCACTGTACAGTCTTTCTTGAGGCGGTTGCTGATGGGAATGCCCTCGCAATAATATTTAATTAATTTTTTAGACAAGGCAGGTTTTTATGCCCAAGAAAGAGATCGTTTCCACTGACAAAATACTGTCTGGGTCGGCCCCTCTGTCCCAGGCGACCAAGCTTGGCAATCTGGTATTTGTGGCTGGTAACACCGGCCGCCACCCAACCGATGGCACGGTGGGCAACGGGATTAAAGAACAGACCAGGTACGCGCTAGAGCGGATTTCTCTGGTACTTGAGGCCGCAGGTTCATCAATCGACAACGTGCTGACTAACACCTGCTACGTTTCCAATCGCGACGACCTGGCCGGATTCAACGAGGTCTACGCGGAGTTCTTCACCAAGGACCGCCCCTCCCGGACTACGGTGGTGGTCAACTTTGGCGACGCCAACAACCTGGTTGAAGTCACCAGCACGGCCTATATCTCAGACTAGTAGCCAGTGACCGGGAACCCGGGAAACCAGGAACCCGGTGCAAAAACGAGCGTTACCCCGAGTCCCCACGCGGATGAGGAGGATTCACATGACGGCTAGAGCATATATATTGATCGAAACCCAGGTGGGTAAATCACGGGATGTGGCCAATGCCCTGCGGGCCTTGCCTGGCGTGCCTTCAGCGGATATCATCACCGGCGCTTACGACATTATTGCCCTGGTTGAAGCGCTGGACATGGTTGCCATGGCCACCGTAGTCACCAGCCAGATACAGGTAATACCCGGCGTATCTAGGACGATTACCTGCGTCGCTGTCTGACGTTGCCGTCTACCGTAGTTGTCTAATTGAATTACTCGGCTTAGCCGACTTTCTTGTAGATGGTGTGCGACCGGTTGGTGGCGTGGGGCCTGATATTTGGTGCCCAGTCACCCTTCTCCGATTCGGCGATCCACCCATCAGAAGTGGGGACGTCTGGAGAGTCGATGTCGTACAAGGCCGCGTACCGGGCCATACCCTCGTTGTTGGTTGATTCCACCTTGTAGCGCGTACAGCTATTCACGCCTTGCGCCTTCACTATGTTTGGCACGTGTTGGGTGTCGTAGACTCGGTTGAACTCGTCTTCCAACTCCGCCGGAATATCCATCATCACCAGGTAAGCATAGTCACCCATGGGAAGCCCTCCTATGTTTGCTTTGCATTGATTATCTAGAATCGGTTTACTCGTCTTCGGTCTCGGTTGACGACAAGGCGCTCCGCCTTTAGAATTTAAAGTTCAGCGACCGGTTGTTCCGCTCCTTCAGCGGTTCTTTCGCCTCGGCGGACCGGCCGCTCTTTTTTTGTCGTTTTTCTACCCCGGGTTTTAGTAGGTCAAGGCCGAAGTTGTGCCTTCCGGAAGGTCAACATCAAGGGCGTTTAGGGCGTGGGCCAGGGTGTGGTAATACCCGGTCACCGCCAGCATGTCTACCACGCCGGCATCGCCGACAATCGCCCGCACCGCTTCAAATGTTGCATCAGAAATCCGGTGCTGCCTTAGTAACTCGATCATGAACTGCACTATCGCTGCATCTTTGGGATCCAAGCCGTTGGGCGCACGGTACTCGCGGATGGCGGCAATCACGTCGTCGGAAAGACCGGCCTCTTTGGCGGCGGGTTGGTTGACCGTCCATACGTAGTGCCCACAGGCCTCGCGTGCTGCTGTTAGCACGGCCAATGCCTTGATCCTGGGCTCTATCGTCGTGTTGTACCGGGCATGGGTCCCCAGCCCGATCATTGCGGCTGAAGCCTGAGGGTTGTTGAGCATAGCGGCGTAGTTGCGGGCAACACCGCCCCTACTGGTTTCGATATCGTCCCAGATGGCCTGTTCGGCGGCGTCTTTCATGCTCTCTCTGGTGGCGTAAGGCACTCTAGTCATGTGGGTTCTCCTGATTATTATCTTTTGGTTTTAATGCGATTCAAATAAAAACAGGCCAGGCTCATTAAAGTGCCTGGCCTGTTTAAAACCTAGCTCTGCTAGTCTGCGGCCTGGAGTCCCGTTGGGTCTCCGTCTTTGGCCCACAGTGCCTCCAGAATGGCGCCGGGTGACATGGGCAGGCGACCCATGCGCAGGCCGGTGGCTCTGGCAATGGCATTGGCGATGGCGGCCATCGGAGGGACGATTGGGACTTCTCCCACGCCCCTGACTCCGTAGGGATGGCCGGGGTTGGCCACCTCCACGATGATGGTATTGATCATGGTGGTGTCCAGACTGGTGGGCATCCGGTAGTCCAGGAAGGAAGAGTTCTCCATCCGGCCTTCGCCGTTATAGAAGTATTCTTCGTTCAGTGCCCAACCTATGCCCTGCACCACGCCGCCTTGCATCTGTCCTTCCACATAGCTGGGGTGGATGGCTTTGCCGGCGTCTTGAACAATGGTGTAGTCCAGGATGGTCACCTTGCCGGTCTCCGGGTCAACTTCCAGGTCAACCACGTGGGTGCCAAACGCTCCGCCAGCTCCCTTGGGGTCAACAGTGGACTGACTGGAAATGCCGCCGCCGCTACCGGCTAGTTGACCGGCTAATTCCTTGAAGGTAAATTTCAAGTCGCCGTCTGACTTGTGCTTGAAGACACCGTCTTCCATCTCAACGTCGTCGGCGGAAACGTCCCAGATAGAGGCGGCGCGTACAATCATTTGCTTCTTGATGTCCTGGGCGGTCTCGTAGGCGGCCCAGCCGGTGGCAAACGTGGTTCGGCTGCCGCCGGTCATGGCGGTGTAGCCAACAGAGTCAGTGTCGCCCACGGTGGGGTGCACGTCCTCGGCGGCAATGCCCAAGACCTCAGCGGCCTGCATGGCAATGGAAGCCCTGGTGCCACCAATGTCGGTGGAGCCTTCCACCAAACTGATGGTGCCATCGGCATTCACGGCGATGGAGCAGCTCGACTGGAAACCAATATTGAACCAGAACCCGGATGCGACGCCGCGTCCTTGGTAAGGGCCTTTAAGCTCGGTCTTGTATTGGGCCGAGTCCTTGGCCGCTTCCAGACACTCCACGTGGCCGATTACCGGGAAGACGGGGCCGTCGACACGGCGAGTGCCCTCTTTGGCGGCGTTCATCAGCCGGAATTCTATGGGGTCAATGTTTAGTTTCAGGGCCAATGCGTCCACCACCTGTTCACCGGCAAAGGCGACGTTTGGGGCGGCAGGAGCGCGGTAGGGTGCGACCTTGGGCTTGTTGACCAAAACGTCATATCCGTCGGCCTGCATGTTTTCGATGTCGTACGGGGCAAAGATGCACTGCGCACCGGCGCTGACCATGGAACCTGGGAACCCACCGGCCTCGAATGTCAGATCGGCCTGGGCGGCGGTGATGATACCGGCCTGGGTTGCGCCCATCTTGACCTTCATGGTGGTGCCGGAGGTTGGGCCGGTGCTCTCAAACGTCTCCTGGCGGGTCATGGTCATCTTGACCGTGCGTCCGGTCTTCTTCGATAGCAATGCGGCCAGCGGCTCTAGGTAGACGGGAATCTTGCCGCCGAATCCGCCGCCAATCTCCATTGGAACAACCTTAATCTTTGAGACTGGCACGTCCAGCAGAGGAGCAAGGGCGTCTCTGGCTGTAAAGGCTCCTTGAGTGCTTGTCCAAACGGTTATATCGCCATTCTCGCTCCAGATGGCCGAGGCTGTTTGCGGCTCTATGTAACCCTGGTGGACGGTCTCGTTGCCGAAATCCAGTTCGACGATTACATCGGCAGCCGCGAAGCCCTTTTTGATGTCACCCTGGGTGAACTGGACGTGAGTGGCAATGTTGCTCTTCTTGTCGGTGCGTTCGCCAAGCTCAGTGGTGGTCAAGTTCTCGTGGAGCAGGGGCGCGCCGTCGGCCATGGCCTGCTGTACGGTCATCACTGGTGTTAGGACTTCGTACTCAACGTTGATCAAATCCAACGCGGCCTCGGCCACGTGCTGGCTGGCAGCAGCTATAGCGGCCACGGGGTGACCCTTGTAGAGGACTTTGGTGCGGGCCAGCAGGTTGTCGCTGGCCATCTGGACGCCACGGGAGGCGTCCGGGTTATTGGCACCGGGCATATCCTGGCCGGTGATGATGGCCTCCACGCCGGGCATGGCCAGGGCCTTGCTGACGTCAATAGACTTGATTATCGCGTGGGCGTGGGGGCTGCGAAGTACCTTGCCGTAATACATACCGGCGGTCTGGAAATCCGTGCCGTATTTGGCTCTTCCAGTCACCTTATCGGTGCCGTCATGGCGAATCGGTCGGGTACCCACAACTTTGTACTCTGAGTTGGATAGAACAATGTTCTCGGCCATGGAGTCTACCTCACGCGTAAATTAGTGCCTGGCTGAATTTGAAAAAATTGTACCACAGCAGGCTAATTCTGTGAGAGAATTGCCGTCGAATATACCCCGACCCAAGAGCAGCGTGCCCAGCCCTCAGTTCGGTGACGAATCCGGTGTCCAACGAGGAAGAAATGGAACCACTCAAAGATATAAAGGTCCTGGCGGTTACGGTGTACCTGGCCGGACCATTCGCCTCCATGAACCTAGCCCGGATGGGTGCTGAGGTTATCAAGGTTGAGATACCAGGCAAAGGCGACCCCGTGCGTGGCAACGGCCCCTTTGCCGGGCCACAGGGTACCAACGCTCAAAGACAGACCGACGACGATATTTCCACCAGGTTCCTCAAGCGCACCCAGGGCGTGAAGAGCGTGACCATTGACCTGAAAAACCCCAAGGGCAAGCAGATGTTCTTGGACATGGCGAAAAAATGCGATGTTGTTGTGGAGAATCTGGCCCCTGGCTCGCTGCGCCGTATCGGCCTGGGCTACGAAGAAGTTTCAGCGGTAAACCCCGGCATTGTTTACTGCTCAATCTCCGGTTACGGGCAGACCGGGCCTTATAAAGACAAACCCGCCCACGACCCGCAGATTCAGGGCATGGCCGGCCTGATGGACATCAACGGCGAGGAAGACCGCCCACCGGTGAAAGTCGGGTTCTATATCGGCGATTTAGTTACGCCTATGTTCGCCTGTTACTCCATACTGGCCGCACTTCGAGAGAAAGACCGCACCGGCAAGGGCCAGTATCTGGACGTTTCCATGATGGACACATTGGTGTCGATGATGTTCATGGAGAACCTGGAAGAAGCCATCGCCGACGGCCTGCCGCTGCGCACGGGTAATATCAGCCGCAGCGGGCCCACCGGCCTCTACGAGACCAAGGACGGTGACCTGTCCATCACTGTGACCAGCGACGACCAATGGGGTCGATTATCCAGGGCACTGGATGCGCCGGAGCTGTTGGAGAACCCTAAATTTATCGACTACGTGGCCCGTACTGTAAATGTGGAAGACGCTCGCCAAGAGGTGCAGCGTCTGATTGGGCAATACAGCCTGGAAGACGCCGCGAAACGTCTGGAAGAATTTGACGTGCCCTGCGCCCCGGTGCGCACCGCCGAACAGGTGATGAACGACCAGCATTTCTGGGACCGGGGTAGCCTGCTGCCAATGATGCACGCGGCCACTGGCAAGCCGGTTGAAGATGCTATCGCCTCCGGGTTTCCGGTTAAATTCTCCGGGGGAGAGCTACCCACCATTGAAGGAGCGCCAACCCTGGGCATGCACAACTCAGAGATATTCTCCAAATTCTTGGGCTTAAATGACCAAGACATTGAAAAACTAAAAGAAGAAAAAGTTATCTAAAAGCTGACCGCTGAATGCTAGTGGCTGTCAGCTAACAAAGGAGTCCTCACCATGGCAACTCCCCGACCACTGCGTACCTCAATGTACGTCCCCGGCAACAAAGAAGACTGGATGCGCAAGGCACCCCAATACGGTTCCGACGCATTGATCTTGGACTTGGAAGACTCCGTTCCAGTTCCCAACAAGACCGAAGCCCGAGGCCTGGTCCGAAAGATGTTGGAGGAACTGGGTGGCGAGAAGCCAACACTGACAGTCCGGGTCAACCGGCTGGAGACGGGTCTCACCGGCGGCGATTTAGAAGCCGTCACCTGCCCCCAACTCTACTGTGTGTTGCTGCCTAAGGTTGAAAGCCCGGCTGACGTTATAGAAGTTGATAACCTGCTGTCCCATTTTGAGCGTAAAGCCGGGATGGAAGTTGGTTCCATTTATATTGACCCCGGTATGGAAACGGCAACGAGTATCCGTTTGAGCTATGAGATTGCCTCATCCTCGCCCCGCGTGGCCCACATGGGCGGCAGTGGTGGCAAAGGCGGAGACACCTCTCGTTCCATTGGATTCGAGTGGACACCGGAAGGTCTCGAGACGCTGTATCTGAAATCCAAAGTGTTGATTGACGTCCGCTCCGCCGGAGTGCCCTACCCAATGAGCGGCGGTTGGATGGATATCCACAACCTGGAAGGTCTACGCAAGCTGGCCATCCAATTGAAGCAGTTGGGTTACACCGGGATGCACCTGATCCATCCCTCCCATGTTCCGGTCGTGAACGAGGTATTCTCGCCATCCCCGGAGGATGTGAAACATTACCAGGGTCTGATTGCGGCCATGGAAGGGATGCGCGCCTCTGGCGAGGCAGCCGTTACCTTTGACGGTGACATGGTGGACATTGCCCACGAAGAAACTGCCCGCAAGATGCTGGCAATAGCCAAAGAGATGGGGGTTGAAGGGGCCTAAACAGCCCTGGATTATGACGCAACAGATAGAACGCCGAATTGCCCTAGATGGGGCAGTCAATTTTAGAGACCAGGGCGGGTACTCCACCGCTGACGGACGCACCGTGAAATGGCGTCGGCTATTCCGGAGCGACTCCCCAAGCACGCTGACAGACTCAGATGTGCAGACCATTACCGGCACACTTGGCCTTACCACGGTTGTTGATCTGCGCAGCACCAACAACGTGTTGGAAGATGGACGCGGCCTGCTGGCCCTATCCGGCATCGCCTACCACAATTACCCGTTCTTGGAGCGTCGCGGGATTGAACCGCCAACCTCCGGCGAGAATACTGAAGGTCGCCTGTCGGCGATCTACCAGTGGATACTGTTCAACTCGGGCACTCTGATGGCCCAGGCGTTCAACACACTGGCCCAAGATGTGAACCAACCTGCGCTATTCCATTGCAGCGCCGGGAAGGACCGCACCGGGGTTCTGGGAGCGACAATCCTCTCGGTACTGGGCGTTAGCCGTGACGATATTGTGGCCGACTTCCTGCTGACCAACGAGGTGATTGACGGTATCTTGGCGCGTATCAAGAAAATGCCAGGATTCCAGCATTCAACCCGAGACGGGATCATGGCTCCCCAGCCAGCCATCGAGAAATTTCTGGACGTAACTCAAAGCGAATTTGGCGGCTCCGAAAATTACCTGTTGCGACACGGAGTCCAACAGAGCGTCATCGACGGATTCCGCGAGTCGATGCTCGAGTAATAGCTATTAGCTGATACTATCTAGCGTCGAATAAAACCCGAACCTATTTGGAGGCACGATCATGGCATTTGGTGGAAATGACTGGCTGGCTCTAACTGTAGAGCCAACCTTAGAGCCTGATATCCCGA
>Ga0209402_10001140_pt1 | contig 29694 bp, 13 predicted proteins | sample ArcticOcean_MG_C_3_FD_187437 | JGI IMG/M metagenome (GOLD analysis project Ga0209402, IMG submission 187437) | Marine microbial communities from western Arctic Ocean - ArcticOcean_MG_CB8_126 (SPAdes) (version 2) | ecosystem: Environmental > Aquatic > Marine > Oceanic | place: Arctic Ocean... | reverse complement strand
CTATAGTAGAGCCGGTCCATCTATAGATACGGTGTCTGATAGGAAAATACAAAGCTCCCTGGAATACTACCATTGACCTAAAGTTGTCGGGATGAGTTTCGGCACTAAAATTTAGCACCTGCCTCGCCGTAAATTCTCCATCTTGATTGACTACCCACAATCCATCAGCACGGGCTACATATAACGCATTAGAAAATGAGATCATGTTTCTTATAGCAAGACCGCCCGGACCCACTACTATTACATTAGTATCACTTTTACCATCCCCCTCTAAGTCAGATAGATCAAGCTCTTCACCATAATGTACAAAGCTATTTCCATCTTCAGCGAACCACATATAGCCACCATGTGTAGTAGCAATTTTCATATCCGTAGGTGGATTACTGTCTATACCAGCATTCTCCCAGGACCCACCGGTGGCTTTTCTCTGCACACGAGCCCCATCCTTGAGATTAAAGATATGTCCACTACCTACTACCAGAGAATTAGATGCACCTGAAGCATCTTCACTCCACGAGCCACTGCTGTATTTTCTTACTGCTGCTCCCCAGGTGTAGAAATCACTACCGAATGTTACGCCACCATTCTTAATCGCATTATCAGTTTCGGAAGATACCCCTTTTGTAGAGCGCATGATAAGACCTGGATGCCTAGTATCTATTTCGCCTTCAGTTCTTTGGTAGCCTGCCGCATCAGTATAGCGATAGAACCCAAACCCATGCCTAAAATCCTCCTGGGTTAGAGTCTGATATAGTCCTAGCTCTGAATATGAAATTGATGCGCCTGTTGCTGTGGAAGCACGAGGACTGAAGTCTACAATATCCCTGCGCTGATAAGATGTTACATCTATTCTATAAGGCTTGCTGTTTATTAAGACATCACCTTCAATACCAACTGTTGCCATAATTACCCGCTACTCGAAAAAGGATAATCCGAAGGTAGCTGATCCCCCACCGTATCTTTCTCCATCCAGAGAGTACCTTTTGGCATGCGCCACTTATTCTGCAATTTGTACGCCTCTGCCCGAGACTCCCAGAATTGATGTAAGTATCGGTGCCTATCCTGGTCAGACCTACTATCAGCAACTTTCATTCCGTGCAATAGGGCCATAGCTTTTGCTATTACAAATCCAGAAGGTATTATAGTTGTGCCAGATTCGGCACTAAGAGCGGCTGGCTTTGCAATGTACTGAATACGAAAAGCCATACCTTGAAACCGGGTATAGCGTGATGTTAAGTACATCTTAGTGGGCCAATACGCCTGGTCAAAACGTAAAGAGGGGATTCTACGCCATGTATATTGTTCGGTTGGTGTATCTTTGATAACGTATTTACTATCTGTAGATGGTGATGTAGTACCAGTACCGGACCATGCCGCTACTGTAAGTGTAGTTCCTGCAGTAGTATCTGTAATAGTGGCGAACTGCCCTTTGCCTGTTCCATCATAAATAGCCACCGTCATATTGTTGAAGGCATCATTGGTCCAAGATTGAGTACTATCTACTAGTGTAATAGAGGAGCCACTACTAGCTGTGCCTCTTGATTTATCACTTACTTCTTCTATCCACACCTTGGTTACATAATAAGGTGCTATACCTGTGGGTAAATCGTAGGCCATTGTGTCTTCTAAATGCACTACTGTTTCATCCATCACTGTATCAAAGAACTCTGGGAAACCATCGTCAATAGCATCATTGATGGCATCATGTATCTGTAACGCATTCCAGGGTGAATGGATCTCGTATTCGTCTGTATTTGCAATAGCGGCACTGAACGGCTCTACCACAGCAATACTTCTAGTATCGCTGGTAAAATCTGATATCAAACGCACCTCACCGTCATTGTCAGTCCCGGACGTATCATTGACGATATATAACCAGGCCCCATTCCAAAAGTCATCTGCCTGTCTTAATCTGTTGGTGTCTATAAGCTCGTTGGTACCACCATCGGTTGCTGTTGAGGATGCACCTATACGTAAAGCAAAATCCATATTGGTACGACGTGCTATCTCTTGTCTTAGTGCAGCTCGTGTACTGGTAGGTTCTGCCATACTATACTCTAGATGCTACTGGCATAATTTCGCTTTTGATACCATACTTCTGATCAATAGCTTGCATGCCACGCGATATTGCTGTGTCCTGTTTAATATTGTCTGCATCCAGTAATTTCTTCTTCTCGGCAAGCACAGCCCTGTCAAGGTCCTGTGATTCCAGGTAATCTACCACTGGACGGGGTACTTCTACTTCAACATTAGGCGGCATTATGTATTGCATACCATTTAAACTTACCACCTCTGCCTCCATTACTAAACCTTGCGGGGTGGTAATAGGCCTACCAGGTCGAGTGATCTTTACTTTAGGAGCATTCTTCATAAAAGCTTTCTTTTGCATATCGTCTACATTTCTATTAGCACGTATCGATTGTGTCATCTGCTGTACCTGTTGCATTGTTTCAGCCTGTGATTGTGCTCTTACATCTGCTGACACACTCTCAGAACGGTCGCGCCACATGTTCTCGTACTTAGCACGATTGTCTTCAAAAGTTTTAGCGAATGTCTCCATCTCTGCAGTACGTTCTTTTAGTTTAGACATCTCATCTGACATACGTTGCGCATTCTTATCGACCTTCGACACCTTTTCGATTAAAGAATCTTGTCCACGCAACAGTCTTTGTAACTGTAATGCTATCTCTAAAGCCTCGCTATCGCCCATCTCTAGGAAACTATCATCCTTGAGAGCTTTGACTGCAACATGTTCCTGTGAAATTATTGTCATTGTGTATCCCTCCTTGCGAGGGCATCAACATCTCAGATGATGCCCCGAAGGTTATTCTATTGTTTGTTGAGTAACTTAGTTACCAACGACAACGATCTGTACTATCAAAGGTCCTGTACTTGCGGTACCCGGAACCTCATCAACATCGAGGTCGAACTGTGCGCCTTCAGAGAACAGTGCTGTTCCATCACTGTTGAAGTCGCTACGACCAATAACAGCACTTGAACCATCAGAAGCAGAATACAATATCTGAAGAGTATCTGCTGCCCACAAGTTGTTAGAACCGTTAGCAATCATTACTTCGGTTGCACCAGAACTTCCACCAGTAGCGGTGAGAGTCATCTGTACGCTTTCGATGTAACCATCAAACGGCATTCTACAACTTTGCCAAGTGTCGCCAGTTGCCAGTGCTTGTGCTGCCTGAGTGCCAATGGCAATCATAGATAGAGTTGCCCATTTTCCAGAATGATTATAGCTCATGATTTATTCCCCTATGCATCCGTAAATTCATTAGCATGTTCAAGGCTGATAATCCAGCTTGCGTTTAGCATAGCTGTATCATGAGCCGCTTTCCATGCTACTGTTCCACGTTGGTTTAGTGGATCTTCTGCACCACCAGAACCTAAAGGTTTCACGATCAAATCAACTGGAGCAAGTGAGCGACCCTTGCCAGTATTTACGGCAAAGGGATCGTTTCCGGCCCCATCCACATCACGTGGATCTATGTTACCAACACCAACCACACCATATGCCTCACGTCCGATGAACAAGGCAATGTAAACATCTGCACTACCGGTACCACCATCTGCATACTCACGGGCATTACCAGAAATGTAGATGTCTACATTCAAGAATGTGCCCATAAAGCCTGTGCGCATTGGGTTACTGTCGTTGTCACGTGGTGAAGCGTGAAGGAACGTATTAACGAACCTGTCTGTATTCATAAGTGTCGCATAACTATGCGGATGCAATATGCAAGCATATCGCGCACCATCAACAGGAAGTGCACTGTTTGCCATCAGGACCGCAACGGCCTTGAGGAAATCAATGTACGAGATCTTGTCATTGGTGGAGTCTATATTTGTCCGGGCAGTAGCCGCACCAGCGAAACGCGTGGTAGGCGAAGAGCCCAGTAGGTCTTCACGAATAAGTGTGTCAATTGCCAATCCTGCATGTTCGCCTAGAACATTAGAGAACTCGGAGACAATCGGATCATACGATGTCATCTCAAGTTCATCTGTGTGCTGTAGGTACGAACCATAGAACGCAGGTGTTGCAGTAACAGTTGAAACAGAAGTGCTCTCGCTTTCAGGAGTCACGCCTTCACTAAGAGCGGAAGGTCCGCCTGCAGCTACAGTAATAGCACCGAATTTACGCCATTCGAGGCTACCGTAACCGGAAGCATTGGCCTTCTCGCCGAAGCGGCCATGAATCAAGCGGGGCACTGCCCGCATCAACAGTCGTCGCAAATATTGGGTTTTGACAGAATCACTCAGAGTACTTTGAGTCTGAGTTGCCATAGTTTATATCTCCCAAAAATTTATTTATCGTGGCATTTGATCGGACGATATTTGTCCTCTCTCTGCCTTCTTATAGATGGCATCCCATTCCTCGTAAGGAATGTCGTTCCATCTTTTTTGTCCGGGACTTGCTCCCTGTGGTACCGCAGTGGTAACTTGGGGAGGTTGTACCCGATTGTTTTGTGGCTGTTCTGGCTGTGCCACAGCTTCTTGCTGTGGTGCCTGCCGTGCAGCCTTCAATTGGGTATTTGTCCATCTTAGTGCAGAGTGTTGCATATTCTCTATTGAAGAACTATCTAACACGTTAGACGGAACACCCATTTGACCATAATAGGCACGCCATTGTTGCATTGCGTCTGAATATTCTGCCCTATACTGGGCATCTTGTACCTGTGTTTGAGCTTCTTCCGCTCTCTGACGGTACACATCCCGTTCATACGCAACCTTCTCAGTTTCAGACATGTCCGACATTTGCATATTTTCTACAGTGCGCGATAGCTCTTCTCGCTCTGTACCCCACTGCTGTTCCCGTTCTCGTAAAGCACGGTCCGAGGCAGAGAGTTGAGTCCTAGCTCTATCAAGCTGGGTTTGCATCTGGCGAACCTGAGTCTGTAAACGTCCTGCATCAACGGCTTCTGACTGTGGCTCTCCAGTGCTACCGGGGCTTCTTTGCGCCGGTGTGGCTGTGGGAGATGCTCCCGCTTGCGCGGCAGGATCTGCCCCTTCTGATTGTGCTCCCTGTGGTATATACTTTACACCACTTGTGGCAGGACTTTCAGAAGTTTGTTGAGTCAATCCTTCAGGCATAATTGCCCTCCTATTCTGTTGTTAAAACTACTGTTCATACAGTGAACATTATACAGGAATTATTCATGTATAGCAAGCACTCACGACCTTTGTGGGGTAAATGTATCTTCCCTACCACCGGGTGTCACTGGCATTTCAGGGGATACAGTATCCGTGCTTGCACCCTCCCTGTTCCAAATCCAATCATCTTCTTCTTTAGTGATATCTCCCAATACTGAACGTGCCAAATCCCTGAGTTGCTTCAAGAACGTCTCATATGGAGAATAAGATGCTACTCTCTGGTGTAATTTCTTCAGGTATTCTTCTGTTGTATCACTGACTTTACCAGCCAACAACTCTTCTAATGCTAATTGTGATACTTCTAACGTAGGCCATTGCCCTGGAGTCTGAGGCCTTTCTAAACCTTGAATGATCTTGCTGATACTAACACCTTTATAGCTATCTAAGGCTGCTGATGGTGCAAAGGAATGTCTCCAGTTTTCACCACCAAATGTTACTGTGGAACCAACTCCGGAGTAACCAGAGATAGACGATCTAGCTGTTTCAGTACCATGATATACATCAGGGTCAAAGAATTTTTGCCACGCTGGATGTTGTTCCCCCCAAGCATCTTTCATCGTCCAACCATCTTGTAACCGTTGCCACAGACCGGGGTTTTCTTTACGCCAGTCCAACTGCTCAGACCTAGTTTTATTGTAATACAATGCATTCAACCCATCCCAATTAGGACCATAATCAAGTTCTCTCCACCTATTGAATTGATCATTCAATTGTTCTGCCAGCACCCATTCCTCCAACTCCTCGTCTGTGGGTGCCTGTAAGTCTAAAACTAGAGATACCTCACGCATTGCATTATAAAAATCTGTCCAGAATTTATCGGACCAGTATGTAAACAAACCTTGAGCACTTGATGTACGTTTTCGACTGGGATCCAAGAAGTCCCCCAATACCTCAGTCCATTCAGTACCATCCCTTTCGTCAATTTTTTCTAAGGTATCATAGAATTCTGATTTAGCACCTCGTGGTCCAACCCAGCCATACCACTTATATACTTCATTGGCCGCTTTTTGCCTTGCAGTAGCTTGCATCTCACTTCTTTCTTCTCTTGTAGCTACACCAGAACCATATCTATGTAAAGCAATTTGTTCGTCTGACCACTTGTCACCATAAATTGTTCTTATCCAACCAGTAAGATCAACTGTACTAGGCCCACCAGGATATTTCTCTATCCAAGCCCGCTCAAGCTGTTCTCTCTCTGACCCTTCAGCTTCGTTAAGACCACCTGCATCAATGGTGTCATAAAATGCTCCAGCATAATTATCAAGCCATACTCTATTGAGTGCATCATCCAATGAGTCACCATCAATGTCCCACTTGTTCCATTCGGCTGATGTTGCCATTGCCAATAAAGCTTTCTTGACCTCTATTCTCTTACCTAGTACTGATTCAAAGATTGTTTCTGGTACAGGCTCTCCTTTCGCATCTAACAATACATTGCCTGCTTCATCTTTCTGGTATAAAGGTTGACCCTCATAATCTTTCAAAGGCTCCAATAGTTTCTCGCCAGCTAACTCCATAAACAAGCGGTCAATATTTAGTTTACCTATATTTGGTATGTCATCTTCCCATTCCACAATACTATTCTGGAATTGAGTCCAATCCTGCTCTTCTCTATTCCAGTTGAAAGGCCTACCCTCACCCACAATTTTCATCCATTTATCTACGACATGCTCTCGTATAGTTTCGTCGTTCTTATTGTATGGACCCCATTGGTACACAACATCAGGGAATGACTTCAAAATAGATTTCTGTATTTCTTCATAGTCCTGATAAATCTCTTCTTTCGCCTCCCAGGGTGAGCCGATAGGTAATTCCGACAGCCTAATTTCTAACATCCTTCTGTTAGCTCCTTCTCGTGCTATCTTGGCCGCCATTTGTTGTTGATATGCAATGTTCTTCGAGACCTCATCCCATCGTGCTTGGCCATACAATTGCTTACCATCTTCATCAGTTACCCAACTGATGTCTTTGTATAAACCATAGGTCAATCCATCTGCTGTGTTATAACGGTAATCCTTATAAAACTCTTCATAGTTCGCATCTAAAGATATTTGTCTACGTAATCGACCAACTTCATCCCGGGCCTCATACAATGCTGCTTCGCCCTTATGAAACTTCTTTCCATACGTACCAGATAAGTATCCTACTATCCTAGCAAAATAATCAGTTTGCTCTAGCTCTTGTCTGGCCGTACTCCATCTCTCGCCAGTACGTAGTAAGATGGCCATCTCCGCTTCTTTCACTTTCTCCTGCTTGCCAAGTTCATGCATGGGCTCAATCTCTTGATTAAGATTGATTAGTACCTGCCTTTCTATAAGGAAATCCTTCCAGCTTACTTCAGGAGTCCAGGTAGCATCAGGTCGTATACTATACCAAAGCGAATCTTGTACTTTCTTCAATATATCTCTTTGATGCCATTCAGGTATTAAGTCAGCCTGTCCTAATAAAGACCGTTGTGGAAATTCGTTTTCGTCTAACCAGCCCATTCGATGCATTGGGATTGAGATCCACGGTGCTAGATGAAACCCTGTTGCCGGACCAAAAGCATAAAGATACGTAGCTAATCTCTTGAATATAGGTGCTTCAGAATCTGCTAACCCATAAATATTTCTTGCGCCAGGGAGAGCTTGTGTAAACGACAGTGGAGCAGTAGGATTCCACCACCAATTTGTACCTGTCAGATTTATGTTACCCCTAAATCTCGGCAACTGATGCCCTCGAGTATCAGTGGCCCCAACATCATGTGCCATTCTTTCTGACATACCTTGTATTTGCGACCATGTAGAAAGGATCTTAGGCTTGGCCGCTAACTCGCCCAGCCAGAACTTGATGGACCTGGTAGGGAATATCCAAAACGGAAAGATTGTCTTCATCACCTGATCAAGATTGGTATTAGTTTGATAATCAACCATCGCATTACCTACCAGCTTAGTCGCACCATGTATCTTTCTCGGTTTAGTAGCCCCTAGCACTACCCTATCGCCGACTAAAGGAATGCCAAAGCCCCAATTGTAATATCCAGGAGCCAGTAGAGCTAATTCTTCAGGGGTCAACCTGCTAACAGCACCCTCTAATGAAGCCAACCCTTCCTGAGCATCGATTGTAGATCTCAAAGTTCTCCAGTCCATCCATTTCATGGGGTCCTGCTTTACTCGCTCAACATGTTTGTCAAATCTTTGACTCATTACAACTTCTGCAGGTTGGTCCTCTAGATCAACTCTTTCAGCTAAGTCTTGAAATGTTTCAGACATTTTATTTTTACTTGTTTCCCAATTGTCACTTCCAGGACCATAGCGACTTTGCCATAAATCCATATCATACGGGTCAGGTCCCAACTTAAACTCGTCCAAACTCCTATCAACATATGCATCAACAACTTGTTCTAAATCAGATCGTGGTGCTTCAGGCATTAAGACTTTACTCAACTGACTTGTATCTTTTGTTCCATAAATAGCAGTATGCTTAATTGCCCGGTACTGATCTAATAATCCTCCTTCTTGTATCCATGCACTCTTCAACTGTTCACGGATTTCATGTTCTTCTTCTATAGGTAATTCGATTCCCTGATTGAGATTACCCTCCGGTCCCACCAAGTCTCGATGCCATTGCCGCAATGCTTTTTCAATCTCTTCTTTGACATATAGCAGCTCCTGTTCGGTAGCCTCATTATGTGGTAATGGATTTTGGTTTTTATTAGGATGATATGCAAAAGTATCACCCTGCCCATTCCATGCTATCGCTTCATTTGCCCAAGTAGCAGCCTGTTCTTCCGAAAGTAATCCCCACTCCACACTATTATCCAATCCGTCAACCAGTTGTTGCGGAACAGGTGTGTTTATATCCTCAATTTGCATAGGGTTTGGACCGATCAATCTAAGCTTTTCATCGATACCCTTAGCACTCATTGCATCCCATAATTCAGAGTGTGCGAATCTTAACTGAATATTGATAGCTTTGAGTGTATCTTCAGGGTCTGCATATTTACTTCCTGTAATAGCAGCTAATTTCTTCTTCTCACTAAGCTGTTTTAATGAAGGAGGAACCTGGCCCGTCTTAGTAATTTGATTAATATTATCTGAGAGGTTAGCATAATGATAATAGTTCAATTTCTCTACTAATGTCTCTCTTGCTTCTTGTTTTGTTGTCCTAAAAACATCCCTTGCTGATACTATTTGTAATAGTTCCCATATATTTTCATCCCCTAATGGTATACCCAATCCGCCATATTCTGGTGCTTTAGAAATCATATCTAACCACATGCCGATACTATCAGCAATATGTTTTTGGTTGGAAATAGTTGTCGGGTGTTGATCTTTAGCCTTTCTTACTCCAACATCAGCTTGTGCTAGTCTTGTGCGTATGCCACCCTTCGGTCTCGCTTTACCAAAAGCCTGATTAATTATTCCATTATTGTATAAATGTACTAGGTCTACAATTTGATCAGCCAATCCTTCTAATATTTCTTGCGACCACTTTGGTACTGAAGCATTCACCGTCCCTACTTGCTGTTTGGCGATAAACATTTTTATTATCTTTTCACGTAATTCCTTCCCATAAGTTGTATATTCAAAACCCATTGGTGAGCCATCTCCTGCACCCGTTACTCTCCATACAGCTTGGGCTGCATCTTTTCCACCAAAGGCGATTGGTGCACCAGTATAACCATGAGCTAATAGATACACATCCAAATGCTTCCACAACTCAATCAACTCTTCATAAGGCGCAGCTTTACCATCCTGATGTTGATGTGGAATACTGAAAAGACCTGACTCACTTTGTACCCTATTTAACCATTCTTTTGCTCTATGATACATCGTCTTTTCCATATCAGATAATTCAATCCAAGCTTCCTTAGCACCTTTGTCTACCCACTCAGCAAATGCCTCTACAATATCTGCTTTGTCTGCATTCTCTAAGGCAAATTTGTCCCACGGACCATCAGCCTTCACTTTCGTGTAGTATATAGTGTCGTACGAACCTTCAGTCACTGGCTTTTGTGGACCATATTCATTAACAATATCGAGAATCTGGCGATGCCATTCTACAAAAACATTGTCCTCAATATTGTCAGCCATATGTTTCCATGAGACCGCAACCTCCCCTAAAGTTCTCTCACCGAATCTCGCTTTGACTTGCTCTGGACCTAATGCTATTTCTGAAAGGTTTGATGCTGTACGAGCAATATAGTCGGGATCGATTTCTCCCAGCACATCAGGCATTACTCTATGCATTAGAGCCATATACTGTATTTGCTCTGCCGTCAATTTTTTCGCTTTTGCTATTTCTTCTGCATACTTCGCCAGCTTGGCTCTATTAGTTCTTTCAACTGTTTCAAGCCCATCACTAACTGCTTGGGTATTTCTTGTTGAGACGATTGCTGCGTCTGCTGCTCCTGCTGCGTAGGTTCGTTGTGTAACTGATTGGTTTGCGATTTCTTTTTCTGCTCTTTCGATACCATTTTTTATTATGTCCTCTAACGATTGTAGTAATTGTGGGTCTCTTTGTCTCACTTGCCTGTCAAATTCTTCTTTTAGTGCCTTAGACAATATACTCAAGTTACTACCAGCAAAACGCCCATGACTGGCAGTATGTTCTGCTAACAATATAGCATTTTTCGATATAATCTCATCTGGCTGGGTCGCATCTTGGATCAATCTTATCGGACTCATTACTCCGTCTACAGTCTCTGGTTGTAATATCTGTTTGATACCGTATCGAATATCCTTATCAGGCATTAAGTATTTCGTCGCTGCTAATATTCGCGATGCCTCTTCGATATCATACAAGAGACCTATACCATCTTTGCCAGCTATATATTTACTATACAAATCAGGGTGGTCTTTTTTATACTTCAACAGCCACCCAAACTCATTGGTGATAATATCCATTAAGTTATGTACACGTTCATCGGGTGATAGTTTTCGGAAATCTACCATATCTAACACAAAATCTGCCTGCTCTTCCGGAAAGAGTACAATTGCCATAGTACGCCAGATACTCTCTCGGAACTGAGGCTCTACCTGATATTGATTTCCTTTGATGAACTTCCTTCCACCCAAAGCATCTGGCTTATTTGCCAAGTGCGATATAAAGTCATCAAAAGTAATAATTACCTCATCATCTTGTTTGAGCCCTGGTAATACCCCTTCATCTAGTGCACTCTCTATAAGCTTTGCTTCACGCTCTATTATCTTTTTGAGTGCACTTCCATCGGGTGGTGCTATCACTCTTGGATTAACTCTGTCTATCAAATCTTGCATACTAGCCTCATCTAAAGGGTTAAGCATACGCACTAAAACTGGGTGTTCCATTGTGCGAGTCTGTCCCTGAAGTTTTGCTAGTTCACTTTCATCTATACCAAACCTGGCAGTAAGACTCTGGAATAACTCTTTGTTATATTGCTCTTTTTTATTGTGCAACAAAACTTCGGGTAAATCCCAATATTGATGTACCAATACATCTCTATGGTTATTCAAAACATTACCATTCGTATCAATCAGTATGCCTTTAAGGGCATCTAATTCACTACTAAGTCCATACTCTGGTACATAGTTCTGTGCTGTTGCTCTAATAGAACTGGCACTTGCATCAACATCAATTGGAAAGTCACGCAGGAATCGCGGATTTACCTCGGGATTAAGCTCAAGGGAATACTTGCCGACTCCGGTCTTGATAGGGCTTGTCACCCATTGATATTGGGGCTTTAATTGCATTAGATCTACAATAGCATAATGAGCACCCCACTGATGCCTACCTCTCGTAAGTATAATTTTCTTACCATAAATTGGAGGTTGGTCATGCCACATTCCAATATCACTAAGAGGCGCAATCCAATCTTCAGACGGATAATAATGTGTATTGTTTGTTAAGACATATGGTTTGTTAGCATATTTTACTTTTACACCTTCATAATTCAAGCCATGTATACCCGGATCATACTGAGCCGGTTGCTTTCTTATGGGACTTAGATCTTTATGTACATCTCCAAAATGCTTTTTGAAGACGGATACAATATCCGGTTTATCTAAACTGTCTGGGTCAGTAAGCCATAACTCTAAATCTTTCCAAAATGCTTCTGCTTTGTCCTCGTCCAGGAAGTTTCTAATTGGTTCATGACTTTCACCATGCCATGCTTCACCATACTCCCTAAACAATGGATGCAGACTTTGATCAGATAGAGTCTTATTTATATCTATAGTACCAACCATATCGTGTACTAAGGCATGCCCAATCTCATGATTTCTAATTGTCGGATTGTATTTCATGCTTTCTGATTGGTATTTAATTTTGTTATCTTGTGGAAAATACCGTGCAAAAATGCCCTGCTTTTGTAGGCTTTCATCAATCACTTCTTCCACACCTTTCGGAGCATCTACAACGTAGGCTATATAGTCCTCTTCCGGAATCATTTCATACGCATGTCGTGGGCCAACTACAATATATTGTCGTGGTTTATTATACTTAGGATTTAATCCCATCTGTACTGGAGGGTGATTATTCTTAGTCCCTAATGATTTACCAGTTTGTATTTGACGATTCCAATAACCAGAATGTTCTATACCAGCCTGTATAAGAGCTTCTGCTTCCTTATCAGTAGGCTTAATATACCGAGGCGTATTTGCCTCTAGGTCAGCAAGACCCATATTACGGCGTTTTAGGTCAGCCAAAAACTTTCGATACCCTAAAGGCGCATCATCATTAATAAGTGGGTGGAAATCTTTTAGCCCTGCCGCATATTTACCAGGCAGTTCCCTATTCCATAACTCATAGTTTTCAACTATATCTTGATAAGCCTCATATTGTAATATCTCTTCTTTGTTGTGATACCATTGAGACCGTCTCCAATTACGATAATAATTCGGAAGTACGTCTTCCCAGGCTGCGCTACTTCCTAACTCCACTTCCTTTACTGTCATCTTAGGAGCTATGTTTTTTCGCATCGCATAATAATATGCATCCTGCTCGGCTGCCTCTCTAGTAAGATATACTGGGCTAAACTCTACAACCTTACCGCTTTGATCTGTTAGTTGCCAGCCTGATATTGCATCAACATTAGGAGACTCAAGATAATTGACGGTTTTTCGTCCTACACTAGGATCCGCTATTCCTTGTAATTCTTCTAAATACTCTTTCAGAACGTCTTGAGTAGACATACCACCTTTCTGTTGACCGAAATCTCTCACTCGATACCAAGGGTCTATCCACTCTGCTTGTACCATTCCTGCCAAATCCTGTGGCTCATCACGCAAGGTAATTGGAATCATATCCATTACATCTATCCGTCGTAATCCGGCCTGGTGTATGAGTTTTTGACCCATCTGAATATCATTCAATGAACCTTGTGTTCTACGTGCAACCTCCTCATAAAACTGATTTGCAACTTGTTCGTCCTCCAGTATCACACGAATAATAGACTTAAATTTATTTTTGAAATTCTCACCTGCTTTTGTTGCTTGCTGCCCTGCATGGTCGTAGGTAAAAAAGTATTCGAGGTTTCGTTTTACACGTTCTTTTATCTTTCCAAAGTTCTTGGCAGTTTTCAAATTAATCGGCTGCAACATCTTTATTTGGTGATAGTTAATTGCCGCAAATTGCTTTGCCAGCATTGCTTTCTCCGCTGCCTTGGCTACCTTAGTACCCTCTTCAGTGCCAACCATCTCTGTAAACTCTTTGAGGATTTTGTCAACAGTACCTGACTTACTATCTTTGATAGCATCTTGCAACATATTATCTGGCACTCCACCTCGGCGCAAATAATACAACACAGTTGTTATTGGTCCTTCATGGCCTAATTGATTTTGTGCTTTCGCAATATCACCGCCTGTATTATAAAATACCTTAACTGCATAATTCCGTCTTAGGTCATGTGCATGCAACTCCTGGTCTGGCCGCCAGATATAGAGATGAGATCCTGTCTTGTCATAGAATTTGTCAGAAGGTGTTTTGCCCTTCCATTTTTTTATACTTTCTGCGTTTAGTCCCCACTGAGTTTCGCCGCCAGAATCTGATATGTGTCCAGTTAATGCGCTACTATTCTTATATCTTTCTCCATTCTCTCTCACAAACACATGTGTATCGAATAGTGTCTCTTCCGAAACTGCAGGAACTCCTATACCAAGCTGGGCACGTTCTTGTAATTTCGCTAAGGCATTCTGTGCCCCTTCATCTAAAGTTATCTGTACACCTCTCCGATTATCTGTTTGTTTGATTGTGATTGCGAAGTTTCCATTTGGGAGTTCTACAATATTACTCCACCGCAAATCTCTCACTTCACTTATACGCAGTCCAGTTCCATTCAACAATTCAAACAAAGCCCATGTGCGAGCATCTTTATACTTAGCAGTTACAGGCTCACCCTGCTTTCTTACGTATGCTCGCATCTCATCTATTTGCGAACGCATAGGAAGTTGACCACGTTGTTTTGTCGGTCCCCCTGCTAAACTCCAACCTGTGCCATGCTGTATTTTAGCCTGCAAAGGATCCATATCACCAATGCCCGCCATAACGCGCGTAATACCTTCCTTCTTTCGTAATTCATCTATCTGAAATGAGCTATTAGATGGATAATTTTTCTCAATCCTGTCGTCCAATAACATCATTACTTTTTCAATGTCATCCCTAGCTTGCTTGACATTATCAATAGCCTGTTCTACTATCTCGCGTGTACCTGATTCTTTCGCATATTGAAATTTTAAATCTTCTAATTGTGTTAAGACATTGATGACTCTTCTCTGTTTTGGCCTAATGTTTTTGCGCACATTAATGAGTGACTGCATTTGATAATCAGGAGTATAGTTAATTATTACATCAGTAATACTTGCAATAAGATCTATAACTCTTGGTAAGGCTTTAGTGTCCGTAATTTTTATCGGCTCACCTCTTTTCTTAGTCGTCTTGAGCCCTATATAATCATCTTGCCACAGATGTTCACCCCATCCTGTTCGGAGCACTTTCTTGCCTTTGGTGCCCACGGGCTCCATGAAGTCCCAGATCGCAATAAACTCATCTAATGTCCGGTATGACAATTGAGCCCTTCCTGTTTCTTTGTTGTACTTCTCTACGAACGGCAAACCCTGCATTTCTTTAGTGGGCTGAACTCTTGTCTTACCTCGGCCTACGCGAATAATAGGTAAGCCATTTTCAAAACCTTGGTGCCTTAGTACAGACTGTTGCTGGATAAGCCCATCATATGCTTTGAGGAAGTTATCATCAACATCATGGCCTCTCTCAATAGCAGTGTCTAATACTTTACGGCGATTACTATGTAAGAGCCCATACAATTTTATTTCATCCTCTGTAAAGTTAGATGACCACATTGCTTTCGCATCATCTAAACTATTTATCCTAATTTGTAATCGTGTACGATACGCAGGCAGAGCAAGCTCTTGGGGTATGTGTACCAGTCCCCAACTTGCTAAGGTTTCTTTTGGGCTACCCGTCCACCAAACTAGAAACTCTGGAGTTGTCATTTGCCAAGGGGCTTTTTTCATATCTATATTCTTGACAGCAATACGATATAAATCGTCTTCTTTGACTATCGCAATTGATGTTTCTAACCATTGTTGACTTTCAAGTGAAGTAGCCAGCCAATTATTTATTTCATTTGGCGATGTAAACGAGAATTCTGTCAAATTATATCCCGCGTCAATCGCTCTTGCGCCACTCATCAAGTCATGGTCGGGTATAAATACCTTATTAAAGATACTCAATGCTTCCTCTTGTTCATCTAGATCGACGTGTTTCAGGCTTAGACCAAGTGCCTTTTGGTCGAATCGATCAACCAAAGCATCTTCAGCACGCAATGTAGCTCTTATAACATCATCACTTAACTGTTTACCATCTCTAACTGCCTTTACAACTCTATCCCTATAGCTTTTTAAAATCGAAAACTCATTTGCAAGTACCTTGCCTTCTCGATAAAATGCCACAAGGTCTTCTGTGTAACGCATAAGTACAAGTTCATCTGTCACGCTTTGGAGGGGAATTATAAAATCCTCTGCGTCAGGATACAAACCCTTGAATGTTTGGATCATCCATTCTCGTACTTCATCACTCATCCCGCCATCTTTCGTTATATGACGTACCAAATCACCACTAGCCTCTTTCTCCCAAGTCATCATTCGTTGACGTAGCTCCAGCCAGGTCAAGATCTGTTCACTGTATTGGTCTTTAGTTATTCTTCCTAATTTATATTTGAATGGCATACCATAAGATGAAGCAATAAACTCTAAATCTGCAACACGAACAGGTTTAATTAATGCTCTAACATCTTCAATGTACCCACTGGCTTCTGCGTAAACGCCTTCTTCTATTACCTCATGAGTATTCAAATCTAATACTGCATTGACCTTATCAACATGCTTGTCGCTATGATAAATTGGCTTGCCATACGGTGTCTCACCAACCTTATTGGCGTATGTCTCTAAATCCATTAGGTGCGCATGGTCTACAAGGTATTTGTCTGCAACATCAGGACTCATTTTTTCAATGTCTGCCATCCTAATCTCAAGAGCCTGCCTAATGTTTTGCAATGCAGTTTGGGCTTCTCGTATCTGTAGTTCGTTTGTGTTTACAATTCGCGCTTGTGCCTCTACATTAATATTGCCCTCATTTCTTAGATTTTCCAGGACATGCTTTCTATCAGCAATTCTTTTTGCTTTCACTGCATCTACATCACTAAGTATTTTTCCTTGTGTAGATGGCCCACCAGCTTCTTGATGAATAGCATCTTCGATACGACCTAGCTCATCAACATCATCTATGTTATCAATAAGTGTATTGAATTCGTCGTTAGGCATTTCTTGATATGTACGACCAGAGGCCTGGGATGTTTTCGTGGTATTAGTGGGAGTACCTATGCCAATATCCTGTTGTAACATTTTCTCATTTGCATCTGCAACATCTAAGGTTCCTTCAAAGTTAGGGTCTACCATAGCGCGAAATGCATCTGCAACATTTTCGTCTTGATTATCATATTTATAATTGAGGTCATCCATAATATCCTTTCCCTCGAAGTTTGCATAACCCAGTCCGTCATTTTTCCCCCTAACTTTAATTGACTTCCCGTCTCTTACAACCCAGTTATCCCATCCTTCTGACAAATGAATTAAATCTGCTTCATCGGGAGCATGAAAATGTTCTTTCCCCTTCACAACTGTTCCTTTCTTCTCGCCTTTGGGGTCCCATTCCCATTTTATTCTATAGGACGAAAGTGCTGGATCACCATTCCTCAACACTTCAATGTCTAGCTTGGTCAATGTACCTACTTCATAACCTGTGTCTTTAATTAGTTTCGCTGCTTCATCAGCAAGTGCACCCGACTCAAACTGTGCTTTTCCTAGCGCATCCCATTTCCATCCCATGCTATCTAAAAATCCTTCTAAAGTGGCTAGTTTTAATAAGTTGTCCATGCGGTTTAGGTTCTTTTTATCTAGAAGCTCTGCTACTGTTTTATTTACATGTGCCATCACATCACGAGCTCTTATAAAGGCTTTAGCTGTATGAGCCCCATCCGTATTCAATGCTGCATTTGGTGCTAACCAACCGTATAAATTATCTTTTGCTCGTGTAGCATAATACAATTTATCCGCAGCTTTAGCATTTGCAGAAGGATGAGATAACAAAAACGTCCATAAACTCCTAATAGTGTGATTTACTTTGTAATATAGTTTTGCCTCTACACTACCCTTACCGTACTCAAGTACACTGTCGTTGTGAATTTTTGTGTAGCTATTAGTGCTGTTTAGCTGATAGTCAGACATCACCTCTTTAACTTCTACGTCAGGAACTTTTTTGGCCTTTTGAGCCTTTCCAATCTGTTCTTGTACTTCTGCTTTTTGTTTGGCAACTGCTTCTTGGGTAAGATCTCCGCCTTTAGTTGTAGTATGTTGAGCATTGTTTGTATGCTCTACGCCTCGCTTTTTCTTTGTCTCACCATCTCCCTTACCACCCATACTTGAAAAATCCAAGTCATCTTTAGGATCTTTAGGATCTTTAGGACCTTTAGGATCATCTGAAATGAAGCCAGATACATCATCATCACTGTCTTTTGGCATGTTAGTAGCTTTTGCATCATCTAATGCATCGTCAAAGTTTTTATGTAGTTCCTCAAGGCGTTTGCTAAATATCTCATCAACATCAGCTTGGTCAAGTTTTTTATTCTTCTTATATGCACTGTAAAGGTCGTCAGCTATTTCCCTAACTATTTGTTTAGCACTACGAATATTCAAAGGATCCGCCACATCCATATTGTCTATGAGGGCTGTTACCTCTTTAGGAATCAAAGCATTTGACAAGTCCGCACCTGTCGATTCTAAAAAGTGTGCTACCACAATTGCAACATCTTCCTCTTTGTCTGGCAAATTATCTAGCATTTCTTTCAGTTTCTGTCGAGATGCCCGTGATAAATTCGGATTATTTAGTACGCCCTTGCGCCACCATTTGAATATATCGTCAAACAAGTTATGATAAAATTTATCAAACAACCTGATACGCAACATCACCTCGAATGCCTCGTTCCAATCCCGCATCACATCCACCATCGTAGAGTAAGTGAGATTCATATCGCCCCACGGTGTCTTCCAGGTACCTCTCCATTTACTTCCCCAACCCCAACGCCCTGCCGGCCAAGGGAGTTTAGCTATAGCTCCAGGGCTGGCACCTTCTTTTTGGGCCGCCTCAGTAACTTCCCTTATGGCAGTCCACCAATCTTTCGGAGACCAAAATCTAGGTAATCTCCCATACTTCTGTAGAATTGCGGCAGATGCACCAGTGCCAGCCCCTCTTTGAAGACCTGCTAATATCTCGTCTACCAAAGGAGTATCAGCCATTATCTTTTTTAGTGACCTTCTAAAGATACCCCCACCACCGAAAGTAAGTGCCCTAAAGGTTGAATCAATTACATTCCTAGCTGTAAACCCTGGGCGAGCACTTAAGTTAGATTCAATCCATAAGCCTCGGAAAAAGCGTGGGCCTGCCATTAGGAATGGGTTAATAGTTTCTGCGTCTATAAGTTGTCTATACGTGTCACTGGCTTCCAACGTGTCATAGATTTTCCCTCCCTGAGCAAATCCATGTTTCATTTTAAATTCTTTAGACACATCCTTTTTAAACAAGTTTAGGATTTCATCTTGCTTACCAATATCATCTAACCCACCCCAGGCATCACCCATTTGGGACTGAGCCTGCTCTGTAAGGTCACGTAAGACTTTTATAAATCCTTCTGCTGGATCCCTCGCTATCTCGCTTGTGTGATCCCAAAAGTTGTCATTATATTTATATATCTTATAAACAGTTTCTAGACGTTTCTGTACAGAACGACCAAGTGCTGTAGCGCGAGGACCTAATACTTTCTCTGTATTACGAGCTATAAGATTTAGTTTCGGCCTGGAAAACCACCCGGACTTATGCGGCACTGAGGTCCATGTTGGCATATCAGGTCTACTACCTAGCCTAAGCCACAACTTACTTACTAATTCTGGTATTTCATCTCCTGTTAAATCAATGGTGACATTTGTCAAAGGATCTACTATCTTGCCTTTACGCAACAGCAACTCTAATGCTTCAACAACACCACCCGAATCCGAATATGTTGACGTGAAAGTATTGGGGTCAAATAATTGTCCCTGTGCATCATTGAACTTTTTTAATGCCTCACCCGGCTCAAGGTCCGGAAGAAGATCTTCCGCTAACTTACGATAAGCATAAAGTATATCTTCAACTGGAGTTGTTGCGCGTCCCGCAAGCTTATTGGCTGTAGAACCTATATGTTCAGTTACTAATAATCTTATTGCAGGAATTTTTAGTGCTTGAGTCTTTATTCCTTTTGCTACAAAGCTTTCACTAAGAAGTGAGCCCACCCCTTTTATTAGCTTACCCGGGAAAAGCCAGGTAAGATCGCCCACTACTTCACCCACCATTTCTATAGATGGATCCTCGTGTCTTAATTTCAGTTCATCAGTTTCGTGGTAACTAAGTGAGCGCGGCCCTAAACCGTCCATTGCTCTACGAGCATTAACTTCCGCTAATACCTGTGCCTTATCCTTGAGGTAAGCTCGTTCAGCATCTGGGTCGAACATAAAAGTGTAAGACCAATCACGCGACTTATTCCACTCTTCGTCTAATTTCTCTTCTGACCAACCCTGAGTTCCGGGGATGAATGCTCGCTTAAATTCTTTCCATCCCAATGGTATAGACTCAGTTTGAAACCAATCTTGACCAGACCCTTCATCAGGCACATGATCCTTTAGTTCGTTCCATTTCTCTACGGTCCACTCCCAGCCACTCTGGTCTTCTTCTTTGTTTACAAACTGCGGAGCCCAATGGTCGCCTACACGCTCCCATCGACGTTTGACTGCCTCAAATGCGCCGGCAGATTTCATTCCCAGAGAGTGCCATAAGCTATCACTTTTAGAAGTATCGGTTTTAGCAAAACCAGCCACCGCATAAAATGGCGCACCAACTGAGCCTGAAGCGGCTGTAATACTAGTCACCACCAGAGCACCCAACCGATCTGCTGCTGCGGCCCCAAGTTCAACTGATGCCTTACCTTGTGGTGAACTGTTATACATCAATCCAGCCCATTGCTTGACTGGTCTAAATGCTCTAGATATAGGATCTATTAGGTATTTTTCATACCACTCGCGTGACCGACCAGCTTCAAACGGCTCACCTTCGGCAGTAGTTACCATGCGTGGTGTTACATCTTCAGGATACTCACTTTCAAACAACCCGACCTGTCTGGTAGGTACTTTAAGTCCTGCTTCTCGCAATGCGTCTTGTGACAATACTCCTGCTTCGACACGCACCTTATCAGGAACACCATCGGGGAATTCTTCATTAACTCTTTGTTGCGCAGTTGCAGTAACTGTGTCGTATCCCTTTGCATAGGCTCCATCTGGTAAAACACGAGAGCCTGGTAACTCCACCTGTTTACCAACCATCTCTGCCAGATCACGCCCTTTAATTCCAGCTTCGACTCCACGTAACACAAACCCATGAATCATGGGTGCATAAAAATTTATTTGGTTATCGGGCTCGCCCCGCCAATCATTATATTCTTTGACCGACATTACTTCATCGGGTTCAAGTTCTCCAGTTTCGCGCAATACTTGCTGTACATATGCTCTTTCAGATGCGCCCATACCAAACAAACCATACGCATCCCCATATATATATTCTTCATCTCCGGCTGACCTAGCCTGAACAATCGCTGTTATAACAGCCGGAGAAATTTCATCCGCCTGACCTTTATCAACAGACGCATGAAATTTCGGGTACCATGCAAACGCACCATCATTTCTAGGCTCTTCTACTGTTTGTACCTCTTCCTGAATTTCTTGTGGAGTTTTGTCTAATAAAGATACATCAGAGCCTGGTACAGGCTCTTCCTCTTCTACAAGTGGAGGATAGGCAACGAGATCTGGTTCTTTGACCTGAGTAACAACCGAGTCTCTTCTTTCTTCCTCTACCTGTTCACGCTGGCCTTCTGCCATCTCAGTGAGGCTACCTGTTCTAACGGGTATAGGTTGCTCTACACTCCCGACTCTTTTTGCAGGAGTAACAGAACTAGGGCCAGATGTTATTCTTACTTTTTTTAATGCGTTGTCGATTACGTCAGACGATACAAGGTCGTCTGGCCTTCTACCATTACTCATTTAATTGTCCTATCTACCATATTCTTGTGTCCCTTCTCCCTCTTGAATATCCTTCCAGGGTGATTCAAGATACGAAACATAGGGCTCGACAATCATTTTTAGTAGTGGGCCATACCCTTCAGCCCAATTGGGATTAGTAGGATCGTTATTAGCTTCAGCTTCACTAAACCATTGTTGTAGTTGGTTTTTAGCTTGCTCTAATTCCATTCTGGACATTCTACCTGCTGAGAACATCCTCTTAGCTCTTTGCACAATATTGACAAGCCAATCCAATTGTATGAGATTTTTAGCCTCAACAGTATTGGGGCCTAATTCGTCTTGGAAATGTTTACGTAAGTTGACTAATGTGTCATATAAATTTCGCCACCGTGTTGGGTTGTATATCAAATCTTCCCAACTTTCGTCACCATAAAATGAAGACCCATCTATAAAGTTATAAGCATCCAAACCTCCACCTTCCCCTAAAGCTAAAGCTAGATGGAATCCTAATTTCTGTTGGTCTGACTTAGATAAAAATGGCATGATTGCGTTCATGGTAGCTATATGTATAGAGTCGGGATTAACCTCTTGTGGTAGATAACCTTCCCACCAATAAGGAGCTTCACCCGCTAATTCCAATTGACTAGTTCCCATCGCCACATGTTCTCTAAGGTCACGCGCCCAACCTTTAGCTTCACCTGCCTGATTACCATCATTACCAGCTATATTGTCGCCATTACCTAATGTGCCTGGCTCCGAAGGGGTGGTAACTGGGCTCTTAGGAACTTCAGGCCCACTCCCTCCTCCAGCAAGTTCTTCAGCAGTATAGTTATAATAAGCCCAGCCTGCATTCATCTGGTCTAATATCTCTTGGTCGCTATAGCCATATTGGGATTTTAACATATCCACAGCCCATTCAACAATAGCCGGTTTGTGTTCTCCTTCATACGCCATATTGAATGGGCCACCACGTGTATCCATTGCTTCTTGATATCCTTCATCAATGCCTTCTTGTAGATATGGTGGGTTCAGGTCTATCTCGCCTGGGGGATTACCTTCCCAATCATGTTCAGACCACTTATGTTCAAAAAATGCATCCTCTAATGTCTCTAACGTGTAAGGATTTTGCCGTTTACTACCCTCAGCCAATCCAAATACTTCCCGAATAATAAAGGCCGCATTTTGTTCGTCTGTAGCTTTTGCTTTAAAATCGGGATCGCTCGGTAACTTATATGATGACCTGCGTATTGGGTTGACTACATTATCTCCATAGTTACCTTCAAGCTCAACCGCTGCTACGGTAGTGTCTGCGTCTACTTTTTCGTCAGCTTCTGCTTCTGCGTCTTTGTCTCCTACTTTAATAGTATCTTCCCAGTCACCTGGCCGCTCAAGAACAGCATCACTATCCGGAGGCAGAATTATCCGGCCAAATGAGTCTCTTTCAGGCCGAATCTCAGGTCTGTGTTCTCCATAGTCTATAGGCGTAGTGGGTGATATACCTGATTGTCCTCCCATTACACCTGATTCTTCTAAATCTATTAACTCATCTCTATTCTTGATGGCAAGTTGGGTTGCCTCTGTTATTTGTTTCATATACGCATCTGCATGGGCCCATCTAGATTTGTCAATCCAAAACACTTCATCACCAATTTCATATGATTTTTGATCAGGATTTGGTACCCAATAGAATGTCGTCTGTCCACTTCCTCCAACAGGTTCAGTTTCTACCCGTTTTTTTCCTTTTCCGTCAACTTGATGTCGGAAAAACCATAGATATGCTTCATCCGAAGTGACCTCTAGATTTTGGTCGGCTGCTCTTTTTTCTGCCTGTTCTTTAGTTTCTGTTTCAGGAAAGTCATATATGCTTTCAATGTATTTTGAAGCCAGTCCCCCGAATAAGTCTGCGGGCCCTCCTACCAGTCCAGCATAAACATCCGGCTGGTTAATCAAATCTTGCATAAAAGAATCTCTTTCTTCTTCGTATGGGTCTTCGGGCCCCCCTACCGTCACCGTAGCATCTATATCGTACCCAGGAAAGTCGCTAGTGAATTTATGTGAGACTAATCTCTCATCGCGCCGTGGATCAACCTCATGTCTAGATATATCTGACGAATCCCTACCACCACCACGCATGACGGGCGGTCTCCTTATCCCTAAGCCATACGCTTCCCTATCACTTCTCCTTCTTATAATTTGGTCTATTACTGCTTGGTTTTTAATAGTATAACCACGAGGACTTTGGTCTATAAACTGATCATCAAAGTTCTCCACCACAGGTGGTGCAGGTGGTTTACGGTGTAACCTATCTTTTCGTGTGCCTCTATGTCCTCTAACATGTGTCATAATTAAACTCCTGCTTTAGTAAGATCTTGGTTGGTATGGTACTGGTGATACACCTCTTGCACCAGGAGGTAAAGCTATTCCATATCTTATTGAGGGTGGTGTATTTTCTACAACCATCTCTGGCTCCATCGCATAAACATCACCTTCATCTAAAACTCCTGCTAAATGATCATCGATAGCATCTTGCATCCAATCTGGGATCTCCTGATTATCTTCGTACAACCCTTGCTCCTTCAGGTGCTGTAAAAAGTCATAGGTTTCTTGATCCACTCGTGCTACGTCGGGCACAGGTTCCCAGTGAGGTGAAACTCCTGTTCCAATTGCTGCTCCCCCTTCTTGCGGGGCATAGTCCTTACGACGTGGCTCCGTTGCCCTAATAAATTCATGCTCATAACTACCTGGGTCTAGGTCCGGATTATCTGCAAGAAACCTCTGGTTTGCACTTACAGCTTGACTTTGTTCAGAAGTCATCCCTGCGCCAGGTGTTGCAGGTATAGATTCTTGCGCTGCTGCAGCAATATTTCTAGCACGTGGTGGGGTATATTGCTCTCGCCACTTATTGGAACTAGCAATATCCATTGCAGTATCTTCAGTTGCTCCACGAGCTGCTCTAGTCTGTAACCGAGATCCTCTGCTTCTTCTTTGTCTTGCTCTTTCTGTCAAATCAGGTGGAAATAATGCCATAATTAAACTCCTAGTCTAGGTGTCCCGCTCATCATAGACAACCATTCATTTGATTCCGATTCGCCGTATGTACGGTCTAGGTAGTCACGTTTCGCAGGAGTTAAGCTACTAAATGCGTTCCTTTCCCTTGGATATCTATTCATCACATTCCTCCACTGCTTATCAGCATCTCCGCCTAATCCATGCCATAACTTCATTACTTTGAACTGTCGATTATCTGCCATATTTATCCCATTGGTACGCCTTGCATTGAATTCACTACTTTATATACATCTTCAGAGGGCTCTTGTCCGGCTGGTGCAAAGCCCTGTTCTTGTTGAGTTACTGCTCCTCTAACAGCAGAGGGTAAGCCCGGTGATTGTTCCGGCTTAGGACCTCCAGGTGCTGGGCCTCTTGGGCCTCCCTGACCTCCGCCGCCCTGTTCTAGTCTCTCTAAAACCATACGTGCCGCTTCGTCACCCTCTCCAGCTAACTCCCTAAATAAGGCCATCATCTGATATTCCACCATCATGGGGTGCTTCCTAGCCATATCACGTAATATGCGGGTAGTCTCCTGGTCCGGCTGCTGTATCCCGAGGTATTTCTCCATTCGGGTCTCAGCCGACAAGGTATCTTTAGTTTGGGTAGACATAGCAACCTTTCGAGTCTCATCATTGGGGAATTGTGGTTTCAACTGGAAGTTGACCCTAAAGCCCATTGTATCTTGTCCGGTAAGCTCCTGGCTATATGGTGCACCAGACTTATCGCCATATACTTCAACTGTATATTCGGGTGCAAAGTTACGCAATAATGTAAGTGTCTTGCGTGCCCATACTGCTAGTGACCGCTCTTGTTGTTTCTGTGGTTGTGTTAATCGTATTCGTCCAGCATCTCCTTGTTGTGATAATGCATAACCTGAAGCCGCACTTGGCCCCTCGCCATACATTACAGCCGGGAAAGATGCGTCTGCTATCTCGGTAGCCACCATTGCCATCTGATCTTTGAAATCAGGGGCTGTTCCGGGCCATACCGGGAAAGCAATATCTTCACCTTCGTTCAAATTAACTACATCACCAAAGGATGAGTCAACCTTTATAGGCCGTCCATCTCGTGTTCTTGCTATCAACGGCATATTAGCGAATACATTCAATAAACGAGTCTGGCGATTGATACGCCATTCCAGTTCTTTCACCATTCCCATCACCGGTCTGAGAATAGAGTGGCCCCAATCTTCCGGATTGACATGCCCTATCGGCTTATAGAACATCATAGTAATTGGTATCTCACTATATCCTTCCATAATACGAGGACCATCTAACAGACGATTGTCAAATAAAGTCGCATTCTCAATTGCCCAACTACCGTCAGGTAACTGAACTTCGCCCCAATAGTCAATAAAATCGCCTTTCTTGGTTTCTTTCTGCTTATCAGACATGCTATTGTATTTTTCCATCGGGCCATACTCACGCTCCATGTCATCAATACTGCGCTCAATAGCGTAAAATACGTGCTTCCATCTACCAAGTTTTCCACCTGGCTCAGGGAATAAATACTTTGCAGGGAGAACATTGATACATAAAGGTAGATGATCATAAACGGCACGTTGAGCCCCCTCTTCATCGGCTTCCACCCGTAAGGTTTTATCAAAACCGTTATCCCATACGGTCTTTAGGCCAACTGCCCCATCCCGTACTTGATAAAATGTCCAGTCATATCTCAGGTCAGTTTCCTGTCTTTCGGAGTTTATGTAGATAACACCATCTAAGAACTGCTCTACTAAACTAGCCTCCTTCTTAATGCTTTCGCTTTCTTCAGGAGAAACAGCCTGAATGGTTAGTTCGTTTGCAGTTAATATACCCACAGCAAGGTCTACAACATTAGTAGCCTTAGTAAGAGTAATACGTTTTTCTCCAGGTAAAGACGCATCAGAATAATGTTCTAAATCATAGAACTGTTCATGTTCTTTTATACGTCCGTGCCACTTACTGCACTTTGCTTTAGCACGATAGAACTTCTCTAATAAATCGGCTTCCCGGCTCATTTGGTCGTCTGCCATATTATACTCCTATTGTACTACACAATTCCCTATTTCTACCAACCCTCGGCCATGTTAGCTTGCTCCATCATCTCCCAATGTTCGCCTCTTTTTCGTTGTTTTTCTTTCTCGTCCATACCAGCCCATCCTGTTTCCTCTGCTTGACCTGGCATCTCCCCAAAGTTTTCGTTCACCGGACTTGTCTCATTGATTTCATCCACCCATTCTTTATACTGTTCTTCGTATTGATTTGATGCTGGCGCATCTTCTTCTGGCTCTGGATCTTCCCAGCCCTCCAAAAAGTCCGCATAAGCATTATCCCCAAAATATCCATGTGATGCTGCTATATCCATTTGATACTGATTAAATTTAGGTTCTACTGTTTGAGATTCTTCTGCTGATTCTTGGGATGTCGTTTCAGTTACAGGTTCCTCCGTATCTTGGGATACGGTATCCTTTGTTGGCCCAGTTTGTATTGCTGGTGTTCCGTCAGGCATCTGCGTTATTTCAGCAATAAAATCTGCTTTGTTAGCCAAAAACTCATCTAGTAGACCTTCCGCTTCTGCTTTTGCTTTCCATTCTTCATACAATTCCCAATCATCTGCAGCTAAACCCGCTTCATCATCTAGGGGTGCTTTCTCTTTACCGTCCTCAAATGCCCCTAAGTGCCATCGATCAAGTGCCCACTCACCAAATGGTAATGTCGTTAAACCCTGAGACCTGTCATGTTCCCAATGGTCCCGAGTTCCCTCTGGGCCCTCATATAACTCCACTGATGTAGGATCTAAACCAATCTGAGTCCACGCTTCCTCTAAACTAGTGCCCTCAGCAAACCCCGACATTTCCAAATGCTGTTCCCAGGGCGACTTCCATTCCGTAGGCACAAACTCAGCAAATAGTTGATCAATTGCTTCTTCAAAGCTATATCCATGCTCTTCTGCCCACAACCTGATACCGTGTTGGTCCAAGCCCGTAAGCATCATAATTTCATATTCTTTTGTATTATGGCCAGTAGTCTCTACGTGTGGTGGTAAAGCTATATCAGGTCGTGTCTCTCCTTCGCCTGCTCCGCCTTCTCCGCCACCTTCATCGTCACCGCCATAGCCATAGCCATGAGACGCACCCCAATTATCTCCTAAACCAGACCACGCGCCAGTACTTCTTTTAATCACTCTGTTTTGTTGTAGTACATTAGTGTGATGTGCAATACGATTAGAACGTGCATCAAAGCCACTGTCTCCTCCTACCATCGGCATTGCTAGATTACCTAAACTCCCTTCCACCGAGGATTCCGATTGCCCTGTTGCACTAGCTATTGCGGCTACATTACTACCGTGCACGGCAGATGCTCGTCCTATTCCTGGTAATGTGCCAGGTTCCCTGGATCCTGATGCACGCCCTAACATACCCACATCGACAGGGTTAAAGATCATTTCTCCAGTTGGCGCAGGAGAAGCCATCTCTTCAAGCCCAGGTGGCTGGTCTCCCCAATAAATTTCTACTCTTTGTCTAGTGGTACTCATTTCTTTGCTGCTCCACCTCGTTCCATTAATCCTATTTCTCTACCTATCTTAGAGTCTACAGCAATCACTATATCCTCATTCACCCACTGGTAATAACTGTCATTCGGTATTGACTTAACTGCCACCAAAGGGCCAATCCACTTGCCTGTTAACTGGCTTTTGATCCACATCTTCTTGCCTTCATCTTCTGGAGACCTCATTACAACATGGCCTACATAATCGTCTTTCCAGGCTCTATTGCCGCTTTCTTTGAGCCTTTCTTCCAACTCTTGACCCATATCTTCATCAGCAACTATAGCATTGCCAGCCGCATACATAGGAGTTTCCTCCTGGCTTTCCACACTAACAGGCACCCTATATTCACCTGTAGTGGTCTTGAACTGGTCAATAGACAAGCCAGCTTCTTCTAAGCCGCTTACGTTTACATTGCCCATCTACTAGCCCTCGAATCATCTGGTGACGTGCGTCTGCCTCTGCTTCGTAATCCTGATTGTATTTTGTCAGGATAGGTAATTGGTGGGCGATCACCGATTGTTTGTTCTATGGGTTGAAATCCCGCTTGAGACTCACGAAACCTTGTGCTATCAGCATAATTTTTGACTCCTGGTATACTAGGAGGGCCACTAGGTGATTCAAATTGAGTGGCTCTCTCAGGAACACTACCCATCAAAAACTGAACTTCATCTGCTCGACGACTTACCAGTGCGCTGTTTACTTGATTGCCAGCATACTTGATCCTATTCATCTCATAAGCCGCACTTTGCAAATTCCCTTGATTCACAGCCTGAATAGCTGCAGTGGCCTGTGGTTGTCCAACATTATATATAAAAGATACCAGACCAGCATATTGTTCTGGTGTGGTTTCTACAGCTAACATACTGTTCAGTTCAGGAACCGCAATCGTATCAATGTATCCATTAAACCGCTCATCTGCTTCTTGCACATCTATACCTTGCCACCCTGAACGCCCATAATCCCACCGCATCATATCTAGTTCGGTGGCTTCAGTGCCCCAACCTATAGAATATTGTTGTACATCCCAATACGGATGTTCTCTATATCCTTCATAAGATTTTATAAATGCTATTCCTTCTGGAGTAAGTTCTGGTTGATCTGGCATGATTAATTCCTAAACATTGCTGGTAAGGACTCTTCGTTCCATGCCGCAGGTACTGCACCATCGTCTGCGAAATTAGATGTCAAAGTCAAAGGCTTGTCAATTACATAGGCCCCATGCGTGATGGTGTGGTAGGCTGAGGCCGCTAACGATACCACAGAGTCTATCTTGGAACTAGTCTTCTCCTTTGCTATCCTCCAGCCCCTCTTTTTCTCTAAG
>Ga0209402_10001137_pt1 | contig 29726 bp, 20 predicted proteins | sample ArcticOcean_MG_C_3_FD_187437 | JGI IMG/M metagenome (GOLD analysis project Ga0209402, IMG submission 187437) | Marine microbial communities from western Arctic Ocean - ArcticOcean_MG_CB8_126 (SPAdes) (version 2) | ecosystem: Environmental > Aquatic > Marine > Oceanic | place: Arctic Ocean... | reverse complement strand
ATATTCAGGATTTTCTACCAATCTCAAATTTCCTGATTTTGGAGATGTGGAGTTTAGTTCAAAAATCTCCCAAACCACTATGAGTTTGGATTGGGAAAATCGCCCGAAACCCGCAGTTACCACGAAGGTTGGTGTTGAGGGTCGTTTCATGGATTACCAGAACTACGTTAAGGGTGGAGGAACACAATTCTGGAAAGTGGGAGGGCCTGGCACGGGCATATCCAGCTATGCTCAGCTTCAATGGCGACCTTCCAGGGCCTGGGTGGTTGAGCCCGGGTTTAGGTTTGACTCTTGGCTCAGGAAAGACGCTCAGAGAATGGATGAAATTTCTCCGAGGTTATCCTTTAAGAGATTTTTAGTTGGAAGAAGACTAGCCTTGAAGGCTTCATTGGGACGATATACACAATTTTTACATTCGGTTAGAGATGAAGATTTACCACTTGGAATTGACATATGGGTTCTGAGCGATCCGGATATTCCACGAGTTCTATCAGATCAAGGACAGATTGGGTTGGAGTGGCGAGTAGGCAATAGCTGGTTGCTTTCTTTAGAAGGGTATTTGCGGGAGTTTGATGGTGTTATTACAGAAAATTTTGGGGAAAACCCTAATGACACGACGGATGATTTTCTTGGAGGTCGAGGGCGATCGTATGGCGTAGACTTGTTCGCTCAGCGTTTTAGGGGAAACACTACAGGATGGATTACTGTGGGCTGGTTGAAGGCATTGCGAACCTTCCCTGACTATAGAGCTGTGGGGTCCGCGGTTGAAATTCAATTCCCTCCGATCTTCGATAGGAGGATAGACGTTGATGTAGTCTTGAATCATGATTTTTGGAATTCCGCGCAGGTAGGATTGCGATGGAATTTCGGTTCTGGACTTCCTTTTACAGAGGCAGTGGGAGTATTCTCTTCGTTCGGCCATAGTATTTCAGATGGAAGCTTAAGGCCTGACGATCGTGGCAATTCCATTTTTCTCGGTCCTAAAAATGGGGAGAGATATCCTGTTCGTCATCGTCTGGATGTTAGTATACGAAAAGAGTTCAAAAACATTTTTGGTGCTGGATCGATAACACCCTATATAAACGTCCTCAATGTATATGATCGAAGGAATGTTCTCTTTTACTTCTATACATATGAGGATAGTACATCAGTAGACACCACTAAGTGGACTCGCAGGGGATATTCGATGTTTCCGATTTTACCTACTTTTGGTTTTGAGATGAGGTTCAGATGAAATATTTAGCGAGGTGGTTTAGCCTTGGAATATTCTCTTTGACTGCCTGTGAGATGGATAGCGTATCCTTGATGACACCGGAGAGTCTCCTGATAGCCCAAGTTTATATTGCAAAAGAAGGTGCCAAACCCTTAGAGGCTACTGCATACCTTCATCGTGTTTTAGGAAGCAAGGACTACGGCCCCGTTTTGGGTGCAGATATAACTCTGACATCGGGAGATCGGAGTGTGACTTTGGTTAAGGATCCTGATCGCACCTCAACGTGTATCCCAGAATGGGTCCAGAGAGAGACATCAGATATAAGTGGTTCCCTGGGCACTTGTTATCGTTTGCAAGAATTGCTATCTGCTGTGCCAGGAGAGGCTATTCAGGTGAGCATCAAAGACGGCGGCGTGAGTGAGCTTTTTGGTCAAACCACGTTACCGGGTGATTTCACAATGAAAACTCCCAGGAATGGCCGGAAATTTTGTACTGTACAGAGAGATCAGATACTAGAATTGAGCTGGAGTGAGAGCCAGGATGCCTGGGCTTATGTTGTTGAAGCGAATGTTTGGGATATAGACGACGTGTATAATTATTTGCCAGAAGAAGATCGTCCCCCCCAGCCACTTAATCTTGTCGGCCTTTCCATTTCTTCGGATGATACCAAGATGCGTTTCCCTTCTGAGGTAGGCTTATTTGATCGGTATGGCTTACATAGAGATGTGTTTCTCCAGTTACAAGTGGGTCTCCCGGAAAGCACTACTGCAGATATAAGTGTGGCGGCAGTAGATAGAAATTTCGTTAATTGGGCAAGGGCTGGTAAATTTCATCCATCTGGACAGATTAGAACTCCTAGCCTGCTAGGAAAATCAGGAACAGGGGTAATTGGGTCTTACCTTAGAAAGGACTTCAAGGTACTCGCTGATTCGACCTTGCAAGGATTGATTGGTAGTTGCATTAGCTAGTTAATTAGCTGAGATGTCGCACTTAAACTTTTATATCAAGGTGCCAACAAGCACGACTGAGGAAGTTTGCTTCCTGGCCATAGAATCTCTCCAACGTGCTAATGTCTTAGTACAGGTTCAGATACCAGAAATGTTAGGAGGTATATATAGCTTGGGTGGTTCTAGAGGGCTCATCCCAGCAGTTTCTAGTGCTTGATTTAAGATGGTAAGTTCAACGTCAATGATTTCTGCTAGCAACTTGTTTTGTACATCCAGCTCGGTGGATAATTCTTGGAACACTGTTAGGAAGCTTTCTGGCGGAAGGCCGTCTCCTCGTTCCAAGTGTGATCGCAAGCCAGTAAGTCTGTCATTGAGCTTAATAGGAAAAGCAATTTTATCCTTAGGACTCTGATTCAATAGCTGATAGAGTTGTCCTTCTATTTGACTGATTTTCTCGGTAAAAAGACTAGCGATAACATTTAATTGGCGGTCTCTAGAATTGGCTGTTCTATCTTGTATTTGAGATTTCAGATCTCTGATGGCGATCACGTGTTGGTTGGCTGAGCTTTCGTGATTTCGGATGTTCAGGGCCAGATTATGTTGTGCCAATAGGTCGTCTTTAGAGATGTTTGTCAGACGAGGGTCTTTCTGGACCTGAAATTGTTCGGTGATTTGTTGGTTGCCGATTGTTAATTGTACTTGGAACATCCCAGGAGGTGCCCAAGGTCCAATGGCAGGATTCCCACCCTCTAAGACGATTCCAGAAAATGTTACAGCACCAGGATATCTTAGATCCCATGTCTCACGGTAGAACCCTGGAGACTGGCTATTTTTTTCTAATAAAGTTTTTACATGTCTTCCTGCTGAATCTAGAATATCCAATTTAACCTCTCTGTATCCGCTCTCAATGTGATAGTCAATCACAGCGGGGACTGCTCTTCTAATGGAATTGGAAGGTTTGAACAGATGGTCCTGGGAGTACTTCAGGGTTGGATCTATTTGGCGTAGTGTTTCAATATCGTCAAGGATCCAGAAGGATCTACCATGAGTAGAAATCACCAGATCTCTTTCTTCTACAATTAGTCCGGTAACCGGAACTGTGGGTAGATTCAGAGAAATGGAATGCCAGCTCTCTCCCTGATTGAATGAAATATAAACTCCAGTTTCAGTTCCTGAATAGAGCACGTTTGGGTTTTTGGGATCTTGCCTAATCACTCTTGTGAAGTCACTGGTACTGATGCCGCTGACTATGAAATCCCAAGTTTCTCCGTAATTAGATGTTTTCCACAGATAAGGTGATCGGTCACCCATTTCATATCGAATTCCTGAGATATAAACAGATCCGGGTTGATGTCTGGATGTTTCGATCGTTGTAATACGTGTGTGTGGCGGCAGATTGGCTGGGGTTACATCGGTCCAGCTCTGTCCTCCGTCTAGAGTTACATGCACCAGGCCATCATCTGAACCAGTCCAAATGACATCATCGTTGAAATGAGAGGATCCTATACTATAAATAGTCCCATAGATTTCGGGACCGTCCTGATCCTTTACTATGGGACCTCCAGAATCTCCCAAAGTTTCAGGATCAGCCCTTGTGAGGTCCGGACTAATTTTACTCCAAGCTTCCCCTTCGTTACTGCTTTTCCATAAGTACTGAGAGCCGACATATAGGACTTCAGGGTTAGTGTTAGAAATCGTTATAGGATAAGTCCAGTTCCACCTTTCTCGCATAACTCCAGCTGATTCACCCATTACAATTCTTGGATAGGGTTGTATATCAAATACAAGACCCGTTTTACGATTATATTTTGTCAGAGTGTTAGTTGCACCAGCAAAAAAAATGTCTGGATTGTTGGGGTGTGGGGTTACATATCCACTTTCGCCTCCACCTACTGCATACATCCAATCTTCACTTTTCCCTCTGGGGTTTCTTAGGTGGCTACCTTCTGATGAAACACATACCGTAGTATTGTCCTGCTGTGCTCCACAGGCGTGATACGGAAAATCTGCAGTGGTAGCGAGACGATATATTTGAGCCGTTGGGTACCTCATATGCGTCCAAGTTTGACCACCGTTCACAGTAATGACTCCTCCTCCATCGTTACCGTTGATCATTCGTGATGGGTTGTTTGGGTCTATCCAAAGGTCGTGATGGTCACTATGAGTTCCGGGAATGGAGGTAAAAGTTTTTCCGGAATCCGTAGATTTAAGTAGCTCGAAATTTAAGACGTAGATTGTATTATCATCGATCGGATCAGCTTCAATCCTCTGGAAATAGAAGGCCCTCTGCCATAGGTCTCTATCGTTATTGATCAGAGTCCAGCTAGAGCCGGCATCGTCCGAGAGATATAGTCCGCCCCGCCCCGCTTCTACGTTCGCCCAGATCCGTTGTGAATTGGCACCAGAAATAGTGACTGTTATTTTCCCTAGGGGTCCTGTGGGGAATCCAGGGTTTTCTGTGAGATCCTTCCAAGTCGTTCCACCGTCGGTAGATTTGAGGATGCTGGATCTCGACCCACCACTCCATAACTTCCATGGCCTCCTATAAACCTGCCAAAAAGTGGCATAGAGGACGTCAGGATCTTTAGGATCCATCGCTAAATCAATAGCACCTGCCTCTTCACCTTGATAAAGAACTTTTTCCCAGGTTGTTCCACCGTTTGATGTGCGGAAAATTCCCCTATGGGTATTGCTAGAAAAAGGAGAACCCAGTGCTGCTACATATAGGATTTCTGGATCTAAGGGGTGTACTCGTATTCGACTTATTGTTTGAGTCTCTGTTAAGCCCATGTGGGTCCATGTATTTCCAGCATCACTGGATCTATAAATTCCATCTCCTTGCAGAACGTTTGCTCTGAGCTGTCCTTCACCCATGCCGATATAGACGATGTCAGGATTGGAGTGGGAAACTGCTACTGCTCCGATGGAAGAACTTCCAAGATGGCCGTCAGTGACAGGGTTCCAGGAGGATCCGCCATCTTCTGTCTTCCAGAGTCCTCCTCCTGTTGCACCAAAATAGTATTCATTTGGACGATTTTCATGGCCAGCGACAGCGATTGACCGCCCGCCTCTGTTAGGTCCGATAGATCGCCATTCAAGGAGTGAAAAAGGGTCTTCTGGTGGATTGGCAAAAGCTAAAAACGGAAGGGTAACAAGAAAAAAAACTAAACTGGCTTTGGCAATTTGTCGAACCATTTTCATGAAATTATCCTTACAGGTTTAAATTGATAAACCGACCCTGGGTTTACCCAACTATTGCTCTGCATAGTTGGACCAAGTCCCTTCCTCATAAAGCATAATGTTCCCTTGATCATATAAATGACAAGGCGTTGGAATTATAATCCAGAAAACCAACATTGCTGAAACCTGGCGAGGTTCACTTTTGTTTCCCATCCTTAAATACCATTGAACATATTTTTAGTCATTTATAGGGAGGTTTGTCTATGGACTTTGGAACTTCTAGCCGAAGAAGATTTCTAGGTTATTTCTCAGGGATCGGGTTAAGTTCTTCGCTCTTACCTGGAGTGCTTTGGTCTAAGATGCTAGATGCCCAGGCACAGGAAATAACATTAGCCATGATTCGTGATGCAAGCGCGCTATCAGGATTAGACTTTACGGATGATCAAGCTGAAGCTTTGGTAGAAGGAGTAAATAGGAATCTGCAGGGCTATACTGAATTGCGAGAATACAAGTTGGAAAACGGAGTGGCACCTCCCATCCATTTCAGCACAATTGTTCCAGGGATGAAAATTGACATGGTAGAAAGACCTTTTCGTGTAAGCTCTTTCCCTGACTTAGAGAGACCGAAGAACTTGGAAGATCTCGCTTTCTGGCCACTGGCGAAATTGGCGAAATTGGTGCGGACTAGGAAGGTGAGCTCTGTTGAACTCACAGACATGTATCTGGGCCGATTGAAACGATATAATCCGAAATTCAACAACACAGTGACCTTCTTGGATGATCTGGCTTTGAGCGAAGCCCAAAGAGCGGATGAAGAGATAGAAAGAGGTTTTTATAGGGGGCCTCTACACGGATTGCCTTGGGGAGCGAAGGATATTTTGGCAGTCAAGAATTATCCAACAACCTGGGGATCGAATGCATTCAAAGATCAGCAAATGGACTACGAGGCTACTGTTGTAACCCTCTTGAGAGATGCAGGTGCAGTTCTGATAGCTAAATTGACGACAGGCGAGCTGGCCAGCGGTGATCGTTGGTTTGGAGGTCGTACAAGAAATCCATGGAATTCCGAGAATGGGTCAAGCGGATCTTCTGCAGGCCCTGCCTCCGCTACAGTTGCAGGATGTGTTGCGTTTGCTATTGGCACAGAAACCAGTGGATCTATCTTGAGCCCTTCTGTAGCTTGTGGCGCTTCAGGCTTAAGGCCCACCTATGGTCGAGTTAGTCGTTTTGGAGCGATGACCTTGAGGTGGACTGGAGATCGCTTAGGGCCCATTTGTAGAACCGTTGAAGATTGTGCTTTGGTTTTTAAAGCTATAGCGAAGCCTGATGAAAAGGATCAGAGTGTTTTGGACATCCCCTTTAATTGGGATGAAGGATTAGATGCTACGCAGTTCAAGGTCGCGTATTTTGAAGATGCATTTTCAGATGATCCAGGAAAGAAAGAAGACTGGATAGCAAATGACAGTAAAAGTCTGGAGACACTAAGATCTATTGGTGTCAATCTAAGTCCGATGGATGTTCCTTTGAAAGATTTTTCGACTGAGCCGTTGCGGGCATTGTCCGCCGAATCAGCTGCGGCCTTCGAAAGCTTTTTGTTGGAGAATCGAGACGATGAACTTACCAGGCCGGCTCGAGCTAGTGGCTGGAGAGTAAATCAGACCGTACCCGCTGTGGCTTATCTTCAAGCTCAACGCGTCAGAGGTATTATGATGCAAGAGTTGTCAGATGCCTTGGGCGATTTTGATGTATACGTAACTCCTTATGGTGATTCGAGGGCCAGACTGTCGGGCAACCCTCAATCGTCAGATCCATCTCCAACACCTAGCTCAGTGAGCAGACCTCCACGGAGGTCTGCAACCTCACATTTTTTCCAATTGGCAAATCATGCTTGCTATCCAGCAGTGGCCGTATGTAATGGGTTTGGTGATGATGGCCTTCCAACTGGTATTGTATTTGTTGGTAAACCCTTCGGCGAAACAAAAATACTAGCTGTCGCAAAAGCATTTCAGGATGCAGCTGGTTTTCATCAAAGGGTTCCTGATTTAGATGGATGAAGACAGAGCATCAAGGAGGGTTGGAGGGGTTAGGAATGTTCTCAAAGGTTCTGAAGAGATTATGAGCCTGTGGTTAAGACCAACGCGAACATGCCTGTTTCTGTTAATTTGCCTGCCAACTTGTTCTCCTACATTCAACCCATCTTCCTCTATCGATCCTAATAATCAGAGTTCAGAAAATATTGAGATTCACGTGAGAAACCTCAATTTTGCTGATGCACGTTTGTGGACTCTCCAAAGGGAAGCCGCAAGAAATTGGGAGAGGTAACAGGGAAGACAAGTAAGGTTTTTTTGGTAGAGTGGCCCATCCCAGATGAACTACAGTTAGAAATTAATCTGGTCGGAGGAGGTAGATGCAGCACAGCTTCATTGATGACAGATCCGGGTGATATCATCGATTTTCAGATTCCAGGTCAATTCATCTATGAGATGGGAAGGGATTGTCAATTATTTTGAAATTTTAGTGAATCGAAAAATAGCAATTACATCTCTCAAGATAATTTCATGGGGACGGGGTCAGTATCGCCAGAACTATCAGACGGTGTTCGCTATTATTAAGAATTCCATGAGGGACATTTTCTGGTGCAACAAGAATGCACCCAGTTTCCATTGGTATCTCTTTATCTTCTAGTAGAAACAATCCTAGACCGGCTATGACTTGGTAGACTTTGTCCATCCCTTTATGGCTATGAAGGTCATGCTGCTGTCCTGGTTCGAAACAGTTTAATCCGACCAATAACCGCTCTGATTTGAACAAAGTTTTTTTTGCCATTTTTTCGGGATCAAAAATGGCCATATTTTTTGGTTGACCAAAATGGTGATACTGAGTTTTTGTATTCAAGGTATCTTTTCTCCCTGTAAGGGGGGTGTGTGTATTGGGTTGCGGCGCGATTTGGTTATTTGTTCGAACGCATATCCTAATCCCAAAAGGTTAGGCTCACTGAAAGGGAGACCGAAAAAAGAAATTCCTACTGGCAATCCATTGCTTGTGAATCCAGCTGGAACTATCAGGTCAGGGAAGCCACTTAGGTTAGCGAGGTTGGTTGCAGAAACAGCGGGGTCAAGTGATGAGGGCCCACGGTTTTCACCTAGAGGTCCAGGTCGACGTGGTGAGGTTGGGTAGACAATTGCGTCCAATTGTTGTTTTGCTATGAGTCCTTGTAGGATTTCTCTTACCAGAGGCATTCCATGGTTGATCATAGCTAGATAGTCGGAGTCATGGAGGGATCCACTGTTCAATTCATCTTGAAAGAGGGACCAGCGTGTTGGGTTCGTTCTCTCTCCTTTCCCACCTTTGGCTAGGATTTGTTGGCTCCTTTTTACCATTTCCTCTAGTGTCTTGGGGTATTTAGAATCTAAGGTGGCCAAGTAGGTCTCAATCTGTTCTTTAAATTCTCTCCATCGAATGGTGGTATAGAAGTCAGCTTTTGCGTTGAGGAGCCAATCGGGATAGCGAACATCAACTATGGTTGCGCCTGCATTACGCATGGATTCTAATGAAGCTTCGATAATCCAGTCTACTTCGGTATCGTACCCTAGGAAATCTCGAGCGACTCCTATTCGAGCTCCTTCCAAGGCATTGGGGTTAAGGTAATGAGTATAGTCGGTTCCTATGGCTACAGAACTTTTTTCTGTGGCAGGATCATTCGGATCCACTCCCGTCATGACACTTAGCATCGCTGCAACGTCAAAGATATGCCTAGCCATGGGTCCGGCCATGTCAAAGGATAGTGCCAGTGGAACTATCCCATCTCGACTTAAAAGTCCATGGGTAGGTTTTAGCCCAGCGATTCCATTAGAGCTCGAAGGACCTCTCACTGAACCGCCAGTGTCAGTTCCTATGCCCAACTGAGCATAGGAAGCTGCTATAGCCACTCCAGTACCACCGGACGACCCAGAAGGAGTGCGGTTTAGGTCGTGCGGATTCAACATAGGACCATCCACAGAGCTGAGAGTAACACCGGAAGCAAATTCGCTCATATTTGTCTTACCCAGAATGATAGCACCTGCTTGTCGAAGTTTTGTGACTATGAAAGCATCGTTAGGAGGAATAGATCCTTTTAGTAGGATAGATCCTGCGGTGGTGGCCATGTCTTGAGTGTCGATGTTGTCCTTCAATACAACCGGTATTCCATGGAGCAAGGATCGAGGTCCATCGGTTTTTCTCTCAGCGTCCAGTGCGCGAGCGGTTTCTAAGGCGTGTTCATTAAGGGTGATAAGAGCGTTTAAATGTGGACCTTTATTCTCATATGCATTTATCCGAGCTAGGTAAAGTTCCACCAATCGCTCTGATGTCAGTGTCCCTTTGTCGAAAGCTCCGTTAATATCTGAAATGGTCGCACTAGAGAGATCCAGTACTTGTCCCGATAGCCAGGAACCGATGGGGGTTAGGACAAGGATTACTGAAATCACACAGATACAAGTTCGAGTTAGAGCTTTAGCCATTGGAGTAATCTCCTGCTGCAAGTTTCAAGGGGGGGAGCCTCATGATGCTTCCTAGCCCACGATAGGGTAGTCGTGGCCTCACCGATAGGAGAGATTGTAATTTTCCTTTAAGGTGTTTGTGAGAGTGATGCTCAAATTTAACTGATATCAATTTTAGCAAAGATATGTGGTTGGCTAAAGTGAAAAAGGTGACCCATGGAATGGTTTCAAGCTGTTATGAAGAGGCGAAAAGCCTTGAAAATTGGTGGTATATCTGCAATGACGGCGATAGGAAGCATTGGGGTGATGCGCTCAGTGTTAGCAGAATTGGATTTTGATTTGGTAAAGGAAACTCGAACGAAAATGGGTACCTTGGTCACGATCTCTGTGGTGCATAGGGATGTCAGTATCGCCAGAACTATAATAGACGAAGCTTTTGTAGAGATCGATCGGCTTGAGGCTCTGTTTAGTAGGTATCGGGAAGGGACACCTCTATGGGTATTGAATCGAGAAGGGATTTTGGAAAACCCACCATCGGAGATGCTAGAGGTGCTGACACATGCTCTGGAGATTGATACTCTGACTGACGGAGCTTTCGATGTTACAGTGGCGCCCTTGGTAGATCTTTACTCGAATAGTTTTGAAGAGATGGGAGAATTGCCATCAGAGGTTCAGATCGAAAATGCTCTCAGTCTAGTTGGATCTCAAGGTATCAATTTTGACAGAGATAAGATTGTATTTGAACGTGATGGAATGTCACTAAGTTTCGATGGAATTGCCAAAGGATATATTGTCGATCAGGCAGTTAAAATTATCAAAAAAGAAGGAGTTAGGGGTGGATTGATCGATGCGGGTGGCGACATGAGGGCGACAGGTGAGGACCTATTAGGTGAAAGTTGGCGGTTGGCTATTCAGCATCCACGAAATCCAGGTAGCTATCTCTGTTTGATAGACCTCAGTGATGGTGCTGTAGCTACATCGGGCGATTATATGCAATATCTGACTGAAGATTTCATCGTACATCATATTGTCGATCCTCGTCTAGGTACGTCTCCCGATCACACCAGTTCTGTTTCGGTTATAGCGTCTACCGCCGCGGAGGCAGATGCGCTATCTACTGCTACCTTGGTCCTGGGACCGGAGAAGGGGATCCGCCTACTAAATGAACTGCCGGGAGTGGAGGGTATTCTGGTGACTAAAGACCAGGAAGTTATAAAAACTGAAGAGTTTTCTCGCTATGAAGTAACTATTTAATTGGTTTGACGTTGAAAACGCATGTCAAAAACTCTTCCCCAGGACCCAGACAATTCTGTAGGTACGTTTCTGCTGTTTCGTCTAAACCGGATAATGCCATTCGACGGGAAACGTTCTGAAGGCCACTCGTTGTCGAATTTCGGTACCCCGAAATGTCCCAAGAAAGCGTCTTTGTAAATAGGTGTAAGGACTTGTACTCGTCCAGGTTTCTGCTCCACTACCAAATGATTATTCATAATTTTGACCACATAGGTGGTGTTGGAATCCGTACTACTGTAGATGCCAGACAATTTCTCTAATTCTCTGAGGTTAGGGTTCCAAGAGTTTGTTCTCTGATAACGCTTGTTCGTATACTGCCAGGAATCCAAGGAAAATGCTTTGACGAGGCCTTCTCGAATTTCAAAAATGTAATGAATATCGTTAGCAGGATTCAGGAAAACAGAAGGTGAGGTAGGGATGAGTTTGTCTATACCGTCATACAGATCACCGCCTCTTAGCTCCAATTGCTTTGTTTGTCCTGTCACATGGTCGTAATAAAGTCCAGGATAGGAAGCAGTCATCCCTGGTGTCAATGTGATAGCTTGTGGAAGTTCAGGGTCAGTCAGGAATTCTCCGATGAAGATGTCAGCTATTTGATCCCTGATTGAACCAGGGTTGGCATCACTGGTATTACATAGCAGTGCAACTGAAAGTTGATGTTCTGGGTATCTTGCAACGAAAGCTCTGTATCCAGCTGTGGAACCGGTATGACTGATACGTTTTTGACCTTTGAAGTAATCAATCTGAAGTCCACCAGCATAAGTGATTTCAGAATCATCTGTCAGACGTCCTTGTTCGTGCATCATCTCTACGAATTTCTGTCCGCCGAATTTGCCATCTTCCAGAGCTCGATTCCAAATCAATAAATCTTTTACAGTAGTTAGTAGGCCACCGTTTCCGTGTACGTTTTCTATCGGTTGTAGGATTTCGAAATTCCCATCTCCCAAGGCTCTATAGGCAGTGCTTCTGTCTTTGATTATTCGCCTATGATCATCTCTCCACTGAGTATTTTTTAGGCGAAGTGGTTCAAAGATGTGCTCCATCGAAAATTGTGCAAAAGGAGTCCCGCTCACTCGCGTCACCACCATGGCCAGCAGGTTATATCCAGTGTTGCTGTACGAATATTCAGTTCCAGGATGAAAATTAAGCGCAGTTTGCCGACTGACGATATCTAAAACGTCATCGTGATTATGGCTTCGTTCGTGCCTGGGCCATCCAGATATGGAAGCGATGGATCCCCAATCCCTGAGACCGCTTGTGTGAGTCATCAAGTGACGCAGAGTTATCGCCTCACCATAGTCGGGCACTTCAGGAATGTATTTTCGAACGTTATCGTCTAGACTGAGGTCTCCGTCTAGTGCAAGTAGTATGATGGCTGCCGCCGTAAATTGCTTCGAAACAGAACCATTCTCAAAAATAGTTTCCTTAGTATTGGCTACCCCGTGTTGTAGGTCCGCCATCCCGTATGCTTTCTCCAAAATAATTTGATCGTCTTCCATTATGCCGACAGCACATCCGGGAGAGGAAGAGGTATTCCATTTCTCAAAAATATGGTCCACTTGAGAGGTTCGATTATTGACTTCAGAAGAGACGCAAGAGCTTACGATGGCAATAGTTATTAGAGCCAGATACAAAAGTTTCAAGGGATTCCTCCTATACCAGAAACAATAGTTCGATTGAAGAAAAACTATCCCTAGTGTATTAGATCACGCAATCGACCAGTCAATTGGGCAAAACTTCACGGAGTGGTGCCGTAGTGAATCAGAATACTTACTTCGGTCTTCTCTGTAGATCGGACAACCAAGTAGAGCCGGTCATACTCGTGGTCTTGGATTGGAAAGCTGTGCCCACCAAGTAGCCTGACGAGTTCTGGAGTGGTATTGGAATGACCACTCACCAAATGTACTCCGGGCGTCCTCATTAGACTTTCCGAAAGTGTTTCTAAGTGCTGTGGATCGTATAGTTCGATCTCTAGTTCCAACAAGGATGCTAAAGGTTCAACGGTATCGCGGGTACGTTGGAAATCAGTAGAATGTATGTGGGTGATCTCAGCATCTATCAAGATGTCAGCAAGTAGTTCTGCTCTTTCTCTTCCTTTCGAGGAGAGTGCAGCATCGTTTGAGTCGTCCACTTTTTCGGCATGTCTAACTAAGTAGATGACCGTGTTTTCTTCCATTTGACCTACAAGGGGATCCACAGGAGAAAAGCTAAAGAATATGAAGAGTAGTTTCAGTAGATGACCGTGTTTGAACCGTTTCATGTATTTTTCTCCTAATAGGTGACAGATCTTTAACTCCACAAAAGATTGGACCTATCAAATAACTCTGCAAGCATTTATTGTCTTTTATCATTATCATCCCTCTAAAATCTAGGTGTGGCTTACAATTATTTAGCTATGGATGTTTCAAAATGAGTTTCAGTTTTCGATTTGTTTGTGTTGTTTTTACCCTGTTGACGTTGGGACGTCCGAGTTTGTCACATGCTCAAGGCAGGCCACCTCTAAGCTCTTCTAGGGGCATCAGTTTGTCTGGTGGCATGCTACGCTACGCATTAGAAGCAGATGAGGGATCTACTGATCTAATAGCACTATCAACTGACTATACAAACTCAGATCGAACACGTATTGAGTTCGGAGCAACCTACTCTAAACCTAGAGTCACAGCTCCAGCGAGCGAGTCTAGTACAATATTTTCGCATGTAGCTACTCTGACGGCAGGAGTTCAGGCAAGATTTCCCATAGGGATCTTGGAACCTTACTTAGGGTTCAGCGGAGGCCTTTTCGTTCGTCGCGATGCAGATCCGGAAGGTGTCCGATTTTGGAACTCCACTATCTCTGTACCCATAGGTATAAGAGTGCGGATCGTTGGCCCTGTTGGAGTTCGGGGTGAGTATAGGATTCGGCGTGATCAACATGAGCCTTTTCCCTATGACAGTACTGAGATCACGGCTGGTGTTTATTGGATTTTCTAAACCTCGGTAGAGCCGTTGTTCTCTGATACTAATCCAGATAGACTACGTTGCAGTAGGATGCGCGAAGTGAGGGCCGCCCTCGGCTTCTTTGAAGATGTCGATGGAGGAAAGTCCGAGCTCCATAGGGTAAGGTGCCGGGTAACGCCCGGGGACTGGCTCCGGCTGGTTACGGAAAGTGCCACAGAGAGTAGACCGCCGATGGCTCTATTAAAGAGAACAGGCAAGGGTGAAAGGGTGCGGTAAGAGCGCACCGAGCTTCCGGAAACGGAAGTTGCAAGGTAAACCCCACCTGGAGCAAGGCCAAATAGGGGACGATGAGATGCCCGTTTCATTTGAGTCCCGGGTAGGCTGCTTGAGGCTGCCAGTAATGGCAGCCCTAGATAAATGGCCCTCCTGCTACCTTGGTAGCAGACAGAACTCGGCTTATTAACGCGTGTCTGACTTGCGCCCGTAGCTCAGCTGGATTAGAGCGCTGCCCTCCGGAGGCAGAGGTCACAGGTTCGAATCCTGTCGGGCGTACTGTAGAGAGGGAGGTCATAATTTATTCAGGAGGCAGATAATGAAACTGAATCAAGTTTTCCAGTTGCTACTAGTATTAATTATTCCGATCGGTTGTGTTGCTCAAAGTGATCCGAACACAGAGGGCGTAGAGGCCTTTAAACTCGGCACATTCGAGGTGGACGGACAGCATCGGCTGGGTATTGTCCTGAGAGATAATTTAGTAATAGACCTTGTTTCTGCTAATACTGCTCTTCAGAAAAACCCTGGCACTTCAGAGATATCCATGCCATCAGATATGTTAGAACTGATTGAACGGTATGAATCTGGTTTGAAACACCGTTTATATGAGATAGTTAATGATTTGAACCACAATAATGGATTGGAAGGACCAGGGAAATCAGATTTTGTTTATGAGGCGAGTGACTTAAGAGCTCTTCCTCCAATTATGTATCCCAGCAAAAATATGAATGCCGCGGTCAACTTCTATACACATGCATGTGAAGGCTGTACTGAGGAACAGTTGCAAGCGAGGACTCAGGAGCGACAGGAGAATCGAGGGGTACCCTACCTGTTCCTGAAACCGACCCGCGGCGCAATCATAGGTAACGGCGACGACATCGTGATTCCTTATGGCCGTGACCGGATCGAATGGGAGGTTGAGTTGGCAATCGTATTCGGTACTGAGGGCAAGTACATCTCTGCAACTCGAGCCTACGACCACGTGTTCGGCTATATGGTCGCTATGGATGTGTCTGATCGTGGCGGGCGTCCACCTGGTGGTTACGGATCTGGTCAGGATTGGTTCGTCGGTAAGGGCCATGACACATTCGCGCCCCAAGGGCCGTGGATTGTTCCAAAGGAGTTCTATGGCGATCCAATGGAACGCTTGCACCAGAGCCTGGTCATCGATGGCGTGACCGTTCAGGAGGCCAGAGCGGGGGATATGATCCACAACATCCCAGAGTTAATCGAGTATGCATCGTCGCTAATCACTGTATTTCCTGGTGACGTCCTGCAAAGCGGAACGTCGGGCGGAACGGGCGCTGGTCGCGTTCAGCGGGCGACAGGATCTGGTTACCTTCAGGCTGGTGAAACGATCAGTGCCACCATCGAGGGAATCGGCACGCTAACGCACAGCGTTGTTGCTGAAGAGAGCGTTCCAGACGATCTATCCGGCGCACAACTGCCCCCAGTTCGTAGCTACAGACCGCCAGGGAATTGAGGTGGTATCACGAAGCGTAAAAAACCGCGAAACTCTTCTACTCAGTGGAGAAGAAATCTCTCAGATTCTCCAATTGGAAGATTATTTTGATCTGATGGAAGATGCGTTCCGACTCTACGCTGAGGATAAGAGTCTGGATACGGGCCTGCTCCATATTGATACTCAAGATGGCGAATTCCATATTAAAGCTGGCGGATTGGTTAAAGGAAAGGCCTACCTTGGGCTGAAGCTGAACGGGGGGTTTTTTCAGAACCAAAAACGATTTGGCTTGCCAAATATTCAAGGCATCATCGTTCTCTGCGATGGAGAAGATGGGTCACCATTGGCTATTATGGAATCGGTTGGAATTACCATTAATCGAACAGGGGCCACCACGGGTGTTGCAGCTAAATATTTAGCGAAACCCAACTCTGAGACAGTTACTATTTGTGGGTGTGGAACACAGGGCAGGGTGCAGCTCAGATCTTTAAAACAAGTGTTGCCCTTAAAAAAAGCTTTTGCAATTGATATGGACCCTGATATATCAGCTCGTTTTGCAATCGAGATGGCTGATGAATTACAGATGGAAGTAATGGCGGTCGATGTGGTTGGAGAGGCTTTGGCGGAAAGCGATGTGCTAGTGACCTGCACTCCTTCAAGTTCTCCGCTGATTAAGGCGAGTATGATTCCAGATGGTATTTTTATAGCGGCAGTAGGTGCAGACAGTCCTGACAAACAGGAATTGGATGTAGAGATTTTTTCTAAGGCCAAGGTAGTGGTTGATCTCTTAGATCAATGTATCAATGTGGGAGAGCTACATCACGCAATCGCCGCAGGTGTTATCTCCGCGGAAGAAGTCCATGCCGACTTGGGCCAAGTAATAGTTGGGGATCGAACTGGTCGCACTTCTGATGAGGAAATTATAGTTTTTGATGCAACAGGGTCAGCTCTTCAAGATACAGCGGGGGCAATCGCTGTATATCAAAGGGCTATTTCGGATGAGGGAAGGAATAATTTCAGTTTTTTCTCTTGAACACCCCCTCTTGGTTATGTTTTCCCTTTGAGAGCTTCAGTCGCTTTTTCCACGATATTACCGACTTTAATACCGAACTGATCAAAGAGGTCTTCAGAGGGAGCAGAAGCTCCAAACCTGTCTAGGCCTATGACTAATCCTCTGTTTCCTATCCACCGATACCAGCCGAATGAAGATCCAGCTTCTATTGCTACTTGAACAGGGCAATCGGGTAGTAAAATTGAGTCTTGATATTCTTTGGTTTGGCGCGAGAAGAGGTACCAACTGGGCATGCTGACTAAACGTGTGGTGATACCTGTGCTCTCTAGGATTTCTTTAGCTTCCAAAGCTATCCCGATTTCTGAGCCACTCGCAATCAAAACTACTCTAGGTTCTCTGTCTGAAGCTTCGGATAAGACATAAGCTCCGAATCGTGTTCCTTCTGCCGACGGAAATGTTGTCCTGTCGAATGGAATGACGCCCTGTCTTGTCAGGGATAAAAATGTGGGACCGTTTGTCCTCTCCATTGCAAGTTTCCATGCCATTGCTGTTTCTGCAGCATCTGCTGGTCTTAGATCTAACAGGTCGGGGATAGCCCTTAATGTCATTAGTTGCTCGACAGGTTGATGGGTGGGACCATCCTCTCCTAATCCAATTGAGTCGTGGGTAAATACGTACTTGACGGGCAGATTCATCAGGGCTGCGAGCCTTATTGAAGGTCTCATATAATCCGAAAAAATCAGAAATGTCCCTCCGAAAGGTTGGATGCCTCCATGTAAAGCAAGTCCATTCATTATCCCTGCCATGCCATGTTCTCGAATTCCGAATCGGAGTACACGACCCCCAGGGGTTTCATGGGCTAAGTCGGATCCTCCAGTAATATCGGTCATATTGGAAGGTCCTAGATCAGCTGATCCTCCGATGAGGTTGGGACAGCTTTCTGCAATAATCTGGAGTACTTCCCCAGACCAGGATCGGGTGGCTTTCGCCTTCTGGACATTCTGGTAGCTGGGGACATTTGTATCCCAGCCTTCTGGCAGGTCTCCTTTCATCATTTCCAGGTACTCTCTCGCTAGCTCTGGGTAGATATTTTTGTATGATTCAAAGAGTTCGTTCCACTCACTCTCAAAGGTACTACCTCTGACAGCGGTTTTTCGCCAAGTCCTGAGACTTTCAGGCTCAACATAAAAAGGCTTCTGCGAAGGGTAGTCGATATTGTTTTTAGTGGCTTCTATTTCTTCTGGTCCCAGTGGGCTACCGTGGGCTGAAGCCTTATCTGCCTTGTTGGGACTCCCCTCAGCTATCCGTGTTCTTAGTACGATTAAGGAAGGGCGTTCAGATTCGCATTTTGCTTGCGCGATAGCTTCATCGATTTGGTTGAGATTAGACCCGTCCTCTACATAGAGTGTGTGCCATTGGTAGCTTTTGAATCGGTCGACTTGATCGGTAGAGCTGGTTAAGGATGTGTTGCCTTCGATAGTGATGCGATTGTCGTCAAAAATCCAGATTAGTTTCCCGAGTTTCTGATGTCCAGCGAATTCCGCAACTTCGTGTGATATGCCTTCCATTAGGTCTCCATCAGAACAGAGTGCATATGTATAATGATTGATTACGTCATGTCCATCTCTGTTGAATCTGGCTGCTAACCAGCGCTCTGCCAGAGCCATTCCTACTGAGTTGGCGACACCTTGTCCGAGAGGTCCGGTAGTTGTCTCTACTCCTGGTGTATGATCGACTTCAGGGTGTCCAGGAGTTTTAGACTCCCACTGGCGGAATGATTTTATGTCTTCTAGAGACAAGTCATAACCGGTCAGATAGAGGAGAGAGTAGAGCAACATAGAAGCGTGGCCGATGGAGAGAACAAAACGGTCACGATCTACCCAGTCGGGGTTATTCGGGTTGTGCTTCAGATATTTTGTCCAAAGAAGGTATCCGACTGGAGCAAGGGCCATGGGTGTTCCAGGGTGTCCCGAATTGGCATTCTGAACAGCGTCCATGGATAAAACCTTGACAGCATCAATACAGAGTTGATCTGTCGTTTCAGGCAGCCCCGTGGGTGACTCAGGCATTGTTTGACTCCAAGACAAAGTTGATTAATCGATTGGGTACGTAAATAACTCGTTTAACTATTCCTGTTTCTAGATACCTAGCAATATTTTTTTCAGACTTCGCAATTATTTCCATCTCTTCTTGGCCGATTCCAGCTTTCAAGGTGACCGTAGCTCTCAGTTTACCGTTGATTTGAATCGCCATTTCAACACTGTCATCGCGTGCTTTGTCCGCATTGTATTCGGGCCAATTCATACCTGAAAAGATACTTTCGCTATGTCCGAATGATTCCCAGAGTTCTTCTGCAAGATGTGGAGAAAATGGTGCTATCATTACTACTAAGGGCTCAATCTCAGATCTTTGCGGAGTGCGGCCCTTAGAGCGAACTACATTCAGATATTCCATCAGCGCAGCAATAGAGGTGTTGTACCTTAGCTCGGGAATTTGGTTGGTTACCTGCTGGATTGTTTGGTGCAATTTTCTTTCAACATTGGAATCTTTTTCTTTTTCATCATCGTGAAGAGACAACATGGCCGTTTCCCAAACCCGGTGTAAAAAACCGTGTGGCCCTTGGATCCCATCATCTTGATAGTCCCCACCTTCGTCAAAAGGCCCGAGGAACATCAGGTAGGTCCTGAAGGTATCTGCGCCATATTTTTCTATTATTTGATCGGGAATTATTACATTGCCCTTGCTCTTGGACATTTTAGCCCCTTCTCGAATGATTAATCCATGAGCCCGGAAACGTACGAATGGCTCTTGAAAATCTATATGACCAAGATCATGAAGAGCCATTGTTATGAAGCGGCTATACAGAAGATGTAGCACCGCATGTTCATTTCCGCCGATATAGCAATCTACAGGCAACCATTTCTTGGTAATGTTGGAGTCAAAGGGAACGTCTCCAGTGTCTGTGGAAGGGTACCTAAGAAAATACCAGGAACTATCTAAGAAGGTGTCTGAAACATCAGTTTCTCTTCGTGCAGGAGCTCCACACTCAGGACAGTCCGTGAGGTACCAGTCCTCGAGTCGAGCCAATGGACTCACGCCAGAATCGTCGGGTTTAAAATCCTCAATCCGAGGAAGAACAATCGGCAAAGTTTCTTCTGGAACAGCAACGGGACCACATTTATCACAATGGATGATGGGGATAGGCGGTCCCCAATATCGTTGTCGAGAGATACACCAATCGTGAAGGCGATAGCTAACGTGGACAGATGCCATATCCATAGTTTTTAACCAGTCACAGATTGTTTTTTTAGCTTCGGCAACAGAGAGTCCGTCAAAATCGTTAGAGTTGATCAATACACCATCTCCTGAGTAAGCCTCCAGGAGTTCAGTCGCTTTCTCTTCTGAATGTCTTTCTGCAGATATCACTTGCTTGATGGGTAGATCCATAGCTTTAGCGAAGTCAAAATCTCTCTGGTCGTGTCCAGGGACAGCCATAATAGCACCCGTCCCATAGGCCATCATGACGTAGTCCGCTATCCATATAGGGATCACAGCACTGCTTGCTGGATTGAGAGCATATCCTCCAGTGAAAATGCCAGTTTTGGCCTTCTCTGTTTTCTGCCTTGCGACTAAGTCTAACTTTGCTGTTTTCTTTTGATAAGCCTGGACTGCTTTTTGTTGTTGTTCGCTAGTCACCTCTTTCACTAGCGGGTGCTCAGGAGATAACACGATATAAGTAGCTCCGAATACAGTATCGGGACGTGTGGTAAAAACCTCTATTTCTTGCAGATCTTTTGTTGTGGGAGACAGTCCATCCTTATTGAGATGGCCCGAGGGGGTTGTCTTTCCCTCCGCTGTCGATATAGAAAAATGGAGGATTGCACCTTCGCTGCGTCCAATCCAATTCTCTTGGGCTTTCTTCGTGGTTTCTGACCAATCCAGTTGCTTTAGACCATCCAAGAGCCTCTGGGAATATTCAGTTATACGGAAAAACCATTGCGCTATATGTCTTTGTTCAACTGGACTGTCACATCGTTCACATCGTCCGCCGATCACCTGCTCGTTTGAGAGCACTGTCATGCATGAGGGGCACCAATTCACAGGAGCTTCTTTCCGCACGGCTAGCCCAGCTTTGAATAACTGAAGGAAGATCCACTGGGTCCAGCGATAGTACGAGATGTCGGTAGTATCGACTGCATGTTTCCAGTCGAACATGCCCCCTATTCTTTTTAGTTGTCTAGTGAAATTAGCAACATTGCTAGGGATTAGGTCCATCGGATGGACCCCTTGTTTGAGAGCAAAATTTTCCGAATGAATGCCGAAGGCGTCAAATCCTATTGGTTCAAAGACAGTGTGACCTGTTAACTGTTGGAAGCGCCCGTGGACATCAGCCCCAGTAAAGGCATAGATGTTCCCAACGTGGAGTCCTTCAGCGGAAGGATAAGGGAACATCATGAGGTTGTAGTAGGGGTCTCTACCTCTTTCTAGGACTTCTGTGCTAAGGCTATTTGTGGCTTCTTTCTCCCAGCGTGTTTGCCATTTTTTTTCTATTGTAATCGGCTTGTAGTTGTTATTTTTATTGCTGTTCATATTCAACTCATTAGATCCTGTCTCTTGTTTATCGCATATCTTTAGATTTGGGGCATCAAACTACGTGTTATAGATCAGTATCACAAACAAAATTTCTGATCAAGGGAGTAGGTGTCCAAGGGGAACAAGGTCACCATATCTAGTAGAAATAAAAAGATTGATTTAAGTGTGCTCACTGGTTGACTGGTAACGAGTGATGGGTAACCAGAACAGAAAAGGGATCTTTCTCGGAAAGAGTGTTGCTCTTTATGTATGAAATAACATCTGCCAAACCGCCTTTTTCTTCCATCAGTCTTGCAAATTCGTCTAGTCGGGAGTGGTATCGTATCTGTGCCAGCAAGGTAGCATTGTTGATAGGTATGGACACGAAATTCTGATAGCTCATGGCTTCTAATGTGGGCTGAACTTCACGGATGAAGTCACCAAGGTGTTTGTTAAAAAGCTCTTCTCTTAATGTTAGTTTTTCTAAATAATTCAGGTCGCTGTTCTGATAAAGTGCTTGCAGGTTTTTAATAAAATCGAAGAAAAACTCTTCAAATGCTATATGATCTCTTAGGCGGGCTTTTGCTCTCAGGCAAAGAATATTTCCGGGGGAGAAATCTGGATTGGCACAATAGAATTCGACCGCACCATATCTGCCGACAAAAGTGGCGAAGCTTTCATTGAAATCTATGTGTCCTTTGATAAACAAGTGGTTGTGAGATAATTCATGCAAAACAGTTTCCACTAAACCGACTTCGTCCTGCTTCAGAAATGTGGACAAAATAGGGTCAGAAAACCAACCTAAGGTACTAAAAGCTGAAGTAGGACGTAAATAAGTATCAAAATCTTCATTTTCGAGTGCGTTTTTCTCTGCCAATGCTTCATTTTTATCGAAGAAGCCTCTGTAAGGAAAGCGTCCTATTAATGGAAACCACCAAGTCTTGGGTTCGAGTTGATCTTTGGGAGAAGCTGACAGTATGAGTGCAAGCGTATCGCGATCGAGTTTCGTAAAAGTGGTGTAGGATGTTCCTATATTCATCTGAAGAGTTTCTGAAGCAAATTCTCTAGCTTTCGAAACTAATACTAGCTTACTACGAGTATCTTTCGTGGTAGTAGTATCCTGTATGACTTCAATGATTGGCCTTCTAGAACTAAGAATTTCCAGTTCAGCTAGTCCGGCTTTGATCACGTAGGATGGGGAGCATCCAATACTGGTTAGAGATAAGTGGGCGAGGAGGAAAAAATTTCGTATGGTATGCCAGGATGATGTATGCTCTGTCAATATAGGCTCCTCGCAGGTCGAGTAGTGTTTTGTAAGTTGCTACTACATTTTCTTCGTACCAAAATCTGTCAAAATAATTCCAGTAGCCAGTGCCTGATTGTTGTGGATTTGGATTGATTTTCTGTACAGCTTTTGTCTTTTAATGTCAGCTCGACTCTAATGAGCATCAGGACCTGACCTCCTAGCCCAGATTCGATATATAAGTTATTCCTATCACAATGACATTGATAGCACATTTAGTTTACCAATCATTATTACGAATATTACAGATTGCCTCGAAGTGTGTCGTGAATAAACCAAAGCGATCCTCGAAGGTATTACGGGGACTTTACGGTCGAAAACAGGCCTGTAGAAAATTGATAGCTTGGGGTGAGGCTAATGGGGGTCCCCTTACTCCAGTATTCTGGATCCATGCTTCATCTGTAGGAGAAGCTCTTCAAGCTAGAAGTATAGCAGAGGGCCTAAGGAAAAGGCTGGGAGACATTCAAATCGTCTTCACTTTTTTTTCGGCATCAGCCGAAGAGACAGCTGGAGATTTTCCTTCTGATATAAGTGCCTATCTTCCTTGGGACCTTTCTGGAGATATGGGTGATGTGTTGGACGCTCTGTGCCCCTCAATAGTTCTATTCACGCAAAGGGAAATTTGGCCCAACCTGAATCGACAGGCAAAAATTAGGGGGATTCCGACAGTCCTGGTGGGAGGGACACTCTCTAGTAGTGCTAAGAAATTACGTTGGCCTTGGCGTTTATCCACTAGTTTTACGGTTGGTCAAGTTAGTGCTATAGGGGCCATTTCTATGGACGACAAGGATCGTTTCGAAAGTTTGGGTGCTGATAAAAATCAAGTTAAAGTCACAGGGGATCCAGCTGCAGACTCCGCGCATGATCGTGTAGGTTCCTTAGATGATCAAGTGTCTGATCTTAATTTTCTGAGCAAATGGAAAGATTCTTTGATAGTGGCTGGGTCTACCTGGGACTCGGATGAAGGTATGTTGCTTTCAGCATTGGTCGAGATTAGAACAACTAACCCCAAGATAAAAATGGTGTTGGTTCCACATGAAGTGTTTCCTGAAAACATTGACCGAATAACAAGAAAATGTATGGATCAAGGACTAAGGGTTATGCAGTTTTCAGGCCTATCTAAAAATAAGAATATGAATACCGCGGATGTGTTATTGGTGGATGTAATGGGCATCTTAACTTACTTATATTCTTTTGCTACAATCGCCTATGTAGGTGGGGGTTTCGGTGCAGAAGGACTGCATTCGGTCCTGGAACCTGCAGCAGCAGGTGTTCCTACATTATTCGGACCAAATTATGAAAATTCGGCGGCGGCCAGTGGCTTGCTAGACGAAGGAGCTGCTAAGATAGTTTTGGATTCAGATGGAATGGGTCATGTTGTAGAGGAGTATTTCTCTGATCGGGATGAGTTGTTGAAAGCTGGGAGAAATGCGCTAGGCTATATTGAGAAGAACCGAGGGGGCACAGATCAAACTATTGACTTGATCTGTGATGTCCTGGAAACAGTGCGACCACTGAGTGTGTTAATTGAGAAAAAAAATCAAAGATAGTGTAACATGTTTCCTGATACTTATTATAGTAGTCAGTGTCTCATGCGACGGAGAAATACGCACTAGGATTATTGAAGAAAATCAACCGTCCGATGAGGACCAAATAGAAGATTATGTACTCGATCAAGATTCTGTTGGTGCCAGAGTTGAAAACTCAGCAATTCTAGATCTAGAACCTAGAGTAGATAGTGCAGACGTGCTCTTGCAGGCCGATCTGGAACCACTTTTAGCTAGGATGGAAAGTGGAGCGATAGTGAAAAGGCTGGAGATTCCTAGCGAACCACTTCGCTTTGAAAGGCCAGAGGCAGTTAAGGGGATTTATGTGAATGCCTGGGCGGCTGGTTCAAAGACAAGATCAGAACACCTGATTGACCTAGCTATGAGGACGGAGATCAACTCTTTTGTGATCGACATTAAGGATGCTTCGGGGTATGTAAGTCATCCTACAAGGGTTGAAATGGCTCAGCAGGTGGGTGCGGATCAGCAAATAAGGATAAGAGATCTTTTGGGTTTATTGGATCTTCTTCACAAGAATGGTATTTATCCGATTGCTCGTATCGTTGTAGTAAAAGATCCGCTACTGACAAAGAGCAACCCAGAGCTTGCAATTCAAGACACTGCTGGTGGTGTGTGGATTGACGAAAGGGGAGCCAGCTGGGCTAATCTTTTTGAAGGGTCGGTTTGGGACTACCATTTGAGTCTAGCAGAAGAAATGATTGCGATTGGGTTTCCAGAAATCCAATGGGATTACATTCGATTTCCAGATTCGCCAAAGACACACCTAGAAAGAGCCAGTTTTCCTAACAGCATTGGCAGGACAAAGAGTGAAGCGGTTAGCGGGTTCCTAGATCATGTCGGGAAACAAATTCGGAGCGAAAAAGTTGCGATGACAGCAGATGTATTCGGAGCGACTACATCACTGAATTACGATTTAGGAATCGGTCAATTATGGGAAGAAGTAGTTAAGAGGGTGGACGTAGTACTGCCCATGGTATATCCGTCTCATTACTGGCCTGGGAGCTTCAACATAGAAAAACCAAACCAACATCCATACGAGGTAGTGAAAGCTGCCCTAGCCGATGGCTTGGAACGTTCGTCAAAAGTCGAAGAGGCGGGGTCTATTCGTCCTTGGCTACAGGATTTCAGCTTAGGAATACCCCCTTATGGAGGACCCGAAATAAGAGCTCAGATACAAGCGACATACGATGTTGGTATAAAGGAGTGGATTTTATGGAATGCCTCTAGTCGTTACAGTGAAGAAGGCCTTGCGCCCAATGGAGGTTTTCTTGATACAAGTGAGCCTATGATGCGTTTCAATGGAGGCTTGGTACCGATTTTTTCCCCGATATTGGATAGGGATAGCTTGGAAGCGATCTTGCAAGTTGACACCTTGGTGAAGTTTCAATGATTCATGTCGAAGTAGAAATACGTGGCTGATTTTATCCGGGTCAGAGGGGCCAGTCAGCACAATCTAAAAAATCTTGACGTTGACCTTCCTAAGAGATCGTTGACTGTAGTCACAGGTCCATCGGGATCAGGAAAATCTTCATTGGCCTTAGATACTGTTTTTGCCGAGGGCCAGCGTAGATATGTGGAGTCCTTGTCCACTTATGCCAAGCAATTTCTAAACAGAGTGGAAAAACCCAAAGTAGAATCTATTGAGGGTATATCACCAGCTGTTGCTCTTGAACAGAAGAATACTATGAGGTCAAGCCGTTCAACGGTGGGTACAGCTACAGAGTTGTACGGCTACATGCGTTTATTTTGGGCCCGTGTCGGCCTGACATACTGTCCCGAGTGTGGTGAGATAGTTAAGGCGGATTCGGTCAGTAGTGTGGTCGAAGAACTCCTCACTTTGCCAGAATCTACACGCATTCAAATCACATTTCCTCTGCAGGTCGAGGATGAATCTAGGCAGGGATTGTCAATTGATAATCTTCGAGCCCTTGGGTTTATGCGCCTTCTAGTGGATGAGGATTTATTTGACTTAGGTGATCCTGACGCTGAAAAATCCATTAAGGAAATAATTATTTCGAAGACTTCCGAGGTGCTGGTACTGGTAGATCGCCTTACGATTAGTCGTGCAGAACGCGATCGCCTAGCGGATTCAGTAAGCACTTGCTTTAAAGAGGGATTAGGAGAAGCAGTCGTGCGGGTTTTTGATGTCGAGCAGATAGAGCGTCTAAATTTCTCTGAGTCTTTTAAGTGCTACTCCCATCCTTTAGTGAATTTCCTCAATCCTACACCCAAGCTGTTCTCCTTTAACAACTCGTTTGGCTGTTGTCCAAATTGCACAGGGTTTGGAGCAACTTTGGAATATGACCAAGATTTGATTATTCCAAACTCCCTCAAATCAATCAACGAAGGTGCTGTGGATCCCTGGACTAAGCCTCGCTACCATAGAGAAAGTAAGAATCTCCAATCTTTTCTGATTTCTCAGAAAATTTCTCCTGATCTTCCATGGGCACAGATCCCTCAAGACATAAGGACCGATATTATTGAGGGATCGGACACCTTCAAGGGGGTCATCCCTTTTCTAAAGTCCAGGGAAAGAAAGAAATATAAACATTACATCCGTATTTTCCTCCGCAGGTATCAGACTACCAGGGTCTGCCAGGTCTGTGAGGGATCACGAATCAGGAAGGAAGCTCGCTATATCAAAATAGGAAACTACACGATTTCCCAAGCGGCGGAGCTTTCTATAAAAGATTTTAGGGAATGGTTGACTACCATTGAGTTAAGTGAAATGCAAGCGGCAATAGCAGAGACTATTTTGGATGAGCTGTCAGGAAGGCTGACGTTTTTAGCAGAAGTGGGGTTAGGCTATCTTTCCCTGGATCGCCAGGTGCGGACTCTGTCCGGAGGGGAATCACAAAGAATAGGGCTAGCAAATTCCTTGGGTTCTCAACTGGTGGACACGCTCTACGTGTTGGATGAGCCTACTGTGGGTCTACATTCTCAAGATGTCAACAGCCTACTAAATCTCTTGGACAAGCTCAGAGATGTCGGCAATACAGTTCTGGTAGTTGAGCACGATTCTGTAGCCATAATGAGGGCAGATCATGTTTTGGAATTGGGTCCAGGCTCCGGCAGGGAAGGAGGCAGCTTGGTTTTTCAAGGTACCCCGAAAGATCTTTGTAAGACTGATAGTGCTACTGGAAAATTTCTGTCCGGGAAAACTGAAATTGTGGTACCGGAATCAAGAAGGCCAGTGAATGGTTCTAACCTGAGTGTTTTTGGTGCCACCCTCCACAACCTTAATGAAGTGAATATTGAAATTCCACTCGAAACACTGACTGTCGTGACGGGGGTGTCGGGTTCTGGGAAGTCGACCCTAGTCCACGGTATAATTTATGAGGCGGTCAGACGGACCCTAAGCAAACAAGATGGCGTTTCTCTTGAAAATTTCAACGAGGTTCAAAGCTTACAAGGTGCAGAAGTGATCGAAGAGATCGTCTTGGTAGATCAATCTGCTATCGGGCGAACTCCCAGATCTAACCCCGCTACATACATTAAAGTGTGGGACGAGATCCGGAAGAGTTTTGCGTTGCAGCCATTATCTCAAGAAAGGGAATACTCCGCGGGCCATTTTTCTTTCAATGTTAACGGTGGTCGGTGTGACGAATGCAAGGGGGCAGGCCAGGTGAAAGTGGAGATGATTTTCATGCCAGATATATATGTGATTTGTGATTCTTGTCGCGGGAATCGTTATCGGTCGGAAGTACTTGATGTCACATTTAAGGGTTTGAATGTAGCTGAGGTTCTCCAATTGACAGTTGACGAAGCGATCGAATTTTTTGTACAAAACAGGCGTATCGGTAAAATTTTGTGGTTTCTTCAGCAGGTCGGGCTAGGGTACTTACAACTAGGACAGCCTGCTAACACTCTGTCGGGAGGAGAATCGCAGAGGCTGAAGATCGCGAGGGAACTCACTTCAAGTGCAAATGGAAAAGCACACAAACTGTATATTCTCGATGAACCAACGACTGGATTGTCTGGAGAAGACATAAAACAGTTATTGGCGGTATTGAGCCGTCTGGTAGACCTAGGAAACTCAGTCCTTCTGATCGAACACAATCTCGATGTCATTAAAACAGCTGATTGGGTCATAGACATGGGTCCTGGTGCTGGCCCTTTGGGTGGCAGAGTGGTAGCGGAAGGCACTCCCGAAGATATCGTGGCCAACTCAGCGAGCGTTACGGGGAAATATTTAACTACCATTCTGACAGCGGAATTAAATTGAGAAGAGTGGAAAATGGGCGTATCTATCGGGGTGGTTTTTGCGGGCTGGGGCGAATCTCTCCACCAGTCTGATCCGCGATGAATCTGGAACGGATGTCCATAGCAGTTTTTACTTGTTATTAAGCCATTTCTGCATTATTTTTATGGACTTGAGCAGTATCTGTAATGGGCCTGTAGAATAGATGCCATTAGAGATTTTTGCTTTTCCGGACAACTCGTTGTCAAGCTTTCAATAGCTGTTAAGAATCCTGAGTAATTAAGTGGGAAACGGACCGTCTGGTTAGTGGTAATTTAGAATCGTGATTGTTGGTGGCTAAAAATATGATGGCCTGTCTTTCTTCGGGGATTTTAAATGGCAAATGACGATCTCATAGTAGATGGCGAGAAAATTCTAGAACGTCTAATAGAAGATGAAATGCGGGAATCATTCATCGATTATTCGATGAGTGTAATTGTGCAGAGAGCCCTGCCCGATGTAAGGGATGGCTTGAAGCCTGTGCACCGACGGATCATGTACGCAATGAGTGGTTTGGGTCTCACACCTGGGAGGGGTTATAAAAAATGTGCGACTGTCGTTGGTGAAGTTTTAGGTAAATACCATCCTCATGGCGACAGTGCTGTATATGATGCCTTAGTGAGAATGGTCCAAGATTTTTCCTTGCGGTATCCTCTGATTGATGGGCAAGGAAATTTTGGATCCATAGATGGAGATCGTGCGGCGGCATATAGGTACACAGAAGCTCGTATGACACCTCCGGCGGTTGAAATGTTGGAAGACATTGATAAAGACACCGTTAGATTTACACCAAATTTCGATGCTCGGTTGGATGAGCCGACAGTCCTTCCTGCTAAAATACCGAACCTTCTCATCAACGGAAGTTCTGGAATAGCAGTTGGGATGGCGACTAATATTCCGCCTCACAATCTTCGGGAAATAGTTGCGGCCACTAAGGCTTTGATTGAAGACAGAGAACTTTCAGAACAAGATCTTTTTGAAATAGTCAAAGGACCGGATTTTCCAACCGGAGGATTTATCTGCGGAACAGATGGTATAGAATCTGCTTACAGAGAAGGCCGCGGTAGGATATTGATGAGGGCTCGAACTCTAATCGAAGAATCAGCCAGTGGAGTAGAAAGCATCATTGTGACTGAAATTCCATTTATGGTTAATAAATCGAGACTAATAGAACAGACTGCACAGTTGGTCCGAGACAAGAAAATATTCGAAATTCGGGATATTAGAGATGAATCTGACAGGGACGGA
>Ga0209402_10001134_pt1 | contig 29748 bp, 29 predicted proteins | sample ArcticOcean_MG_C_3_FD_187437 | JGI IMG/M metagenome (GOLD analysis project Ga0209402, IMG submission 187437) | Marine microbial communities from western Arctic Ocean - ArcticOcean_MG_CB8_126 (SPAdes) (version 2) | ecosystem: Environmental > Aquatic > Marine > Oceanic | place: Arctic Ocean... | reverse complement strand
GCACAACAAGTTATATCAATATCCTTTAATAGCCTTATAATTTTTGTTAAAGTAGCAAATAGGAGATCTGTATAAATCTATGAATTATTTTAGAGAATCTATAAAAAGTGGATTAAACGAGTATGATCTGATACTAAAAAAATCCCGTCATGATTTGCCGTATCTTTAGGTTCATTTGTTCCTATAATCGCTACACTGTCACTAATCATGGATAAATGTCGACCAGCTGCACTGCCCATAAGACCTCGACCAATAACTGCTATTTTGTACATAACATCTCCTGTGTCTACGTATAATATAATTATATATATGTTTTTCTCAAATAAGGAGCTTCAGCTGAGTAGCTTAAATCCAAAAAACGCAATGATTTCAATACTTTTGCTACCTATTGCAGTTCTATATTATACAATCGGTACTCTATTGATGTTTACATGGCTTCCAGTTGGAATTCTTTTAAGGAAACTAGGAGTAGCTAAATCATCTGAGTGGGGAATTAAGATGAGAGATTGGTGGAAAGATCTAGGACACAAACTATCAATTAAATAGCATTATTACTTACAAAAAACGAATAATTAGTTATAGCCACTAAGTCAAACATCTCTCAAAAGAATTATCTATGTACTTAGGTCAGTGCAAAATTCGAACTCGTACTGAGCAATCCCTTCTGTTTATATTGGCTATCCGAATGGAGATTGAGTTACACTATATTTCTATAGTATGATATCCATTCTCTTATAAATTTAATAACAAAAATATTTCAAATAATCATGCCAAACCGAATTAAATATAACAACATATTCGTATCAAAAAAATTAGATGAATTTGTCAAAAACGAAATGCTAACAGGACTAAATATCGATCCTGAACAATTTTGGCAATCTTTTAGTACTATTATTGAAAAGTTCACTCCTTTAAATAAAAAACTTTTAAATAAAAGAAAAGATATACAAATTAAAATTGATAACTGGCATAAACAAAATAAAATAAAACAATCAGATATAAATGAATATAAAAAATTTCTAAAAAAAATTGGGTACATAGAAAAAGATATTCCGTCTTTCAAAATTCAGACCACTAATATAGATCAAGAAATTGCTAAGATTGCAGGGCCACAATTAGTCGTCCCTATAACAAATGCAAGGTTTTCCATTAATGCTGCTAATGCCAGATGGGGAAGTCTTTATGATTCATTATATGGCACCGATGTTATATCTGAGGAAAATAATGCAGATCGTAGAAATACTTATAACCCTATACGTGGTGATAAAGTTGTTTCATTTGCAAAAACATTTCTAAACAATACATTCCCGCTTGTTGATAGTGATTTTACCAAAGTTGTTTCATTTCAAATAAAAAACGGAGAACTTGAAATCACATTAAATGATGCAACGAAAACTTCATTACAGGATAAGTCTAAATTTGTAGGTTACATAGGAAATCCAACTTCTCCTCAAAGTATTTTAATGATTAATAATGATCTACATATAGAAATATTATTAGACAGAAACAGTAATATAGGGAAAAATGATTCAGCAGGAATTAAAGATATATTAATTGAATCTGCTATTACTACTATTCAAGATTGTGAGGATTCAGTAGCAGCTGTAGATGCTGATGATAAAATTTTAGTATATCAAAATTGGTTGGGATTGATGAAAGGGACATTGGAAGCAACATTTGTAAAAAACAAGAAAAAAATAACAAGAAAATTAAATTCAGATCATATTTATATAAATCCTGACGGATCAAATTTTTCAATTCCAGGGAGAAGCTTGATGCTAAATAGGAATGTAGGACATTTAATGACTAATCCTGCAATATTAGATGAAAACGGAAATGAAGTTTTTGAAGGTATTTTAGATGCAATGTTTACTATCACCATAGCTATGCATGATTTAATGGATAAAAGTAAATTCAGAAATTCATTAACAAAAAGTATTTATATAGTAAAACCAAAAATGCACGGCTCAGAAGAAGTTAAATTCACCTGTGATCTTTTCTCTGAGATTGAGAAAGAATTAGGGCTGAAATCTAATACAGTAAAAATAGGAATAATGGATGAAGAAAGAAGAACAACATTAAATCTAAAACAATGCATCAATGCAGCAAAAGACAGGGTCATTTTTATAAATACAGGATTTCTTGACCGTACTGGAGATGAAATTCATACAAGTATGGAGGCCGGAGCATTTATTCCAAAAAGCAAAATGAAAGAACAAAAATGGCTCAAAGCTTATGAAGACTGGAATGTTTTAACAGGTTTGGAAGCTGGATTTATGAACAAAGCTCAGATTGGGAAAGGAATGTGGGCGAAACCAGATGAAATGTTAGATATGTATAAAAGTAAAATAGCTCACCCTAATGAAGGGGCAAATTGTGCCTGGGTACCTTCTCCTACTGCTGCAACTTTACACGCACTTCATTATCATCAAATTTCTGTAAAAGAACAACAATCAAAAATTTTATCCCAAAATAAAATAATCAATATTGATGACATCTTAAGTGTCCCAATTATGGAAGATTCAAATTCGCTTAGTAAAAATGAAATTCAAAATGAATTAGATAATAATGCTCAAGGAATTCTTGGCTATGTAGTAATATGGATTGATCAAGGCGTAGGTTGTTCCAAAGTCCCTGATATCAATCATATTGGACTGATGGAAGACAGAGCAACCTGCAGAATTTCCAGCCAACATATAAGTAACTGGTTACATCATGGATTATGCACAGAAAACCAGGTAATGGAAACAATGAAAAAAATGGCAATAATAGTTGACAAGCAAAATGAAGGGTCAAAAGGATATATTAATATGGCACCAAATTATAATGGAATTGCATTTTCTGCAGCATGTGATCTGGTATTCAAAGGAAGATATCAACCAAGCGGTTACACTGAAAAAACACTTCATCAAAGAAGGCTTGAATTTAAATCTAAATTCAGTAATTAACAATATTTATATTGATTTGTATTGAGTGTAATATGCAAACCACACTTGAAATCTGTGTATATAGGTACATGCGAGTTCAAGTCTCACTATGGACATTCCATTCAGTAAATATCTGGATTACTGTTGTTATTATTTGGTTAATTATTAATTTCATAATATAATATTCATTATGAAAATTGACGAAATACATATATATCATGTTGCAATGCCATTAATAGATCCATGGATTACAGCTTATGGCGCAGATTATGATACGCATTCTATTTTGTTAAAATTGATAAGCGGCAATAATTATGCATGGGCAGAAACTTGTTCGTTAGAATTGCCAGCTTATTCATCTGAAAGTGCTAATTCTGTTTTTTATAATCTTAGTGAGGTATTTTCTCCGAAAATTTTGGGGAACGATTATGAAAGTGCCGAGCAGCTAAATAATGAATTGAATATTTATAAAGGGAATCCTTTTGCGAAAGCAGGGTTAGATATTGGTTGGTGGTGCTTGATTAGCAAAATAAACAATCTCCCCTTACATGATTTGATTGGAGGAAAAAGAAAAGAAGTTATAGCTGGCGCAGATTTTGGAGTAGAAGATAGCATTGATATATTAATAGAAAAAATACAGGTTGCCGTGGATAACAATGCTCCCAGAGTTAAATTAAAAGTAAAGAAAGGATGGGATCTCGAAGTATTAAAAGCGGTGAAATCTACATTTCCTAACACTTTATTCCATATAGATTGTAATTCAGGATATACCCTGGAAGATATTGATTTTTTTAAAGCCATTGATGGTCTTGGATTAGCTTTCATAGAACAACCATTAAGTAATGACGATATATTTGATCATTCTAAATTGGCCAAATTAATTGAGACACCAATTTGCCTTGATGAATCTATAAGCAGTGTGGATAGAGCAAGACAGGCTATAGAAATTGGAGCTTGTAAATACATTAATATAAAACCTGGCAGGGTAGGTGGTATAACGAATTCATTAAAGATTAATGAAATATCCGAGGAAGCAGGGATTCCTGTATGGATAGGAGGAATGCTAGAAAGTGCTTTAGGAGTTGCTATTTGCATTGAATTGGCAACTTTAGATAATTTTACTTATCCTGGCGATTTGTTTCCCTCCAGTAGATTTTATAATAATGATTTATTTGAACCCTATAATGAGTTTAAATCTCCCTATCTCTTTGATCCTATTACTAAACTTCCTACCCCCAACGAAAAACTTCTAAAGAAATTTACTGTGAAAGAAAGTCACATAACTTAGTTTACAATCGGTAGAATAATATGTGAATCATAAGATTTGTTATGAAATACGGCTTGAGCGGAAAGAAATAGATACTTGTTTAACGCGAAATGTTATAGCCATAAACAGTCCTCTCCATACAATTATTCCCAACCCTTGGACTACAATTGAAACAACAATAAAATTTATCACTAATGGACTGTCGGTTAATACGCCCCTAACAATAATTGCAATAAGTCCACACGAAATCCATATTAAAGGAATTCTCCATATCGTTTGTTTAAGGCCATAGACAGTAGTCATTTTATAAGAGCCAAGCCATGGAGATATAGCAAACCAACTTATCAAGAATGGCAGTGCAGTTCGTGTGTATGATTGCCGTATACTAACTCCATGTTCATATTTACCTAATATTACAAATAATGTAATAATACAGATTTCCCCTAGAGCCACTACAGTTATTATAGGTAGCTTTAATTTTAATTCAGAATTAAGATTAATACCGTTGGCCATAACCTTTTTCTAATTTTTGATTCTTATACAAAATATTACCAATTCAGTATGCATTTAGGATAATAATACGTACAGTGTTTAAGTCTATTTTGAATTATCTCATTCTTGTTGTGACGCAAGCATACCTTTCACTATTTTTCGAGCAGTGTTATCATCTACAACTGGCGTTACAATTGGGAAAGTAGCCATCCCTGACCAGCCCATAATCCATGCAGTTAAGTCTTCTTGATTATCAGTATCGACTACAATCCATCCACAACCATTTGGAAGGTCGTGCCATCGGCCAATTTGTTTTACTTTGCCTTGTTCGTCATCAATTTGTTCTTGGGTCATATTAGCAAAAAACGCTTGCGTGTCAGATTGTTTGTCTCGGTCAATTTGATATTCACACAGAAAAATCATAACTATCTCCATTTATTATATTTATTGCATACAAGTTTATCACCAACTATAAGAATCATACAATCCATTAAAACTTAGAGAGATGTTTTCTAAGTAAGATAAATAGTTCAATTAGAGGCTTTCCCATCATTAATCAGATGTTGTGGTTGTAGGTTGTACCTACCCAGGGCAATTTAATTTTTTGCGAAGTTTTGTATAATAGTTAGATGAAATTATTCGAGAAATTATTTGTAATATTAATAGCACCATTATTTTTAATACTTTTTATTGTGAATATTATTAATAGTCCTTTCAGATTTGTTCGTGAGGCAATTAAAAAAATCTATAATCACAAAAAAACTACAAAGCATTAAAATCTATTTCAGGTACAAATTTAATGTGTCAAATTAGAGTACTTCCTATTAGAGATTGGGAAGTTGAAATCTATGCAAAGCGACAAATGACTCAATGGGTTAAAAGTTTGATGTCGAAATAATTAATAATACAAAGATATAAAACCTAGATTGCAATCAAATCTGATTCTATTCCTTTACTGTGTAAAACCAAATCAGCATACATACATTTATAAACACAAAACGGATGCCCTGCTGCAGCCCATATTTCATCAAATCTATTTAATGATTTATCAACATACACTTTTGCATCCGAAGGTAATCCCAATGGAGAGACTCCACCTATGCTATAGCCAGTTCTATTTTTAACAAAATCAGCATCAGGTCGATATAAATTCCCACCTTTACCTATTAATTTTCCTAAAGCCAAAGTATCACATTTTTTATCTCCAGAAATTAAGGCCATCACTAAATGATCATCTCCAGTTAAATCTACTTTGTAATTAAAAACAAGTGATTTAACTATAGCACCTACATGGACGCCAATAGATTTCGCAGCGTCTTCGGCTGTCTTGGCTGTTGTATCTAAAGCTACTAAATTAATATCTAAATTATTATCATTTGAATACTTAGAAATTCTCTTTGGGCCCGAAGAGTTTAATATTTTATTTTTATCCATAATTCATTATAACCATTAAGTAAATTAATTCAAAAATAACATTTCAGAAAACTATTCACCAAACTTTAAATGCACAAAATTCCCTTCTACCCATGATTCAGATTGGTCACAATAATTTTCAGACCCCGGATCTCCCGAAATACCCTGAGAATCTATAATCCACATACCATCATCACTCATATCAATAAGCAATCTTAAATTTGCTCCCATTGGAGCAAGATAATTCGGATCAAAGCCAGTATTGCAAACTGTTACACCTGTACCTCCAACTTCAAATCCTCCTCTATCATAAAGCCTGCCTAAATCTCCAATAATTGATATTGGATGATTAAGATTAATCTTATGTAAATTCCCCCATCTCCAATTTTCAGTGTTTTTACCGAAATTACTATTCAAGTCATTAATTACTTTTTTCATAGTTTCAACTATCAATTCTTCTCTTGTTTTTGACTTTATCCATCCTTTGCTATCTTCATTTACAATTAAATAATTTGCTATAGCAGCAGCAGAAGGATATATTTCCTGAGTGATATTATTTGGAAACCATTCTTTTGTTAAAGCCAAAGACCAATCATTAAAAAACATTTCAAATATTGTTGTTGCAACGCTATTGGAATTAGTATCGCAATCCCAATCATTCAATATAGTATATGTTTGTTCTAAGCTAGAATCAGATTTAATGATTTTCAACAAATTCGGCAGGCACTCTATAGCTCTTTCAGAATGCATATCATATTGTATAGATTTCATTAAATCCATATCTACTATATCCTCCGATTCCAATCTTTTTCTTATTCTTCTCATTCTATGCCCACTACTCCATGCTCCAAAAAGTGGATACGGATAATCATCTTTGGCAGGTCTATTATTTGCGGTACCAATCCATCCTCTTGCAGGATTTTTAATACCTGGCATATCATCATTAGGGATTAATCCTTTCCATTGATATTTTTTATCCCACCCTGGTTTGATTCCCTTGAAATGCAAATCTCTTGTAGGAATTTTTCCCATGGATTGATAACCAAAATCTTTATCTTTTGTAGCATATACTAAACTTAATGTGGGAACCTTCCAGTCCTGAAAACTATTAAGAAATTCTGTCGAATTTTTACTTAAATTAATATTAAATAAATCAGTAATAAAACTACAATATTCAAATCCAAGCCAATTTAGAGTTACGGGTTCTTTTATATCTACCCATTTAGGTAATAGTTTATTTACAACTGGCCCATTGATGGTAGATTTAATATCAATTTGAATATCATCCTTGCCTTTGATTTTTATAGTTTCATTTCTTTTTTCAAATTGAATATAATTACCATCATGTAAATATTCATCAGCGTTATTCTCATTTGGCTTCTCATAATACAAATCTCTTTGCGAACAAATATTGTTTGTTATTCCCCAGGCAACATTTGTGTTTCTTCCCATAAATATAACAGGAACTCCAGAATAAGACATACCCATCATATTAAATTTATCTCCTTCTAATTGAATTTGATACCAACAAGATACAGCACTAAATGCGATATGAGGATCGCTTGCCAGAAGAGGGAATTTTGTTTTAGATTTTTCAGGGCCTACAACCCAATTGTTACTTCCTAACCCATCTTCAGACGAGGAAGTTGAACCTCCATTTAAATTGGAATTTGGCGATCCTGGAGTATACTCATTATCATATAAAATTGTTTCATCATCAGCCTCTCCGCCTACATAAATGTCTAATAAATCCTTATCATCTATATATTTCCTAGCATATTCTGGCATTATCAATAAAGGAATTCTAACTGTCAAATAATATCTGAATTCACTCATTATCGCTAAAGAATCAATAGCCTTCCATTTGTCAGGTTTGTAATCAAGTATTGAAAATTCTAGAGGTAATAAATCTCTATTTTTGTCTATATAATGATTAATACCATCTGTAAATGAGTTCAATAACTCTTTAGACCAACTTGGCATTGTAGAATATTCTTTCTTTGCAATTGAGACAAAATCTATTGTTTTAGCAACCAAATCTATATCTAGGGTTTTTTCTCCCATCACTTCTGAAAGAGATCCGATTGCTTTCCGGCGAAGATAATCTAGTTGAAATAATCTGTCATGAGCTAGAACCATTCCATATCCAAAAAACAAGGATTTATCATCTGAAGATTTTATTTTAGGAATTCCATGGTCTTTTCTTTCAAGTTCAAATCCCTCACAATTATTTAATAAATTTTCTGTACGTATAGAATGATTTGATTTTGCTAAATCATTCCACCAATCATAAAAATCGTTTTCACTATTGAAATCACTTGCCACAATATTTGAGATGAGTTTGGCATCACCTAGATCTTTTAATATTTTTAAATCAAAACTTGAAATCATCCTCATTCTCCAAATATAAATAAATAATAATTAAATTATAACTAATCTGTCAAAATTAATATTAATACCTTTGATGTAATATATAGCTATGATTGAAATTAAAACAGACAGATTAAGTTTTATAAATGAAAATGGTGGGAAGGTTAAAGATGTCAAATAAGAAAAAAAATCCACAGGCCTTAATTTTTGATGTTTTTGGAACTGTTGTTGATTGGAGAACTAGCATAAAGAATGGTTTAAAAAAACTAATGCCTATAACTTTAAATGAAAAAGAACTAGAATCTTTTGCTGCTGAGTGGCGAAAAGGCTATACAGAATTTATTAAAGATTTCAATTTAGGCAAAAAAAATTGGAAACAAATAGACGATGTACATTTTTCAAAACTCATAGAAATTTTGAAAAAGAGAAATTACTTAAAACTATTAGAAGATTCTCAAATAAAAGAAATTAATTTACTATGGCATAAATTAGACCCATGGCCTGATACAGTAGAAGGACTCGATTTGTTGAAAAATAAATTTTCGATAGGCACTCTATCGAATGGAAATTTTTCTTTATTACTTAATATGAGTAAGTATTCAAAATTAAATTGGGATTTCATATTTTCTGGAGATATATTTAAAAAATATAAAACCAATCCATTAGTCTATAAAGAAGCATGTGATTATCTTGATCTTGATGCAAATGATGTAGCATTAGTTGCGGCTCATGAAAACGATCTTTTAGCTGCAAAAAAAATAGGTCTCCAGACTTTCTATGTTGAAAGAGAAAATGAATTTGAAGAATATAAAAAACCTTCAAGCTTAAGTGAGTTTGATATAACAGCTAAAAGTTTCATAGATTTAAATTCAAAATTATAACCATCAAATAAAATTAATTCTTATTTCTACCATAGAATTGATGTCTTGAAACATCTTCGTTATAATCTATTTTCTTAGATTGTATTCCTAATATCTTTGAAGCATTATTTAAAAATATATTTTTTTCTAATTCTTTAGAAATCCCTAGTTTTTCCCAATCCTTCAACCATCTTTCAGGAGTGATAAAAGGATAATCCGATCCAAATAGTACTTTGTGGTTAAGTCGTGTGATTGATTCATGTATAAGTTCTTTTGGAATATATTTTGGCGACCATCCTGAAAGATCGATATATACATTAGGTTTATGCAAAGCGACTGCAATTTGGTCATTTATCCATGGCCAACCAGGATGAGCTAATATAATAGTTAAATTTGGAAAATCAGCTGCAACATCATCCATTCCTGGAATAGGTGCGCTATATTTTAATTTTAATCCACCGCCACCAGGAGTTCCTGTACCAGACGCTGCCATTCCGCAATGAAAAAGTACGGGCACAGATAATTCTGAGCATTTTTGATAAAGAGGATAAAATCTCTCGTCATTTGGATAAAAAGCTTGTTGAACGGGATGTAATTTTAAGCCTTTTAGACCAAGGTCAACTACAGATCTCTCTAATTCATCTACAGCCTTTTTCTCTTTCCATGGATCTATTGCAGCAAAAGCTATAAATACATCGGGATATTTTTTAACAACACTAGAAATATAATCATTAGAATCAGGTGTTTCTCCTGTAGTAGTTTCAGAATCAATCGAAAGCAAGAGAGCCATCATATCTAATTTTCTATACTTACTTGCTATATCATCTATAGTTTCATTATTATCATTAGCATTGAAAAAATTACGTAAAGTATTTTCCATATGAGAAGGAGGTAATCCAGGCTGCCTTGGAATGTGTACATGCATGTCGATTGCTTTCAATATCAAAAACCCTTATAGTCAAATTTACTTAATAAAATAACAGAGTTTTGTCTGTATATAAAGGTAATTTAAATACTTTAGCAGGAGTATCATGGAAAACAATGTTCATTACACAAAATTAACACCTATATCATTTTTAAAAAGAAGTACTTATGTATACCCAGATAAACCAGCAATAAAATATGGAGATCGTTCATATACATACCAAGAATTTTCTAACAGAGTGAATAAACTTGCAGGAGCATTAAAATCACAAGGATTAGGAAAGGGAGACAAAGTAGGATTTTTAGTTCCGAATATTCCTGAAATGCTAGAAGGACATTTCGGTCCTTTGAAAATAGGAGCAGTTTTAGTAGCAATAAATATTAGATTATCGGCCCGAGAAATATCATATATATTAAATCATTCTGAAGCTAAAATTCTTGTTTTCGATTCAGAGTATGGAGATATAATTGAAAAGATAAAACCTGAATTGAAAAATATCAAATGTTTTGTCCAAATAGTAGATACTGAACCTGCAAATAAAAATATTGAATCTATTGAATACGAACAATTTTTATTGAGCTCTCCCGATGGAGATCATTCCATATCTTTAGAATCAGAAGAAGATCCAATAACAATTAATTACACATCAGGAACTACTGGAATACCAAAAGGAGTCCAATATAGCTCAAGAGGTGCATATATTTCTGCTTTAGGGAATGTAATAGAATCTGGAATGTCTAATAAAACAAATTATTTATGGACACTTCCTATGTTTCATTGCAACGGGTGGTGTTATCCATGGGCAGTAACAGCAGTTGGAGGAACACATGTGTGTTTAAGGCAAGTTCGCCCTGACGAAGTATATAGATTGATTTCAAAAGAAAATATTACAAACATGTGTTGCGCCCCTACAGTTTTAACTGCAATGTATACAAGCAAATATGCTGAAGGTCAAAATTTAAGCGGATTAACTGTTCTTACTGGAGGTGCCCCTCCTGCTCCAAAAGTAATAAGAAGTATAGAGCAAATGGGAGCTGAAATAATTCATATTTATGGATTGACGGAAACCTATGGGCCAATGACATTATGTGAGCCTCAACCTTCATGGGAATTAATGAGTAGCGAAGAGCGTGTAAAAATCAAATCTAAGCAAGGGGTTCCTTATATTACTGCTGATGACAGCGTGAGAGTAGTAGATGAAAACATGAATGATGTAATTAAAAATGGAAAACAAATGGGAGAAGTTGTCATGCGTGGAAACATGGTTATGTCTGGTTATTTTAATGATAAAGACGCAACTGATAAAGCATTTACAGGTGGATGGTTTCATTCAGGTGATCTGGCAGTATGGCACAGTGATGGATACATAGAATTACAAGACAGAGCTAAAGATATAATTATTTCTGGCGGCGAAAATATCTCTAGCCAACAAGTAGAAAAAGTCCTAATGGAAAATGAAGGTGTTTCTGAAGTAAGTGTTATCGGAGTTCCTGATGATAAGTGGGGCGAAGTACCCAAAGCTTTTGTAACAACACGTGATGGGATTACATTAACTGAAGAAGAGTTGATAGAGTTTGCTAAAGAAAGAATAGCTCGGTTTAAAGCTCCAAAATATGTAGAATTTGGCCCTTTACCAAAAACTGCAACAGGGAAAATACAAAAGTATGTATTAAGAGATAAAGAATGGGCCGGAAAGGAAAAAAAGATCCAGGGGTCACTTTAATAATTTAATTAAAATTGATTCCTAGCAAACATCTAATAGATCGTTTCAAACTTGAACTCTGCTGCCTTAGAATCATGCTAGGCTCCCCATGGGCAATCCCATTCAGTCCCCATATATTATTGGAATTGCAGGGTATAGAGAATCCTTTTTACGGGTAAATGACACTATAAATATTCGTTAGGAACTTATTTCTTGTAATCAATGGGCGATTAGCTTTCAGGTAACTTATTTATTTATCTTTGATTTTCAGGGACTATGTTTTTGGGTTTCTGTTTTTGGGTTTTTAGATATTATCATTCTTCTTATTACTTCTATATTCATAACTACAGCAACAAATATCAATATTAATTCAACTTGATTCAATAAAGCGCCTAACAGTATAACAAATATACGCATATCTCTTCCAATACGTATACTTTTTGTATTTAAAGTTTTCATCAAATTATCATACTTGTCCGCAGTATAACTAAGCATAAATGAACCTGTAATTGCAAAAAAGCCAATTATTAAATATAAATTTCCACCACCATTAGTATTTAGATGCCATGTCAAACCAAACAATAAGAAAGCATCCACGTAACGATCCAAAACAGCATCAAACCAACCACCATAACTACTATCTTGATATTTCATACGTGCCACTTCTCCGTCACAACCATCGATAATAGATGAAATTTGAGCTAATATTCCTCCTATAATTAATGGGATATATAAGCCCATAGCAAATAAGAATGAAGCAATACATCCAACAGCAAATGCAAATATTGAAATTTGATTTGGTGTAATTTTGGTAACAACTAATTTCTTTGAAATCCAAATAGAAATTGGTCGATTGCAATATCGTGCTATTATTCCATCGTGTTGTTTGTTAAGATTTTTTAACACCTTAGATTCAGCCTTACGAAATGAGACTGGGTCATTGACATCAGCCCAAAATCTACCCTCAATCTCAAAAGTACCAACTTTGTTTTTGGTTGCCATATACTGTATTGCATCTGTTAGAAAACCCATGCCTTTGTTTATACATATTTCTAATGCTTCGAAAATTGCAGGTGTACAATAAAATATTCCTGTGTCAAAGCCGTCATAGCTTTTCAATTTTTTTCCTATTTTAGTTATTTTATTATTATCAAGTTTAACTTTAGTAACAATATCAACAGGAATCATTGGGTTTTGGATTTTTTTATCTATTGCCAAAACAACATCAGTTGTATTTGATTTCGCAAATAAATCTCTAACTATAGATGAGTCAAATAGATGGTCTGACATCAATAACAAAAAAGGGTCTTTTATTTTATCCTTAACACTGAGTACAGAGAAACCGTTTGGGCTATGTTCCCATTCAGGATTATAAATAGTATGTATTGGTAAATCGATGTCTTTACTTAATTTTTTTAAAATATCTTCTAAAGGATCTTTTTCATGCCCAGTCACCACAAAAAATTCACTTGCACCAGCTTTTTTAGCCGTGCGAATAGTACGTTCTATTAATGGTAATCCAAGAAATTTGACAAGAGGTTTACTAGTTCCTTTTTCTTGTAATCTTTCTCCTTTTCCAGCAGCAATTATTACACATTTCATAATATTCTCTATTGATTATAAATAAGCTCTCAAAACAAAATCGCAAGCAAATAACTTATTTATTTTTATTAAATAGTTGAACATACTATATTCTGTAAATTAACTAATCGAAATACCAATAATATTGATGCATATTAGTTAAAAACAAAATGTATATAATTGACTAACTTTGTGTTGGTTGAAATTAATTAATTTAAATTATCGAGGATTATTAATGATAACGTTAAATAACTAATACCTATTCTCTGATTCTATTCTATTCTATGTATTCCTGCAAGTTATTAAAATTATTGGCCTTCGGATCATAAAAATTCTGCTCTAGTCTTGGCATTCCCTTAAATTAAATGTTTATTTTCAAAAACTCATTTAATTTATTAATATCTCTTAAATCTTTATTGTAATGGAATACATTAATATTTAAAGATTCAGCCGAATGTACAGCTTCTAAATTATGTTCTATATAAACCAAAGTCTCCACTGCTAGATCAAGTTTTTCCAATAAAGTTTTATAATAATTCGGATCTGATTTTTCTGGATTATGCTTTAAACTAAAAACCTCATAAGATATCTTATCTAATCCATGTTCCGAAAATTCTTTATCATTTGCGCCAGTCAAAACTATTTTTCTATTTGAATAAGTTTCCAATAGATTAAACAGCGGATCATAAATACCTTTATCTGGAATTATTAAAGTGTGGATTGCATCTACCAAAATAATTTTTTTCATATAAGCTCCTTTCTTACATCTTACTTAAGGTATTTTTTATTTACTTTAAGTAGATATGTATAAGTTGGGTTAACAAATTGAGTAACTCTTGCTTCAAGTATTTGTGAAAGTAACATAAATGCTTCTTTTTTTTCAATTGAATAAGAATTTTCCATCCATATTATCATCTCTTGCAATCCTAATCTAAATGCATCTTCAGCAGGCTTGCCTTGCGCGGTTGTCATTATATGAGTTTCGTTTTCTATTCTTGGCCATGTCATTCCATTTGGCTTTTGGGAAGATTTACATCTTAATTTAACTTTTCCTCCTGTTTCAATACCTCCTCCTCCACAAATCTCACCATCTCCTTGAATAGCATGCATATCCCCTATATGTAAAAGCGATCCTTCATGAAAAACTGGCAACATAACTGTAGCGCCAGTTGTTATTTCTTGAATATCAAAATTTCCTCCCCATTCTGCTGCCCATCCGTTATGCTTGGTTTCCCTTTCTGGTGCAACACCTACCATTCCTAACATTGGCTTAATTGGTATAGATAGGTTATCACTCCAAATGATTTTCCCATCTAATATTTCACAAACTTTAAATACATCACCTATATTTGATGGTCCTAAATATGAAGGTAGAGCTCCAGTTGATCCACCATATCTTGTCCATCCTATTTCAACAGGATTGATTTCACCTATTTGAACACTTAGCATTTCACCTGCTTTTGTATCATTGATCCATATACATCCTGAAGAGGGATTAGCCCTACCAGTTGGCATTGAGTCACTTCTATGTTTATTGTATATATCTCGCAATCCAACAGGAATAAGATCAGAATCAGGTCCTCTATTCATTTGAGTTTCAACTTCAAACCATTCATTTTGATTAATATATTCAATTGGTTTATTATTCGAAGAATGCTCGAAATAAAGTATATCTTTATTTATTTTTTTCATAGTTTAGTCCTTAATCAAAAATAAAAATAATTAAATTTAATTACTTTTTTGTGTAACAATATTTATTATTACGTCTCCATAATTATCTATAGTATATTGCGAAACACCAGTTTTTTTCAAATCATTAATGTTTTTAGGTTGACTAGAAACTATCCAATTTAATTCTTTATTATTAAAAACTGCGTATTCAGGAACCTGTTTATCCAAAGAAATTTCTCTTCTATATTTTTTCAACGTATTAATTAGTTCAATATTTTCTTCACCATGGTTTGGAAAAAACCCATTTTTCTCGTATTGTTCTTCTATTTCATTTATCGGGATAACGTTTTTCTCATCCAACTCATTAGGAAATGCATATATGTTTTTCTCAATACAATTAGTACATTTATAACATTTATAATCAGATGAAATATTTTGCCCAAAATGATTCACAATTTGTAACATCAAACACGTATCAGAATTAAGTAACCCTAATAAGTTGTTCCATTCTTCATGCCTGGTTTTCAATATTTTCTTAGAATTTGTAGTGTCATATTTATCCGAATTTCTCGTGTTGCTATAAACTTGATTCCCATGATGATTTAGATAGCCTTCCAAAAATAATCTTTTCATTAATTTTCTTGCATATTTACCGTGAATCCCAGATCTTTTTTTTATAACTTCATATTCTTCAGGTTGCTCATTTGTAGCATTTAATAAAGCTTCTACATGCTCTATATCTGGAACAATTTGATTAATAAAATAATTATTAATCTCAGAGTCATCTGGTAAACTCATAATTACACAAATTGCATTTTCAAGTTTTCTGCCAGCTCTTCCGATTTGTTGATAATAATCAGTTAAACTTTTTGGCATCCCCAAATGAATAACAAAACCAATATCAGGCTTGTCAAAACCCATGCCCAAAGCTGAAGTACTTACAACAACTTTAAATTTATTATCAAGAAATTGTTGTTCGATATCAGTTCTTTCGCTAGGTTCTAATCTTCCATGATATGCTGTTGCATTCACGCCATTTGCTCTTAACCAAGAAGCAAAAGCTTGAGCTCTTTTCACCGTTAATGTATATATGATTCCCGATCCATGTAATTTTGTTAAATTTTTCTTTATCCATGCCACTGCCTGAACATAATTAATTTCACCAAGATTCACAATTGATAAACTTGTTCGTATTAAATTGCCGGTTATAGTTTTATCTATATTTAAGTTGTGATTCAAATCATTAATCACAACTTCTGAAGCTGTAGCCGTAGTAAATAACAATGATGTTTCATTAGATAATTTAGGCAATATATCTTTTGAAAGTAAATTGTAATCAATTCTAAAATCATGTCCCCATTGTGACAAGCAATGTGCTTCATCTATAACTAATAAACCTATATCGTTCACAATTTTAGGGAAAACATTTCTTTCGAAATCACTGTTTGAAAATCTTTCGGGTGATATTATCAAAACATCTAGATTATTGTTTAGTATATTATTTCGTGAATCTAACATATTTTCATATTCTTGCGTACTGTTAATTGTTTGAATGTTCAAAAATCCATTATTTGTAACTGATCTTATTTGATCCTTCATAAGAGACAAGAGAGGGCTTACAATTATAGTAATTTTATTAGATTTTAATTTCAAATATTTTGCGGCAATAAAATATACTGCAGATTTACCCCATCCGGTTTTTTGTACAACTAAAGTTTTAGATCCTGATTTTATTGTAGATTCAATTGCTTCTTTTTGATCTTGATGAAAACTATTATTTTTTGTACCAATATATGCGTCGAGTAAATCATAAAGTATGTCAGTATTTTCAATATTATGATCAAGCCTTTGTTCCTGATCATGGATAAATTTCGCGCCACATTTTTCACAAAATATCGCACTTTGTAACGCATTAAAATTACAGTTTAAGCAAACTATCATGATTAATTATAACCATTAATTAATAAACATTGGTTGTGTCCAAGCTTTATGTCCCGAAGATCCAGTAATAACTACTCTTACATATTTTTCTTGCCCTTTAATGATATAAGTAGGACTAAGATCCCAAGTTTCATGTAATACAATTCCATCCTTTCCTATAAATTGAGTTTTATAGTGATATTCAGGGTTTTCTTTAATATAATCTTCAGGATTTGTATCTATATCTAAACTTATTTCGTTTTTATTTATTAGGATGTCTGAAATAAATACTCCTGTTGAAGAATAAAAATTACCTTTTGCAAAATTATCTAAAATGTCCGCCTGAACTCTTGATTCAGCTTTAACCATTATCCAACCTCTTCCAGGATTAGATAAAAGACTACTGAATTTTTTATAGTGATGAGAATCATCAGTAGCAACTCCAAAAATTAATTTACCATTGCTTAGCAAATAATCCCATATCTCTTCTGTGCTTTTGCTATTTTCATTTCCAAGATTATTAGTACCAGAATCTCCATTGAAAACTTCGAAAAACTTTAATTCATTAACTTTATGAATTATCTTTTCATTTAAAGCCCATTTAAAATTTGGATGATTTAAAACTGCTATACCTCCAGCCGAGTGGATAGCGTTAGTGTTAGCTCTTATCGTATCAATCGAATCGTTTCCATAAATAGGTTCAACATAAGAATTTATTCCGATTGCACCCATATGAATATTAAATGGCTCTCTTATTGTTACTTCTTCTCCTGGGATCATTAAAATATCAGGATGCTTATTGCCATAATCTAAAACAGTAAGGTGATTATGATCAGAAAGTACAAGAAAATCATAATTTAATTCAACAAAAAAATTAACAACTGTTTTCGGATCTGAATCTCCATCCGATTCATTAGTATGTGTATGAATATTCCCTTTAAACCATTTCACTATAACAACCTCCTGTGTATAAATTGTTTATATATTTACTGAGCTTCAAAATCTAATATTATTCTTTTATTATATGCTATTAATAAGAAACGCTTGTTATTGAAATTTATATATCCAAAACAATATAATTTTCAAATATTTCTTTCTGTTATAGTGTATTAGTACAAGGCGGAGCCAGGAGTGAATTGATTGTTGCAAATGCTGATAGGTGTCGCTATTAAATTAGCGATGCTCACGTAATCGTAAATGCTCAATCTATCTTCTGGCTCTTGTATTAATGAAAGATTCTATAACTGCATTAAATTCTTCTGGATGTTCTCTAAACGCAGAATGGCCAGCTCTACTGAAAACGTGCATACTTGAATTCTCAACATTTGGTAGGACTAAATTAAGGCAATCAATACCAATTGGATCCCATACAGCTGAAGGATCATTAAGCCCCCAAATAACTAAAGTTGGAGTTGTTAATCGACCTGCTCTTATCCATGCATGTGTCTCTTTTCTTCTATTAGCTAAATCGTCAATAAATATTTGTCTTAATTCTACAAATTTAGATGCTGCTTCTTGATTTTTTGATTGTTTTGAATATTCCATAAGGCCTTCGATCCATTCATCAGTTATGTGATCAGTGCCAAAAGAATTTTGGGCCGCTGAATAAAATGCTCTTTCTCTAGGATCTTCGATTAAACTTGCTCTTTCTGCAACATCTTCATAAAAATTGAAAGTATTTGGATTTGCCATTAAAGTTGCACTGTCGATAATAACATTTGATTTTGCTAAATGAGGAAATTCCAAGGCAATTCTAGTTGTCATATAACCACCTCTTGAATGCCCTAGTAAATGGGCATTTGAAATATTCAATTTATTCATAAATCCCACAGCGTGTTTTACCTGGGCACTCATAGTATAGTCTTCATTAACTTTCGGGTTGTCTGTGTAGCCTTGTCCTAATTTATCAAAGGCATAAACATGATATTTTTTGGCAAATTCATTAAAATTTAAAAACCAAATTTCTGCACTTGAAGCCATTCCTTGTTGCCCTCCGTGAATGAGAATCATTGGTTCTCCTTCTCCAGCCTCAAAATATCTGGTATTTATACCATCGATATCAATATATTTCGCATTAGAGTTGTCCATAGCCTTTCTCCTTTTTAATTTACCTTTTATTAATTATAACGATAAAGTCAAAAATTTATTTATTTCTTTAGTAGATGATAAAACTATCCAATTTTTATCTTTATATTTAAGCTTTAAATTTTCTATTTCTTTATCAAGGTGCTTATTTGTTTTAATTATATAAAGTAAAAGAGAATCTTTTGATAAAAAATTTTGTTTCAATGTTTCATAATTACCATTACATATTGGGGTGTTATTGATTGATCTGAAAATACCTCTGATTAAAGCTCTGTAAAACCTTGTTACAAATCCAATTTTTAAATAAATTACAGTGTCACAATTTTGAATAATAGTATTTTGCCTTGAAAAATAATTACCTGAAACAATCCACTCTTTATTTTTAGTAATATGGTTTATTTTTTCATTAAATATATTACTTGGATTAATCTTCCATTCTGGCAACCAATATATTTCATCCAAATCATAAGAATGGATCTTCAATTTTGAAGAAAGTACTGATCCAAATGTTGATTTACCTGAACAAGATCCTCCGCATATAAGTATTTTTTTCATTCTTCAATTATAAATCACATCCCAAATAAATTGTGACGTAATATTTGTTGCATCTTATATTCTCATCTGAAATCTTGTTCTAATTGACCTATTGAATTTTTAATTAAATTCCTATACATTTAAAAAAATTAAATGGAGAAAATAAAATACATTGGATCAAAAAATCGGATTTCATATCAACGAGTGGTCACCAAGTATCTATCCCACAAAAACGACTATAAAAGGAAAATATTGTGAAGTAATTCCATTGGATATAAATAATCATGCGGAGCAATTATTTAATGCTTTCAAGATAAACAAAACCGGATCAAATTGGACTTATTTATCATCTGATCCTTTTAATAAATTCGAAGATTTTCATACCTGGCTTAAATCTTATTGTTCAGGTAAAGATCCGATATATTATTCAATCATTGATGCTAAAAACTCACAGGCGATAGGGATGGCAAGTCATCTAAGAATAGATCCATCAATTGGAGTAATAGAAGTAGGTAATATTCATTTTTCACCCAAATTACAAAAAACAAGAATAGCTACAGAATCAATGTATTTAATGATGAAAAGAGTATTTGAAGAATGGGGATATCGCCGTTATGAATGGAAATGCGATAATTATAATGAACCATCTAAAAAAGCAGCAATCAGATTAGGTTTCAAATTCGAAGGGATTTTTAGACAAGCCACAATTTATAAAAATAGAAATAGAGATACTTCTTGGTTTGCTATAATTGATAAAGAATGGCCAGAATTGAAAATCAAATTTGAAAAGTGGCTGTTACCTACTAATTTTGATTCTAATGGAATTCAAATTAAAAAATTATAAATATCAAATTAAAAATAAATAAAAAGATATAATTAAAAACAATATAGTTTAGTGGATGAAAAAATGAAAAGTGGAAATTTTAAAAATTTCTTGGATTCAAGAAATAAAAAAAACAAACCTGATGATAAAAATAAAAAAGGCAAAATAAAAGCAACCACAAAATCGCCAAAAATGAATCGAAAACCTAGCGTATAAAACAATGAATAAGAAGACTAAATTACTATTTTTTTTTATTATCGGAATGTTTGTAGCTAATTTCCTTCTACCTCTATTTAAATCAATCCTTTAATTATAATTCTCTGGATGTTTATTGTGCCAATCTGTGATCTGTTCATATTTAGCTCCCAAAGCACATATCACTGCTTCTGTCATTGGCTGTCCTATAATTTGAAGGCCTATCGGCAAACCTGATTTACTAAAACCGCAAGGTAGAGTAAGTGTAGGATATCTATTATAGTTAAAAGGGATTGTAAATTTCCCGGTATCTTTATTTCTGTTTTTATCTATTGACCCATAATGTATTTTGTCATCAACATAATGTGGGAAGTCTATCAATGTTGGGGCAATTAATACATCAACATTTTTTAATGAATTTGATATTAAATTATTACTTTCATCTCTCTTTATAGAAGCTTCTATATATTCTGCTTTAGAAACATCACATCCTTTTTGAAGCCATTCTGCAAACCATTTGCCATATTGATTTTTCTTAGAAGGATAATTTTCAGCATGAGCTAAAGCTGCTTCAGAGCTGCATAATATAGGCCAATAAGACAAGAATTGTCGTACATCAGGCATTTTCACTTCTTCAATATTCAAATTTATGCTTTCAAAAATTTTAACTACCTTTCTTATAGCATTTGTAATCTCAGGATTCACATCTTGACTTGCATAGTGATCGTCATATCCGATTTTAATTTTATGAATATTTACAGTCTCAGGATTATTGTTATCTAAGTCATTTATGGTAGTTAAATCCTTTTCGTCAAATCCTTTAATCACTGAATACATATCCCACGCATCTTTGACTGTTCTAGTCATTGGTCCTACATGATCTAAGGATTTTGCTAAATCTAATACTCCGTATCTACTTACTCTTCCATATGTTGGTTTTAAACCCACAACACCACATGCTGCGGAAGGATATCTAATAGATCCTCCTGTATCACTACCTAAAGATCCAAAGCATAATCCTGCAGCTGTTGCTACTCCTGACCCACTAGATGATGATCCACTCCATTTTTCTATATCCCATGGATTTCTAGGAGCTAACCTTTTCGGGTTGTAACCACCCATAGCACCTTCAGTCGTATTTAACTTCCCTAAGATAATTGCTCCAGCATCACGTAATTTCTTTACAACTGTAGAATCAAATGTTGGAATAAAATTTTCAAGAACTTCTGTCCCTCCCATTGTTCTAACTCCTTTTGTATAACACAAATCTTTCACTGCAATAGGAATGCCGTGTAATGGACCAAATAAATTTTTTGGTTTACCAGATAAATCTTTGGCAGATTTAATAGCATTTTCCATCATTAGGGTTGCAAAAGATTTTAATTCAGAGTCATGTTTGTCTATTCTTTCAAACATATAATTTGTAACTTCTAACGGGCTAACCTCATTGTCTTCATACAATTTTTTTAATTGCTGCATTGAAAAATAATGCATATTATTTGTTTCAAAATCTATCATTAAATATTAACCCTTCAACATTTCATTAATTAATTTAGAATACTGTTCTATTGCATCGTTATATATTATTTCACCCTTTTCTTTTGATGCATCAGATTCAGTATCTAGTGTATTAGATACTCTAGCATGGTTATCAACTAATTCGGGGAATAAATATAATGCCACAGAAGTTTCGTATTCACCTGCATGACCAGGATATGATTGATCTTTTATTATATTTTTAATGATTTTAAAATTATGCATTTCCCAATAACTTGTAAATCTTATATCTATATCAGAATCTTTATTTAATACTTCTTCATAATCATAATGAGTTTTAACTTTTGAAAGATCTGCATTTTCATATATACCTTTCATTTGAAGAGAGATATTTCTCATTGCCGTTTTCATAGGTTCAACATTACCTCCATGCCCATTAATGAAAAGTATTTTTTTTATCCCACCTCTTACAAGGCTTTCGACTACATCAGTTAGTACTCCAATAAATGTATTTACTCGAAGTGAAATCGTTCCTGAGAATGCCATATGATGTTCAGCTATACCGGCGTTTAAGGGCCTATAAAATAAAACATTATCAGAAAATTTATTAGCTAAATCCTCCGCGATTTTGGTCGCAGAATTAATATCCATGCCTATAAACAAGTGGTTCAAATGCTGCTCAACAGATCCAGTTGGAATAATAGCCATCGGTTTGTTTTCTGATATAAAATCATGAATTTGATTTCTATTAAAAAATTCTAAATTTTTCATTTCTATTTACCTTTTTTTAAATAATAATGAACTGAAACAAATTACTCAATACGCTTCAATAATGATAGCACTAATAATAGTACCCATTTAATTTATTGAGTGATAAATATTGCCATGTATATAAAATTGATCCTTTTTTTGCGTTCGCATTATATTAATAATCATTAAAAAGTACTACTATATGTTCAATTATTTAAAATATTAATATATAAAATCATGAAAAACAGAACAGGGATAGAATTATTTTTATCAGCTCTAAGGGAATATAAAATAGACCATATATTTGGTAATCCCGGAACTAGTGAAAGTGCCATTACAAATGCTTTAGCCCTCGAAAAAAATAAAGATTTTAATTATTTTCTTGCAGTTCAAGAAGGTGTGGCAATGGGAATGGCGGACGGATGGGCAAGATCAACAGGAAAAACTGCATTTGTAAATCTTCATATAGATAGCGGACTTGCTAATGGCATAAGTCTGTTGATAAACGCTTTTTATGGAGGAGCTCCTATAGTTTTAACTGCTGGGAATAAAGATATTAGAAAGTTTAATTCATACAGATCTAATCTAGTTAACATGGTTAAAGAGTTTACGAAATGGTCAGCTGAAGTAACTCATATAGAACAATTACCAGAGATGACTATGAGAGCTTTTAAAGAAGCATCTACATTTCCCACAGCACCAACATTTTTATCAATATCGGCTAATGTGTTTGATGAAATATCAGATCTGGAAGTAATAAAAATGCCTCACATATCAAATAATTTCAGTCCTGATTCAAATTCGATTGAAATTTTATCAAATAAAATCATTGAATCGAATAATCCTATGATAATTTTAGGTGATCGAGTTTCTCACTCGAATTCTTCAAGTGAAGCTGTCGAATTTGCAGAACTAATAGGGTCTAAAGTATATGCTTCTTCTGTATCTGAGATTAATTTCCCAACCGATCACAATCAGTATCTAGGGATGTTGCCAAATCTGCTACCTAAAGCTAAAGAAATTATTGATAATCATGACTTGGTTATATCAATAGGTAGTAATGTTTTCGATGGATTTTTTTATATTAAAGGCCAACTCTTTAGTGATAAAACCTATCATGCCCACATTGATTCTTCGGCTTCTGCAATAAGTAGAAATGAGCAAACTAATTTAGGAATAATTTCCAATCCAAAAACTGCATTAAAATCTTTGATTGATAATATTAATAAGACAATTGATGGAGAAGCAAGAGAAAAAATATCTTTGAGAAAAAATGATATACATAAATTATCAGAATCAATAGCTTTATCAAATATAGAAATCACTCAAAAAAAACACAATGATAATCCAATGAGTGCTCACAGACTTTTTTCAGAACTTTCGGCAGCATTGCCTGAAGATGTGATTATTATTGATGATTCAGTATCTTCAAGGCAGGCATTGATGTCTACATATAACTTTAAACCAAAAAAATTATTTGGAGAAAGAGGTGGAGCAATAGGATGGGGTATGGGAGCAACTATGGGTGTTAAACTAGCTAATCCTGATCAAAATGTAATAGGAATTATAGGCGATGGAAGCGCAATGATGACAATGCAAGCTCTTTGGACTGCTGCTAATAGTAAAATCCCCGTCATATATATAATTTGTAACAACAAATCGTACAGGGTTCTAAAAACAAATATGCAAATATACAAAAAAGAAATTTTAAATGAAAACAATCCTGATCAAAATTATTTTGCTATGGATTTTAATCCTTCATTTAATTTTGCTGAATTAGCCAATACTTTTGGATTAAAAGGAATTAAAATTACAGATCCTAAATTGATACGTAAGCATATTACTGAATCTTTAAATTCAGATATAACAATTGTACTTGATGTTGATATCGACGGATCAGTATAAGGCAAATTGTCTTACTTTTCAAAAAGTAGATTTACATTCAATCATTATTTATATTATAATCTGCTTAAATCTGAGGAGGTTTTATTATGAATTCAAAAATGACAAATGGAATTTTATTTATTGTAGGAGCTCTAGCCCCTTTCATTATATATATGGGACTAGGACCAGATGGGGCCGATATGCTTGATGTGGCTGGAGCAGAAAAATGGGTATTTTTGTTTATGCTCAGTATCCCAATAGCCTTTATGATGACTGCCGATACTATGAAAGGAGGTTCCGGACATGGATATGCTAAGGCTGGTTTGATAATCATTATAATTGGATATACAGGTGGATCAGTTGGAGATGCAATAGGAGCACAAGATGAATTTAAAAGTTTAGGAAGCTCTATTCAAGCTACATTTTGGACTGCAATGCTAATGGGAGTTGGAGTAACTGCAATTGGATATTTTGTTCAAAAAACATTTCCTAGTTGGTTATGTGGATTAATGATGTTGATAGGAGTATATGCATTTGTTGTATTTGGCATCATGGGTATATCTGATAATGATGCTTTATCAATGCCAGCATGGATAGGAATGATGTTAAGCTTTCTATGTCTAGGTATCTTAACAATTAGAAACAGTAAAAAACAGAAATAATAATCAGGCTTCAAAAACTTTTATTGAACTATTAGTTTCATTTGGCGAAGCAATTTTAACAAGTGAGCAGATATCTTGAAGGTGATCATATATTTGCTCACTTGAAATACCTTCAGGTCCGTATACAGTGAATATTACATCACTAGTATCTTTAGTAATAGAGGTTCGATTATCTGGTCCATAAATAATCGATGATATGATTCCCTCATTATCAGAGATAAACATATCATTTATACTAAGGTTGTTTACTTTACCACCCATCCCTGTATAAGACTCTTCGCCCTTAGAAACATCAAGAACAAGAGGAGATTTTAATTTTGACAAATCATGACCTGCAGTAAGTAATTGGTTTTTCAATTCTGCTGCAAACATTGCGCTTACCAATGTAGAAATACGAGGTAAATTACGATTTTTTAAAGCTATAGATTCGAGCTGCAATTGAACATGATACGTTTTTTTAAATTTTTTATAGTATGCTGTGTACGCTTGTATAGTAGGCAAGGCTCTGATTCCATCCCTACCAGATTGAGAATGATTATTACGAATCTCTGACTCTATTTCTTCCATTTTCATATCTAAATCGGGATGACTAGATCGATTTGTTGTATTTGTAATTATCATCACTCCCACTGAAGCGTTTGGATAAGTTTGTTTCCATTCATTTGATACTTTGAAATTTTCTATATCCATAATTTATTCCTTTAAAATACATATAGACTCATTATAAGCATTAAGTCAAAAATCTTTCATTCAAACACCTTAATTCTAATTTTCAATCATTATTGGAACATTTAAAATGAAATAAATATTTAAATCTGTAATCGCATGTTAGATAAATTTCGAGATAAATCAAGAGATGATTTATATAATAGTCTTAAAAATATAGGTGTAAATTGCGAACTTGCTGAGAGAGGTATCCGTGCTGATAAACTCCAAAATCCTTGGCATCGCAAAAGTTTAGGGGTTATAAAAATTAATTCTGAATCTCCGATTGAATTTATTAACATAATAAAAAAAGACAGAAGTAAAGATAGTCCTCCAAGATGGTGGTATTATTTCGCTATTCCTGATGAATCAGTGCAATCAGAATCAAATCAAATAGAAGTAAAATCAATCAGGAAAAAAACTTTCCCAGTATTTGGTAAAGTCAAATCTATAGAATGGAAACATAATAATTATAGCGAAAATTTATCTGATGAATTTACACGAGACACTGACATAAATTCTTTAGCTATGGATATTGGAGATGTGAAAATTGAATCTATCAATAAAGATTTTTCTGGATATAAATTCACCGGTTATACAATTGAAATTGAAAGAAAGACTTGGAAGGACTGGGCAAATAACAAAAAGATATCATTAGATATCAATCAGTGGAAAACATTGAACAAAATAGCTAATTTATGTATCGAATTCAATTAATATAACTAGGTAGTACAGATTTACAATAATCATCCAACTGCCCATCTTCAATCATAAGAAAAACTTCTTCAATATCTTTTGAAATAGATCTGTCTTTTGTATACACAGGAGATATTATTCTTATTTTTTTAATTACCTCTTCAATTATTTGCGAACTCTTGTTTGGTTTGTGAAATGAGATTCCTTGAGCAGTTGCAAGTAATTCAATTGCAATAATCCTCATAGAATTATCAATCATAGAGTGAAGTCTATTAGCAGCAAATGTTGCCATACTAACATGATCTTCCTGATTGGCGGAAGTTGGGATACTATCTACACTAGCTGGATGTGCCAAAGATTTATTCTCAGATGCCAATGCAGCTGCTGTAATTTGAGAATTCATAAATCCTGAATTAACACCACCGTCCGCTACTAAAAATGGAGGTAATCCACTATGATTGGCATCATTGAGTAATGCAATCCGTCTTTCTGACAAAGACCCTATCTCTGATATTGCCAATGCTAAATAATCTGCTACAAATGCAACAGGTTCAGCATGAAAATTTCCCCCTGATAAAACTTCGTTGGATTCAGCAAAAACAATAGGATTATCAGTTACTGAATTTGATTCAATGCTTAAAACTTTAGAAACATGATTGATTGTTCCTAGGCAAGTCCCCATGACTTGAGGTTGGCAACGTATAGAATAAGGATCTTGTACTCTATTGCAATCAATATGAGATTCTCTTATTTTACTTCCTTGAATTAGATCTCTTAATAATCTCGCAACTTCAATTTGACCTTTGTGGGGTCTGATACTGTGAATTACTTCTTTTAATGGCACGTCACTACCTTTTATAGCATCAATCGCCATAGCTCCTGAAATTAAAGCTGAAGATATAAGTGATTCTGTGCGAAACAATGCTCCAAGTGCAATAGATGTCGATATCTGAGTGCCATTAAGCAAAGCTAATCCTTCTTTTGCTTTAAACTCATAAGGCGCTCTACCAATTTCTTTGAGAGCAATGCTAGCTTCCATCTTCTTGCCTTTGAAATATACATCCCCAAGACCTAGTAAAGCCTGGGAAATATGAGCTAAAGGAGCTAAATCACCCGACGCTCCAACTGATCCTTGTGATGGAACACAAGGATAAATTGCATTATTAATTAGGTCTCTAAAAAAATCTACTAGATCTAACGTCACTCCAGAAAATCCTTGCGCCAATGTGTTCAACTTTAATATCATTGCTAATCTAACAACAGATATCGGAAGATCCTTCCCTACTCCCGTGGCATGAGAAACAACTAAATTTCTCTGCAATAAAGATAATTCTTTTTCTTCAATTCGAGTATTAGATAATGGGCCAAAACCAGTATTGACTCCATAGATACTTTTATTATTATCGATAGCATCACGAACAACTTTAACAGAAGATTTAATTTTCTTTTCTGCTAAATCATCAAGAGAAACAGTAACATTTTCTTCCCAAATATTTTTTAGTTGGGAAAGGGAAATTGGTTTTGTATTTATAATTAATTTCATATAAAAATCCTATATATTATTCATTGGAACATCAAGATTATTCATTAGCATCCTCATTGAAGCCTCTGTTAAGCAACTTTTGGTAGTTATTTTAGTAACTATAGGAAATTTGATGTTTCTTTTAGCATTCATGATACTTTTAAGTATAGATGAATGCTAAAAGAATATCTGTAATAGTTATTAATTAAGAATTTAATGAGTTCCTTCTGTCATTAATAATGGATCGAGTCCTTGCATTCCTCTTAACAAATTCATTTCTCCTCTGTGTCCATTAAAATGGCCCAACATATGTAGTGTTATAGATTCATCTATTGACTCAGTTCCCGTACTGGATTCAATTTGCCTCTCTAGATCTTTGTCACTTAAAGAATTTAGTAAGTTTTCTGTAGCTTCCCAAACTGCGTCCTGATATTCTTTGAACGCTGACATGTCAGAAATTTCAACTTTTTGTGCATCTTCATCAGATTGTCCTGCGCCAAATCCATCAAAAGGTAATCCGGTTTTATTTGCCCATTCTTCGCTCCAAATTGGATTGGTTTGTTTTATCCTTGCATGAACAATAAGATCTTCTATTCTTACTGTATGCCACAAACACCATGCTATCGAATGGCTACCTCCTTTTGGAACAAAATGAATCTGATCAGAAGTTCCATTACATCCATCTCGCAAAGCTCTATGAACAAAATCTAGGCTCCATTTCATATGTTTTATTCTACTCATTTTTCCACCTTTATTTTTGTATAAATTAAATCAAGTTACTTAGATATTAATTATATGTCAAAGTATCTGATTTATAAGTATTTAAAATATGATATTTTCAATGCTTTCACTCCCATTCTAAGATCAACTTGTAGATTTTCTTTCTTGTTTATATAATGAGATAATTGTGTCCATATTAGTAGGCAGATCATTGTTACACTAATAATTAAACTGGCACGATACAAATATCTCATATCTGCTTAAACGAATAATGAATAGAAAAAACTGTATAGTAAATTTTTGTTTTTACAAACAAAATAACCCCAATCATCAGTTTTGTGATCAGCATTATAAAGATGAAGTCGAAGGTTATTTAGGAAAGTGCGTCAATAGAGGTTGTAGCAGTATAATTAACAGGAATTTATATGAAAAATGCTTAGATTGCTCTGACCCAATAAAGTAGTTCATTGCGATTGTAAAACATTATTATTTTGATAGATTAATAATTTTAGTTAATATATGTTAACTAAAATATTTATTCCAAATA
>Ga0209402_10001123_pt1 | contig 29952 bp, 28 predicted proteins | sample ArcticOcean_MG_C_3_FD_187437 | JGI IMG/M metagenome (GOLD analysis project Ga0209402, IMG submission 187437) | Marine microbial communities from western Arctic Ocean - ArcticOcean_MG_CB8_126 (SPAdes) (version 2) | ecosystem: Environmental > Aquatic > Marine > Oceanic | place: Arctic Ocean... | reverse complement strand
AAAGGAAGCATCCTCACGCCGCTTGAATCTCTAGTCCAAACCCGTCCACTCGGCGGGACCAACTCCAATGGAGGGCCATCAACTCCCCGTCAGCGGGCGTGTCCGCGATCGGATGAGTCCACATGTCCACTCCGGCGCGCAGCAGGTCTTTTAATTCCGGTACCGTTTTGACGTGGGCCATCGTGCGGAGGCCCAGCTCATGAGCCTCGACGATGGCGGCCTTGGAGATGTCCGGAGTTAGCACGAAGGTCCCTTCCCGTCCTGGGACCTGGAATCCGTTACGATCTTCGACCCAGAGCTTCACGAACGGGACGCCGTGACCGGCTAGCTCCCGGACCTCCACTTCGGCCATCACGGGGGTAAAAATAGCGTAAGGAGTGTCATTTTTCGCGGCCACGCCCGGCCCCGTCCCCGGCCAGACCAAACCCCGGCCAACGGTTTCGAATCGGGCTCCGCTGAAGGACGGTTGTTCCGAGTCCTCTCGCATCTGCCAGACCCAGTCCTCCGAGGGGTCCGACCCGAGGCTCACAGTGATGGCATGCCCTGTGTACGCGTAACGCTCGAGGTGGTCGACGAGGTTCTCACGCGTGTAGTTTTTCTTCAGCTGGGTGTTGTCCGGCACGTTCTCGTACCCCACATGACTGTGGATATCCAGAAACGCCGGGATGACCGTCTTTCCCGTCAGGTCGACGCGGACCGCATCGTCAGGAGCGTCGATCTCGCCCGCCCGACACGCACGAAGCGGGTCCCCTGGACGAGGAATGCCGAGTTCTCGATGGGTGTGCTGCCGTCGCCCACCACCAGCCGGGCCCTCTCGAACAAGGTCACGCTCTGCCCGACGGATGACTGACCTCCTGCGATTGTTCCTGAGAGTCGGCCCTCTTCTACTTCCAGGGAACAGGCCGCGAGCAGGCCCGTGAGCGTGGTGGTCAAAAACCACCGGGGCGCTCGTTTCAGCCCATACATAGGAACGTCCATTTTTCGACAGCGTTCAAGCGGGCCGGCGTCCTCGACCGCACCGAACATCCATCGTTCTAGTCGACCGTTCTAGTCGATCGTTCGAGTCGGCCGCTCTAGTCGAGCGAACGAACCAGTACGTTGCGAAACCTCACCGTGCCTGCCGCGTACTGAAGTGCGATCGGGCCCTGAGCAAACTGATCATCTCTGGCGTCGACCGTCTCAATCCCGTTCAGGGTGACGCGAAGCCGAGAGCCCTCGGCTCTGATGCGATAACTATTCCAATGGCCCCCGGAATTGATGACGCTAGCGGGCGCCGCAATGTGCACGATTCCTCCGGTTCTGTACGTCTGGTCGGCCCGAGTGTCGTAGATATTCACTTCGTAAGAATTGGTGTCTCGAACCGTCGAGGGGTCCGCACAGCGGATGAAGATTCCGCTGTTCGCGGGCTCATCGACCCAGAATTCCAGCGTCATCTCGAAATTTCCCCAAGACGACTTGGTTACGAGAAACCCGCTGCCGCTGTCGGCGGATACGATGCCGTCGGCCAACTCCCAGTTGGCGTCTCCAATCGCGTCGAAAGCGGCGAGACTGGAACCGTCGAACAGGGTCGTCCAGCCGGAGCCTTGTGCGGCGGCTGAAGACGGAACCGAGACACTTACGAAGCAGAATACCAAGAGACCAAGGGCGACTGCGGAAAAACTTTTCATGAACTCCTCCAGAGTGTTTTCGATTTGATGCGGGCTACGTGCCCCTACCCGACCCTCCCAGGGGATCGCGGTGAGCACCTGAGTCCGGTATCATAGGCTCCTGCGAGGCTATCGTCTATCGGTTCCCAGAGCTGTACCGTTTCGAGTGGACCCCCAACACACGTGAAATCCCCTTCGAAAAGTCGCGACCTGATCGAGACCGGCGTGACCACCGGCCAGGCCGATGGCGTTGGGGTGTTCGCTCTGGTTAGGCTGTTCGCCCTGCTCTGGCTGTTCGCCGCCCTTCCCGCGGGCGCCCAAGAGCTGACATCGGCCAGACCGGGTGAGGTCCCGTACCTCGTTCCGCGGATTGCGGGGTCCATCGTACTCGACGGGCGGGCGGATGAGCCCGCCTGGGCGGCCGTGGAGCCGTTGCCGACCACCATGCATTTGCCGACGTTCGGTGCGCCGCCTACGGAGCGAACCGAATTCAAGATCGCCTACGATTCCGAGTACGTGTACTTCTCGTGTCAGGCGTACGACTCGGATGTGAGGGGCATCCGCATGTATTCGTTCGAGCGGGACGAGAGGACGTTCAGAAGCGATTTCTGCGCCATCTACCTCGACACGCTCAACGACGAAGAGAACGCGCTTCAGTTCAAGACAGGGCCCGCTGGAAATCGTAGCGACTCGCACCGCTCGAACGACGGCGGGCAAAGTGACTCCAGTTGGGACGCCTTTTGGGACGCTGCGGTGATCAGGGACGGACGCGGATGGTTCGCTGAAATACGCATTCCGTTTTCCAGCGTGCTTTTTCAGGCGGTCGACGGGCGGGTGGTCATGGGTGCGTCGATGCTACGCAACATCTCCCGCAAAAACGAAAGGCACGTCCATCCGGCCATCTCGCCCGATTTGGGCAACTTCTCGTACGCCCAGCCGTCGCGGATGCGTAAAATCATCTTTATGGGGGTGGAGGAGCAGCGTAAACCGGCCTACATCACCCCGTATGCTCTGGGCGGCGGGGGTCACACCCAGGCCCTCGATGAACCCGGCACAGGGTACGACCGGGTCACGGACGAGGTAGGGGAGGTGGGTCTCGATGTGAGGTACGGCCTCACGTCCAACCTCACCCTACAGCTTACGGCGAACACGGACTTTGCCCAGGTGGAGGCCGACGACCGCCAAGTGAATCTCACGCGTTTCTCTCTTTTCTTCCCCGAGAAGAGGCGTTTCTTCCAAGAGCGAGCGTCAAACTTCGAGTCCTCGCTGGGAGGTCAGGACCGGCTATTCCACTCCCGGACTATGGGCCTGGTCCAGGGCGCGCCCGTCCGGATCTACGGCGGCGGGCGTGTAGTGGGCCGCGTGGGAGAGTGGGACGTCGGCGTCATCGACTTGCAGACCGCAAAAGCCGCGACCCTTCCTTCGGAAAACCTGGGCGTCGTGCGCCTGCGGCGTCGTGTGCTTAACCCGAACTCCTACGTGGGCGGCATCTTGACGAGCCGCCTGGGCTCGGGGGGGCGCCACAACATCGTTTATGGGACTGACGCCATCTTCAGGGTCGTCGGGGACGACTACTTGGTCCTGAACTGGGCTCAGAGTTTCGACGATTCCGAGCAGCCGACTTCAGGTGGGGCAATCGACCCTCTCGACCGGAGCATCATGCGCTTCAACTGGGAACGCCGGGGCGCGGATGGGCTCACGTACGCCCTCGACGTTGCCCGCGCGGGCGAGCAGTTTAGTCCGGGAATGGGCTTTTTGAGGCGCGACGACTTCACAAAGGGTCAGGTGAACGTGGGCTACGGATGGCGTCCGGCACCCGGAGCGCGCTTCTTGACCTACGCGTTACAAGCCGACGGAGCCGTCTTCCGACGTAACGCGGATGGAAAGGTCGAGTCCGCGGAAGTGGGACCGACTGGGGTCTTGGAGACGTGGGGCCGACATGTGCTCAACTTTTCCGTTCCGTTCCGATATGAGAACCTGGATGCGCCGTTCTCGCTGCCGGAGGGCAACTTGGTTCCGGCGGGGACCTACCGCTTCGCGGCGGCTCGCCTCCAATACCGATCGGCCCAGGGTGCCCCGCTTCAAATCAACACGTCCGTGGAAGGAGGGCAGTTCTTCGATGGACGGCGGGCCTCGGTGTCCTTCGGGCCGGTCTGGGGTCCATCCGCTCACTTGAACCTATCGGTGGACTACCAGGTCGACTTGGTGGACTTCCCCGACCGCGGCCAAAGCTTCACCACCAGTCTCGCCCGGTTCCGAACGCAAGTGTCGGTATCGACCGAGATCACGGCCGCCTGGTTCATCCAGTACAGCAACACCGACCGGGAGATCGTCTCGAACTTCCGCTTCCGCTACAATCCTCGCGAGGGGAACGACCTGTACGTCGTGTGGAACGAGGGCCTCGTAACGGATCGGAATTACTTCGAGCCCGCCCGTCCGTTGAGCGACGAGCGTACGATCCTGATCAAGTACTCCCACACCCTCCAGTTCGGGGTCTGACCCGCTCCCCCTTCACCATCTCAACTCCACCCAGATTATTCCGCCCGAATGCCCTGTTCCGTAGCGAATCCCAGCATCAATGGCGGTCATGAAGTCGATTAGCAGGACTTCATTGATCTCGATCCCCCGGAGGGTGCTGGCCGCCCCGTGCGGAACCCCGGATAGATACACCACCGGACTCCCCGAGAAGGAGAACGCCAGGGACGACCGCGGGCGGGGCAGAATCCAGATGGGCCGGAGTCGCTCCAATGCTTCGTAAGCATTGCTGGCAGGAACCTGCCGGAGTTCCTCTCCGGTAACCGCGCCAGGAGACGCACTTCGTGAGGTGCTAGCCCGGCTGGTGTCGGAGCTGGCGCAGCCGGCCGATGCAAAAGCCATCGGGAAGAGGACGATAAGGGTCGCAAACCTCGAGCATCGGTGCGAGGCGGGTGCGGCACACATCACGTTCGGGCTCTCCGGGAAAAAGGTGCCCTAGTGGGTACACCGGAGTGCGAGGATCTATCCGTTCCCCTTTCCTGCAGCACGGAACGGTGCGCCCGGGATCAGGTCACACATGGCCTATTCTCTATCAAAATTGTGTGTCTTGCCATCGGCCCAGTTCGATCGCGCCCATGTCGCTGCTGACCTATGAACTAGCACAGCCGTACGCTCTGCTCATCAAGGAAATGGTCAGCAGTCGCACCATGCCTCCCTGGTTCGTCGATAAGACGGTCGGTGTCCAGAGCTTCAAGGATGACCGGTCGTTGAGCGAGGAGGAGATCGCCACGATCGTCAGGTGGGCGGACAGCGGCGCTCCGGAGGGTGACCCGGCCGCCCTGCCTCCGGTGCCCGAGTTCGAGGACATCATTTACGATTGGACTCTTGAAGACGAGATGGGTCGTCCCCCGGATCACATCATAGCGATGCCAGAGGCCTTCACCATTCCCGGGAACAGTGGGAACTTGTTCCCGAGGCACATTAGCGAGTCCGGGCTCGACGAGGACCGCTGGATCAAGGCGTACGAGACCAAGCCTTCGGTGGATGGCTTCCCGGTCGTGCATCACAATGGGACCACGTTCATCTATTCGGACGGGACGACGGAGGAGTTCGGTGAGTACGCCATTGGAAAGACCGGGGACATCTTTCCGGAGGGGACGGGCCGCTTCATTCCCGCCGGTACACAGCTCCAGTGGAGCTCTCATTACTCGGGAAGCCCCGACGGCACGGACCACACAGATCAGTCGCGGCTTGCACTGTGGTTCTACCCGAAGGGTGTCGAGCCGGAGCATCGACTGCACCGAGACCGTTGGGGAGTCATCTCGGACCTGGATATCGCTCCACACGAGGAGCGCGCGCGGTCTGATGGCTTCACGATCTTGGATCAAAACGTGCGTCTCACGGCCTATCAGCCGCATATGCACAATCTCGGCGACCGGCAGTGCATGGAGGTCATCTATCCGGACGAGCGCCGGCAAACGCTGAACTGCATGGGCTGGGATTTCGGCTGGCATATCACCTACAACTACGCCGACGACGAACAGCCACTCCTCCCGAAGGGGTCGGTCATTCACCTGACCCATTGGCATAACAATTCGGCGAGCAATCCGTGGGCCGCGGATCCCGACAACTGGGTGGGATACGGACAGCGCTCCACAGATGATGTGGCATTCGCCCATATCAGTAACTACAAACTTACCGACGAGGAATTTGCGAAGCACGTCGAGGAACGCCTCATGTTGCTGCAGAAGAAGCGATTGGCGGCCGGGGAAGAAGAGGGCGACGGCAGCGGCGGCGGTTAACCGCTCTGTCCTATCTCCTCCACTCGCGGGGGCTCCCGAAGGGAAAGGCACCGATGAGATCCGTTTTCTGTGTATTGGCAGTCGCAGGACTCTTCCTGGCCGTGGCACCGGGGAGAACGCAGGGCCACATGTACCGGAGCGGACAGAGCGTACAGCCTGTCTATGAGGGGTTCGAAGAGAATCCGGACGGCGGCTACACCATGTGGTTCGGGTATCTGAACCGGAACCATGAAGAAGAGCCACATATTCCCATCGGGCCGGACAATAACTTCTCGGTCGACCGGGGACAGCCGACCCACTTTTATCCTCGGCAGCAGTTCGTCTTCGGAGTTACAGTCCCGGCGGATTTCGGCGACCAACAGCTCGTCTGGACCCTGAGGCGTAGTGGCGAGGTGCGTACAGCCGTTGGAAAGCTTGAACCCGAATGGGTGTGGCGCTTGAATGAGGACATCTGGCGGGGCAATCGCGGCGGTATGGGGTCAGAGTCCCCACACCAGCCTCCAACGATCGAAGTCGTTGGGGAGGACACGGTGATGGTCGCGGTGGGAGAGGCCGTCATTTTGACGGTTTCGGTGAAAGACGACGGGCTCCCCGAACCACAGGCGGGTGCGCGAGGGCGAGGTGGCCCAGGCCCTGACCCACTTCCGAACGACATTCCTTCGATCCTCGGGGTGGCGGGCTCGCCGAACCGTCAAGCCGTGGTGTCGCCCGCTGCGGCGCGGGAGACGGGGATGGCCGTCACGTGGCTCCACTATCGAGGTCCAGGTAGCGTTAGGTTGGACCCGATGGTCGTGCCGCTCGATGCGGCCGGAGGCAGTGCCGCCACATCGGCGCGCTTCGGTGAGGCTGGCACGTACGAGGTTCGTGCCTTCGCGGACGACGGACTCTACCCGAGGTCGGCAGGGGTGACTGTGGTGGTGAAGGAAAATACCCCGTAGACAAAGGGGTCGGCGCCGTCCCTACATGGCCCCGTCCATGAACTTGGCCCGCAGCGCTTCGCGATCCACTTTGTCTCCCCTCAGGTAGACTTCGGAGATCCGGCGGGTGTTGGTGATGTCGTCCAGAGGGTTGGCGTCCAGTACCACGAAGTCCGCACTCTTGCCCTGTGCCACCGACCCGAGCTGATCGAGCCCGAGAACCCGCGCGGTGGTAGACGTCGCCGCGACGATCGCTTCCATGGGACTGAGTCCGCACAACGCCATATCTCTGATTTCGGTATGGGCGGTCCACGCGACGTTGACTCCCGAGTCGGTCCCCATCGCGATGGTCATTCCTGCCTCGTAATTTCTCCTCAAGTTGCGGCACTGGAGCGGAAACTGATCGTTGGGCCCGGGGGGGTCAGCCGCCCTTCTCTCGATCTGCTCGCTTAATCTCTCGATCTGCGACGGGTACAGCGTCTCGCTCAGCCAAGGGAGGTCTTCCATGACCAAGGGGTCTCCCGGCAGGTTGGGGATGCTCCAAACTTCGGGGTACCGCCTGATCAACGTCATGTACTCCTCGTCGACGTCCCGATCACGCACGGTGTGGGCAAAACCGTCGATCCCGGCTTGCAGGAGGTCTTTGGCGTCCTCGAGAGCGGTGGAGGTCCCTACGTGTGAAACGACCCGCATTCCGTTGGCGTGCGCTTCGTCGATGATCGCCCGGTACACATTCGGCTCCAACTTGGGCACGTCGCCCCCACGGCCGTCGACCCAAATTTTGACGAGCTCCACGTTGTTTGCGCGCAGCTCCTGGACAGCGGCTCTGCCCTCGGCTTCGGTCATGGCGCCGCGCGGAATTCCGATCCGGTACGGCGACGTGGGGCCCGCCATCGACGTCGCGGCGATTCCTCGGCCCGAAGTGAAGAAGCGCGCTGCGTTGGGAATCACCTCGTTCCGCAACTGAAACGCGAGTCCCTCATCTTGCTCGAGGCCCAGGCTCATCGAGGCCGCCAGGCCGTGGTACGCGGACCGTTCCAGATGGTCGATGAGGTTCTCACGGGTATAGTTGTCTTTGCTGTTGGTGCGTTCCTTTACGTTCGTGAGCCCGATGTGATTGTGACCGTCGATCAACGCGGGTATCACGGTCTTGCCCGTCAGGTCGATACGAACGGCGCCGTCGGGGGGTTGATTGGCACCCTGCGGGCCGACCCACGTGAAGACGCCGTCCTCGACAAGAAACGCAGAATTCTCGATGGGGGCGCTTCCATCACCGACGATGAGGCGCGCTCCTTCGAACCAGATCGCGTCCCCGGCCACCTGGGGCGGCCCGGCCTCGGGTGAACAGGCCAACACCAAGAGCAGGAGCAGGGGCATAACGTCGCGTGGAATCATTCTGTTCTCGGCCATAAACCCACCTCAGTGGATATTGCGTGGACGATCGAGTGGGCGACGTAGAACCCCGTCCCGCACACGTGGTCTGCTGTTATGCGGGGTACCAGTCGCGCACGCGTACCTCGATATCGGACTCACCACGTAGGGCCTCGACGAACTCGTCGATCGGCAACTCCCGGTAGTGATACGGATAAACCACGGAAGGCCTGAGGACCTTCACACAATCCGCGGCGACTGTTGGGACCATCCGGCCATTGGGCAAGTTCAACGGCATAAACGCGATGTCGATGTCTTCGAGTGCTTGAAGTTCGGGCGTACACTCCGTGACGCCGGAGAAGTAAATGCGCTGACCCCCGAAAGTGATGACGTATCCGTTGCCCTCGCCCTTCGTGTGGAATGGATCCCCCGGCATGATGTCGTACATCGCGACCGCTTCGACCGGCACACCGGCAAGGATCGCGCTTTCGCCGTTGTTCATGACGAGGCCGTCCGGCACTCTCAGAAGCCGCTCGCTGGACCCTTCGTCCCTCGCGTTTTCGGGCGTCGACGGCAACACGACCGGAGCGCCGGGCTTACGCAGCTGCGCGATGAGGTCCGGGTCGAGGTGGTCCCCCGGCGTGTCGGTGATCAGGATGAGGTCGGCTGGTTTGGCGTTCGTGTAGTCACCCCGGCCCCACGGATCGACGTGAATCACCAGCCCGTCGAACTCGACTTGTACGCCGGCTCCGCGGAACGGCGTGATTTCGACGTTGGCGGCAGAGGGCTCTGAGCTTCCACCGCTTTCCTCCGCGCTTCCATCGGCGCTTCCTGCGCCACAAGAAGCCACGACGGTCACTAGCGTGAGGAATACGGCGCCCGAGGCGAGAATACGCGCGACTTTACCCATCTTCGATGTCCCTTTTCTTTGCGTACGTCTTCTTTGCGTACGGCAGCGATTTGTGTACGGCAGCGATCTCATCCGTTTTGGGAAGCAACCCGACTCCTCAACGCTGAGGCAGCCGGAGAGCAACGAGCGACCCCGGGAGGTTGGGCCCTGAAACGGCGGTAATGATGTACTGAACGCCCTCGTGCATGAACGTCATCGGGGCCGTGTCCGTCGTCGCCGGCAACTCGACCGTCCCAAGCCGTTCGCCCGTGCGCTTGTCCACCGCGTGCATCCGCGGCGCTCCACTTCGCCCTTCGCCGTAAATGAGGACGCTGCCGGTGACCATTGCAGTGGCGTGGGAGGCCTGACCCGTGTTCGGAAGGTCCACCCCCGCGAGCATTGGATGGTTCGCGATGCGGTCCGGCGTATCACCGTTGGGAATCCACCACAGGTGCTCCCCGGTATTCATGTCGATCGCCGTGATTCGTCCGTATGGGGGCTTGAGCATCGGGAGTCCCTCGGGGCCACGAAATCCCCCCGGCACGGGACTGTGATGCCAATCGACGACGGTTGAACCGGACTGGCCCGTCATGACCATGTCCCGATCGATGCCCGGCACCAATACGAACGCACTACACGTCTTTACCGAGGCAGCGTACAGGATTCCGCTCACAGGATCCATCACCGAACCACCGGGGATGTTCGATCCACCCCCCGCGGCGGGACAGAACACGGCGCCCTTCTTGCCCTCCGAATTCGCCGAGTGGAGCGGTGGGTTGTACATCGGGCCGAGGCGCCATTCGCTCGCGATCTCACGCGCTAACGAGTTGATCGCCGGAGTGAAGTCGATGAGATCGTCTTCGCTGATGCCCTGCATCTCATACGCGGCCGGTCTCGTCGGGATCGGCTGAGTCGGTGAAGTCTGCTCGGTCGGCACGTCGGACTGAGGGACCGGCTGTTCTTCAATCGGCCAAATGGGCTCGCCGGTCACGCGGTTGAGCGCGTAAATGAATGCTTGTTTGGAGCTCTGTACCAGGGCCGGAATCTCTACGCCATCGACAGTGAGGTCGACCAACTGCGGAGGGAGAGGAAAGTCCCGGTCCCACACGTCGTGATGGATCGCCTGAAAGTGCCAGAGCCGCTCCCCCGTTCGGACGTCGAGCGCGACGATGCTGTTTCCGAAGAGGTTGTCGCCAGGTCGAAAGCCGCCGAAGTAATCGTTGGTGGGTGCGTCGGTCGTGATGTAAACGATGCCCCGCTCCAAGTCGGCGGACAGGGGCGGCCAGGTGTTGACGTTCCCACTCGTCCGCCATGCATCGTTCTCCCACGTATCGTGGCCGAACTCACCCGGTCGCGGGACGACGTTGAACTTCCAGAGGTGCTCCCCGGTCCGGGCGTCGTACGCGAGGATGTCGCCCGGTACGTTCTCTGTGCGGGTGTCGAGCCGCCCCGTCAAATTCGAGTTGCCCATGATCACCACGCCATTTACGACGATGGGTGGCGAGGTGTTCGTGATGTATCCGATCGAATCGGGAATCCCATAATCGGGGTCCCAGGGGTGTCCGAGATCCGCAAGCAGATCGACGGTTCCGGTCGACGGCCAGCCCTCGAGCGGCACCTGGCTGCCAAATCCTTCCAGTGGGAGACCCGTTTCGGCGTCCAGAGCGTGCATGAAAAAAGCGGGTGTGACCAGGTAGATTACCCCACGCCCGTCGATCTCGGCGTAGGCCACACCCTTGCCGTGGCTTTTCCGTGACGAGCGCTCCCAGCGAGTGGTGTGGGGCTCCCGGTACAGCCAGACCGTCTCTCCCGTCTCGGGGTCGATGGACACCACGGTTCGGCTTTGCCCAGCCACGGAGAAAAGTTGGCCACCAACGTAGATCGGTGTGGCACGCAAGATGTAATCGACGGCGGGTCCATAGTTGTCGCCGCGCCACACCCAGGCCTGCTCGAGGTCACTGAAGTTGTCCCCGTTGATCTGGTCGATAGGCGAGTAACGAGTGCTCCATGCGTCCCCGCCCCAGTACCGCCATTCTCCGGAGGGAGTGCCTCGTTCCTGAGCGCTCGCTGTGCTCGAAGCGAACACGACACCGCTTAGAGTCGAGGCCAACAACGTGCCGCCCAGGGTCAGGGTACGAACCAAGCTTCCAAGCCCCGCACGTGACGCACCCCTTCGGTCCCGAGTCATCATTCGCTTCCGCTCCTCAGTTGTAATGGATCTCGCTCGGGGCAACATAGATAATCTCGTGCGGGCGCAACATAGATAATAGTAGACTCGGGCGGCTCCACACGCGGTGCCTCCGTTATTTGCGCGGACGCAGCCCTCGCCCTTCGCTGAAACCCCGGGCGTGTTGCCTTTTCCACGTATCGGGGTGGAAGAGCAACAACACGGTATAAATCTCCAAACGCCCCACGAGCATTAGAAAACTGATCACCGCCAGCCCTGGATCGGAGATCCACCCGTAGTTGTCCGTGGCGCCCACTGCGCCGAGTCCGGGGCCGATGTTTCCCACCGACGCCGCGCTTGCGCCCACCGCAGTGAGGACGTCCATCCCGATCCACGTCAAAAGCATGCCACCGAAGAGGACCAGGATAACGTAGAGGCTCACGAAGCCCAGGATCTTCAGCAGGACGTCTTCCCGCACCGTGCGTTGGCCGAGGCGGACCATGAGAATCGCTCTGGGATGTAAGTGCTTACGGATTTCGCTAGCCGTGTGCCTCAGGAGAACGAGCACCCGGACCGCCTTGATCCCACCGCCCGTCGATCCGGCCATACCGCCTACGAACATCAGGGTGACGAGCATCCCTTGAGCGGCGGGAACCCACAGTTCGAAGTCGGCGGAGACGAAGCCCGTAGTGGTCGTGATCGACACGGACTGGAACATGCCGTGTCGGAACGCGCGCTCCACCCCGGCCACCGTGAGTTCGTAGCTACCGGCCACCAGGTTGCTGATCATGAGAAAGAGGCCAGCCCCCACAACCACCATGGTAAAGAACCGCCACTCCTCGTTCTTGAAGTATTCCAGTCGCCCCGTAGCGGCCCGGAAGTGTAGCGCGAAGTTCACGCCGGCGATGTACATGAAGATGATGGTCACGTAGTGGATGTACGCAGAGTCGAAGCCGGCGAGCGAGGCGTTCCTCGTCGAAAACCCCCCGGTCGCTAGGGTCGCGAAGGCATGGTTCACAGCGTCGAACAGTGACATCCCGCCGACCAGATATAGCACGATCTGCAGACCCGTGAGCCCCACGTACACGCCCCAAAGCAGCTTGGCTGTTTGTGTGATGCGGGGCCGGAGCCGTTCCGGCGTGGGTCCGGGCACCTCAGCCCGAAACAGCTGCATGCCGCCTACGCCGATATACGGCAGGATGGCGATGGCGAGCACGATGATCCCCATGCCTCCCAGCCAATGGGTGACCGAGCGCCACAAGAGAATGCCCTCTGGCAGCGCCTCCACGTCGGTAAACACGGTGGCTCCCGTCGTGGTGAAGCCGGACATCGCCTCGAAAATCGCGGGTATGATCCCGTTCAAAGTGCCAGAAAGCAGAAAGGGCAGGGCGCCGAAGACCGCCATCGCAGTCCAAGCCATGGTGACGATCGCGTAGCCCTCACGGGCGCTGAGTTCACCCTCGAACTTCGTGACGCGGTAGGCGACGAGACCCACGAGGAGGGTGATCGCGGAGGAGGCGAACAGCGCGGACGCGGCCCCGTCCTCATAGAAAGACGCGCCGACGCCCGTCGCCGCCATACTGATGGAGACGAAGACCAGGAGCAGCCCGATGATGTTGACGAGGTGCCGGACTGACATCAGCCGAACAGTTTCTCTAGGTCGTGGATGCACGTCGGCAGAGCGAACGCCACCGCGATGTCACCCGCCCGGACGTGTGTGTCCGCCCGTGGCACGATGATCTCGTCGCCCCGGACCAGAATGCCCAAGCGACCACCAGGCGGAAAGTGCACTTGGTCCAATCGTTTGCCCACGATTCTCGAGCCTTCGGCTACAACGAACTCGATCGCCTCCGCGTCGATGCCCTTCAGCGTCGCGACGCTGGCGATGCCTTCGCTGCGGACGTCGCGGAGGATGGCGTTGACGGTGGACAGACGTGGCGACACCGAAGCGTCGATGTCCAACCGCGGAATCAACTGCAGGTATGAGAAGTCGTCGATGAGCGTCACCACTTTCCGGGCGCCCACGGTTTTTGCGAGCAAGCTGGTCAGGAGGTTGGTGTCATCATTACCCGTGCTCGCGACGAAGGCGTCCATACCGGCCACGCCCTCCATCTCCAGAAGCTCCATGTCGGTGGCGTCTCCATTAAGGACGAGCGCCTTGGGCAGTGCTTCGGCGAGCTCGAGACAACGCTTGCGGTCGCGTTCGATGATCGTGGTCTCGACGCCGATCTGTTCGAGCAATTCCGCAATGTACAGGCTCTCCTGACTGCCGCCGGCGATCATGACTCGGCGCAGCTTGAACGGTTCGTAGCCGGTCAGTTGGGGAAGATCCGCGAGTTCGTCGGTCGGGGAGATCAGATAGATGTGGTCACCCACCTCAATCGTGTCATCGCCCCCGGGGAGGAGGGTTTCTTCACCGCGCTGAATCGCGGCCGTATTGTAGTGGTGGTCGGGGCGTTCGGCCGCCAACGTCCGTAAGGACTTGCCCGCGATGCGCGCACCCTTTCTGACCCTGAGCCCGATCAGGCGCACACGTCCGTCCGCAAACGACGCGACGTCCGTCGCGACCTCGCTACGGAGCAACTCCAGCGTCTCGCGTGCGCATTCGCGTTCCGGATTGATCATCAGGTTGATGCCGAGCGACTCGCCGGACAACACGCTGCTCCGCTGATAATAATCCGGGTTCGAGATGCGGGCTGCGACGTACTCGACGCCCAGGCGCCGGGCGGCGAGTCCCACGATGAGGTTGACCTCGTCGATGCTCGTGACCGCGAGCACCATCTTGGCCTTCGTTATTCCCGCTTCTTCGAGAACGGACAGAGACGCACCGTTGCCGACGACCGTCATGATGTCGAGTCGATTCCCCACATCCTCGGCGCGCGCCGCTTTGGAATCGATCAGCACGACGTCGTAAGTCTCTTCCGACAAACGTTCAGCCAGGTGGAAACCGACCTCGCCGCCGCCAACTACAATCACCACACTCATGGTTTCTCCGGATTCACAAGCCCCTTCAGAGCGGTCGGAAGCTACAGATTGTGGGGGTAGGGGGTCCAGAGGTGCTCGCTCGGTCGGCCGAGAGGGCCACGCTCCTATGGCACGATGTCGAGCCTCACTTCGCCGACCACGAAGCTCTTGCCGTCGTGCGCCACGATCTCGGCTTGTCGTCTGTAGATGCCCCCCTCATGAACGACTTGGCCTGCGGCGTCACGCAGCACGTACCCGGAGTACTCGCTGGCGTAGTTACGAGTCGACAGCGTAAAAGGCAGTCGACCTAGCTCGACGTTCTCGAGATTCGGCGTGAGCAGTCCGGTGACGTAGAATCCTTCTACCTGGGGTTCTACGACGTTGAACAGCCCGACTCGCTGAAAGTCCTGCGTGCCCAATGTCCCGAGGACGAAGTTGGGATCTGTCTCGGAAACCACCACGAATTCATTGGCGAGATGCTGGATGTCGACCTGATTATTGGCCAGGGCACCCGGTGGTGGAAGCGGTATCGCACCCGCCAAGCCCGCCACGTCGACGGATGTGGGAACTCCCCTCATGACATCGATCGCGAGCAAGGTCGCAACAGGTGGACTGATTTGCCCGAGATTCACCTGCATCTGGTCCGCTAATTGCCCGTTGATGAACCACGACGAACCCAGCAACGCGGCAATGGACCCGCCGAACTTGATGGGCCCGAGACCGAACGTTGAAGTCTGGATTCCACCAAGAAACCCATACACCAGAGAGGAAACGCCCGTAGCGAGAAACACTGCAACAATGATGGGTGGAAAATCCAGAAAAAATATTGCGACCCCTCCGAGTAACCCGAAAACCCCAAAAAACAGCGTTACTTTGAGTTCCGGGGTGAGTCCGGAGTCCGGCGTATCAGGCATGCGCACAACCCCCAATTTGTACGTCGCTTTCTTCGACTTTTATGCGCCTTCGCGTCTAGTACCCTCTATGGCTTCCCGGAAAGCGCCCTCCATGTATGCCACGATTCGGATCATTGTACATCGTGGCGCTTGTCCACACACTTCTAGAAGTCGTGATCGTGGCGACCGATCATCTGTCCGCGAGACGAACCAGCCTATGAGTGCCACGACCGCAGCATTAACCGTTGAGCAGCAGCTTGAGTTGAGCGACGCCGCCGAGCGGGCCGGTTCGTTCCTCGGCGCCGCCAAAGTAGCGGCGTTCAACGGGTGGTCCACGGGGTTCTTCGGGGTCGTTTCGATCTTATTCGGGCTCGTGAGCCCGACCAGCTTCCTGGTGGGCGTAGGGCTCGCCGTCGTAGCCCGTAACGAGTTCTTGGGCCGCACCAGGCTGCGTTCGTTCGATCCGTCCGGGCTCGAACTTTTATGGCGCAATCAACTCGGGTTCATGGCGCTCATCATTGTCTATTGCGCTTGGAGCCTCTACGGAGCCATTGCCCGCCCCGCCTCCGAAATCGCGGAGCTCGTGGAACTGCTCGGCGACGGTGCGGGTGATTTGGTCCGGTCGCTGACGCTCATTCTGTACGGGGCGGTCATCGTGGCCACGGCGATCTTCCAGGGGATGAACGCGCGCTACTACCACGTTCGGGTCGGGCGCGTTCGGGAATACTTGCGCGAGACGCCCCAGTGGGTGGTCGATCGGCAGCGTTCGGCGCAGGTGGAATAGATCCGGGTTCGCTTGCTCACTCGCCCAAGGCGTGGAATGTTTGACGACCGTCGCGGCCCGCACGTCGTGACGCGTATTGTCGGCAGCCTGTGCGGGAGGCGGTGAGTCAATCAGGCGCTGGGTCGATATGGGAGTTGCATGAGAGTCTCAAACAGTCGCTGGCCGATCGCCGCCCTGCTCGCCGTGGTCGCCGGTACGGCTTGTGGTGGAGCCGGGACGGGAGCACTGGCCAGCACTTCTCCCGCCGGTTTGTCCACCGCCCAACTCGAGGCGCTCTACCTCGCCCGTACGGACAGCGCCCGCATGCGCTTCACCGAGGCGGACGTCCGCTTCATGACCGGCATGATCAGCCATCACGCCCAGGCGCTTGTGATGGCGGGTCTCGCTCCCACACATTCTGCAAGCCAGTCTGTGGGAATTCTGACGGCACGCACCATCAACGCTCAACAGGACGAAATCGCGGCGATGCAACGGTGGCTCCGAGATCGCGGGCAACCCGCTCCCGAGGTGAGCGCCGATGGCGCGGTCTCGACGGGCGGGGCGGAAGGGGAGAGGACGGTGATGCCGGGGATGCTCACGCCCCAACAGTTGCGCGAACTCGACGCGGCGAAGGGCCCGGATTTCGACCGACTCTTCCTTACGTTTATGATTCAACACCACGGAGGCGCCGTGACGATGGTTCATGACCTATTCGCCACCGACGGCGCGGCGCTCGACGAGGCGGTGTTCAAGATCGCTTCCGACATCCAGGTTGATCAGACGACCGAGATCGCCCGGATGGAGCGCATGTTGAGGGAGTCGCCCGCGACGGGTGGGCGCCCATGAAGCACGAGACCATTACTTCTTTTCCTAGGATGACGTCATGACCCACAAGCTTCCGCCGCACCGCCGCACCCGGCCGACGGGTGTTTACCGCTTTCTGGCCCTCCCGTTCACGGTGGGCCTGATCGGTATGGCGGGTTGCGCGTCCGGCTCCGCCAGCTCGGGAATAGCGCCTATGACCCTTGTTCGCGCGGCGGCCGAGACTGCGCCCAGCCCCGATCCTCGCGTCGGCCTCGCGGCGGGGCTGTTCGATGCAGAGGAGGCGATTTGGAACTTGCGCTTGGTGTCGGCGACACCGCCGAATGAGGACTTCATCGGCGTCACCAATTCAGATCTGGCCTTCAGGGACGACTTCGCAATTCAGGGCAACTACAACGGCATCCAGGTCTGGGGCATCGAGGACCCTCGCAGCCCCACGCTCGTGACGGGGTACGTCTGCCCTGCGTCCCAGAGCGACGTCTCCGTCTATGAGAATCTTCTCTTCGTTTCCGGTGAGGCATTTGGCGGCCGCCTCGACTGCGGGACCGAGGGGGTCCAGGAGTCGGTGAGCACGGACCGGCTTCGTGGTCTGAGGATCTTCGACATCAGCGACATCCGGAATCCCGTGTACATCGCCAATGTGCAGACCTGCCGTGGGTCGCACACGCATACCTTGCTCAAGAGCCCCGACGACGACGAGAATCTGTACATCTACATTTCTGGCTCCGCGCCTGTACGGCCGGCCGAGGAGCTCGCCGGATGTTCGGGTGCTCCGCTGGACGAGGATCCGAATTCCGCGCTCTTTCGGATCGAAGTGATCCGGGTGCCGATCGCCAATCCGGAGCGAGCCGCGATCGTGAGTTCGCCCCGGATCTTCGCTGGTCTCGTCAAGCCCCCGATCCATGGTCTGGGGCCGGCAGAGGCTGCGGAAATCGAGGAGGCCAGGGCGAACGGTGCTTTCGTGGTCGACTTCCCCGATCAACCCGAGATTCTGCCGGACCCACAAGCTGCGGATCTTCTCGGTCAAGTCGTCGCAGCGCGGGGGGGAACCGGCACACCCACAGCGGCGGACAGCCTCACGTTACGCGACTTCCTGAATCAAGTCGTCGCTCAACAAGTAGAGGAGGAACTCGCTCAGGGTCCCGGTGCCGGTCCCACGCAGTGTCATGACATCACGGTGTACCCGGAGATCGGCCTGGCGGCGGGCGCTTGTGAGGGCTACGGACTCCTCATCGACATCAGCGATCCGGTCAACCCGGAGCGGATCGCTGCCGTCAGTGACGAGAACTTCTCCTACTGGCACTCGGCCACGTTCAACAACGCCGGCACCAAGATGCTCTTTACGGACGAGTGGGGCGGCGGTGCCCAGCCGAAGTGCCGGGCTACCGATCCCAGGGAGTGGGGTGCCAACGCGTTCTTTTCGATTGAAGACCGGCAGCTGGAGTTCCAGGGTTACTACAAGCTGTCGGCGCCGCAGACCCCGCAGGAGAACTGCGTCGCCCACAACGGCTCGCTGATTCCCATCCCGGGCCGCGACGTCTTCGTCCAGTCGTGGTACCAGGGGGGGATCTCGGTCTTCGACTGGACCGATGCCAGCGGCCCAGTCGAAATGGCCTTCCATGACCGCGGCCCTGTGAATCCGGAGCGCATGGAGATGGGTGGGAGCTGGTCGGTCTACTGGTACAACGGTGTGATCGTGAGTTCGGAGATCGCCCGCGGGCTCGACATCTTCGAGCTTTTGCCGAGCGCGTTCCTGTCGCCCAACGAGATCGACGCCGCCAAGTCGGTCCGGCTCGACTACCTCAATGCGCAGGGCCAGCCCAAGTTCGTCTGGCCGACCACGTTCGCTCTCGCGCTGGCGTACGTGGACCAGCTCGAGCGGTCCGGCGGCCTCTCGTCCTCGAGGATCGAGTCCGCGCGGCGCACACTCGATGCTGCTGAAAACGCGACCGGTGCCTCGCGGCGAGAGCCGCTCAACGCACTTGCCGACGCGTTGTCGGGTGAGGCCGGCGGATCGAGCGACGCCGCCAAGGTGAGAATGTTGTCGACGACCGTGCGCGAGTTGGGGTCGATAGGTGGTTGAGCCCGTGGCAGATCGAACGAAGACCTTCTTTTTCGTGGCCGCGTCGCTTGCCAGCGTGACGCTCGCGGGGTGCCGCGCCGCGCCGCTGCCGCCCGAGGGTGCAGCGAGAGAATTTGTCGGATCGGCCGCTTGTGCTTCGTGCCACCAGGACATTTACGATCGCTGGTCGGAGACGCTGATGGCCAACGTGCTTCAGGATCCGGCCGAACGACCCGAGGCGGTGCTCGGTGACTTCTCGACGCCCAATGACCTCGTGACGTTCGACCTGGAGGACGTGGCGTTCACGTACGGAAGCGAGTGGAAGCAGCGGTACTTCACTCGGGTCGGGAACGACTACTATGTCTTTCCCGCCCAGTGGGACGTACAGAACGGCCTTTGGCGCAGATACTTTCCGCAGCCGGGAGGTGACTGGTGGACCGAGCACTACCCAGTCGATCCCATGCAGCGCCCCACGGGCCCTTTGTGCGACGGTTGCCACTCGGTGAACTTCGATATGGCGACCAAGACCGTGACCGAGTGGAACGTCGGGTGCGAAAAGTGTCACGGAGCCGGTAGCTTGCACGTCGACTTTCCGATCTCCGAGACGATCGTCAACCCGAACTGGCCGGGCGACCACGTGAGGTCTGACGACGTTTGTATCCAGTGCCACTCCCAAGGCCAACCGCCGTCCAACCCCATTGCGGGCCAGTACTACGATTGGCCCGTCGGTTATCAACCCGGGGATCGTCTGAGGGATTACTGGACGCTCGATGAGCATCACCTCGGCGAGGAGACGTTTACCCACTGGCCCGAAGGGAGCGCCCACAAAAATCGGATGCAAGGGAACGACTACGTGCAGAGTCAGATGTACGTAAAGGGTGTGACCTGCTCCGGGTGCCACGACGTGCATGGCACGCCCAACAATGCTGACCTACGTCAACCGGGCAACGCCGTCTGCACGGAATGTCATAGCCCGCAGCTTCAACCCGGCCCACAAGGAACGCTCTCGTATCATACCCAGCACGAAGAGGACAGCGAAGGAAGCGAGTGCGTATCTTGTCACATGCCTGAGGTGGCTCGGACCGTGGGAGACGTCTACGTGCGTAGTCACACGTTCCGCTTCATCTCGCCCACGCTTACCGAGCAGTACGGCATCCCCAACCCTTGCACGTCGTGTCATACGGAAGAATCGAATGAGTGGGCGCTCGAGGCGTTGAGAAGTTGGCCGTCCGTGTCGCCCTGGCGGGTGGCGGGGTAGCGTGATGTTGATTCTCGCGCTCGGAGTAGCCGTCGCGGCCAGCGTGCTGGTACCGGTTTCGGGAGTGGCTCAAGAAAGTGGGTCCTGCGCGTTGCTCTGTATGCCAGAGCTGAAGATCGAGCCCACGGTCACGTTCGAAAATCTCGGAAACCGGGCGAGAGTGGAGGTCGGTGGGGTCGCGGAGCAGACCGAGCGGGAGACCGTCTTCGAGTTGATTTTCACGCTCGACGTACCCACCGAGATTCCGCGGGTGGGGTTGACCTTCGAAGTCGGCTTCGCGCCGTTCGGGAGCACCTCCGAACATCCCTTCACGGGCGCGACGGCGGCGGAGCTGGGCCGCGACGACATCCGCGACAACCTGGTGGAGGTCGAAACCGAGCTCAACCTCGATCTCCTCGACTCTGATCAGACCGGGGGTTGGCTTTCTTCGCACTTCGACATCATCGACAAATTCAGCCCGGGCGAGCGGCCCAACGACGCCAGCGCGTATACGCACAAGCTCAACTTCGAGTTGGACACCGCCCTCCACGTCTTCAATGGGTTGCCCGAAGGCGGCTGGCTACGGAACGCTGAAGTGGAGATCTCCATCGACTACGTCGCGACGGGGCTCCCCCAGGCCGGAGACCTGATCGGTAACGAACTCTTTCTCGACGACGCGAGCCCGTGGTCGCTTTCTCTGGTCGTCGTGCTTCCACTGGCTCCATGGGATCCGTGAGCACGGCCCGGGCCGAGAGAGTCGGGATCGGGGCCGCTGAGAAGTGACGCAACTGATTCCCTCATGGGCCCCGAACGTGCACCCGATGATCGTTCACTTTCCGATTGTCGTGGTGGTGTTTGCCGTACTCGCCGACTTACTCCACTTGGTTCGTCCTCGCACACCGGGGGCGGGCACGGTGGCCCCCTCGCTCTACTTGCTGGGGGCGATCGCTTCTGTATCCGCTCTTGTAAGTGGCCGGATGGCCGCGAGCACTGTGTTCACTCCAGGCATGGCCCACGGCCTGGTGGCCGAGCACGGCACGTGGGCTTTGGCGACGACGATTTCGTTCGCGGTGCTTGCGACGCTTCGGCTAGTGGGGCGGCTGGTGGGTCTTCGGGACACGCGGGCTATAAGATTGCTCTTCCTGGGGCTCGGGTTGGCCGTACTGCTCCTCGTGCAGCAGACCGCTGAACGGGGTGCCCGCCTCGTGTACGAACAGGGGGTCGGTGTGATCGTGGGCCCCGGTCCAGCGAATTTCGATGCGAAGTAGTCGAGGCGTGACCACGTTTACGTGAGCGCGTGTATTAGTCCCTTCTACAAACCGCGTCCATCGTGATCAAATTGGACGGGATTCTGAACTCGACTTCCGAGCCTGGCCCGAGAATGACCTCTCGCGTCCTGCAGGTCGCACCGAGTAAGAGCTTGAACGTCAAGTAGACGGTTTCAGTTCCCCTCATGGGCACCTGGAAGGTCTGGGTCGAGTTCCCACGCACATCGCCGAGGTTTCTGCGGTGACCACTGACCCACGCTATGACGCGTGCCTGGTTCAGCTGCTCATTCCGGATCGTGAGCGTCAGCACCTCCGACGCATCACCTTCGAATGGCGAGGGGGTAGCCCTGCCACCGGCACCGCTGCACCCAGCCGCGAGTAGTGCAATAACGAGCGTGCCGAGGCCCTTACTCCAAGACGCTTGGTCGAGCATGGACACTCCAATTCGTGAGTTCAAGGGATCGCAACACAGTGGGGCCCGTCGAGCATCCCCGCAAACTGGACCTTGAAGATTGATCGTGTGTAACGGCTGCTGCCGCGCCCGGCAAAGGGGAGACGATGAAAATTAAATTCTATGGGACCAGAGGATCCATTCCGGTGCCGGAACGAGAATTTATGGACTTCGGCGGAAACACGAGCTGTATATCCGTCACGATCTCGGATGGGCGGGTCGTAATTTTCGACGCCGGGACCGGAATCAGGCGGCTAGGCAAAGATCTGATCGCCTCCTCTCATGAGCAGTTCGACTACATCCCCATCGTACTTTCCCACACCCACTGGGATCACGTCCAGGGGTTTCCCTTCTTTGGCCCGGCGTACGACACGAGGCGTAAGTTCCGGATCTTCATCTGCGGAAAGGACTGTGTCTGTACAGATTTGGAAAGCGTTTTCGAGGCGCAGATGCGGGCCGATTTTTTCCCGGTGCCTTTGAGGGAAATGGGGGCCCGGTTCACCTTCTGGCAGCCGGACATCACCGAATATCGGGGTGAACTCGGCGACGACTGGCGTTTCCTTCGACACGATCATCCGGGTGGAGCCTACAGCTATCGTTTCACGGAAGGGGGCAAGACCATCGTGTACTGTACCGACATCGAGCACGGTGACGTGATCGATGAGGGGGTCGTCGAACTAGCGAAGGATGCCGATCTGCTGCTTCACGATGCGCAGTACACGCCGGCCGAGTTGAAGGAAAAGAGGGGCTGGGGCCACAGCAGCTGGGAACAGGCGATCGAGGTCGTGACGAGGGCAGGAGTCAAGCAACTGGGGCTGATCCACCACGACCCAGAGCACGACGATCGATTCCTGACGACCGTGGAAAAGCAATGTCAGAAGGAGTTCAACGACTGCTTCTTGGCCCGTGAGGGCCAAGAAGTCGAAGTTTGATCGTGCCGAACCGACCTTAAGACAATTCCAACTCCGTCGTCACCCTTTCAACGCGACGGGTCTACTGGCCGAAAGAGAGAGCGACGCTCGCTGCCCTGAATTCACCCGCCGAGCCCTTCTCGGTGAGGTAGGCGGCTGAAATCACGACCGGACCGAGCTCCAGGCCGAAGCCCGCGCCAACTTGGTAAGCCCCATCCGTCACCCGTGAAAAACCCGCACGCAGGGGCAAGAAGGGGATCACCCGGACTTCCGCTCCCAGCCCAACGCTGGATCGCTCTCCAATTACGAGTGCCTCTCCTGTTTCGTGCCTGAAGTCGGCGCTCAGGGCCAGCTTCTCCGAGGGTCTGAAAGCGACGCCCGTGTTGAACGCCAACTCGAAGCGCTGCGCCAATAGTTCATCGCGAATCGTCGAGGGGGTCGTCGCCGCCGGAACCCCGTCGAAATCGGTCGTGACCGACCTGCCATCGAAGGTGAGATTGCCGGCTCGGTACTCGTAGGCGTCGAGCGTCCACTCGAAGGTGTTAACGAGGTTTTGTACCGCCGCGCTGAAAGCCCACGTCGTGCCCTCCCATGCCAAGCCGAGATCCAGGCCAACGCCCGTCCCATTGTCGGTCAAACCGTCCACGCTAGCCGGGGCGATGGATGGAACGGATAGGGCGACACTGAAGGGGTTGGCAGTTATGACGCTGCCGACGTCCCGCCCCAAACCCGAAATGTGACCGAGTGTGTACTTCGCAGTCACGCCCAATGCGAACTTTCCGTTCTGAACCTCCGGCAATGGAATGCCGACGGCGAGAGCTGCGGTCGTAGCGGCCCACGAGCTGGTGCCCGTACCCGCCAGCGACATATCGCGTGTCGTACCGGTCCGGCCAGCGTTCCCAAACAGCAGGAGTTCGAAAGCATCGGGCGACAGCGTTCCACGCGCTTCACCAACGGTCGAAACCTGGAGGCCCACCGGACCAATGCTGAGTGCGAGCCCTGTGACGCTGACTCCACCCCGTAAATCGAAACCACCATCGGCGATGGCCGCCTGGAGCCACTCTTCTCTCACAGCGCTCGGAATCAGTAGCTCATCGTATGTGGCGATGTCGCTGAGCGACATCGCGCTCAGACCCGCTCTCGCCTGTACCGGGAGAAGGGTCAGAGAGAACCCCGGATTTCCTGGCATCGCGAGTCCGGCTGGATTCAAAGCGATTGCCGTGAATCCACGGGCTAGTGCCGTATAGTTGTTGGCTGTGGCGAGCGCGGCTGGGCTCGCGGCCGTGAGTTGTGCAGAGGCGGCATCAGAAAACGTTATTGCCCCCAAGGCCAAAACCAAGGTCATCGCGGTGGTTTGCTTGGACATCATCCTTTGGGTCCTTTGTGTATGCTGCTTCGTGATTCGCTGGATCATTGCACGCTGGTTCATGATAGGCCGCCTCATCCGCCGACCTCCAATACCAGGTCTAGAGTGGCTTCGATCAAGACCTCCTGGGTCGGAGTGACCATTGCGGTCGCCGCCGGCGCCGACACCGCTCCGTTGCCTCTGAAGAAGACTCCGGACTGCCCCAGGAAAGAAGCGAACTCGTCCCGGCTGTAGTCGAGAACGACGGACGAGGTCGGTCCACTACCGATATTCAGGTTCCTCTGGAGAGTCGTAATGCCCGGGCCTCCGATTTCGACGACGACGTCGATCGCCACGCCGAACGGGTTCTGAACATCCAGAATCAGCGATCCGCTCGCAATTCTGTTCACGGCGTCATCTTCGATGGAGCTCACGTCGAGCGAGGTCTCGGGGAAAGTGACCGCCTGAGCGCCCACATCCAGGGTGGCGGCAGACACCAAGATCGCTTGGGGGGTCGCCGTGATGTCGAGCGAGGCGGTGACGTCGATGAGGACCGGGTCGCCTGCGGGCGAGTTAATATTGACCACTGCCACGAAGGTCGACGTTACAGTGCCGGGCGTGAGCACGAGCGGAACGGTGGTGAGGACTCCGTCTGGTAAGGCGCTCGTGGCGCCATCCAACACGACTTGTCCGAGCACGTTGCCCATGGCGTCGACATCGTGGATGGTGATCGTCATGGTGCCGGTGACGCCGGTGGCCGGATTGATCGGGTCGAAGCCCAAGTCGTTCTGGAGGGCGAGAGAGACCGATCCACTCACGAGCGTCGCCGACACCACGTCGGTGGGAAGCGTGCCACCGCTCTGATACGCAAGGTTAAAAGCGGGCTTGGGCACGGTGAAGCCGTCGGCGGCAGCACACGGGCCGCACAGTCCGCCGAGCGTCCGGGGGAGCAGGACCGGGGCAACGGTCAGATCGAAGTTCCCACCTGAGATCGCGACGTTCGACGGAAGGAGTTCGGCGACGGAAATCGACGTCTCCTCGATGGGGAATACCCAGCGGACGTCGATCAAGGGCACCGCAGTCGGGACGTCACATCCGGACAACACGGCAAGACTGAGTAGCACGCTCGCCCGCATCACTTGCGAGCGAAAAGGAGGCCGGGCGCTGAGACGCATGAACGATACCCTACGATTTATTGAGACGACCAGGAGTTCAGAATTTGAAATATAGGGTCGGGCGCAAGCAGAACGTTAGGGGAAATTTTGGTGACCCGCCGTTGGCATCGACACCCCCAGCATTGACTATGGTCAGTCTTCGGGCTTCGAGGCTCACGTGGTCATCTATGGCGCCGGCATTCCGGGGTTCGAGAACGTGGCCAACCTGGATCAGCTTCCGGAGGAGGGTGCTTTCGTGGTCGCGTTGCCCATGAAGATCGCGGGTGGCAGCGGGGGTCCGCTTCGGATCGTGGCGTTCGTGCCGTCGGCGGCATCCGCATCGCCAGCATCCGGATCGCCGGCATCCGGGGGATCCTGACGGTGATCTCACCGGGGAAAGGCGTGTCTCGGGTCCAAGTCTCGCGCTTGGCGGCCGGCCGCTTCGTGGATCGCAAAGACGTCGTCACGGTGGAGGAACCACTCGAGATCCGCGTCGAATTCACCCGAGGCGGCCTTCGCGAGACGGCGGCGGTCTCGGTCACGATGCGCACGCCAGGTAATGACTTCGAGTTGGCGGCAGGATTTCTATACGGTGAGGGTCTGCTTCGGAGCAGGGAGGACGTCGCTGAGATCAGCTACTGCCAGAGTGACGAGCCCCAGAACTACAACATCGTGCTCGTGAAGTTGAGGCCGACCACTCGTTTCGATCCAGACACACTTTCCAGAAACTTCTACATGAGTTCGAGCTGCGGGGTTTGCGGAAAGGCATCTTTGGAGGCGGTGGAAGTGCGAGGGTGCGAGCAACTTCCGAACGAAGGGTTGAGCGTGGACCCAGCGATTCTGAGCGGCCTCCCGGAGAAGCTGCGAGCGAAGCAGGGGATCTTCGATCGTACGGGTGGTGTCCACGCGGCCGGCCGCTTCGACGAGGCCGGAAAACTTCTCTCCGTTCACGAGGACGTCGGGCGGCACAACGCGGTCGACAAGGTGGTGGGGGAGGCATTTCTGGCCGGAGAGCTTCCGTTAGGACGGACCCTACTGGCGGTATCCGGACGGACCTCGTTCGAGATTATGCAAAAGGCTCTCGCGGCCGGTATCCCTCTGGTGGTCGGCGTGGGGGCCCCCTCCAGCCTCGCGGTCGACTTGGCGCGCAACTTCAACATCAGCCTGCTTGGCTTCGCGAAGGCGGAAGGGTTCAACGTGTACACGGGGCGGGAACGTATCGCGGGGAGCGTACCGAAGAGTTGAACCTCCGCTCACTGAACTCTCACCGCCTGAGCCTACTCCAATTCAACACGACGACTCGACTCACTCCGCGAACTGTTAGCGGGCCCTGGAGGATCGCCACATCGCCACTACAGCGAAGGCCGACGCCGACGCCACAATTCCGAGCAGGCTGGAGTTCAACAGTGGAGACACGTCGGAGAGGCCGGTGCGCTCTACCGTAATGAGCGTGACGACCCCGGCGCCGCATGCGGCCAACGCCTCGGGCACACCCGGTAGCCGTGTATGAAGTCCCGCGACCACGGGCACGAAGAGGCAGACCGCCATGAGCGTATAAAAGACGGTGAGGGCGTCGATCACGGACGGAAGAACCAGCGCAAGCAGAATCGCCAGACCGCCTCCGGCGACAGCGGCTCCCCGGGCCACCCGGAGCACCGCCCTGTCACTTGCGTCGGGGCGCACGAACCGTTTGTACAGGTCCTTGGAAAGTGAGGTTGCGAGCATGAAGAGGATGGCGTCGGCGGAGCTGATTTCCGCCGAAAACACGGCGGCGAGTCCCAAACTGCCCAGCAACGTCGGGAGTCCCGCGGCGAGCACCAACATGAGGGCCTGTTCACTGTCGGCCAGCGCAGGGTCGAGGGTATGGGCGATCAGCCCGAAGACGGGGGGAGCCAAAGCGAATATAAAAAGAGCGACCGCCGCGGCGGCAACGCCGATCCGAATGGCCCGCTCATCGACGGCCCCGTACACCTTCTGAATCAATCCCGGCGAGACCATGAAGTTGGGGACGAGGAGCGCCAGGTAGATCCATCCGGACTCCCCCCCGTGCCAAAAATTCAGGTAGTCCGAAGTGGGTGGGGCCGCCTCGACCAAAGCGGCCCAACCGCCCACTGCATGCCACGCCCACGGTAGGGCCACCGCAAAGCCGACGACCAGGACCACGACCTGCACCATGTTGATCCAAGCCGACGTGAGGAGCCCGCCTGCGGTGAAGTACGCGGTGACGACAATCCCACCGATCAAGACTCCCACCCAGTGAGGGGTCCCGGCGACGAAGCCGAGAATCTTGGCCATGGCGATGAGTTGGGCGGCCAGAAGCCACGGAGTCCCGATCCAGAGGAGCGTGGTGATCGTGGCTCGAACCGAAGAGCCGTATCGAAATTCCAGGTAGTCTCCGGCCGTGTAGAGGCCTTGATCAGCGGCAATACGCCAGATCCGCGGCCCGATCCAGAACGCCAACGCCAGCGTGCCCACCGCTGCCGAACCCACCCACCACCAGGCGGACATGCCGTCGCGGTATCCCAGACCCGCCGCTCCGACCGTGCTTCCAGCTCCGATGTTTGCCGCCAGCACGGTCGAAAACAGGAGGGCCGCATTGAGGCGGCGATCGGCCACGAAGAAGCCGCCGCTGGTTTCGACGCGGCGGCCAATCCACACACCGAGTCCGATGAGACCGGCCGAATAGGCCAGAAGCAGTACGAGGGTAAGATTCAACGTCGGTCGTGGCGTCCCAAACGCGGGAAGCGCCTGAGAGGCACCCTCACCTCCCGGTGTTCAAGTCGCGGGCGGCGGGGAAGCCAGGAATCCCCGTGGCCGCCCGCACCGCGCGTAGGATCGCTTCAGCCGTCACATCGGCCGCGAGGGCTCCGATCCTCAATACCGACGCGTTGCCGGAGAGCGTACCCGTGGCCAAAGAGAACACCGTATCGCCGTCTCTGGGTGTGTGCGCGGGGTAGATCGCACGAGCTAGACCATCCTGGGCCATCTGCGCGACTTTGGTCGCCTCGGCCTTCGTGAGCGTGGCGTTGGTCGCGACCACCCCGAGGGTCGTGTTGGCGCCGCCTCGTGCTTCATTCGACGCTCCGGCCCGAAGCAGCACACGGGCATCCGCGAGTCCGAGGCCATCCGCCGTACGAACACCCGCGACGACGGAGCCCGTAGCCGGGTCGATGATGTCCCCAACGGCGTTGACCACGATGATGGCCGCCACGATGAGCCCGCTTTCGAGAGTGATCGAGGCCGTTCCGACGCCGCCCTTCATGGCACGGGCCATGCCGCCGGATTTTCCGACGGTGGCACCGGCACCCGCACCGACGTTCCCCTCGGCGGGTGTCTGGGCGCTCGCGTGCGTCGCGGCCCGATAACCGCAGTCGGCGTCGGGCCGGACGCGCGGGTCGCCCCCGATCGGGAGATCGTAGATTACGGCCGCCGCGACGATGGGCACCACGATGTCGCCCATCCGGTAGCCGACCCCTTTCTCGTCAAGGTATCGCATCACCCCGGATCTCGCGTCGAGCCCGAACGCACTACCACCGGAGAGTACGACCCCGTGTATTTCTTGAACGGTGTTTACCGGGTCGAGTAAGTCGGTTTCACTCGTGCCCGGTGCGCCGCCCCTAACGTCCACCCCTCCGACCGCTCCACCCCGGGCGAGTACCACGGTGCAGCCCGTTGGTCGTTCAGTGAGAGTGAAGTGACCCACCTCGAGACCGGGAACGGCCGTGAGTCCCCAAGCGAGTTCCTGACCGTGGGAGGTCGACGGGCTGGCCAATACCGCTGCCAGGGTAGCCGCGGTCGCGGCAAGTAAAGCGATGCCGAGAGGGCGCCGACGTTCGCGGGGGCCCATCCCAACCCATGGACGTTGGCCGGGGCCGATCACAACCCATGGACGCTCGCTCACAAGTCGATCCTCCATGCGCGCCGCTCCTCGCGTCGCAACGTTGATCCCCCTACCTGATCTCCATGGTGATTGTGTACAGCGGACAGCGCGAATGTTTCCCTACAGCCCCACCGCCGCGAGGGCGGCCTTCACGTTGTCCTCATCGTCTTGGGAAGGCGCTCCGCTGGCCCCCACCGCTCCGACCGTGTAGCCGCCTCTTACGATCGGGACTGCACCCCGGAAAAACCGCAGCCGGCCTCCCGTCGCTTCGTTCATATTCTGGTAGAGGGGAGAAGTCGAGTTGGCGGCGAGATCAGCGCTCGGTCGCCCGAAAATCGCGGCACTCATGGCTTTGCCGATCGCCGTGTCCATCGTCGTCCCGCGGGCATTAGGCATCCGAGTGGCCGCGATCAGATCGCCTCGACCATCGACCACGGCGATGCTGAGTTGAAGGTTTTTGCTGGCCGCGTCCCGCTGCGCCGCCTCGACGATCGCCTGGGCTTCGCTGAGCGAAAGGCGTTGCGGGGCCGACTGCCCCGCGAGCGCCAACGGTGCGGCGAGCCAGCCGCCCACGAGCACGATTGTCAGCAGGGCCTGCGAAATTTTTTTGATCGGGTTCATCGAACGCTCTCCAGAAAAGATCAGCGGCGTGGGTTTAAAAAACGGAAAGCGCGGAGCGCACTGCGTCTTCGTCCACCTGTGATGCCGCGCCGCTGCAGCCCATGGCACCGATCACTTCACCGTCCCTGGTGATCGGCAACGCTCCCTGAAACGGATAAAGCGGCCCCGGCATCGTCTCATTGAAGCTTTGGAAGGCGGGGGAGTTACCGAAGTCGGCCATGGCCGCACTCGGCTGTCCGAAAAGCGCGGACATACGGGCCTTACCCCGGGCGACGTCCGTGGTGTAGAACCGAGCCCCATCCATCCGGGCCAGG
>Ga0209402_10001121_pt1 | contig 30000 bp, 25 predicted proteins | sample ArcticOcean_MG_C_3_FD_187437 | JGI IMG/M metagenome (GOLD analysis project Ga0209402, IMG submission 187437) | Marine microbial communities from western Arctic Ocean - ArcticOcean_MG_CB8_126 (SPAdes) (version 2) | ecosystem: Environmental > Aquatic > Marine > Oceanic | place: Arctic Ocean... | reverse complement strand
AACAGAATGTCATCATCCTGCGGGATCACATCGGTGGCCCCCACGGTGGGGTCGTAGTAGTCCATTGGATCGAAGATGGCGCGGGTGACGGCCTTGTCCCGACCGGATCCGTGGGGGATGTGGTGCTTCTTGGAAGCCACGCCCGGAGAGCGGAAGAAACCCTTCGACTGCACGGTGAACACGACATCCGTGGTCCCAGTTGCCGCCGTGTCCAGGTTGTTCGCTGCACGGATGCGGTACTGGGATACCCCGGCCTCAACCGGAATCACCATGTCGATGTGGTTCGGGAGTCTCTCCCGGATGCTAGCTACGATGCCTCTCATGATCTACCTGCCTTCTCCTTGCGGATATAGGAGTCGTATGACGTTGTTTCCTTGCCCTTACTGGCTGCAAGTGCCTTGGCTTCCGCCCAGCTCCCCGTCTGTTCACCCTCTACATTGGGAGACAGCGAGGCCACTGGAGCATCTCGCTTCATCTCACCGCCTTTAGTGTCCAGACGTCGATTCTTCTGCGCCATTTGGTTCTTGATGCGGTTGTTCTTGCCCGCCCATCCGTCGCCCTTGAGGATGAACCCCACGGCGGACACGAGCTTGTTGGCTTCAGGCGTCCCGCAGTCGGGGCAGTCCTGGGCCTCATCATGACGGGCGATAGGGAGGCGTTGCTCGAAGTGGAGCTCACAACTCCCGCACTGATACTCATAGTTCGGCATCTCGCCTCCTCCCGTGTCTCTCCGCCACATTACCCGGTGAGGGGATCAAGACAGATATGAGAAGATCCCACGGGGAGGCGGTCTTATTCCGCCGGAGCTCCCGCATCTTCTTATCTTGGTTCCTCGTCCTGAAGCTGTACCCCTTCGCCTTCCGGAGAACGGCGACCACATGCTTGCAGGCCCGGTGTTCCCCGTTCGGGTCGCGAACGGCGGGACTCGAGGCGGATCCCCGGGGGCGTCCATAGAGATACCCCCCGGCCTTCGCCCAGTGCTCGGGACCCTGCCACCGCCAGAACTCGCAGTCGCAGCTCACCAGGACGTCGGCCTTGGCGAGCGTCCGGACGTTCCCCTTCCGCACAGCCTTGAGTCTGACCCGGTGGATGTTCTCCCCGCCGGACACGTTGAACAGCCACATGGGGGACTTCCCGATCACCCGGGTCATCTTGACCGACAGGGTGTCGGCCCTCTGCTGGACCTTCTGCGCCGTGCCGCCCATGATCTCGGCGAGCTTGGCTGCCACGAGCTGGCGGTTGGCGGTCCGGCCAGAGAACCCCTGGCCTCTCGGGATCACCCTGGCGGAGCCTGGAGCTCCAGGACGGTCTCGGTCTACTGGGTGCCCATGTGCTGGGGTCCCGTTCTCCCGCTCCTCCTGCTGACCTACCCACGATGTCAGGCCGGAAGGGGACTGGGAGGGGACATCATCGCCTTCGGGGACGGAGCTCGGTTCCCTCGAGTCGTCGGACCTTTGAGGGTTCCACTCCTGGTCGCGGAAGAAGTCGGCCCGCCTGGCCACACGGCCAGCGGCGTCGTCCGAGTACCCCCACTCCTGAATCATGTCTTCCTCCATCTCATCGGCGAGGTCGATTGCGTACTCGCAATCGCTCGGGAAGTGCATCCCCCCGACCACCCTGGAACGGGCGACATCGTCGGCCAGGGAGCGGAAATGCTCCCCGTACTCTGGATGGATATGGGACAAGTACCGTGCGAGAAGCTCTGCCTGGAGGACATGGGTACTCGGATAGGACCATGAGGGGTGCTCCCCCACGGCCTCCAGAGGGATGCCGTACTCGAGAGCTGTGTCGACAGGTCTTGGCCTGGCGAAAGTGTCCTTGAGGGTTCGGGCCACCGCTGCCGCCCCTTCCGCTATCTCATACACCTCATCCAGGGGCATCTCGAGGCCGAGTTCCTCCAGCTCCGCAAAGAACACCTCGGCGGGTCCGACATCCTCCAACCACAGGATGAAGTCCATGAAATCGCCCCGGAGATCCTCCTGGAGCTCGAGCATGAGTTCCAGCTCGGCCCCGACTGTGGAAGCTGCTGGTGGGGTCCTGCGGAGGAGGCCCTCATCGAATGCGGCGTTCTTCCGCTTCACCTTGAGTTTGGTCCGCTTGTCCCCGCCCCTCCAATCCTTGGAGCGATCTGCGGGATCCTTGTAGCCACCCCCCGGCTTACGCTGGAACCTCTTGTCCTTGGATGGGTTGTTCCGGTTCTTGATGTCTCTCTTCTTCCAGCCCTTGTTCTTCTCGACCCTGTACTTCCGCTTGACCTTCATGATCTTCTTCTTGCGGTTCTTCTTGTACCAGCGGCGAGAGTACAGGTACGCCTTCCCCTTCTGCTTCTTTTGCTTGTTCGTCGGGAAGGGCTTCTTCTTGCCGGCCTCTACTCCTTGGAGAGTCCTCCGGCGGAAACCACCGCCAGGTTGGTCGATGGGCTCTGGATCGTACTGCTCGCCTGGCACACCCTTGGTGCGGACCCTGTCCTTGTGGAGGCTGCCGTCGGGGTGGGAGTCGGACGGGCCAGGAAGGTTGTAGACTGGCTGGGAGGGGGGTTTCTCCTCGGAGTCGGATCCACCGGGCGCGGGGAGCGCACGCTCCCGCCTCGAGGCGGAATCGGGGTCTTGATGGCCGCCGCCATCGCCCTTGTCTGGAGGGAGTCCCTTCGCGGATCCCTCATCCCGGTAAGTCGTCGTACCCGGTAGCGAGTCAGGAGATCGGTAGGCTTCCCTGGACTTCACCCTCTCCCCCGCACCAAGTACCTCTCCGTGACCCTTGATGGGCTCGGGGACGACTTGCGGCGGGTCCCAGGAGAGAACCCAGGAACAGCCTTCACGGCCTCATCCACCTCATACCTGTCATCCAGGGGGATACGTCCCTTGAGGAACTCCTCGCCCATTTTCGACAGGGCGTACCCGGTCCGGTCGAGTACACGCTCAAGATTGTCCAGTCTCTCGGGAGCACCCTCCAGAAGATCCCCGAGTGCGCGGTAGATCGCCTCCCGGTCCGCTGACTCGGCAGCGGCGGCCTGTGCGCGGTCAAGCATGTGCCTCACCCTGTGGGTGAGGACGCGAGCTTCCGAAACGCCCTCGGTCAGAAGGGCCCATGCAGCCTGGCTACTTGCTTTTCTGTCCTTCTCCGACACTCTGGCCTCCTATCTCTCTGGGGGCCTCCGAGGGCCCACAACCTTGTGGGAGATAGGAGGAGTACCGTTTCAGCTACTTGTTGGTCCGGCCGTCAATGAACTTGTGGACGCTAGGGACCTCAACGGCCCTCACAGCGGCCAACCCTGCGGTGTCTCCGGAGTACTTACGCAGGGCGTCCCGGGCTCGGGTGCGCCAGTGCCGACCCATGTCCCAATCGTCACCGTTGGCGAGTCGTACGCTCTTACCGGAGGGCTTCGCAGCGATTGTCCTTCCAGAGGATGCCGCATTCGGGAGAATGTCGGTCAGGGTCTCCCCAATGATGGGCTGATCGACGTCGCCGGTGGCGGTGGCCTCGACCTTTGGTGGGGTGGTCGAGTCGAGTCTGGATGCCTCGCGCGCAGCTGAGGCGGAGTCCTTCACGATGGGTGTCTGCACGGCAGGTGTCATGACACGCCCCACGGGGACGCCCTCACCGCTGGCCCCTCTGTCGGTGTTCTCGGCAGGTTTGCCGATGGTTCCCACGACGCGCTCCTCATGCTCCACCTTCTCCACCTTCATGGCGGCACCCCGCTCCTTGTCAGCGGACAGGGCCGGCCTGATCTTGATGTCTGCCGGCTTCGGCGTATACACGGTGGTGGTGTCGGATTCAGGAACGAGCCATCCCGAAAGGACAGCTCCCCGGAGTTGCGGAAGATTATGGATCTCACCGCCCCCGAGGTCGAGGGTCTGCCCGTCGAACTCGATGATGTCGCCAGCGTTGATGTATTTCTCAACCTTGCCGAGGTGGATTTGCGTGGTGGCCCTCAGCTTGAGGGGGTTGCCCTTCTTGAACTCTATACTTGCCATGTCTGTTTCTCCTCCGTGGATCGGGGTGGACCCACATACAATACCCTTCAGTTGATGTCTGGCCCGGACACAAGGCGGAATATGCCGCTGCTGTCTCTTTCGGCCTCCACGAATGATGCGAGATGCTCGAGGATGGACTGGACGAAGTCCTGCCTCACCCTGACCCTCGACACCATCTCGGCCTCCTCCTCCTGTCCCGAATAGACCATGAAGTCGAGGAACATCTCCCCGGCCCCGTCGTCGGTGACTCTGAAGGCATTGGCATAGGTCCCCATGTGGGACACGCCCTCCGGGAACAAAACCTTCTCGAAGAGGTTCCTGTCCGTCATTGGATCTCCATGCTCCGAGGATCCCTCAAGTGGAATCCACGTCACACACTACCCAATAGCGGCGGCCAGGATGTCCAGTTTGGATCGTAGGACGGCGAGCTCGTCCTTGAGGGAGGTGATGGTGGCCTGCTGCTCCTGAACGGCCTTCACAAGGGGAGCAAAGAGCTCCGTGTACCGAAGGCTGTATGTCCCGTCGCTTTCGGCAACACCGGAAAACGGAAGGCCCTTCGTAGCCTCGGCAACCTCCTGCCCGATGAACCCGTGAAATGTTCCCGAAGCTCCCCTCTTCCAAGAGAAGCTCACGGGCCGAAGCCGCATGAGAAACCCGACACCGAGTTCGCAATCCCGGATGAACCTCTTGCGGGTCCCGTCAGAGAGAACATCCACCCCAGTTTCGGTGTAGATGTTGCGCCAGCGGCGTGAGGGAGTGCCGAGGTCGAACACACTCTGATCGGACCCCCCGAGTTCGATGATCCGGGTGTCCCAATCGAGCCAGGACCCGAGGGATGCATCCGCAGCAGGATCGTACTCATACATGCCACTGGAAAACCCAGAAGTTGACTCCGCTGGATCGAATGTTGCGTCGAGGATGCCGTTCGTGACCCCCGCACCCTCGTATGCCGACAGATGTGCGGGTGTCAGGTTCGCCATTACGGCGGAAAACATCCCGGATGTACCTTGTTGTGCCATGTGACCTCCTACCCGTGCTCACAGTAAATGATTATGTAGGAACCAGAGGCGACCTTGCTGTGATCCCAATGGGTGTCGCTCCAGTAGAGTCCTGATTCGATCTCGTAGTACAACACCGTGGACCCCGTAACGATCTTGCGGTGGGCGGGAGACGAGCTCGTAGCATCTACAAAAGTCCAGCCGGCATGCATGCCAACATAAGGAGTCGTTGCGGCTGCCGTCCAAACAGCGATGACCGCGTTGTCCGCCATCAAGACGCTGTTGCTGATAGTCTGGGTGGTGACCCCATTCGAGTAGGTGCTGTCCCCCAGGTGAGTCCAGTAAGGGGTGTAGGTTCCGGAACCTTGTGCGAAGGTAAGGGTGCAAGCGACCTGTGACTTCCAATCAGATGGGTTGGCGGGACTGGTCCACGGGAAGGTGTTGCCCGAAGCCGTGAGTGAAGCCCGCTGAAGATCCACCACCCGGAAGTCCAAGAACTGGAACTGGGAAGTCGTGTTGTTGAATGAACTCTTCACATCGAAGATGGAGATCTTGAGAGGTGGGGAGACACCTGCAAGATTTGAATCCCACAAGGGCGAGCTACTTGCACCCCCCGCATCGGTAACAATAACCTGAAGGATCCCGCGCCCTGCATGGGTGCCTCCATGGACAAAGCCATGTGCCTCGAGTAGCCACCCTTGAGAGCGAGCTGTGACCAGGTTGCCGCCACTGTCCTCCACGAACACTTCACCCTCGTAATAATAAGGGGTGAGGGCTGTGGTTCCCATCCCGTAGACCATCCGTTGCTCACTCTGGTAGGGGCCAGATACAAGAGGATAGTCCGTAACAGCCCAGAAACTCATGACGATATTGGCAGCAACCGCATTACTTCCCTGAGCCCCCCACCCAGAGGTCTTTCCCCAGCTAGGTGTTTTGCTGGGATCCTCAATGGCCCCCCAGGTAGCATTCGAGACTGGGTAGCCAAAGGCAACTTCGTCGTACCAGTTCTTATGATCATGCTGGTCATAACCCCGGAACCAACCCCACTCTGGGACGGCATTTCCATGGGCATAGCTCTTAGCCATAACCCAACCCTGGGATGCAGCACTGGAGTTCACTCCCATCGTCGACTGGAGAGTGGCATCTTCGGCGTGCCACACATGACGGAACACGGCGGCACCTTGATAGCCCGATGGAGAACCCGAACTAGTGAACCCAGGGTCCAAGACAACGGGGCCGTTGGTGTGCCAGACGATGTTGTACCAGTGTTCACCGATGTAGTGTGTATTGGCATCGGTCCCAGTCCCTACAGCGGCCTCCTCGCAGTGACGTGAACCTGCGCCGGCGGCCTCACCCACCCAGTTCGGCGAATCGGGCAGGGTGGCGGGGAGCATAATGTGGGGTGATGCCCCTGCGCCCTCTGGAAGGGCGACAACCCCATTCTCACCGTGGATGACGATCTGAATCCAGCGACCGTGCTGCTTGAGGGCCGAAAAGTCGAACTGGTGATACCAAGCGTCCTGCACAAACCCCACGGATCCGATCTCTCCTGAGGTCAGGGGTCGCCAAGTCACAGAGGTCTCGCTGCCAGAGTTACCATCTACTCCGAGGACATCGTCGGCAACCCTCACGGTGTAGCAATCACCCCATGCAACGCCCGCAGGGAAGCTGGGCATCGTGGTCGGGGAGCTGTTGTCCCAATCGTTGTAGAAGGTGAACCGGATGACCCCATCAAAGGCGGAGTCCTGAACTGCCGATGTGCCATTCGCACTGCCAACAGAAACGGGGGAGCCACCGATGCTGTGCGCTGTAATGCCCACGTAAAACGGAGTGCTAGTGTACACCTCCGTGGTGACCACCTGGTTGGACATGCCACCGAGACCGGATGCCTGTACTGCGGAGGTGGCTACTGAAAGGACACCTGCAAAGTTGCGGACGGACACACGAGCTTGCCATGTATGACTCTCGGAGAGTGCGGCCCCGAGGCCGAAAAACTGCTCCACCACAGCTCCCGTAGGACTTGCATGGCCTGGACCATGGAAAGTAACATCGGATGCCACAGCGAGTACCCCATCTTTGAACAACTCGGCCCTAAAGAAATCTGTGTCGTTGTCGGGGACCAGACCCATCTTGCTGGTAACTGGGGCATGAGGCCACGACACCTTCAAGGTCACTGCGTCCTCGATCTCGAGGACGGGGGCATCTACTGCAGGGTGTTCGGGTAGATAGGGTGCCAGAGTTACCAGCCTCCCGTCGGCCCCCTCGAGGGCCCCGTCGAAGGCTCCGTTGCCGGCGATGATGTCGATGTGGTTCGACCACCCCGACCCTGCATAATCAACAGCGGAAACTCCGGAGTTCCCCGCTCCCGTGAAGATCATCCAATCGCCATACTGCGCAGCTCCAGCAGCGGCACCGTCCATGTGAACGGTCCTGAAAGCCACGACATACCGTGTGGAAGGAGCGAGTGGGGGGAGCCACGAGAACCTGTCGTTCCCTGCGGAAGCGGATCCGAAGTTGGACACAGAATCCGTAAACACGTTGTTCCAGTCGTCCTCCGAATCGGTGTTCGGGAACACCAGGTAGCCGAGCTTCGCACTCGTCCCCAGGCCGTTTTGAGCGCCCTTGGTGAGTGCGACGGTATGCACTGGACGGTTGGGTAGTAAAGCACCCGTACCGGAGTTGATCATGAACCCGTCGACATCGTTGACATCGTCGAGGTCAAAGTAGGTGTATTCGACATGTGAGGCCAGTGACCACCCGTTGTAGAGCTCCGCATCGGTTCCAGTCGCAGATCCTGTCAGACTGCCTCCCGCTGAAATCTCGGCGGGACTCTGGACTACACCCAGAACAAAGATCCATCGACCGTCACCGTCGGGACGGAGCGTCACAGCATTACTGCCGTAGGCATCGTTACTAGGAGATCTAATACCTTCGAGATCCGAGATGGTGAGGGGTGTAATAAGGTTGCCGGAAGCATCGAAAGCGGAGTCCGGAAGGTAACCACTGCCCCCATAGTTCTCAGGGGAGAGAGGTTGGGCTTTAGAGGAGAGGGCACCCGGCGAATAATACACCGAGGGTTCAACAGGAGTGGTGACAGCGACCACGTTGCTGTCGATAGCAAGGGACTCTGAAGAGTTGTAGGAAATGATCTTGAAGGAGTACGGGGTACTCCACCCCAAGCTGCCCGCCGTGCTCGAGCTGGGGGCATAGTGGGTCTCACCAAAAACCCATGATGACCCACCATCGGTGCTCGTGAACATTTTGTAGTGATGAGCCACCTGTGGGTTATCCGAATCTGTGAACTGCAAGTCCACCGAATCCGATCCGCCGGCATCCAAACTCCCACTAAGCACCGCCGCGGTAGGCGCGACCTCGGGAGCTGTGCAGGAAAGAAGGATAGGCGCATGACCCGCAACGACGTTGTTGCCGGCAATATCGACGATCCCAGTGAGGGGCTTGATACGGACACCTGCGGCGGCCACCGCTGCCGTGATGATCCGAGGAGCACCTGCCTGATCCACACAATGAAGGAACATCACCTGGCTGAGGGTGTGGCCCTGAGTTTGGAGCGCAGGGTTCCCAGACTGATCCCACAGGCCGTCAGGAGTCCCCAGTGTGCTATCCGCTGCGATAATCTCAACGATGCAGTCACTGGGGAACGCGTCGCCGTTGGCGCCCATCGTGACTTCCCAGTTGCTAGGCGCGAAGGTCCCACTTCCAGTGGACTGAAAGCCGACGGTGGGTTCATTCCAACCGATCACGACACCTTGAACACCAAGATAGTCATTCGTTGGGATCGAGGTGAAATCCAGATCCCAGGAGGCGCTGTGCCCCCAGGGACTCTCCACATCCCCGTTTGCGTCCACGGTGGACATGATCGACAACGTACTCATAATGTAAGGAGAGTCGGTGTCCGCGAGGGTCCATGCTGCTGAGTTGGATCCCTCAAGTGAGCTCCCGTTGAGATCCTGCACGTTCGCAAGGGTGATGATGAAAGCATCCCCCGCTTCAACAGTGAAGGTGCTCAAGGGGATCGTAAGTGTAGTCGCTGAAGGGTAAGCAACCGCCCCTACAATGATGGAGGATCCACTGGCGATATTGGGAGCAATCGACACAGAGACGGTCTCTTGGATGGGCTTGTCGAACGTCACAGTGATTGACGACCCGAATGAAGCGGCAGCGGTGACCCCCGCAGAGGGTGACCAAGACAAGATGGAGGGCCCCGTGGTGTCAATGATGACCTCGTGCCAGTAAGTGGCTGGATCTACCCAGCTCTGTGCGGCATACGAAAGGGGTCGACCACCAGCTCCAGCACATCCGACTTTGGCCCGAACGCCTTCCGGTCCTTGGGCGTCCCAAGCCAGATTCAGACCTGCGGGTTTGACTTTGACAGTCCCAACACCGGAGAAGCCAGACCAAGTGAAATGGATCTGGTGTGCGGTAACCCCGTGGGCCCCTGTGACTTGATCCACCCTCGAAAAGGCAACGCCGGCGGGAAGATCGAGATCCCATGCGGCTGCCGCTCTGGCAACTGTCATCGGCTGAACAACGCCCACGAAATCCACTTGGATAGCACCATTCCATCCGGGGGGTGCGGTCCCCGAGGGGGTGTAGGTGGCAGTGGGGTACTGCGCGCCCAAGTCCGAACCATTGTCATCAATCACCCTGTGGTGAGTGAAAGAGAGGGGGGCCCCAACAAATGCGTTCCCAGAAATGTCCGCCACATTGGTCAGAGTCACGGTCATGGGACCCGTCTCATTAGACGCGATACCACTGCTTGAAACGAAGTTGGCTTTATACCTGGACGGAGAAGCACCGAAACTGGTGGTGCGTACCACGCTGGCCACACTCACGGCCTGGGGGCTGTTGGCAGCCATCCCATCTATGATCCAGTTGGCGGGATCGTAGATGGGGCCTTGACCGTCCACCGACTCAAAGAACTCATCGAACTCCACCTCAGTGAACTCGGGCCCGACAACTACACCGGGGGAGAGTTGAATGGGAGGGGTGACGGTGGTGCAAGTCGGATCCGCTCTGGTCCAAGTCGGGGCCTGCGTGTCCACGGACCACACATAGGTGGTGCCCTCGGCGAGCATGTCGTTACCGGCACGGTCCAGGATCATATTGACTTGATTGAGGACGAGCTCGACAGAGGCCGTCTGATTCAGCAAGGACGTACTCGGCTGGGTGAACTTCACTCGCGTGACCATGTCCCCGTCGCCCGAGAAGGAGGGGATGTTGCTGGAGAGTGGGTACGCCGTGATAGGGGCCGCGGATGCGAGGGTGTTCCCACCGCCATCCTTGAGATGCATGGTGTAGCGGGCGGTGTTGTCCGCCGTATTGTTGGGGATGTACTCATTCCAAGTCAGGTCGAACCAGACAAGAGATGAGCCGTCGCCCCAGTTGTTGCCAAGTATCAAGAGAGGTTGCGTATCCGGGTCTGGGGTCATGGCATCCACCCGAGGGCGGGTCAGGTCGATGAACCAGTCGAATGTCTCGGAAGCCACAGCGTTTCCGAAGGCATCCCGGATTGTGGTTGCTGAGTTTGCGGAGCCTGGGTTGATGGCCAGAGTCAGGATACCTTCAGTGAGGGATCCATGACTCGCATAGACCCCATAGACCCACTTGCCCTCGGCGGTAGGTCCAGAGGAGAGGACCACGGAGCTCATGGACATGCCCGTGGAGCCGGGGCCAGAAAGGGCCCAGTTGCCAAGGATCTCGAAGTTCAGGAGTTGCTCGTTGAAGGTAGCGAGGAAAACCAGCTCGGAACCGGCACCCGCACCGAGGCCTAAATAGGTATCTGGGACGGGGTCGAGGAGCTCAAGTGCGGGAGACACCGTGTCGGGCTGGTCGATGTCCGGCGGGACTACGTTGCCGTAGAAGGTGATCTGCGGGGCATCATCATAGTCGGGGCCGTCGTTGCGGTAATCCGCATCGACCCCCACCTTGCCAACTCCCCGGGTCAGAGACTCGAAGGTAGGTGCCCCGAAGTTCGAGTTATACACATCATTCTTTGCCACGGCCGTCCTCCAGTCAGGTTCCGAGTGCGAACCCCATCTCTACACGGGGACAGCTATCGGGTATAAACCGACGGATGGATGGGGGGCCCCCAAAATAGAAGAAGCCCCCAACCTGCCGAGGCAGGAAGGGGGCTTCAGTACGGTTCTACCCAGATAACCGGGTCCGCTTCACATCACCGTTAGCGGGTGATGCTCAGACGGGCGAGGCCGCGGGGGTTGTAGGCACCGATGCCAAGGTTCTCGAACACCGAGAAGCCGATGGTGCGGGCCTTCGGGTCGTCTGCGGAGAGGACAGTCAGCTCGGTACGGACAGGAATCCGACCAAACATTTCCGGCTCACAGCAGACGTACACCGTGCCGACCGGCACGAGACGACTGACGATGACTTGAGCACCCCAGAGGGTTCCCATGAGACCCGTCTTCAGAAGGGCAGCCTGAGACTCAATGTCCAGGATGTCCCGACCGAACTTACGCAAATCAGCGTAATCGCGGGCGTTCATGAAGATCCGGGCGACCCGAAGGTCGTGGCGCTCCACGAGGGAGAAGGCGTCGGCCAGCACTGCGCCGGTGATCGGAGCGACGACTGGAATGTCGGCGTTCGTTCCACCTGCGATGCTGTCGAAACCAACGGCGGCGATACTGTCCAGAACAGCGAACACACGCTCGTCCTCGGCGGCCTGAATCTGCGCACGGGCAAGATCCTGGGCACGCTCGATGAGGTCGAACCTGCGCTCCTTGATCTGGGTCAGCGGGATCTCCGGGTTCGAGGCAATCTCGAACAGCGGAAAGATCACACGACGCGGCTTGGTGACAGCCAGAATGTTCTGGCCTTCCTCGCCGACGACGTACGCCGTCACATCAGGGTCTTTGTCGTAGATCGGAAGGGCGCCGTCCGGAAGCTGCTCGACCAAAAAGGTCTTGCGGCCAACGGAGGTGTAGTCCCGACGGGTACGAAGCGGTTGGGTCATCGAGGCTGCGAGCTTGGCACGACCCTGTGGGGTCTTGATGTACTCGGAGATGATCTTTTGCTTCACTGCATTTGATACGTTGCTCATGATGTTCTCCTCAGACCCGCTGGTCGTAGACGATTTCGTCTTGGGTTGCGTCAGCAGGCATCTTGAGGATCCCGATGAGGGTGGAAGAGGCTTCGGCAACAAGGAGCTCACTGAGAGCGGCAGTGTTCTGCCTCTCATGCGAGTCGTTCGCTGCTGTAGCATTGGTAAGGTAGCCGTTCCTGCTGGCGAGCAGGGGGTCACCCGTTGCGTAGGTCAACGCGCCGGCGTCAACGATGTTGGCCGTCTCGAACAGGTTGTTGGCGTAGCAACCCTGGGCGGAGACGTAGGGTCCCTTACCGGAGCTGGTGCCGGGCGTGTTCTCGTACGAGTTGCCGTTGGCGGTGTTGATGAAGACGCCGAGGGGTCGAACGCCACTGTTGCCCGCGATGGGACCTCCAATGTAGTTGCTTCCCTCGTCCGGACGAGTGAACGCGACGGAGCCCGAAAGGACACCGAGCACGGTCGTATCGACCTGGTCGGAAACGTTGGTAGTAATGATGGGGGGATTGACCTGAGTGAAGGCGTCGTCGGTAAGCACTCCGACGGTATTACGAATACCGACGTGAAGAATGCGTAGCGCCGAGCTACTCTCAGTAAATCCACCACTCGCCTGTCCAAGCAGTGCCATGATAAAATCTCCTAAAGGCAGTGCTCCCTGTTAGGGGAGGTGGGTTGTTGTGGTCTGAAAACCAGACCGTGCCCTTCATGGGACGGGCCGTCCCTACTCTATTGGTGTCCTTCATAGGCGGACTAACGAAAGTCCCCCGGACGGACGGGGCCGACCGGGGGACTTCGGGGGTCGCTACACGCCGAAGACGTCACTGACGTCAGGGGCAGTTTCCCACAGCTTGCTGAGATCACTGATCTCACTCTTGGCTGCGGCCTTGGTCACGGCACCGAGGGTCTTTGCACCCTTGCTGGCCTTGCGACCTCGGGGACGCTGCTTCGAGGCAGCCTTGCGTGCGGACTTCTTGGAAGCCTCTTCCTCATCAGCTTCCTCGTCGTCAGCCTCTTCCTCATCAGCTTCCTCGTCGTCGCCCTTCTTGGCAGACTTCTTGGATGCTTCCTCGTCGTCAGCTTCCTCGTCGTCAGCTTCCTCGTCGGCTGCGGACTTGGATGCTTCCTCATCGTCAGCTTCCTCGTCATCCGCTTCCTCGTCGTCAGCTTCCTCGTCAGCGGCCATGTGCCCGCCTCCGAACAGCTCCGCGAGAATGTCGTCGGTTGCGGGAGCGGCATCCAGACCCATGGGATCCTCGCCCATAGGCGAAAGGACAACATCCCCAACTGCCTGAATGGGGACTTCGTCAGCCATCGGCTCTTCCATCATAGCGGGCATCGGCGATTCCATGGCAGGTGCTGCGGGTACAGCGGGTGCCTCAGGTGCCTCTTCTGCGAGCATCAGGGCCAGAAGCTCCTCAGCCTCAATGTCGTGGTCGGACATCAGCGGCATTTCAGCCACGGGATCCAACTGGATGACAGGCTCGCCTTCAGGGGCCAGGGTGTCCGCGCCCGGATCATTCTGATCCTCGGACAGGAACGAGTTGGACAGACGACGGAGGGCCGTGTTGATGGCCTTGTCCGACAGATCCATAAGGTCGACCGCCTGGTCTTCAACCTGCGCCGTGGTGGCGACGGGGCCGAGCATGGACTGAGCGATGCGGATGCACTTGGCTGCCTTGCGCTCTGCTGCGCGTCGGCGCTGACGCGCTGACTTGGCACGTGCTGCCTTCTTGGCTGCAGGATGGTCGGACGGTCCCTCATCAGGTGTCGCGGGATGTGCCGAGTTCGGATATGGGCCCGTAGTAGGCTCTGCAGCGAAGTCGCTGCTCATGCCGTAGTCCCCCACTTCTGGATCCGGCTCGAAAGCGGGGTGGTCCGGGGTCTCCCTCGGGTTTGCGGGTGGGTTGGCCGCTCGGCGGCCCCGTTGTGTCATTCGTACACGTGCCATGGTCTTGCTCCTCTGCGGCTTCCGCCGGGTTATTGATGATCCGTACGTTGCGAGATTAGCCGGCCCAGACGGATCAATGTCATAGACTCAGCGGTTGTAGGCCTTCTACCCAGTGCATTCTCACAAGCACCAAGAAACCCCTTGAAATCACTATATTGACCCGTGTGCCCCGCATAAAGGGCGGCACGGTAAATACCAACAGAGATGCTAATCCCTGCGGACTCATTGAAAGTTGCCACCCGGTTGACCAGATCAGCATCGCTAGACGATGTGGTCACGAGGGCTCCCAACCCGGAAAGGTATGCCTGCTTGCTCAACCCCTCCTTGACTATGTTGTCATTGGGGGCTGAGGTTGAGTTCTCTGGAGAGAGGGCTACCTCGGCATCCCCTTTGGCGAGATCCTTCTGGAGACGAGTTTGAGCTCTCTCAAGAATCTTTGCCACGATCTCATCCTCGAGATCATCGAAGGGTCCCTTTGCGGGAGCTGCGGGAGCTGCGGGAGCCTCATCCTCATCATCTCCTCCCCATCCGGCCTCGATGCGGGCGGCTTTGGACAATCCCAAAGGATCCACCCATGCGTCGGGAGGGGTGGAGAGCACCTTCTCGGCCTGCTTGGCGGCCCTTGCGCTCATCTCCTGCGGCTTGATGATGTTCCTCATCACAGCACCGGTAAAGGCCGGTGTAGCCACCCAGGACGCCTCAATAAACTGTACGCCGCCAGTGGGGTCGAGGGCGGAGTGACCGCACAGCTCGGCAACCCTGTGCTTCTGGCCCTGGTCGTCGTGGAAGAAGTTGCCCTTCTCGTACTTCACATGCTTGCACATCTCGGTCTCGTCGGCCGCAACGTGCCCACACTTGGTGCAGATGGTGAAGTCAACAGAGCAACCCATGGACATGGTGCTCATCTCTCCCGACTCAATGGCGGCCACCAGGTCGGCGTGCCTACGGTCGGTGGCGATCAGGATGTCGATGTAGATGCTGTCCCCGATGTCCCGGGCGACGGCATCGACGATGCGCCCCTTAGAGAGTTCCTCGATCTGGACGTGCTCGACAAAGTTGTGAGCTCCGATGAAGGTCCTGTAGCTCTTGACCAGCACATCCCTGGACCAGGCATCCATGTTGTTGTTGATGAACTTGTCGCAGGAAGCTGCGATTCGGTAATCCGTGTAGGTACGGACAACCTTCTGCCCATCCTCCTCAACGGCCCCCGTCTTGACCCCTGGAACTTCAACGGCGTCCACGGAGCACACGATGGTTGCGTGTGTGAGCAGGTATTCTTCGGGGTTGAATGACTTTCCGAGGATCTCGGTAGCCTGTTCGGTGACTGCTGCTGCTGGCGACCCCGATGCGGTACGGATGCGCCCCCAGCCCCGGTCATCGAACTTCGGGGACACCACATGTGCGTAGGCGTGTTTCATGAAAGCCATGTCTACATGCCCTCACTATGGTGGTGGATGTCCAGATTCTTGATGAGGAACATGCACCCAGGACAAGCGAACAGATGCTCGCTGGCCCCTTCGCGCCTCTTGTAGATGGCCTTCTTGAGGGGAGTCTCCTTGCACTTGGGGCACGAGTAGGGACCCGACGGACACTCCGCCTTGGTGGCATGGTAGCCACGATCCTTCACGGCCCAGTACAAGGCGACTTTCTCGGAGGAGGGGCCTCCCGGCAAGCTCACGGATCCAGCCCCACCGGGCACGGAGTCATATTCAGACGGACGAGGGCCATCGGCCCTCTGGAGGTCTTCGACTGGATACCGCTTGCTGCCGTTGGGAAACTGCACATCAACCATCCCGATGGCGGGATACACGGACACAATCGTCCCCGACTTGTCGGAGCCTGCCTCATAGGGAAACACAACATCCCCCACAGAGAACTCCGTAGCCCTGGTCTGATAGTCAGTGTATGCACTCACAGGATACTCCTCCCTCGGCTAAAGCGAGTACCCGTGGCCGAAACTCGCTTCCTTGTCAGCTTCCTCATCGTCAGCCTCATCGTCGTCACCCTCATCGTCACCGGCCTTCAGGAGGCGGAGCAGATGCTTGGCAAGACGCTTGGCAGATTTGGATGCTTCCTCGTCGGCTTCCTCATCGGCTTCCTCATCGTCAGCGTCGTCGTCGTCGTCGTCGGACTTCTTGGCGGACTTCTTGGAAGCCTCTTCGTCATCGGCTTCTTCATCATCCGCTTCTTCGTCATCGGCTTCCTCGTCTGCCAGGCGGATGAGTTGCGCGGCCAGAGCCTTCAGGTTGGCACCCTTGCCGAGGCCGCCACTTTCGACCATGTCGCCGAGCTCAGTGAGCTCGTCCTGCTCGGTCTTGTCGGCCATGTAGGGCTCGTCAGCCTCAGTGACCTTCTCGACATCGCCATCGACGATGTCCTCGACTGCGTCCTCGTCGTCGCCAGCGGCCTTGTCAAGATAGTCGGAGAGGAGATCGCATCGGTATGCGAAGTCGGCGGCGACCTTCTTAGGGACGCCTAGTTCAGTGTGTGCGCTCTCGAAGAGTTGTGCGAGTCGGTCAAGGTCATTGGTGATGGCCTTAGCGGACCGCTTAGTGATTCGTGACATTTTGGGGGTTCCTCCGTTTGTCCTATTGAAGGCCCCTCGGGGGAGCCATGATTTTGTGCCCGGGTCGGGTCGAACGATACCCTACCGAACGTCCCTCGTATTATTGTCAATCCATATAGATGCTCCATCGAAAGGAGGGACCCTGGATGGTCACAGGGGGCTTGGGAGAGGGGGGTCCGTCCCTGTGAGAAGTTGTGAGCGGTCGCCAGTTTCCAGAAATGCATCGGCATTGGCCGATGCAGGGCCGGTGGCGTCCTCCCCCCTAATGTTCTCCACTTGCTGCCGCCTTGTCTCCTCTATGATCCGGAGAACCTCATCGGCCCCGTCGTCTTCGTAACCCTCGCCGATGCGCCTCTCCAGGTCGGCCTGGTCGTCCTCGGCCTCCCGGAGTTGGTCCGTGATCTCCTGTGGGGATGCATTCGGGTTCTGCTCCTGGATGATGGCGGGCAGGATGGATGCCTCGTCCATGTGCCACTCCATGGCCATCTCTCGGAGTTGCCTCCTCATGGAAGGGTCGTCGGCGTCCTCAAGCATCTTGGCTATGGACCCAGGTCCGCTGTCGGAGCCGCCCAGGACCTCCATGAAAGCCTCATCGGAGAGACCGTTCATCGACTGCTGGAGCAGGGCCCTGTGGTCCGGTTCGTACATCTTTTCTGCGGGGGCCGTGAGGAGTGCGAGGCCGCCGGGCTGCGAGGCCAGCATCTTGACCATCGACTGGAACGCCTTAGGAGGCGCCGCCTCCTTCCCGCCGGGGAAGTCGTCCTCGTCCACCCCGTCCACGATTGCAGCGAGCTGGAGCCCCTGGAGGGCGGCCTTGGCCTCCGCATGTCTGGCGGTTCCCTCGTCGAGTCCCTTCATCTCCTCGAGCAGGCCGTCCGCCTGCTCCTTCCTCTGGTCGGTAGACATGTCCTTCGCATTCTCGAAGGATTCGGTGGTCCGGCGGGCCACTTGCTCTGGGGAGGGAGGGGAGATGTTTCCCGGGGGCGACATCGGGCCACCCGACATGAGCGGGTTCAGGGTGACCTTCTTGGCGTACTCCGCAGCGGCCAATGCCGCCCCGAGCTTCTTGGGGTCGCTACCCGTGTAGGGTTCCGACAGGGCCTTCTCCGCTTCGGCGGCAGATAGTCCCCCACCGACCAATCCGGCCCGGGCCTCCGCATACGCGGCGCCCATCTCGGCCTGCCCCGCCTCGTCCAGGCCGGATAGGGCCTGGTCAAAGGCATCCGGAAGGCCGGCGTCCGCCATGGAGTCGTGCGCGTTTCCGGCGGATTCGGCCAGCTCCTTCTCGAGATCCTCCCGAGAGGGACCCGTATCTTCGGGTGCCTCGTCCTCGGGTGCTTCCCCATCGCCGCCGGAGGCGAAGGCCTTGGCAGCTTCCTGATCGTCCTCGAACCCCTGCGTGGTCCCGGCGGGACTCATCCCGTACCAGGCACCGCTATCTGACTTCCAAGTGTCACCCGGTGAATGACTCCCAACTCGCCGCCGAACCACGGCCGTGACAAGTTTGAGGTGGTGGAGCCGGATCACACTCGAGATGAGCTCGGACCCCACGCGCTTGAAGTTGCGGGAGATGTCCTTGTCCCCCTCCTGGCCGAGATCTTCGATGTCGGGGTCGTCCTCCACCCGGATGCGCTCCCGGCGGAGGTCGTGGCGTGGCGGCTTCTTCGTCGGATTCCTGCGGACCAGTCTCTCGACCTCTTCGTCCTCACGCTCGGCGGGCGACTTGGTCCCCACCTTGATCTGTAGGCGCCGTGCGATCTCATCGAGATCCTTCGGTTTGCGGGCGGGGCCTCGGAGGACGTAGTTGGCCATGCCGTTGTCGAACGCCTCCAGGACGGCCTCCATGTCGTCCTTGCTCACACGCCGCTTCTTCGCCCAGTCCCGGTACAGGTTCCACTTTGCCTCGCTGTACTTGTCGTCGGGCGGGGCCATGTACTGAGACATGAGTTTCGCGTGGGGGCCATCATCCGGATACTCGTACCCGTGGACGGTGAAGGTGAGGGCGGCGTATCTGGTTGCTACACAGGATGCCTGGAGCTCGCGGACGTCGAACACGTCCTCCGACACCTGCTTGCGGAGTCCTCGGAGGGCCTGTGCTATCTCTGCGGGGTTGGTTCCATCGATCCACTCACCCTGGAGCTCGCGGATCCAGTCCACGACCTCGGGGATTTGCTCTGCAAGGTCGCCGGACTCGTCGAGGGTCACGGCCTCCTCGAGCAGGGCCTCCACGGTGAGGAAGTGCTTGCGGATGCAGTCGGGGCATCGCTTGGCCTCCTGGAACAGGTGGTCCTCAAGAAGGGCGAGTTGCTTCGCCATCTCTCGGAGGTTGTACCCAGGCTCCATGATGGGGAGCATGGGGATCTCGTCCTCCGCCATCCTTCTGATTTTGCCTGCCTCCGGCACAATGCCTCCTTCAACGGGGTCCTACCCCGTATCGGGGGATAGGCTCAGAACCGCCCACCCTCTTCAGAGGGTTTCGCATACTTGAGGCCGAGCTTCTCTGCGATGATCTCGCTGACATCGGAGTTCTCAGCCAAGTCACGGCCGACCTCCCCGTAAACCCCGCGCAGAACCTCGTTGAAGGTTGCGTCGTTGAGTCCGAACAGATCCCTCTCGAGCTTCTCCTTTGTGGATTCGGGGTCGATGTTCAGGAGCTCCAGGATGATGTCGATGTCCAAAGACCCCTTCTGATAGAGGTTGAACAGGGCGTCGAAGGTATCAGCATTGTCGCGGAGGGACAGCCGGGTGAAGGACAGCCTCGGGAACACAACCTCGTCCCCAGACTCCGTCTTCTCCACGAAGCCCATGCGCGCACACATGGGCTTGAGGATGTACTCCTCAACCATGTCCTGGAGGATCTCCCGCAGGAGCATGTACCGCGTATTGATGACTTCGAGGTTGATGCGGTCCCCAGAGTAGGAGGACTCTCCGGACAGTAGACTCTCGGTGACCCCGAGACCGGCATAGATCTGCCGGTCGGTGAGATCATACTCGCCGGAGAGGTCGAGAAGCCTCGAGTCGGCCCCCATCTCCTCCCAGTTGATCTGGAAGTTGGCGATGATGGAATAGTCGGGGTCCTGGAGGGCCAGGTCCACTTGGTCCCTGAGCTCCTCAACATCGCCCATGTCCATATCCTCGCCGTAGACGACCCGGATCGGAGTCATGTGCCTCGAGGCGATAGAGGTCTGGGCCTGGCGGAGCTTGTCACGGTAGACAAGGGTCCGGATGCACCGCTCGAGGATGCTGTGTCCGCGGGCCTCGTACTGCGACTTCTTGCGGGACATGTAGTAGACGAACGACCCTGCCTCTGGATCCGTGTTCAGGGAGATGTTCTCCCCCATGCGGATGGAACTGACCACATCCGCAGGCATAGAATCGACAACCCTAAATGCCTGTGCATCCCCAGCATCGGCCTGGTTGATCAGATCCTTGGTCTTCGAGTCAGGGATGAGCTCGATGATGCGCTCGTCCGTGAAAGGGAACGCCTCCATGTGGATCTGCTCCGGTGGGAGGACCCGGATGGCGGACCATCCCTTGTAGTTCTTCTTGAGCCAGTCAACAGCTCTGGCATCAGCATCGTCACGATCCCGCCACTCCTCGACGGCATCGCCAGTCTCCTCGTTCACCACCCGAACGAGTTCCTGCCGGATGTCCTCGGGCATGTCGGGGCTGCCGTCCTCCACGAAGATGAACACCTCCCCAAGAAGGTAGTAGTCGTGGACGATCTCAATAAGCCTGTGCAGGAGGCCCACATCCCGGGCCCACTTCTCACAGAACTCAAGGGACCTCCTGGCAAGATCCCGATCCTGGGCTTTCGGAATGTTCAGGCGGACCTTCGAGAGAGGGAGCTCGGTGTGGAGGTCGATGGCCTGCCCTACGAAGGGGTCAGAACGGTAGAAAAACCGATAGTAGTTGCGCTGCTCGTCGAGAGACTGTGGAAGCTCGAGGAAGTCCGTTGACAGCTCGGGGCTGTAGAAGTTCCCTCCGGACCCCCCCATGGTCCCGCCCCCGTTGGGGAACGAGGCGGTCTTCGCCCGGAGGTTCGTGGTGACGACCTTCTTGGGTTTCCCCGTGGAGACCTTCTCACGCCCGGGAACCTTGGCGACCTCCTCGGCCCCCTCGATCTGCTCCTGCATCATCTTCTTCTTGCTCATTCTGCAACCCTCCGCTCGGTCCTACGGACCACCTTTGTACCCTCAGGTGCAAGATCGGGATCAGTCATGTCATACCCTGGGTGAACCCCCCTGACAGTCCCAAGCCTCTTCAGAGCTTCCCGGATGGCCCCCACGGCCTCGTCCGCTCTCCGACGAGCGGGGGAGCGGCCTGCACCAGAGGAAAACTTGGAGTAGACCTTCAGAGCGGCGGTCAACTCGGCCTCAGCCCTTGCCACCCTCCGCATCCCATCCCGGTCAACGGGGTGGGGGGATGCATTTGCTCTGATCCTTTTGGCCATCATTGTCCCCTTAGAACTTCAAATCCACCCCGATCTTGCTACCGCTTTCAGCGGTGGGCGGTACACAACAATACCCCACGAACACAGTTGAGGCCCCTCCCGTAGCTGCCAGGAGGTTTGCATCGGAGTCGTTGCACAAAAGGCCGTTCTCGGAAACCTTCAAATCGTCGTTGAGTGCATAGGTGATGGCGGCCCCCGTCCTCGTCCCGGCACCGACAAGCGCCGTGGTCTCGAACTGGTTGAAGAGATAGCGCCCGCCGCCCGCGATCATCGTGAGGACGGATGCCCCGGAGGCTGCGGCGGTGACGCCGGCCGTGGCGAGTTGGTATGCGGTGAAGTTCTGATGCGGGTCACCGCCCCTGGTCGGCGGGTAGCCCTCACTCGGGAACAGGAGGAACCCTACGGCGAGGACTCCGTCCGAGATCTCCACGGTGAAATCGCGCCCGTCGCCGGTGGCGTAAGCCACAAAGGTCCCCCCGCGCCATCCGTTGGATCGAAGCACGGGGCCTGCCTCGACAGGCAGAGTGTCCCCCATGAGCATCATGTCCACATCGTGCTGTGTGATATTTAGTTGCACACTCATTTCTATCTCCTATTCGGGAATCCCCGCCTTGAAATGTGCCCCTTCTTCACGGCTGCTTTCACAAGCCTCTTCAAGAGCTGGATGTCCTCTATGGATCCCCTATGGAAGCGATACCAAGAACCACCCCCAGCCTCGAAGGCCCCGACCACATGGTCATACTCCTTCTGGATATGCACCACCTCGTCGGCAAACGAGGACTCCAAGATCCTCATGATGATCCGATGGGCAGTTGCGCTTGGTTGCCAGTCGCTCACCACTTCCTCCCCTTTGAACCCGGCGGCGCCTGTCTGTCAGGAGATGTGCCGCCAGCCAGCGCCTTGACGCGGGCCCTCCTACGCCTGGAGGTCTGGGACTCTCCGCCGCGCTGGACCTTCAGGGTGGCGATATACCGGGGCTTGCCGAGAGCGTTGCTGGCGAGCCAGACCATACGGACCAGAGCATCCGACATATCGTCGTGCTTGCCCTCAATGTTCGGTGCCTCGACCGTGGTGACATACTTAGAGTGATACTCGGCCTGAAGCTCCAGAATCTCCGTAATGTAGGGACAGTGATCCTTCCCCTCGGGGATCGGATGGTCATAGAGGATGACCCTCTGGTCGAACATCATGTCCTTGAAGTTGCGGAACATCTCGGACACCTTCGGCTTCGTCATTGACTCAGCCCGCATCTGCCGTAGACCCCTCTTCACAAGTGCCTGCTCGAGCGGGATACCCGCCCACTGGTCGAACATCCCCTCAACCAGATAGAACCTCTTGCTGAGGGCCAACACCCAGTCGGCCACATCCTCGAACTCAAGGCGGTCCTTACCGATGTGCTCCCCGTACCCCGCCTGAATCTTGTCCACATAATCGACGATGATCCTCTGATCCTCGTTGATGTGCCCGATGGCGATGGCGGATCCATCGCCCACAAGGCCGAGGTCGAGCCCGAGGAAGTGCGGCTGCCTGACCTTGCCGCTGAGAGCGGGGCGAGCTGCGGGGTCGATGCAGGCCATAAGATCGGCCTCCTTGTCGATCCACCCCTTCGTGCGGTCGGTGAACACACCGCCGTACTCGGTCCAGAACACAGCGGCATCTTTCACGTAGTGCTTCTGAAACTCACCTGCTGGAACGGTGGGGTTCACCTCCCAGGTCGGAGCCTGGATGGCGAGCATGTTCTTGGAGGCTGCCCCGCCGCGCATGGCGATCTGGAACAGCTTGTAGAACTGGCCCTGTCGGCCGAGAGGGGAGCTGATGGAGATGATGCGTCCCTCGACTGGACCGATGGGGATCCTCGAGTCGGTTGGATCCTTGGGTGAAAAGGCCGAGGTCGAGGGCGTGACCGCATTGTAGACCGCCGCCGCAGAGCTCTGGCCGGAGTCGGTGAAGTGGGCGACCTCATCCAAGATGACCACGAGGTTACCAGCACCACGAAGACCCTTCGCCACGCAGCTCCGGAAAGTGATCTTGACGGTGGCCTTGGCGTTGGGGTCGTCCTCGTACTTGCCGTACCGCTCAATGTCCTGAGGGGTCTGGAACCGCGCATACGACATGGTGTTGTTAGCCATGTAGGGGTGGAAGAAGGCACAGTTGCGGTAGTGGCCCGACACCTCTTGGTAGAGTAGGCCCGCCTGATCCTTGTCCGTAGCGACGGAGATGATCTGGATGTTGTTCGAGCTCGGTAGGCCGTAGTAGTCCTGCGGGTCGCCCTTCTTCATGAGCTTATATGTTTCATAGGCGGACACACAGGCTGCCAGAGTGGTCTTGCCCGACCGCCGACCGATGGAGAGGATGAGCTCTCGCCGCTCGTCCCCCTCAACCACCTCGGAGATGTTGGAGCGGCCCTCCTTGTGGAGCATCTGGAGGTACTCGACCTCGGTGACATCCCGAAAATCCTTCTTCTGCCAGTCGGAGAGCTTGAAGGTCGCCTTGTCGTCGAGGGGGATCCCGTAGTGGGCCTTGAGAATGATCTTCTGGACGGGGAACAACCTCATCCCGAGCCCCCAGGGAGCTTCAATGAAGGTGATGATGTCAGCCACCTCCACATTCCCCGAATCCACTTTGCCCACAGAGAGGGCCACATCTGACAATCCCATCCTATGAATCCTTCATGCGGTGCTTGGCCTCCACCTGCCACTCATCAGTAAGTTTTCCTGCGAACTTGGCGAAAACGGTTTCCACCATCTCGGGTCGAGCGCCCGCCTCGAGCATGGCATCCTTGAAGGTCTCGGAGATGAGACTGAAGACAGCCTGGAACTCGGGACCATCGAGGTTCAACCCCTGCGTCGTGAGTTGTGCCTTCCTCTTCAGCCAGGTGTCGCCGACGGCCTGGAGGATGCGAGCTCGCCGCTGCGAGATGTTGCTGGTGCCGTCACCCTTGCGCTCGGCCTCCGTCCTCTCGAACTTCAGACTGGCCGCCTCCTCCGCGAGTTGGATCATGACCTGATGCAGAACCTCCGAGGACTCAGGTGCCTGCTTGGCGGCATTCAGGACTTGATCCTCGTCGAGGATGTCGTCCTTGCGCCGGATGGCATCTGCAACTGCCTGGTTCGCCACGGGGGCGTTGCGGGGGTTTCCCTTGCGGCCCGGCTTCCCCTTCATGACCACGGGGGATCCGTCCTTCTTGACGTCGATGGTGTCAGTGTCCAGGACGGCATCCAGGCCCCTGTACTTCTCCTTGCCGAACTCGTCGAGCACCCTTACCCGGGTCGCATCGGCGGGAGCCTTTGCGAGTATTGCGACCTTTGCGGCCTTTGTCTGACCCTTTGATCTGGGCATGTCATTCCTCCTATGGACAGTACGTTGAACGCCCTACCACCGTACCGAGAATAGGAGAGTCACCGCCCAGGGGGGCTATGAAGTGATGGTGGGGGCGCCGATGGAAGGGCCGCCTTGGGTCATATTGTCGCCGTCGTTGCCGGAGAGCGAATAGTTGCCGGAGCGGGTCACGATCTTGATGGGGATCTTCACTGGGCCGATGGGTCCTGTGATGTCCACCTGGTTGGTCGTGACGCCGTTCACCTCGGCTGAGAAGTCGTCCAGGTTGTTGATGGCGGTGGCGAGGGCCGTAGCGGTGGCGTCTGCGTTCGTGGCAGTCACAGTGAAGTCTCTGTCCTCGATGATCTCAACACCACCGATGTGGATGACATCCTCAAGCTGCGCTGTCGGAGCCACGGGATCCGCACCCCCGGTGGTGACGGTGATGGAGGCCGTGCAGCCGGATACGGCGCCGGAAAGTGTCCCAGTGCGACAGTTTCCGTCAGCGTTTCTGACGAGTTGCGTCGTGAATGCTATGCGCGCCTTCCCCGCAGCTACGCCCGCACTCGGGTCGGAGGGAGAGTTCAGGTTCGCCACAAGTATGGTGAATGGTGGTTGTGTTCCCTTTGCCATGTCAGTTCTCCTCCTTCATGACCCGCCAAGCCCGGCCCACCTTGGCACCCTCCTCGGGGTGCTTCGGGAGATCGTCCCTGGATTCGGGGACGCCCGTGACGGGCTCCTCGGTCTTTATGATGTAACGATTGAGGGTGCTCACGGCGGCGTCGCCGGGGAGTTCCCTGATCTCTGCAGGTGTGGGCGGTGCGGCCTTGGCGGCCTGCGCCGCATCGGCGGGGGAGGTGACGTCGCCCGAGGGGGCCTTGGCCTCCTCCGTGTACTCCTCCATGTTCTCCACGGACTGTGCGGCTGCTGCGGGATCGTTGCTCACGGCCCCCGTGTCGTGGAACTCCCGGACCTCGCGGCGCTCGGGGTTGTCGAAGAAGTGCCCCTCGGCCGAACCAGCTCCGGAATCGGTGGATGTACGACCGAACCAGGTGGCAGCCAGGCGTTCTGCGGCGTCCCTCTCGGACCACGCCTTCTCGATGAGCTGCGGGATCTTCTTCATCCTGATCTGGTTCTCCGCATCCTTGAGTCCCTCCTTCTTGAGGACGGTCAGGAGCTGGCCGATGAGCTCGGGGGCGTTGTACTTGTTGAAGGCGAGTCGGACCCTCTTGTGCCCATACTCCTTCTTGGCCTTGCCTGGATTCCGCAGGTAGATCATCTCCGAGCTTGGGTTCCAGTAGATGGTGCCTTCACCCTCGAGAGCCTCAAGTGATCTGGAGGTCGTACCAGAGGGGTAAAACCGATTCTCAATGTCGTCGTAGTGGACAGCCTTACCCACCGTAAGAAGCAGGTGGACGATGTCCTTTTCCTCATTCGGGCTCGAGGTCTTGCTGGATGCGGTCTTGCCGAGTTCCCCGACGAGGTCGAAGTTGACTGGCTCCCGCTCCAGGCCCGGTTGACCCTTGGGGTCGCGGACGCGCTGCTGGAGAAGGTAACAGTTGGTTTCGTGGGCGTTGGCGACGGACATGAGGTGGTCGTCCAGGCCGAGTGTCATGGTGCCAGCCTGGTGAATGACCTCGTAGGCCGTCCGGATAATGATCTGGAGGTCCTCCTCGCCGGCCAATCCCCTACGGTGTAGGCAGTCGATGCCCTTGAACCTGGCCATGTGCTCCGCAGCCTTGATCATCTGCTCGTATGGATCGACAGCCGAAGGGCCGAAATAGCCGACCGACTTCTCGGCAAGCGTGTCGATCTCGGCGGTCATGCCCTCGTAGAACTTGCCGAACATGAGGTGGTCGCCGTAACTGGGATCCCCGAACACCTGCCAGTGGGCGGTCCAGTATTGCCACTGAAGGGCGCGCATACATGCCAGCACCTCACCGAGTACATGCCTGGTGGTGTGCAGGTTCGTAGGCATCCCCATCAGGTAGGACTTCTTGCTCATTCAGAGTCCCCGTCAAGTAGAAGGCCGCCGAAGACGAACCCTCCGAGCTCCTCGTGTTCAGGTGCTTCAGCGAACCCGATGTCGTCCATGCCCGCATTGTGCAAACCGAACTCGGAAGGGTCGTACCCACCGGCGAACAGGGAGGCCGTGGTCTCCGCATCCGTGGCATCTGCCTGGCGGATGGCCGCCTTCTTGTAGGCTGTGGGGTCCTCAACCACATCCCCGGGGGAGGCGATCAGGGGCTTGTTGTACTTCTGGCATCCACCGTCCTGGCTACAGAACACACAGGAGTCGCACTTGGCGATGCGGAGGACGTAGGGGATGGCATTCGTGCGGTGCCTGTCGGCGCCCCGGTCACATCCCTCGGTTCCCTTGGCGGACTCGTAGGCTCCTGCATCCACATAGACATGGCCGGAGATGCCCTCGTGCGCTGCCTGGATCTCCTTGAGCATAGGCCGTGCGGCCTTGAGTAGACGCTTCGAGAATCTGGCCTTGATGAGCTGGCCGAACTCGGAGCCTGCGGATCCCTCGGACATCGCCTTCCTGGCCCAGCGGATGATCCCGCGGAACTCGGACGCTTGGATGCCGCTGGTCTTGGATGCCTCGAGGATGCGCTCGTCTTCAGCAGACCGCTGAACGGCCTTCTTCGATGCCGTGGCCCGTGTAAACTTCGGCCCAGCGTACTCGGACCTGCTGACGGACACCGCTGTAGCGGCAGCTCGCATCATCTCATCTGCCGTACCGCCCTTCGCCACAATGACCTCAACGGCCTCGGCGGGAAGGATGCCCCGGGCAACGAGAGCTCGGATGTCGGTGACGGCCTTTTCAGCGCGGGACCCCCGGATACCGTCTTCGGCACCCCCTGGGTTCTGCTGGCGCCGAGGACGACCCTCCGCTACGCGGAGGTCGGTCTCGGATCCATCATACCTTCGGCTGACCACCCGCTGGGCGAGTCTTCCGAGTGCATCGGCATGGTCCCGGTCGAGCTTGTCGAGGGCGTCCTGGATCTTCGATCCGAGAATCACCTCCTGCGAGCTCCCAGAGTTCGTAAGCTCCGCAAGTGCGGCGTCCCTGGAGATCCTCGGGACCCCCAACCTTTGGTCATCTCGAGATGCGATTCGAGAGGCGGACATGGATCCGGATTTGCTAGACGCCTTCTGCGAAAAGGCCCTGCGAAGGCGGTCTTTCGCAGTCGTGTTTTTGCTGGTTCCGAGCTTACGACCCGACACCTCGAGGCGGGGCCCGTAGTGCTTTGCGGCCCGGGACCACGGAATCTCGGTAACGACTTCCTTGCCCAGGTAGCGATCCAGGGAAGCCATCTTCGAGCCCAGCTCCGCCAAGATGAAGGCCGCACTGGAACAATGCCGGCGGATCTTCTTGTCCCACTTGCCGTTGATCATCCCCGGAAAGGCTGAAGCCCGAATGAACACGTTGCCCGCCAAATGGTCATCGGACCGAATGGCTGCTGCGAGGCCCGGGTTGTCGAGAGCCAGCAGGTCCAGATCAGCGGTGTGTTCCAGACCGAATGCCTGGCGGCGCATGAGCTTCTGTGCGGAGGCCATTACACTCGCCCCGGGGAGTCCAGACTTCACCGGCTCCTCGAGTGTCTTCTGGTATTCGATGATGGCCTTGTCCTTGTTCGGGACCAGGTTGACGCCGTCCGTGCGCCGGTCGACGCCCCATGCTTCCTCGAGCTCCTCAACCCCGTTATCCACAGGGTTGTCCGGAAGCCTCTCGGGCTCCTGCTCCAGGGTCGGATCAAGCCAGTCAAGATCTGCGAGGGAACCCCCAGTCGTGACGGGCGTATCGAAAGCCATGTTCTTCATCCCCCACGGGTTCGACATCATGTCCGCGAGGGGCGCCTGCACGTTGATGACGCCGCCGGCACCCTCATGGTCCTCTGGAGGGACTTCCTCTGGGAGGATGCCCTCGGGGAGCTCGGAGATACCGTATGCCTCGGGGTGGATCGCTCCGTCCTCGACGCCGTCGCCGTAGTCCGTGTCGAAGTCGAACCCGTCGAGGCCGTAGTTGAGGCCCGTTACGGGGACGTACCCGCCGTCTGGTAGAGCTGTCTCGGAGTCTCTGGACCCCTTCTTCTTGATGGTCATTTCACACTCCTCTGTCCGACAGTCCGCCGTGTGCGGGCCCTCCGGTTTCGCTCATCTTCGCCCACGGTGATGTACACCTTGGATCCCCCGGACTCGACCTCGAAGGGCGTCCTCGAGCCGAGTTGCTGGTCGAGGTGCTCCTCGATGTAGGCCGCCGACATGCTCGTCGAGGCGGTGAGGCTGATCATGGACCATCCGTCGGGATCCGTTTCGACCTTCGGCTTGATCTTGTGATGGGAGAGCAGTTTGAGAGCCGAGAGGATCTGCTTGACCTGCGCCGCCTTCGCCTTCGCATCCAAATCGGGGTCGGCGCCTGAGACGGATGTCTTACTGCGAGTTGCGACGCGGACCACACTGGCCGACTTCCCCTCGGCCATGTCCAGGATCTCGGCGTGGACGTTGGCCACCACCTCTGCTGCATGGTTCACACTGATCCACGCCTCGTGGACGGCCACGCTCGAGCGGCGGTCGCCTGTAAGAATCTTGGCTGCCCTGTCCATCATGCCCACAGCCTTGCCGACCTCTTTCGCAGCCTTCCCCACGGATGCGGGTACTGCGGCGGTCTTGCCGTGGCCGTGGTGTTCCTCCATGTCCTCCTCGATCTCCTCGGCGAACCCCTCGGGGTCCTCCCGGATCTCGTCCACGTCGTCCATGATCTCCGCCACATCCGTGCGCTCCCGGGGATCCTCCTCGGATGCCTGTGGATTCCAGTGGGCGGCGTTGATCTCGTCGTAGATGGTGTCGGACAGGGCCGAGAGGGCCTCGGACACGTTCATGTACATGCGGCGCATCTCGGCGATGCGCTGGATGTAGCCCTTGCCGCCGAGGTTCCCGTCGGGTGAGATGACGGCGGACTTGAGCTTGGTGAAGTCGTGGTAGGCACTCTGTGAGTGACCCAGGGCCATAAGCGTTGCCCGGAGGCACTTGGCGAGGGGCTTGAGCTTGCTGGCATCGAACTCGAAGGCACCCACCATCTCCCGCTCGTTGGGTCCGTGGTCGGCCCATGCGAAGTTCTTCTCGTCCCCAGCGCGGTCCTTGACGTGGCGGACCTCGCCGGCGGTGCGGGTCATCGAGAGTTTGATGATCGGCAGGATGGCGTCCCTCACGGGGCCGGGGTTCTCGTGTGCCAATCGGATGGCTGCGGTTCGTAGGCTCATGTCACTTCCCCTCCGCCATCGGGTAGCCCTTTTCAGCGGGATCAACCGGATCGTTCCCCTCTTGGGTGACCTCGATGTCGTCCAGCTTGTAGATGTCATTCCATTCGGAATCACAGTTGTTGCATCCCACTTCCTGCCAAGCGGAACTGGAGTCCACCTCGACAGAGGAGCCCTCAATCTCGTCGGATCCGCAAAAGGGGCACTTGGTGCCGCCAGCCCGGATGTACTTCTTCTCGTCGATGCGGTACTTGCCCGCTTCAACGATCCGGGCGGCCACCCTTGCTGCGTCTGGTCTGTCTTGTCCGTTGCTCATTCGCTTTACCTCATTCGACGGAGGGGTATAGGGCAGGAACCGCCCTCAACCCTCCAGCGGCCCTTCAGAGTCGTCCTTCAACCTC
>Ga0209402_10001109_pt1 | contig 30184 bp, 40 predicted proteins | sample ArcticOcean_MG_C_3_FD_187437 | JGI IMG/M metagenome (GOLD analysis project Ga0209402, IMG submission 187437) | Marine microbial communities from western Arctic Ocean - ArcticOcean_MG_CB8_126 (SPAdes) (version 2) | ecosystem: Environmental > Aquatic > Marine > Oceanic | place: Arctic Ocean... | reverse complement strand
CTTAGTAAACATTTAAATACTAAACTGATTAAATTAATTTAAGAAAAGTTTAAAAATTTGGTGTAAATTTTTAACTTTTAAACTTCACAGAAGTTCAAAATGGTTAGTAAAAATAAAAAGAGTGGATCTTTAGGGAAGAAAGTTTCTAAATAAAATATAATTATTTTAGGTTTTTTTTAATTGTGTTAATGTTTATCTAAATTATATTTCTAAAAATATTTTTTCAATTTTAAAAGAAATTTTAAATTTTTTTATTGAATTTGAGAAAATTTCTTCATTATTTGGGTTGATCTCTATAAGTCCAGGTCTTAGTAATTTTCCACCATATTTTTTAAGCAATCCATAGGATCCTCCTTTTCCACTAAGTAGATAATTAAATTTAATTTTTTCTTTTTTTTCTAGATTTTTTAAAGAATAATAAATATAGGTTTTTGGCTGTAGTCCAAATTTTAGTGTAAATGCAGAGTTTGAAATTAAACTCTTTCCGTCATGCAAAATTCCTTCTCTAGCAAAATTTGAGATATTTAATAATGAATATAGGTCAAATGATTTTATGTGGATAGGTTTACGAGTTATTTTTTCTAATTGCTTTTTAATTTCTTGTGATTCTTCTAATTGCTGTTTAATTGGAATTTTTTCATAAATTACTGCTATATCTATATCCTTTGGATTTTCTTTATAAAGTGAAGATCCAAATTGGATTATATCAAATACATTCTTACTATAGTTTAATTTTAGCTTTTTTGGCAATAGTTTCTGCGTCATCCTTAATTACCTCCACTAGTTCTTTTGACATAATTTGTTCATAGCTATCTTGATAGAATGGAAAGTCTTTGTCTATTAAATTATATATTTCTGGAAAATTATTCTTAGTTATTTTGAATCTTTTTTTATGTGATGAGGGACTATTCCCTGTTTTTTGTAAAATATATAAATCTGTAAATGAGATTAATGATTTGAAATATAATACTAATGCTGAATTATATCTTTCTTTTTTTAATTCATCTTCTCCTGATTGAAAATATTCTATACCTGATTTTTCTAGAATTACATTTTTTGTAATCTCTTTAGTTTCATTATTTCTCTCATATTGATTATCTTTATTCATGTTATTGTTAGTGTATTTAGTATATTTAAGCTTTTCTAACTGGTAAGAATAATTAACTAATTTTTAGATATATTCTTATATGGTAAGAATAGTATTTTTGAGCACTTTTTGCAGGAACTCAGGACAAAAATGATTGAAGTAAAGTTTAAATACTAAACTGATTAAATTAATTTAAGAAAAGTTTAAAAATTTGGTGTAAATTTTTAACTTTTAAACTTCACAGAAGTTCAAAATGGTTAGTAAAAATAAAAAGAGTGTTTCCCGAGGGAAGAATGTTTCTAATAGGAATTTAATTATTGGGATTATTGTTGTAGTATTATTGTTAGTTCTTGGATATTATATGGGTGGTTATGGTGTGACGGGGAATGTGGTTGAGGGTTTCTGTGATTGTGAATCATCTGTTTTAAGTGAGGATTGTAATATTCAATGTAATTTAGGTTTAGGGGATCCAAGTTTTGATGATATTTATGCAGAAGCTGAAGTGAGTATATTTGAGGTATTTGTAGATGCTGTTTCAAGTGCGTTTATTGGATTTTTTGCATTATTTACAGAGGATGCAAATGATCCTAATAGTCCTAATTATTGTTCTATAGATGAAGATGGGAACAAAATAAATGATGGAATGGCATGTGATATGAACATTAATGGATATAGTAAGGTCTGCTATTATGGAGAATGTGGTTATGTTTTAGATGGATTTTGTCGAAATCCATCATTAGCCCCAAATGTTAGAGATAATTATGAAGGACTTATCTGTCCAGGTAGCAAGATATGTTATGGAGATAAGGGATGTGTTTGTGATGTTTCATATAATTTAGGTTCATCAAATTTGGCATGCACTGATCCAGATAAGAAGCTTTGTAATTTTGATAATGAATGTGTTGAATGTTTAGCTTCAAATAATGATGTTAATACTGGAAGAAATTCGAATTGTCCGATAAGTAAGCGTACTTGTAACGCTAATGATGATAATTGTGTTCAATGCAGTTATAATAATGATAAGCAATGTCCTGGCAAATGTGATTTAGTGAATAGTGTATGTCTTGAATGCAATGATAATTCTCATTGTGCATCTAATACTGCTAAAAAAGTTTGTGACACAATTATAAACGAATGTGTTGAATGTATTTTTCAAGATAATTGTAAGTCTTATAAGGAGTGTAATACCGTAACTAAAGTTTGCGAACCTGCTAGTTGCATATGGCCGTTTTCAAATACTTGCCCTTCTCATCCAGGAGATACTTCCACATGTCTCCCAAGTTTAGTCTGCGAAGATTGTAATCAGGCCTGGAATGATGGTAATACTGGAGAGAATAGTGATTGTCCATCACACCTCTCTGTATGTTTTGGTATCACCTGTGTTCAATGCAAAGATTCCTATAGTGATATTTATGGGGTGAATCCTGAATGTGTTGGAATTATTAGTGATACCGCTCCTTTTATTTCTTTAGATAAGTGTTCTCCCTTGGGTAGATGTGTTGCATCATTAATTTAATGGTAGAAAAATCTTAATAACTTCTTAGTAAAATCACTTAGGGTTTTACCCATATAATGCTATAATTGATTTGTTGATTCTAGCTGCTGTGGAATAAGTGTAAATCTTGCTGATTTGTTTTAGTTTAAATTTGGGTGACCACAAAATACAAAGGTTTAATAATTGTGGTCACCTAGATAATATATGTATGTTGAAAAAAGAAAGTTTGGTAAAAGGATAAAATATTATCTTGTATATTCCTATCGTGAGGGAGGTAAGGTTAAAAAGATAAGAAAATATCTTGGTATTGATTTATCTAATAATGAATTAGAAATAGCTAAGAAAAAATTTGGGAAAGAATTTCCGGATTTGGTGAAGCATTTAGGCTCAGAAATATTTTCATTTAGGCTTACCAAAAAACAAATAGACGTTTTAAATAAATATAATGATAGGATTAAAGTTGTTCATTTAAGTGAAAATGAATGGAATAAATTTACTGAGGATTTTGTTTATAATACTAATGCTATAGAAGGTTCAACTATATCTGAGAAAGAAGTTTCAGATATTTTGAAAAAAAATTTAGCTAATAGGGCTAGTGCTGATGAAATTGAAACTAAGGGTGTTGCGAAGGCAGTTTCATTTATAAGAAAAACAGATGAAGAGATATCTGCTACCTTATTATTGAAATTACATGGGTTATGTTTTGAAGGATCCAAAAGTTTTTCAGGTAAATTTAGGGAAGTTAATGTTGTAATTAGAAATTCAAGGGTAGAAATATTACATGCAGGAGTTCCTAAAGAAGAATTAAAAGATTATTTAGATGATTTTGTTGATTGGTATAAAGAAAATAAAACTAAATATAAACCACTTGTATTGGCGGCAATATTACATAATCAATTTGAGCATATTCATCCATTTCAAGATGGTAATGGGCGAGTTGGAAGATTATTACTTAATTTTATCTTAATAAAAAATAAATATCCTCCTATAAATATTATGCTTGAAGATAGGCAAGAATATTATTGGACATTACAAGAATATTTAAGAAATGATAATTTGAAACCTACTTTGGATTTTCTTATTAAGCAATATAAAAAGACTTTGAAAGAGGTGACTACAAAATAGGAAAAATAATTATTGTGGTCACCCTAATATGTTAAATTTTTAATGGTAGAAAAATCTTAATAACGACTTCACAAAATCACTTAGATTTTTACCCATATGGTTTGCAATAATACTTTTGTTTATTCTTGCTGCTGTAGGATAGGCGTAGATCTTGCTGAAGATGTCTTTAAGTTTTATGTTGGTGTGGGTTGCTAGAATGAGCTCTTGAGCTATTTCTCCTGCCCCGTTTCTTACTAGGGTTCCGCCGGCTATTGTTTTATTTTTGGTAATATATAGAGTTAGTAGGCCTTTTTCGTTGTCTGTTATTGATCTATCGTCGTGTTTCAAATCACTTACTAACTTCTCATACTGGACTCCTTTTTCTTTTAATTGTTCTTCAGAAAGCCCCCATGTGGCTATTTCGGGGTCTGTGAAAGTTACCCAAGAAAATTTATCGTAGTTGAGTTTCTTCTTAAATGGAGAGAATGCATTGTTTAGAATAACTCCTGCGTGTAATTCTGCTGCGTGCGTGAATTGGAATCCTCCTGCAATATCTCCGCAGGTTAATATGTTTTTGTTGGTAGTTCTTAAATAATCGTCTACGATTATTTTATTGTTTTTCATTTCTACTCCTGCTTTTTCAAGATCTAAATCAGTGTTTAGTTGTCTTCCAATTGAAACTAGGATGGCGTCGAATTCTATTTTGCTTTCTTTGTTGGTTTTGGTATCTCTAATTAAGATCTTGTTGGGGCCGAGAATCTTAACAGGAATAGAATTATTTAAAATCTGGAGTTCTTTTTCTAGGGTTTCATTCATTATCTTTTGGACTTCTTTATTTTCTTTGTTTAGGATTGTTGAACGTGCTATCATTGTTACTTGGCTTCCAAGTCTTGCAAAGGCTTGGCCTAATTCACATCCTATTGGGCCTCCTCCGATAACTAAAAGACGTTTAGGAAGTTTCTTAATGTTGAAGATGTTTTCGTTAGTCAGGTATTGGTCTTTGTTAAGTTTTTCAATTCCAGGAATTTTAAGAAGTCTTGGTCGGCTTCCTGTTGCAATTATTATTTTCTTTGCAGAGTATTGTTTGTTATTTATTTCTATGGTGTTTTTGTTGATGAATTTTGCAGTTCCTAGTGCTACATCCATTCCCTTTTTTTTAAAGTAGTCTGCATTTTCGTGTTCTCGGATGTATTCTTTTTTATTGTCTATGTATTTCATTACTTTTTGTATATCTGCAATTCCACTTGTTCTTAGGCCAAATTCTGATGCTTGGTTTGCTTCGTGGAAAAGTTTGGAGATATGGATTAATGCTTTACTTGGAACGCATCCAAAATTAAGGCAGTCTCCTCCAATGTTTTTGTCAGTTTTATCGACAAGAAGTGTTTTAAGTCCGATTCTATTAGTGAAACTAGCTATGTTTAGACCTGCGGAGCCTGCTCCGATGCATATTATGTCGTAGTGATTATCTTTTTTCATGTAATAAAGTAGTAAAATTAGTATAAAAAACTTTCATCTTATTGAGATCTCTAAATACAAATATTTATTAATCATACTTATATAGTGTTAACATGGGGATAGAACAAATTACTATTCAAGAACTGAATGAAAGGGTGAATATCTTGCAAGAAGAAGTTGCTGAGTTAAAAGACCAGTTATCTGAGCAAAATCCTTCTGAAGAAGATATTGAGTTTAATAATAAGACAAAAGCGGCATGGGGTCAGATAGATAATGGTGATAGTGTGACTCAGTCAAAAGAAGAATTTTTACAATCTATGAAACTGTCTTAGGATGGTAAGGAGATTTACTCAATCTAAGAATTTTACTAAATCTGTTGATAAATTGGATAATTTTGAGTTTAGCAGATTACAAAATTTGCTTAGAAAAATAATTGAAAATCCTAATGTTGGAAAGCCTATGAGATACCAAAGAAAAGGGACTAGGGAATTATATATGAAACCATTTAGGTTGTCTTATTTGTATAATTCTCAAGAGGATGTTATAATTTTTTTGGAATTGTATCATAAAAAACATCAATAAGATAGTTGTTATTCATACAACTCTGTATCTGGATGGTAGGCGTACCATGCAAACCAGTAGACTTCAAAGCTCTTTATGTTCTCAGGGGTTTCTAGGATGTTGTAATCTTTATTGTAAGTTACAGTTATTTCCTCATTTATAGTAAGTCCGTTGGGATATTTATCTTGGAATCCTTTCTTTTTTACCGCATAGAATTTATTATTATGCTCGATACCTAGGACGAAATCTTTTGTGGAAAGTTTATCTGACTCTGCTGCTAGTGGGAACCATACTCTTAGAATATCATCATATCCAGGATATGGATTAATATTATAATCTCTTGAATGTCCTGTGTTTCTTGATAAAACTTTTGTTGTTGGGTTCATTGTTTTCCACTGTTTCCAAGTTGTTACAACTATTGGGAATGTTTCTAATTCTTTATTGATTATTGAACCTTCTATTGCTTTTCCAAATATTTGAGGAATTCTTGAGTCTGATAATCTGTCATACATAACTAGATTAGAATTATATAGTTCTCCAGAAACTCCCAGTTCAATATCTTTGTAACCAATTATAGATTCAGTTAATGGGCAGTAAGTAATTGAAACATCTTGGTTGTTAGTATTTTCATTGATAATTTCGTGCCAGTACATTATGTCTTTAGGGTATGCTGCTATTAGGCCATTATAGTTTACTCCAAAAACTTTTTGATTGTCATCAAGATCTGCATCAGATGCACTTAGATATATTGGTTTGTCTATTGATGGTATCCCATCTTTACCTGGACCTCCTGAAACCAGATTATTTTTTATGAAGTCGAGTTTTGCATATCCACTTAGGTTTTCTATATAGTCTGCGGATTTTGGTTTATTTAAGTAGGTTATTGTTAATGCTATTATTAAAATTATAATTACTGCTAAAATTATATTCTTTTTTTAGATTTCATTAATCACTTATTATTTTTTTTATTAAATGTCTTTATTGAGAAAGACAATAACGCTAATAAAATAACAGCAAATAATATGTTTCTAAAATTCATACTTGCTATTGAACTTCCCAGATATACAAATGCAAATGTTCCTGGTATAATTCCTATCATTGTTGCTAGAAAATAATCTTTAGTTTTTACCTTAGTTAATCCTAGGGCGAAATTTAATCCATTGAATGGGAAGAGGGGTATTAATCTAAAAAAGAGTACAGTCATGAATCCGTTTTTTTCTAATTTTTCATCATATTCTTTTAGTTTTGGGAATTTCTTTTCTACTATATCTTCAAAGAAAGATCTTGCAAAGTATCTAGCTATTAAGAAAGCTAGTGTTGCACCGAGTGTTGCACCGATGACTACATATAATGTACCCTTGGCTGCTCCAAATATTGCCCCTCCTGCAACTGACAAAATTGTTCCTGGTAAAAATAGAATTGAACCTATATTATAAATTATAATGAAACCTAGTGGGGCTAGTGGCCCAAACATCTCAATCGAAGATCTAACTTTATCTACAGATAGATAATCTCTTATGCCATAATATTGTACAACATAGATTATAGCTATTATTGCGATTATGAAAATTATAAATTTAGCTATTGTTTTGTTTTTTTGGTTCATATTAGTTCATCTATTTTATTAGCTAATGTAATATCTTCTTTAGACAGTCCTCCTATCTTATGAGTTGTTATCCTTATTTTAACCTTTTTGTAGTCAAAAATTTCAATATCTGGATGATGATTCATTTCATCCGAAATTTCTGCTATCTTTTTTATTAAATCTGCGGCTTCTGAAAATGAATTTAGAACTATTATTTTTGACAAAGTTTTTCTGTCTATTACTTCCCAGGTTGGAAGTGATTCCATGACATTATCTATTTCAGAATCATTAAGTTTTGTATAATTATCCTCTTGCATATATGATGCTGATATCATATTTATTTAAAGGTTTCTAAAAATAAAAAATCCAGAAACCCCGAAGAGTTTCTGGCTCTTAAACTTACAATGAAGTTCAAGATGTCAAGGAACTTGATCTAACTCCATCCCTTAGGATGGAGTGTTCCTTGAGCATCCTAAACACAAGGGCCTGTAACAAACCACACCTTTTGCCCGAAGGGTACACCTTAGATGCAAGGTGTGGTGGCCCATTGTGTTTTTGATATAAAAAATAAAAAATTTATTATTATGCGAATAGTTTACCAGCGCCAGTTGAATGTAGACTTAAAAGTCCTCCAAGACCAACTAGGTGCCATAGAACATTCATTACTGTTCCTTGATTTGACATATCCAATGCAGGTAAGTGGACTAATAGTATAGATACTAAAAGTACGATGAATAGAGGCCAAACGGCTTTGTCAACTTTCTTTCCTAAGATTAAAGCTGCTCCACCTAGAACTTCTACTATGATTAAAATCCAAGCGAAAAGTCCTGCTGCGGGGAAACCTAATCCTCCAAGCATACCAGTAATTCCTGATGGATCCATAAATTTACCTAGTCCTGTGACTAAGAAAAGTAGACCAAGAGTAACTCTTAGTATTGCTATTCCTTGTGCTTTGTTTAACATATTATGTAATTAATGGTAGACTTAATGTCCGCCACAACCACATGAATTGTCCTTACCACAAGTGCAAGTATCATTTCCGCAACCTTTGCATGTTTCTTTTTCTTCCATGTTATTTTTATCCTCCTTTCAACTATATGTAAATTTAATTAACTGAATGGGTGTATATATGATACTTTTATCATATGTATTTAAGTATTTAAAAGTATGTATGCTATAATAATTTAAAAAAAATAATCCAGGGAACCAAGTCCTAAAAACCATTATGGTTTTGGGAACTTCAACTTCATAGAAGTATGAAGTCTTCCCTAGATGCAACCCTCCTTTAGAGGCCAAGGGCGTCTTCAAGAGCATCTTGGTCAAAACCAATAATAGGTTTTTCGTGACCTTCTACAAGAATTACTGGAACTCCTCTTTGACCTGATTTTTCAATCATTTCTTTTGCAGCAGCTTCATCTTTAGTTACATCTATCGCTTCAAAATCTACATTGTTCTCCTTAAAGAAATCCTTAGCTTGATTACAATAGGTGCATGTTGGTGTTGTGAAAATTTTAACTTTTGCCATAATATCCTCCTTATATCGATTTATCTTATTTAGTATTCAATAAACATTCTCTTTGATCATGTTTCTTGACCAGTAAACAAGAATATTATTGTATATCTTATTTACTGTGATCCATACACTCTTTTAATCTTTTGTTATATTTCATAATATACTTATCAACACTTTTTATGATGTCTATTATGTGCGATTTTTTATCTATTGAATATATTCTTTCTTTACCCTTGCATTCACAGATGATAAATCCATAACATTCAAGTCTTTTTAGATTGTGAGATACTCTACTTTGTTCAAAATTAAGAGTCTTAGATATAGCATTAACTGATTTGGGCCCCTTTGTTAGCAGTCTAACTATTTCAAATCTAGTTTCATTAGATATTGTCTTAAAGAAGACCTCATACAATTCAAATGATGATTTTGTCATATGATCTATTGGATATATTTCTATATAAATGTTTCTATTTGCTAAGCAATAGGTTTGTTTTTCATAAGGCTTACTTGCTCTTTTAGGTCTTTGATATTTGCATTACAAATATCGCAATAACCCTTTGTCTCTACTGATGCCATGGCCTTGTTGTTTTCAACAAAACTACGGTAACGTAGGGTTATGACTACTTCGTTAGTTTCGCGGTTGTTGAATGGAGGTTCTTTCAAACCTATTCCGCAACTCGGGCATCTACCGATCATAGTCCAGATCCAAGGAACCAAGATTCCTTAGATGTAACCTCCTTTTGATGCCTAGACGCAACCTTCCTAAGAGAGCTTCCACATACCTGTCTATTATTTATTTTTGCCATTATGCTATAAGTTCTTCTATATCTTCTAAATGAGCTTCGTCAGTTGCTTCTTCATCTAGCCAGTATCCATTCTTTTTCATTTTCATTGGTCTCCTTTAATTTAAGCTACACCTATCTCTTCTGCAAACTCTGTATACCCTTTATGATCTAAGTCGAAGTTAAAGAATTCCCTAAGTATTAGGTTTCCTGCTTGTATTTCTACTAATTTCTTGAAAATATATTCTGTGAAGCAATAAGGGCAAACTGCAGCTTTATCTTCATGACACTTGATACAAATAGTTCCATAATTAGTTATGTCATTATTGACATTTACTAAATAAGCATTTAAGGAGGACAAAATATCCTCCTTTAAATGGGGATAAAGTGTTAGCCAAGCTTTCACTTCTTCAGCTAAGCAGAAGGGACAAAGAGGATTGGTTATCACCTCACAACAAATATTGCAACTATGAGTGCCAGATTCGTCTCCAAAATTAATAAATTTTGGGGCCACTAAAAATTTCCAATTTTCAGTGTTGTGAAGTTCATATGCTTGGTAATTATTATGTAAGACCATTTTAAAAATATAGATTCAATTTCCGGTTAGGGAGTTGAATCAGTGTCTAATAATCTGACAAGATTTAATAAAAACAGGGGAAGTTAAACTATACCAATTAAAGAATTCTGTTCTTGCATAGTCATTCCTGTTTATATTCATACCTTTTAGAAGCACTTAAACTATATAAGTTGGCGTGGTAATTATAAAGTGGTGACATATTTAGAAAACCTTTAAATAGTATATATTGCAATGTATATTATAAAATAAGAGAAAATACAAAAAAATGGTGAACTATATATCAATAATAATAGCTGCTGTGTTGTCATTTACTGTAGGAATGCTATGGTATTCTCCTGCATTGTTTGGAAATAGGTGGGCAAAATTGGCTGGCGTTAATATGAGTAAAGCTAAACAGAAGAGTATGGGATCTTCAATGTTACTTGGATTTATATCAACATTGGTTTTAGCTTATGTGTTTCAATATTTACTTGAAGCGTTAAGTTATACTGGTGCTGTTATGGGCGCTACGTTGGGCTTTTGGTTGTGGCTTGGATTCCTTGCTACTAGTTTAATTGGAGGTGTATTATGGGAAGGCAAGCCTTGGGGTTTATATGTTCTAAACTCAGCGTATTGGTTGGTCAACCTGCTCGTAATCGGTGCTGCTCTAGGTCGTTGGGCTTAATTTATTTTTATTTTTTTACACAGAGAGTGCGAAAAATTTGTTCATAAAAAATTTTTCACAGTGGGTGGAGGAGAGTTATGTTTTATTAATTAGTCAGAATTATTTGGTTTTAGGAGGATTTATATATTTGTTTTGGTTGGGTATTTGATGGAATTTTCCGATCATATTCATGATTTGAATTATATTATAGAGGGGGAAGTTGTGGAAGTTCGGCATATTGCTGGCCTTGAAAAACATTATACTATTCCCTATGTATGTGTTTTAAGACATCAAGATGAAAGGGAATTTGAATTATTGAAATCTCCTATTGATGAAAATAATAGCTCAAAAAGATTATTGCTGAGTCAGAAAGAAGGTTCTAATAATTTTGATAGATTTCATGTATCTCCATCAAAAAAGAAATTGTTTCCAGGATGGCATTATAATAGATTTGGTACTGAAATTCAATTTAGTGAAAATTAATCACATCCTATCTAAAATTTCAATTCTTTTTTCTAATGGTGGATGAGTTGCAAATAATCCACTGATTTTTCTTTTGAAAGGGTCTGATATGAATAATGGTGCGACTGCCTTGTTGTAATGATGTTTCTCCTCGCTATTTCTAGGTGGATTATCTGCTTGGATCTTCTTTAGGGCACTTTTAAGTCCAGTTGGTGAACGTATGAACTTTACTGCGCTAGCGTCTGCAGTATATTCTCTTTTTCTACTTATAGCTAATTGCACCATTGCTGTTACAATAGGTGCTAGAATGGCTAGAATAATTCCTAAGATAATGAAAATAGCTTGACCTTTGTTATCGCTGTCATTACTTCCTGAGAAAGATCTCCAGAATAATGAACGTAAGAATATTTCTGAAATTATTGCTATCATTCCTACAAGGACTGCAGTAAGTGTCATGAATCTTATATCATAGTTTGCAATGTGGCTCAATTCGTGTGCCATTACTCCTTCTAATTCTTGTTTGTCTAATTTCTCTAGACATCCTGTTGTTACACATATTATTGCGTTTTTTGGATCTCTTCCTGAAGCGAATGCATTGATATGTGGATCATTCATTACATAGAGTTTTGGTTTTGGGAGCCCTGCTGCCAGGCATAGGGCCTCTACAACGTTGTTGTACATTGGATAGGCCGAGTGAGTTGCTTCTTTTGCTTTTACTGATGCTAAAGCAAGTTTATGTGAGTTGTAGTAACCAAACCAAATGTATCCCACTGAGAAAATTATTGAAATTATCATTATTATGAAAAAGTAATCTGGGCCCAGTGCTAAGCCTATAAGGTAACCTAATAGAATTAGTACTATTAGAATTCCTGCTAGAAGCAAAAATGACTTAAATTTGTTTCTGTTGATTTGGTCTTGGAAGGATAGGTTGTCTGACATGTAGAAGTTAGATTTATTTAGTTAAAAAAGGTTGTTGTTATATGTATGAAATTAAAACTAAAAATAAGAAGGTAGAAAAGAGGTTGAGATATTATATTGATATGCGTAGAGATATTATTGACAAACTTAGAAGGTTGAAAATAAATCCTAGGAGGGAATGTGGTGCTCATCCATTGCATGGAGATTTATTTGGAAAGTGGGCTTGTTGGATAGGATCAAATATTAGAATGGTGTATAAATTAGATAATATTGATAGAATAATATTATTAGAGAGGATAGGAACTCATAATATTTATTAAATATTAATTTTAAATGACTCTGCTCCTTCTTTTTCTAGCCTCTCACTTTCTTTAATATCTGCCATTGCTTCTTCATCACCTAAGATCTCTGCGGTTGATTTCCAGCTTTGCAAATCCATTTTTAGTTGATCAAGCTCTTTTTTTGATATCATAACCATTTCGTCTTCGTTTTTTAGAGATTGTTTTTCCATGTTAGAAAGAGGCAGTTGGAGTTTATATGTTTTTTGGGAGGGTTAAAATCAGAGATATTATTTTTATATACTCTATTGATAGTTAATATCATCAAAAAAACAATGGACTACACATTGTTTTTAGGATTTGGAGCAATCCCACACCTTTTAAGGTGTAGTTCCATGATTACTCAAATGGAAAAAGAAATGATTTATGTGAATGGATTGGAATATCCAGTTAATATCCATTATGAGTGGAGAAATTCAACACGAGTTTCTATTACGAAGTCTGGAATAAATATTAGAGTTCCTAGAACCTTGGGGATATTTAAACGTCAAAAAGTTATTGGTGAAATGAAGAATTGGGCTGTGAAAAAATTAATTAAAATTCCTGACTTGGTGAGACGCGATGAGCCAAAAAAATATGTTAGTGGAGATACTATTGAGGTATTTGGTGTAGTTTATGTAATTGAAATTTCCCTAAAGGATGCTAAAAAATCTTCAGGGAAGATAAATGATAATATTGTTTATCTAAGAGTTTCAATGCATTTAGCGGGGGAAGATTTGCATAAGGATGTTTCAAATTTATTGAGTAGAGTATTAGCTAAGAAACATTATAATGAAATTGCATCAAGAGTTCACGCTCATAATAATATGTATTTTAATAAAAGGATAAATAAAATTTCTTTAAAAAATCATAAATCTAAATGGGGGAGTTGTTCGTCATATGGGAATATTAATTTATCAACCAGATTATTTTTTGCTCCTACAAAGGTCTTAGATTATGTTATAATTCATGAATTGGCTCACTTGGTTGAACATAATCATTCAAGGAACTTTTGGAATCATGTTGAGAGAGCTATGCCAGATTATAAAGAAAAGAAAAAATGGCTAAATGATCATGGACATAAATGTAAGTTTTAATTAATTAAAGATAAATTTTGGTGGGTGGTAGTATCTTTCTCACAAGGATTAAAAGTTGGTTTTGATATCTCTCTAGTAATAACTCGATTCAGATATTCTAACGATTATCGAAGTAATTTAGGACATCAAAAAAACAATGGTTTAGACCTTGTTTTTAGGATCTACGAGAATCATCACACATTTAGGGTGTGATTATTTTAATTCTCGAGATTTCAAGAAAGATTAAGGAGGATCATGACGTAGTCTAATTCGGAAAATATAAAAAATAGTGCCTATGCGGAGATACTGTTTTAAATATAAATATTTATAAATTGAAGATAATTGTTTTTGTTCATGGGTTCAGATCATTATACTATTACGATGACCAGAATGGACGGAGGATTTGAATCTAAATTTAGGGATGTTCGAGATGTTTTGGGAATTCAATATTTGTTTGATACAAGTATAAATTTATTAGTATCTCATCGTCAAAGATTTAGGGCGTTACAAGAAGCTGAGATTGGTCTTGAGGGTTCTGTCGCAAATGGGGTAACTCCTTATTGTACTTCAGTTACCTATAAGGTTTCAGATATTCCTAATGAAATATTATCTGAGGAACCTGAGATTTATGCAACGACTCCAGAAGATGAGTTAAGAATTAGGGAAAATACCTTGCCTGAGGAAGATCATATTTAATTAATAAATTTATCAATCATTTTTTTAGCTTTTACTCTTTCTTTTTGATGCTTTTCTAGGAAATTGTTTAGTTTTTCAATCGTATATTTTTTTAGTTCTCCTGTTGTTAATTTGCCTGATTTGTAATCATTTCTAATTTCTTCAAGTTTTTCATCGTCTTCTTCAAGGAACATTCTTAGGTATTGAAATGATACATCGATATCTGGATTTCCACCTTTCTTTTTATGTTCTTCTAGAGTTTCTTGTCCTCCGCTAAATGCGAATTTATTGATTTTATTTTTAACTGTTTTTGGGTCGTCAGTTAATGCAATAAATGAGTTTGGATCTGATGAAGACATTTTTGATTTTGCTCCCTTTAAGCCTGGAAGCATTTGATGGTAAGTTGAAGATAACTGAGTGAAGTTTATAGGTATTCTTTTGGAAATATCTCTAGCTAAACGTAGATGGGGATCTTGGTCTATTCCTACTGGAACTACAACTGGACAGAAGTTATCAAGTTCAGGTAATTGTGGATGTAACATGTCAGAAGCTTGTAATAATGAAGAAACCATTTTACCTGGACTGATATCTCCATAGACTGCTTTGAATTCATTGAATGTTCCATGTTTAGCTAATAAATTTTGTAATCTATAATACGCATTGGCTATTTTTGCATTACTTGACCTTTCAGATTGGAAATAGATTTCTACATTTTCAGGTTTTAATCCTAGTGCAATATAGTTAGTAATATATTCCTCAATTGCAATTTTTTTGCTGTCCTCAATAGATTGTCCTCTTGTATTATATGCTTCAATGTCTGCTACTGCAATATAGATTTTAGCTCCTAATTTTTGGTATGTTATGAATTGTTTTGCTACAACAGCATGGCCCAAATGAAATTTACCTGTAGGCATTAATCCAGTCATCATTACAAATTTCTTTTTTGACTTAATTGAATCAAGAATTCTTTCTATATCTCTATGAGCGAAAACTATTTTTCTTCTAAATAGTAGGTTTTTATTGAATTCTTCAGGTAGGTCTTTCATTAATGAAACTCCGAATTCTTTAACAAGCTTATTGTAGTTAATTTCACCCTTAACTTCCCATGGATTGAAAGTGTTTTTCATATGGTTAGGTATTAAATATGTTATTTAAAGTTTGCTCACTCAGAAATATCCATAACTAATTCTTTAAGGTTATTGTTTGGTATCTTAGTAGAAACGTTTTGTATTTCTATAGCTAAGATTTGTTTTTTATTATCCATATCTATAACTATGCCATCTTCTATTTCTTTACTTATTTCATAGTTTCCATCTTGAAATTTTATTCTCATGATGTCATTTTTTGTATCAAAATTAACTTTCATTTTCCATATACCTTCTTGGATCGGTGTAATAAGCTGTGATTACTATATAAGTTTTGTGATCTTCTGATTTTTCATCTGAGTAATCAGGAAATCACACCTAAAAGGTGTGGGATTACTCTAGATCCTAAAAACAAGGGCCTATAACGAACCACACACTTTAGTGCGTGGTGGCCCATTGTTTTTTTGATAAATAATTCTTAGTAATTTTCCATTTATTATCTTATGTGCAATTTCTCTATCTAGTTTACCTTTTACATTCTCATCTGGATTTGATAGAGCTTCTTTAATTAAATCTTCTTCGATTTTTCTATCATTTATGGAATCTCTTGCGTATTCTGTAAATTCTATAATCATTATTATTGGAGGTACTTTTACTATTTATAGTTTATCTCCTAAAAAGCTTTAAATAATAAGTTCCATTGAATAAGTTATGAAAAAGAGTATGTTAGCCCTAGTTGGTTTTATATTTAGTATTATGTTCCTAGTTAGTTTTGTTTCTGCAGGAATATATTTCTCTGATTTGAATAGTAAATATAACTTAGGTGATATGGTTGACTTGAATGTTAGAGTTGATCCTATTGTCGATGGTAGATTATTAAATGTTCAATTAATTTGTGGATCTTCAGTTATAGGATTTAATAACTTTCCAGGCGAAGATGGAGACGTTAATATCAAATTACCTTTGAATTTTAATACAATTAATCAAGCAAATGGGGAGTGTTATTTTGAAGGGAATTATGATGGTGAAATAAGGAAAAGTATGAATTTTGAAATTTCTAAAAAGTTGAATGTTAGGTTAGGTAATGATGCTTTTTTTGCTAATCCTGGGGAGACAATCATTGTTACAGGTTTTGCAGAGAAATTAAATGGTAATCCTGTTGAAGGAGAGATAGAAATTACTATTCCATTATTGCAAGTTTTAGAAGTAGATGATGTGGTTGAGGAAGTTGTTGAAGTTGAGGAAGTTGAAGAAGCTACAAGTTCAATAGATCCTGCATTAGTAAGTAGTTCAATTGACGATAATTTAGAAGCTGATTTGGAGGATACAACTGATGAAGAGATTGAAGAAGAAGTTGTAGATGAAGAAGAGGTAGTAGATGAAGAAGAAACTATTGAAGAAGCAGAGGCTGAAGTTGTAAGTTATGATGCAGGTATTTTTTATGGGAAGGTAGTTTCTGGCGATTTTTCTGTAAGCATAAGAATACCTGAAGAAGCTCCTGCAGGAGATTTTAGAATTGATGCACTTGTTTATGAGGCTAATGAGGGGATTAGGTCTAGTGAAGGAGTTTCATTTGCTAATTTAAAGGTTTTCCAAGAATTAAGAGATGTAAGTTTAGAATTAAATGAGCAGAATATAGATCCTAGTGTTACATTGGAAGCTAGGCCTAAATTGTTAGATCAAACTGGATTAAATATAGATGATGAAGTTTCAGTGATAATTAGAGGTTCTGAGGGTGAGAGATTTTATGAGAAGATAGTGGATTCAAATGAGGCTTTGCAATATGAAATTCCAGCTAATTTTGCTTCAGGGAATTATGAGATTGAAGCTTCAAATGGGGAATTTAATGTTGTTAGGAATTTTTTTGTAAATCAAAAGGCTATAGTAGAATTTGATTTGGTTGATGATACATTGGTAGTTACCAATGTAGGGAATATGCCCTATAATAGAGCTATAGAATTTGAATTGAATGGTAAGCCATTTGTAAGAGAGGTTAATTTAGATGAATTGGGTGAGAGTGTTAGTTTTAAATTAACTGGAGAAGATGAGGAATATAATATTAGAGTAAGTGATGGAAATACTGAAATTACACAATCAGGTGTTGCTTTGACAGGAAGAGTTATTGATGTTGATGAAATTGGGGATGGGTTTAATTTGACAAGTCCTATCTTTTGGATTTTCTTTTTTATAATTATAGTATTAATATTATTATTCTTGTTTAGAAATGTTTTGAAGAAGAAGTCATTTGCTATGCATATGCCTAAATTGAAGAGAAAAACTTCTAGCGAGCATAACTTTAGTATATCTAATCATAAAGAATCTCAACCTATAACTTCAATGAAATCTGGTATTAAAAATAATGAATCTAAACCTGAAGTTAAGAAAACTGATGCTAATGGAAAGGTAGTTCATAATCAAGCTGATCAGGTTTTGGTTATGAAAGGGCATAAGTCTTCAGCTGCAGTTCTTGTTATTAAAATAAAGAATAAGTTAGGAGAAAATGAGAAGAAAAGTTTGGAGCATGCTATGGAGGCAGTTTATAGTAAGAAGGGTGCAGTTTATGAGCATGGAGATTTTATTTTTGCAATGTTTAGTCCATTAATGACTAAGGCAACAAATAATGAAGCCCTAGCCGCTAACGTTTCACAGCAATTGGTTGGAGTTTTTAATGAACATAATAAGAGATATAGAGAGAAAATAGATTATGGGATTGCAATAAATTCAGGAGAGATAATTAATAAGATAGATAATGGTAAATTAAAATTTACTGCAATGGGGAATTTTATCGTTGCTGCTAAGAGGTTGGCAGAGAGTTCAAATATGCAAGTTCTTTTGAGTAAGGAAAGTTTTCAAAAGGCAGGTAGTGAGATAAAAGCTGAGAAAATTAGTGGTGGGCAAGCTTATGATCTAAGAAGAGTTGTAGATAGTGAAAAGAATAATAAGTTTATTCAAGGGTTCTTAGAAAGGGAAAAGAAAAGTGTATAGGTCCAATAGAAATGTCATCAGTTAATAAAAAATATTGAATTTTCTTGTTAATGCTTGTATATAGAAGATGATTATCTCAAGCATACACACTCCCTCGCGAAACTGATTGACTATAAAAAAATCTAATGGTGTAAACAGTATCTTTCGCATAGACATATTTTTCATTGTATTACAGATCAGACTTTGTCACGATCTTCACTTATTTTTCTTGAAATGTGTCAAATTACCTCGATAATCTAATTGCTTTCTTGTCTAGAGTTATTCTTGATGAGATATCAAAACCAACTTTTAATCCCTATGCAGAGATACTGGTAAACATTAATAATATGGAAATAATCTCTTTGTAGATTAGTAATCAAGAGGATGACAAATGTCATGAACCTGTACATGGGTAGAAGAAAAGGAGTGTGTCTAGATAAATTTTACAAGTAAATATCAATTATATTATTGGTAATGTCTAAGGAATAACGATTAATCTGCTCTGCCTTAAAGCGTTAATATGTGGGATACTAAAATGGGCACATAAAATTCAACAATTGTTAGACACGTTCGGAAAAAAGGTAGATTTAAATAGTAATTATTAGTTGGTTTTTGTTATGGTAGAAGATGAATATTTAGAAACTGGAACTTCTTCATATGCTGGCAGTAGGATGATTGGTGGAAGTTTTTCTGGGTCAAGTATTAGTAGGTTTCAAGATCCTTTTGGGCAAGCAGTTAGGGATGATGGCACTCCTTTGCCATCTAGGGGAGAACAAGTAAGCGAGCTTGCTGAAAAACTATCAAAACAATTTCGTGTAAAGAGAGATTGATTTATCTGGAGTTAATTAATTTGTAAGAATGTATTTGATATGGCTTTTCCCCGAATACGATTTCTGAGGGTTCAAAAGATCCCCTTACTTTTTCTGATAGATTATAGTGAGAGGAATTACTTGTTCCAAGAATAACTCTTTCTGGATTTAGGTGATTGAATCTGTAGTCTGAAGTTAATCTTTTCATTGTTGAGGAGATATCATCTGTTGTTAAAAATCCTATTGCTACTTCAGGCCCATTCATTTTAAGATCTCCATGAACTTCAAAGTAGAATCTTTTTGGGCTATCTAGTTTTTTTGAATTTTGATTTGTTACTTGATCAATACTTGCTGTTAACGTTGTCATCTTGATAACTATATGTTTACGATTATTATTTAAATGTATCTTTTAGTCACAGTATCTTTCGCATAGACATATTTTTCCATATTTTCCAAATCAGAATTCTTCATGATTCTTCAAAATTTTTATCGATAAGTGTAAAATTACCTCTATATTCTTCAGGTTACCGTGATCCATCGTTATTCCTATGAGCTTAATAAGGCACCCATAATAACTTGTGCGTAGATACTGTTGTCATATGAAATTTATTTTCATTAATTTAGAGTACTTACATTGTTTATACTTATGAAAGTATAGTTTTCTTTATCCCCAATAGAAAAAATACTTCGTAATGAAAATTTATTTATAAACAAGATTTAATGACAATGATTTATGAATCGAAGAAAAAAGGGATTTTCATACAGAGGTGTGTTTGAAGATCTAAGTGTATTGTTGTTTAATAATTTTGGTAAGCCTATAGAAGGAATCTCTAGAGTGTTTGCTGGCGGCGGAATTTCTCACAAATCATTTTCATCTAATAAGTCTAAGCAAGTATTCGACTTTTCAAATTCATCTAATAAGAATCTGATATCATTAGATTCATCACGTTCATCTAATAAGCCCGGGTTTATTGGTTTAATAACTAATAGAGGGAAAGATGATAATTGTTTGAAAGGAGGTTTTAGAAAAATATGAAAAAACTATTTAGCGTAATGGCTATGGCTATGCTGATTTTATCAGTTATGCCTGTTGTACTTGGTACAGATGTAGGTGTTGGTGTTGGTGTTGAGATTATTACTGAAGACTATGCTCCAAATATTTGGGCGTGTGGTGCAAGAACTGTTCTTGATGATAATACCCAACCTGGAAGAGATAATGATTCAACTCTTGAAGAAAGAGAAAATAATTATTTTTTCGAAGGTGAGCAAATTGTAACAAATGTTTTAGTTAAGGATAAGAATGGAATCCAAAAGATTTCAGACGTATTCGCGACTTTAGGAGATGTTCAAGGTGCTGGTAACGATATTGAGGTTAATTGTGTAAGAGAAGTTGGTATTCCAGGGAATCTTGGTACTGCTGTAAATGGGGGTGCTAATGGAGAAAATCTTCCTGCTGCATGTAATGCAAGAATTTTGGAAGAAACTCTAACAACTTTTGATGCTTCTACTGAAGCATTCTACACATGTACTTTTACAGTTGAAACTGCTGATTCTCACTATGGTGAGTACTGGTATACTGTTGAAGCAGAAGATCTTGATGGTGAAACTACTACTATGGATGAGAATGAATACTGGTTCTTAAATCCTGTAATTGCTTTGTCAATTGATGGTGATTTAACATTTGATAATGTTAGACCTGGAACACAGTCTTATTCTCAGACTTTACTAGTTGGTAATGATGCAGATGATGGTAGTGGTGTTCTTCTTGATATGTTCATATCAGGAACTGACTTCTATGATTCAGCTTCAAGCGGAGCTGCTTGTCCTACAACTAACCAGTTGGCTTTGACAAACTTTGATTATTATGCAACAAGTGGAGCTTTCTCTACTGCGAATGATGCAAGATCTGATAATGAAAGTTATGTAGCAATACTGCCTGCAACTGGCTTCCACAATCCAAATAATTTTTATGGATTGCATGAGGTTATTCGGACTGATGCTGCTGCAGCAAATTATTCACCTGGTAACGTTTTAACTCCAGGTAGCGAGTTAGCTGTTACATTCAGATTAAGCCTTCCAGAGCCATGTAATGGTGACTTCGATACTGGAAGTATAAACTTCTGGGGAGAAGCAATTTAAGGTTGATTAATTTAATTTTTATTTTTTTTATTTATTTTTTTTATGGTGGTGGGGAGGAAAAACAAGAGTGGGAAATATACAAAATGACAGAACAGACAATAAACATGAAGAAAGAAGTCCTTAAGGGAGTAGTTTGTGCCCTAGTTGTGGCAATAGCAGTAATATTAATGACAGGAAATGTCTTAGCCTATAAATTATATTGTTTAAATTATGGGGAGAGTTTGCCGGACCCTGAAAATCCAAGATATACTTGTTTTCATGATACTTGTCAAGTTTGTACAACAGATTTGGATAACCCAACTCATCCCGGAAGGTGTAATAGTATAAGTGTATGCCAGGGTCTTGATGGAACCGTGGGGGGTGGTGGTGGAGGAACTATAGATGCTGAAGCACCGGAATTCACTGTTAACTCTCCAACTGAAGGTGGAGTATATTCGAATAGGAGGGTTGTGTTTGATATAGAGACAAATGAGCCGAGTACTTTTACTTATACAGATAACATAAACGGGCGTGGGCGAATTAAGAACATGGCTCGAAATGTGTTTAGTTATTTGCGGGCATTAAGTTTTAAAGATGGATTAAATGACATCACTATATTTGCTAATGATAGATTTGGAAATACTGGAGAGATGCGGGTTACATTCTTTGTCGATAGTAAGGCTCCAAGAATAAGTAGGACTTTACCTAAAAAGGGATTTGCAAATGGAGACTTTGAAGTTCAATTTAAGGAACAGAATCCAGAGAGATTGACTTTAGTTTATGGGAATGATGAAACTGGATATCGAGAATCAGTTGTAGATATAGATACTTGTAGGATTGATAGAGGTAGATATTACTGTAGTATTTCTGTAGATTTAGATGAATACGATGGGCAGATTTTGCTATACTATTTTGAACTTGAAGACATTTCAGGAAAGGGGACTGAGAGCAGACCTGTAGACTTAAGTGTTGACATAACTGCGCCAGTATTACTTAATCCTGATACTTTCTGGTATCAGGGTGAGGGGAGAAATTCAAAGTATATTTATTTTGATATGGAAATAGATGAGGATAATTTTGATGAAATTACATTTATAGATAATGAGGCAAGAAGGCCAAGGGAAAAGAGAATATGTAGTCGTCTTCGTGATGACAAGTGTATTAAAAGAGTATCATTTCGAACTGGGCATCATACACTCGATGTTCAGATTGTAGATGATGCAGGTAATGCAGTTAGTACTGAGAGAATTGTATTTGATGTTTAAAGTTCTTGATTTTGGTATCTTTTAATATAATAGGGAGTGATGTCATTTATCTTAGAGTTTATTTCTAGAGATTATTAAAAGTTTGGATGACTAACAGTATCTTTCGCACAAAGATTAATAGTCGGTTTTGATATCTCTCAAGGAATAACTCGATTTGGATATTCTAACGATTATCGAAGTAATTTAGAACATTTCAAGAAAGATTAAGGAGAATTACGACTGAGTCTGATCCGGAAAATATAAAAAATAGTGTCTATGCGAAAGATACTGCAAAATAAGGATAATATTATAAACTTCATTCTATTGATTTTATCATGCAACAGATGACAATTGAACAAATGAATGAAAAATTTAACGAACTGAATGAAAAGTTTGAAAAATTGAAAGAGGATTTAATTGTTGCCAAACGGACTGAAGATTCTTATCAAAGACATGAGAATGGCGATTTTATCAAAAAGTCTAAGCAAGATTTTTTACAAGAAATTGAGAAATGGTAGAAATAATCTATGATAAAAAATTTCAAAAGATATTTTCTAAAATTAAAGCTAGATTATTTAGAGAACAAGTTAAAAAACAGATTTATAAGATAATTGATAATCCTAGTATTGGAAAACCAATGATGTATTCTAGGAAAGGAACAAGAGAATTATATGTAAATCATTTTAGGCTTGTTTATGCATATTATCAAAATCAAAATATTGTTGAATTTTTGGACTTATATCATAAGGATGAACAGTAATTGATTTTTAATGCAGGATAACATTTATATAATTTAATACCTATAGTATTTGATGGACTTTGAGCAGAGGTTTTCAAAAGTAGGTAGATATCTTGATAGCGATTTTATTGTTGATCAGGGATTTATGAATCGTGAGTGGGTTTCTGAGAATGATAATGATGTCGAAGATTTATAATAAATATAAATTTTCTTAATATTTTTATCTGACTTGGGTAGTAACTCGAATTTATATATAATTTAGTGTATTTTAGATTATCTATTTTAAGAAATATATTTTTCTAAGATAGGCTTTTGAAAGGAGGTAATGAAATCATATGAATAAAAGAATATATGCAGGGCTACTTGCAATGATGTTTATTATTAGTTCACTAGGATTTGTTATAGCTACTGATCCAATATTAAATGTTACATCTCCAGTTGAAGGAGCTTATTTAGATTTAAGGATAATTAATTTAAGCGCAACTGCAGACCAATTGGTTGATTTTTTCCTTTTTAGAAATGTGTTAAGATCAAGAAGGGCTGTTAATTTAAATGATAGTGTCATGTCTACTACAAATACATTTAGAGCTCGTGAAGGAAGTAATACAATACGTGTAAAGGTTCTGAATATGAATGGTGAATCAGATTCAAAAGATATTAGTTTTATAGTCGATACCCGGGCTCCAAGAATTAGTAGGACTGAACCTAGAAATAATGAATGGGTAAATGCTCAGTCTTTATTTACTGTAAATTATCGAGAAGATAATTTGGATAGTGTTAGATTAGTTTATAATGGTACAATTGAACCAAAGACGGATTGTACTTCTGGTAGAAAAAAGACATGTTCTATAATGCCAAATTTAACTTCTTTTGATGGTAAAGATTTATTGTACCATTTTCAGTTATTTGATAAGGCAGGAAATAATGCTACTAGTCAAGTTAGAATTGTGCATGTTGATACAACCTTGCCAGTTATTAGTAATGTTTCTACAAGTGTTGATCGTAGAAGAGTAACTTTTACTGTTGAAGTTGAAGAAGAGAACTTTGATAAAATACTTATGAGGGATAATAATGCTAGGAGACCTAGGTGGACTAGATTATGTTCTAGATTGAATGTTGGTGTTTGTACGAAGACTAAGACTTTTAGAACTGGTACTCATAATATAGATTTAATGCTTCTAGATGAAGCAGGAAACTCAGATGAAGAAAGTGTACCTGAGTTTATAATCTAGTTGTAATTTTTTATTTTTTATTTTTATTTTTTTAGTTAATTTTAAATATCTTGGTATCTAATGTATTTTATGGAAGAAACAACTATTAAGATAGGCATAGATACACTTAAGAGACTGGATTCTATGAAAAAATTTAATGATACTTATGATGATGTTTTAAATGATTTAATTGAGGAAGAGTTGAGTGAAGAAGAGTTGAGGGAGCTTGAAGAAATTATAAGTCAAAAGAAATTTAAGCCTATTGAACAAGTAGCTAGAGAATTAGGTGTTACTTTAGAAAAGGATGTATAATTTATTGATATCTGATAAAGCTCAAAAATTTCTTAATAATCTTGATTTTAATGAATCTGAGATGATAATCAATAAACTTAATTCAATTTTAGATAGGCCATATTCTCATATAAAGAAATTAACTGGAAGTAGATTTTGGAGACTTAGAATATCTAAATATAGGGCGATTATAGATTTTGTTGTTGAAGATAATATATTGAAAGTTTTAAAAATTGGTCATAGGAAGAATGTTTATGATTAATTTCATCTGAATTAAGTAAAACATATGTTTATATAATTTCTAATATATATTTTGTGATGTATATATTTGAATCATATTTATTATTCTTGAAAGGAGGTAATTTATTATGAGAAAATTATATTTGACTTTTTTGGTTCTTGCATTAAGCCTAGGTTTTGTAGCTGCTGGAATGAATCATTCTCCGTCTTTTAATGTTAAACTGACTTGGATGGGTGAAATGAATGTTTTACAGGGTTCACCTTCAGGAAGTGTATTGTTTACTAATGGTGACATGGTTAGGGTAATGGTTAGGGGACTTGAACCTGATACATTTTATTCGCTTCATCATGGTAGTGATTGTGTAGATTTTGATATGAAGACAAATCGACATGGTAACTTGAAGACTATGAAAGTAGAATGGGATTATTCTGATCTTTATATGATGAGAGAGGTTTCTAGGGGTGGTATGATACCAACTTTGAACGAAGGTGTTGCTGAAGATTTTGAATTGAAGAATTTTAAGTGTTCTGCAAGTACTGGAGAGATGATTTTGGGAGGAGTTGAACCTAAGAATCATGTTCGAGTTTGGACAAGATAAATAATTATTGTTTTTGTTTTTTTGTTGTTTTTTGTTGTTTTTTAGTGTTTTTTAGTATTTTAGTTAGGTTTAAATAAAATGAATTTTTGGGTTTTTAATGGGGAAAAAACAAAATGTATCGTTTATTGCTTCGAATGCTGATAGGCCAAATAGGCAGCAATTTTATCATGATTTTTTTGATCGTGTTGGGGGACTTGAATTAGATTTTACTTTTTCTCATTCTGGAGATCACTCCTATAATGAGATAGATAAAGCGGATTTGGTAGCTTTAGATTTAACTGAGATTGATGATGGGATCGCTGACTCATTAAGATATGCAATAGATAATCATAAACAAACTTTTGGACATTGGTCTAATGGATTAAGAGATGGAGTTAGCCCGTTTATTAGGAGGGTTTCTCATTATAGGGGTCATAGAAGTTATTATGGAGATAATGGGGACTTATTTTCTGAATTTGATAATTGGTATAAGGAAAGTACTCCTGGATTGCAAAAAAGAATTCTAGAAGATAAAGATGCTACATATGGTTGTGTTAAGATATCTCAAATTATTCCAACTTCTATATCTAATGCTCAAATCTGGGTGAAGAATGGTGCTATTCAAACCTCAGTAAGTGAACTGGGGGCAGGGGTTGGTAGGGATCATGGGAGGCATGCAACAAGAGATCAGTTTATAGATTTTTTAAAAGAGAATCGTATGTGGGATTGGTTGGGGCAGAAAACTGAGGGGCATGACGAGGCAAGAAATAATTCTGAAACTACTAGATCTGCGTTTGCTACTTTGATAGGAAATGGGACTATCCCTAGTTATGCTATTCCTAAAACAGATCGAATAAAAATTCCTAGGTTAGGATTACAAGCATTTATGCAAAATAGATTTATGTATGTCGATGAAAAGGGTAGGATTATTGAGAGGGAATAATTTATTTATTCTATAAGATAATTTGCCATAGCATCTAATATATTATATGAAGTACTTGCAGTCCAGGGTATCCTTATGCTTGTTACTTCATTAACATAATCTACTAAAGCATTTTTATCATCATATACTGGCCTTCCTATATTTCCTGGAGTGGGTTTTTGTTTAGATGTTTCAAATTTTCCCTGATTACCATTTCTAGTTTTGAGTGTTTCAACAAAGTCTTCTAAATGCTGCGCGTTTCTCACAGCTAATGGGCTTGAGGACCCATTTAATCTTATATTTATTAACTCAGAAAGTTCTTTATATAATGCCGTTTTAGTAGCCACATAAACCTCCCGCTATTTGGTTTTATAAATATATATGTTTTATGTGGGATGACATATAGATAAATTATTTTGTGGAACAACTTTTAAAATTAAATTAAATTCTATTTTTATCGTCGATAAAACTGTTTACTGGTATAGGGTGGTAAGTCATGTTTATATATAGTAATGTTATAAAATACTTAATGAAAAAAGGCGGCTTATCCCAAGCAGACGTTGAAAAGAATTCTACGAATTCTTTAAGAGAAAACATTGATGTAATTTCCTTCGGAAATATTATTTCTTCAATGTTTTCAAAACGAAGTTTATCCTTAGTATTAATGTTCATTATGGCTGTGAATGTATTTGCACTACCTGTTCTTGCTTCAAACAATGTAGCTTATATTTTTAAAAATAAGGCTAGGATTGATGATAATGTAATTGAGGTTTTTGAGGGGAAGGGACTTAATGTAGATTTGATAAATGAGAAAGATTTACCATCAGACTTTTCTGCATATAGATTTGTTTATTTGGGTGATGAGAGATTTCGAAATGATATGGACATAAAAATTTGGAATTATCCCACTATAGTTTCAAATTATTTTTATGGTGAAGAATGGGGATTAACTGATAGAGATGGTATTTCTCAATTAGTTTCTTCAGCTCCATTAAGTGTTAAGATTGGTCATAGAATTGTTGAAGTTTATACGCAAGGGACCATTGGAGGTATTGGAATACCTTATTATTATTTGGATGGAGAAAATAAGGCTGATGATTTGTTGAGTCGCGCCGTGACCTATACTACTAAAAATAATTTAGTTGGGGATGTTGTAAGTTTTGGTGCTGCAGGTATTACACTCGCAAATGGGGAAATTGCACAGCATAATATTTGTTTCTATGGAATTGTAGAGAGTGATTATTGGACTAATGGTGCGGTTGAATTATTAGAAGAATGTGTTGATTTTGTAGGTGTTACTTGTGAATCAAATAATGATTGTTCTGATGAGGATCTTGGAGGACCTTATTGCGTAGGAGACCAAATATTTCAGAATGTAAATGATTTTAGTTGTATAAATGCTGGAACTGTAGATAGTCAATGTGTTTCTACTCCTGATCAGTTTTTAGTTGAAAGTTGTTCAGCTAGTTGTAGTCAGGGAGCTTGTGTATGTCTAGATAATGATAATGATGGATTTGATGAATGTGCTTTTGGTACTGAGGGAGATGATGGTAATAATTTAGATTGTAATGATGGAAATGTAAATATTAATCCAGGTCTATCTGAAATGTGCGGAGATAATCTAGACAATAATTGTAATGGATCAATTGATGAAGGATGTCCTAGTGATTTAGATAATGATGGATTTGATAATGCTAACCCTGGAAGTTTGGGGGATGATGGATTACCCATAGATTGTCGTGATGATATATTTGCCATAAATCCTGATGCAACTGAAATTTGTGATTTTGTAGATAATAATTGTAATGGTCAAATCGATGAAAATTGTTCAGTTGATTTAGATGAAGATGACTATGATAATACAAATCCAGGAAGTCCTGGAGATGATGGAAGGCCAATAGATTGTAATGATAATGATAATACTGTGCACCCAAATGCTTTTGAAATTTGTGACGGAAAAGATAATGATTGCGACGGATCAATCGATGAAAGTGATGGAGATTGTAATAATGGTGAAGTTTGTAGTTTGGGTTCTTGCTCTGCAGTAACTTGTGATAGTGATAATGATTGCGGAGTAGATGGATTTTTTGATGGAAGGTTTTGTACTCAGGATGACGTTTTTCAGAACTACATTGAATATACTTGTGAAAATCCAGGGACTATAAGTTCAAGTTGTTCTCAGGATGTTGATTCAAGAAAAATTACTGATTGTACTGACAGTTGTCAAGCAGGAAGTTGTATAAGTATTGGATGTAATAATGATAATGATTGTAATGATGGAGATGTTTCTACAGTAGATAATTGTGTTAATCCAGGTAGTATTGATAGTTATTGTGTTAATGAGGTAATTGAATGTGTTAATAATTCAGATTGTAATGATAATGATTCATATACAGTGGATACATGTTTGAATCCTGGAACAATAAACAGTATGTGTGACCATGAAGATACAGTTTGTTTACTTGATGCTGATTGTGGTATTGATGGATTTGTAAATGGTTTAAGTTGTACTGGAGATGATGTAAGTCAAGATTATAGGTCTTATGAATGTGAGAATGGTGGTACAATAAGTGCTAGTTGCTCTCAAGTTATTGAAGAAAGGGTAGTTACCGAATGTAGTGATTCATGTAGTGAAGGAAGTTGTGTAACAGTTACTTGTAATAATGATAATGATTGTAGTGATGGAGATAGCGAAACTACTGATGTGTGTTTAAATCCTGGTACAGTGAACAGTATGTGTACTCATGAGGATGTTTTATGTTCTTTAGAAAGTGATTGTGGAACTGATAGATATACTGGTCAGTTGTTTTGTGAGGGAAAAAGTATATTTAGAAATTTTGTAGATAATAGTTGTAATGTTCCTGGGACTCAGGCTAGTTTTTGTAGTAATAGTGTAGATGCAGTTGAAGTTTATGAATGCACTTACGCATGTAATTCTGGAAGTTGTATTAGGTGTAATACGCAAAACGATTGTAGTGATGGAAATGATGGGACTGTGGATATATGTAGATTTGGTGGGACAATTGATAGTTATTGCAGTCATGATGTTGTAAGTTGTTTTAATGATTCAGAATGTGGTGAAGACAGTTTTACTGGAACTCCGTTTTGTATAGGGGAAGACGTTTATCAGAACTTTAGAGATTTAAGTTGTACTAATGCTGGTACATCTGGAAGTTTTTGTGATATTGAAACAGAAAATCAATTGGTTGAAAGTTGTGAATTGGGGTGTAGTCAGGGTAGTTGTAATGTTGAGACTGAATGTAACAATTTAGTAAATGGTGTAGATTTTGATGATGATAATGATGGTTTGGCTAATGAACTTGATCCTGGATGTTGGGATGATTTGACTCAACCAAGTACTTACAATCCTGAACTTGATGATGAGAGTAGGGCTGACGTCACTTGTTACGTTGCATCAGATTGTGGGTTTATAGATTATTTATATCCCCCATTTTGTGAAAATAATCAAGTGATAGATAGGCAGGACATATATGTATGTAATAATCCAGGCACTGGGATTTCAAGTTGTAATATAGAATCTGTAACAAATATTGATGAAACATGTTCAGCTTCTGAAGTTTGTTTTGTGGATCAATGTGTTAATGATTGTGTAGATTTAGATAATGATTCTTATGACTCATGCCCTGTAGGTTTGCCAGATGATGATGGCTTACCTATTGACTGTAATGATAATGTGAATGCAATAAATCCTGATGCAACTGAAATTTGTGAT
>Ga0209402_10001099_pt1 | contig 30343 bp, 10 predicted proteins | sample ArcticOcean_MG_C_3_FD_187437 | JGI IMG/M metagenome (GOLD analysis project Ga0209402, IMG submission 187437) | Marine microbial communities from western Arctic Ocean - ArcticOcean_MG_CB8_126 (SPAdes) (version 2) | ecosystem: Environmental > Aquatic > Marine > Oceanic | place: Arctic Ocean... | reverse complement strand
CGCTGCACGAAACAGGATGCCGTAGACCACACGTTTGTTCTGAAGTGCCAGCGGTCCCAGTTCGTGCGGCAGCGTGAAGACCACGTGGAAGTACGGTACCTGCAGCGCCGACACCCCGAGCGCGGCGTGAGACCGCCGCAAGCGGCTGATAGTCCCAGCAAGTCGTTGTGCGTGAGCACGTGCCAACGAACAACCGTTTGATGACGTGCGCTTGCCGTTCCGGCCACGTTCCGGCCACGCGTGCCCGACATTGCATGGTGGCTACTCGACGTCAAATCGTGTAAACTGAGCTGTATTGACTGGTTGTGTGTCGAGCAGCGTCGAGCAGAATCGGCTTCCCACAAACTTTTAATCCGTAGGTCCAGGGTTCAAGTCCCTGCGCCCTCATTTTTCCTAACCCGCTGTCCTGCAGCGGGTTTTGTCATTTCTGGTCGCTTGTGAGTTTTCTGGTCGACTGTGAGTTGCGGCTGATGTATCCTGTTCCGACCATGATCGAAAATCGCTCGCGGTTCAGCGGATGCACGGCAAACCGACGTGTCTGACCCCAGCCCGCGGAGTCCATCATGCGAGTTGTCCAGTTCGAGATTCCCGGCGAAGGACGCCGCGTGGGTGTGATTGACGGCGACAGCGTCCGCGACGTCACCTCTGTCCGACCTGACTTGGTTCGCGTTTACGACGTCTTCGCCGCTGCACAACAGGCCGGCCGGTCGTTCGACGAGTTTCTCACCGAAGTCGCGAGCAGCGAAAACGTTGCCACAATTTCTTACAAATCGCTGCACGAAGGTTCCCCCGGTGATGATCGGCCGTTTCTTCATCCGCCGCTCGACCATGCCGATCCCCATTTTGTGCTGATCGCCGGTACCGGCCTGACACACACCGGCAGCATGCAATCGCGCGACGAGATGCATACCTCGGACCAAGCGGAAGTGGCGAAACCGAAGACCGATTCGGCGAAGATGTTCGATTTGGGATTGGACGGGGGGAAACCCTCTGCCGGGACGCGCGGTGCGGCGCCGGAGTGGTTCTATAAGGGCAGTGGAACCAATTTACGAGGGCATCGCTGGCCACTTGAGAAGCCGGCGTTTGCGCTCGACGGCGGTGAAGAGCCGGAACTGGTTGGCTGTTACATCATTGATGACACGGGCACCCCACGGCGTTTGGGCTTCGCGCTCGGCAACGAATGGTCGGACCACGCCACCGAGAAAATCAACTATTTATACCTCGCCCCATCGAAGCTTCGCACCTGCGCCGTCGGGCCGGAATTGGTTACGGATTTCGACTTCAGCCGACTCAGCCTGCGCTGCACTGTCGGTCGCAACGGCGAAACGATCTACGACAGCGGTGGACTTTACAGCGGTGAAGAGTTCATGTGCCATTCGTTGGCCAACTGCGAGGATCATCATTTCAAATACCCGCAGCATCGCCAACCGGGCGACGTACATTTACACTATTTTGGCACGAGCAAATTGAGCCACACCAGCCGTGACTGGAAGTATCAGCCGGGAGATGAAATCACCGTGACCGCTGAAAACTTTGGCGCTCCGTTGGTCAACAACGTTGAAGCCGGCGATCCGATTTTAACTCAACCCATAACCGTCAAACCCGCGTAGCGCTGACGAACATCGTTTGCGGTTTCGCGCAACCCAGTCATACTCAACCCAGTCATACTCAACCCAGACATACTCAACCCAGACATACTCAACCCAGACATACTCAATCGAAATCAACCTGCATCCGGAGCCACAATGCCCAGCCTCAACGCCGAACAACTTTACACAATTGCCGCGCGGATTCTCCAGGGAGCCGGCGTCTCTGCCGCCAATGCCGATGTTGTTGCGACGGAATTGAAAGACGCGAACCTCGTCGGCCACGACAGTCACGGCGTGATGCGGCTGATGCAGTACGTCGACTACATCAACGAAGGATTCATCAAGCCCGATGCCGAGTGTGAAGTGATCCGCGAGGAATCGTCGTTCGCCTTGCTCGATGGACACTTTCAATTCGGGCAGGTGGCCGCCACCAAGGGCCTGCAGTTGGGGGTGGAGAAAGCTCGTGCGGGCGGGACCGCCACGATTTTTATACGCAACTGCAATCACGTCGGACGTCTCGGTTCCTACTCGCAAAAAGCGGCTATGCAGGGGTTAGCCGCCATGATGTGTGTCAACGCGCCCGGTCCCGGTGGCGTCGCTCCGTTTGGGGGAATCGAACGGCGATTGGGGACCAATCCCATTTCCATCGCCGCACCGCGTGGCGAGAACCCGCTGGTTCTCGATATGACCAGCAGCGCGACGGCCGAAGGAAAAGTTCGCGTCGCATTACAAAAAGGCGACAAACTGCCGGAAGGCTGGATTATCGACTCCGAAGGCAACCCGTCCGTTAACCCGGCCGATTTGTACGGACCGCCCGAAGGAGCCATTCTGCCATTGGGAGGGGCGATGGGTTTCAAAGGATTCGGGTTGAGCGTGATGATCGACGTTTTCGGCGGAATCCTCTCGGGCAGTGGCGTCTGCCGCGACGACTTGCCCCGTGGTGCCAACGGCGTCTGGATGTACTTCCTCGATGTCGAGAAGTTCATCGCCCCCGGTGAGTACGACGCGCTGATGGAAACATACGTGGCGTCCATAAAAAGTTCTCGCCGTGCACCCGGCGTCGATGAGATCCTGATGGCAGGCGAGATCGAACTCCGTCGGCAAGCCGACCGAATGGAATCGGGCGTGCCGATTCCCGATGAAACCTGGCGTCAACTGACGGAACTCGCCGAGAAAGTCGGCACAACAATCGACGACGTCTAACCCAAGATCAAACAAGGCCTGCCGTTTAGCGGACCCAAGAGATAACGCTGCAGAAACCCGGTTTCTCGATCCTGGGTTTCACAACCGGGAACTCGCCCCGTGCAAATCAACATCGACGACACCATTGCCGCATTGGCATCGGCGGCCGGATCGGCCGCGCGGGGAGTCATTCGCCTCAGCGGCTCCGGCGTTCAGACTTCGCTCCAAAATATCTTCACGCCCGACGACAACACTCGTTGGAATGCCGCAACGCGAGCGCAGCGGCACCTTGGCGTGCTGCAACTTCGCGATTTCCGCACGCCGCTGCAAGCAGCCGTTTACCTCTGGCCCAATGCGCGCAGCTACACCGGGCAACCATCAGCCGAACTGCACCTACCCGGTTCACCGCCCCTGCTGGAAGCCGCGCTGGGTGAAATTTACGCACACGGTGCGCGGCCGGCGCATCCCGGCGAATTCACAATGCGGGCCTTCTTGGCCGGTCGCATCGATCTCGTGCAGGCCGAAGCCGTCCTCGGCGTCATCGATGCCGACGATCAACCGCAATTAAAAACGGCGTTGTCTCAACTCGCCGGCGGAGTCTCTGGCCGCGTCGATGCAGTGCGCAGCGATCTGCTCAATCTGTTAGCCGACCTCGAAGCGGGCCTCGATTTCGTCGAAGACGACATCGAATTCGTTTCGCGCGACGAATTGTTGACGCGGATTGAAACGGCGCGGGACACGATGGCGCTGCTGCTATCGCAGGCCTCCTCGCGGATGTTATCGACGGGCCGTCGGCGCGTGGTCATCGCCGGCTTGCCCAATGCCGGTAAGAGTATGCTATTCAATACGCTGATCGGTCGTGATGCCGCCCTCGTTTCCGACAGTCGCGGAACGACTCGCGATTACCTCTCGGCCGACTGCGATTGGAACGGGACGGCAATCAACCTGATCGACACCGCCGGTTGGGAGAAAGCCAACGACGAACTGACAGCCGAGGCGCAAGAGCGGCGTCGAACGCAACTCGAACAGGCCGACCTGGTGTTGTGGTGCGTGCCGGCCAATTTGGAGATTGGCGAACAAGTTGATGATCGGCGCTCGCGGCAGGAATTGAATGACACGCGGTGTCCCCTGCTGGAAGTGCGAACGAAGATCGACCTGGCAAACACGCATGCGACAGACAACGAGTTCGAGGTCAGTGCGGCATCGGGAACCGGTCTCGCGAATTTGATCGTGGCCGCCGCTGCAGAACTTTCACGGGATCGGGCCGAAGGACAGGAGTTGGTTGGCACAACAGCCGCACGCTGCCGCGAGTCTCTCGAAAACACCATCGGAGCGCTCGAGCGCGCTCACGCTGCCGCGGCGGGCGGCGAGGGTGAAGAAATTATCGCCATCGATCTGCACGAGTCCCTCGAACATCTCGGTCAAATTCTCGGCACCGTCTACACCGACGATATTCTCGATCGCATCTTCAGCCGCTTCTGCATCGGCAAGTAATTCGTGCAAGACAACTCAGATCAACCAATTTCAGGAACGCAAATAGACGCTAATCTCCACCAATGAAAAGAACGGGGCGTCGTCTGAGATTAGTGAGGATTAGCGGCGATTAGTGTTCCAACATCACTCTGCGGCCTTCCCGGCTCCTTTCCAAGTTGCGGTTCCAATCGCAAAGTACTTGTTCACAAATGGCGGCTTGCGGCGCGACGCGTACCAAATGCGGAAACTGCCGTCGGGTAGTCGCAGAACCGATTGGCTGGTGGTGTAATGCGATTCCCACGGTCGGCTGACATCGGGGCGGAAGACCGGATTGGCGGGGTGTTTGTGCCAGTGAATGCCATCAGTGCTGACAGCACAACCGAGCGCCGTCTTGTTCCTTTCCGCCGTCCAGTAGCTGCCGTACCACATCAGGTAGGCGCCGTTCGCTTTGAGCACCGTGGGATAAAACAGCCGCGTGCGTTCCCACTTCTGATCGACTTTGACAACACCGCGATCCGTCACCTTCCACTGCTTCCCATTTTTGCTTGTCGCGTGGCTGATCACCCAAGTGTCGCGTGAAACGTCGCAGAACCACATGCGATAACCGTCCCGTTCTCGCAGAATCGTCGGGGCATAGATGCCTTGCAGTTGAGCCACGGACGGCTTGCTCCAACGCACGCCGTCGGCGCTCGTGGATTCATGCAGCGTGTGCGTTTCGGTCCCTCCGGCAAAGTGGGTTGAACTGAACCACATTCTCAGGCGACCCTGTTCGCGCAGAACGGAACCGTCGGGATTTCTTAACATCGTGGCCGTTAGCACCGAATGTTCGCCGTCGCCGAAGTCAAAGATCGGGTTGCCCTTCGATTTCACGAACGTCCTGCCGCCGGCGCTTTCGGCCATCCCCAACGAAAACACGCGGTTCGCGACATCGCGCCGCGATCCGCTGTACCACAGGCGATAACGGCCTTTCTCTTGAACAACACCCTTTTCCCAAATCACACAGGGCGCAAATAAATGCGTATCGTCGAACGATCCCGCCGGCCCCAAAGAAATCACCGGCCCCTCGGTGTCGCGAACCCATTTCTGGGGACCGAACCATTGCGAAACGCTCGGCGACAAGGCATCGTCGTTGGCGTACGCTGCAACAACTTCAAACGGCAACACAATTAACAACACGCATTTCAATACGCTGACAATTCGCATTTTCGTAATGTCCCATTCGATTGGAGAATGTCGCAGAGAACTCGTGAACCAATCACACCGGCCCGCGATTGTCGTCTTTTTCTTAATCTTACTCTTAATCATAATCTTGTTCCGAGGTGTGAACAGTCTGTACCATCAAGTGGCAGATCAACGTCGTGGCTCGTGTTCCAGATTACAAACGTCCGAGGCCGCGGAAGAGACGACCGGATTATGATTATGACTAAGATTAAGATTAGGATTAAGAATAAGAGGGAGACCTTTTTTCGTCTTCCTACCGAAATAATCCCCGCCGCAAAACATCAAGCGGATAAAACGTATCCCGCCAGCGCACACCGCGTTGACGCAGCGTAATCCATGCCGACCGCCAGAATGCCCAGATCAGCAACACACCCGCCAACGGCAGCACGGGAAACACCAGACAGCTGCCACCAAGTTGTCGCGACATCAAGGCGTAAGACGTATGCGTAAACAGAATCGCCGCCGCGAAACCGAGTCCGCGCGCATCGGGCAGTGTGAGTGCCACGACATACGGAAGCAAACTCACCGCCACCCAGAACAGGGTCACCAGCGACAATCGCCACAGTGAATATTCCACCGCCGCGAACGCATTCTTTTCCAGTCCGCGAATGACACCCGCCGCCGACTCCTGCCATTTCACCTGTACGAGTCGATCGGCGATCAGAATGTCGCAGCGATAATTGAACCGCTTCATCAGCTTGCCCAGCTTCACGTCGTCCAGCACGTCCAACCGAATCGGCTCATGCCCGCCCGCCGCCCGATACGCATCGGCTCGCACGAGATTGAATGCCCCAATGCCGGAGTAAACCCACTTCAACGGCGTCGGTACCAGCCAGATGAAAGTCCCCGCCGTCATCAGAAAACCAAAGTAGGTCGTCAGTGCACTTTCCCAATAACCGTCGGTCACCATCCGCGGCATCAAACAGAGATGATCGACTTTCGCGTGCTGCACGTATTGCACGGCTCGCTGCAGAGCGTCATCGACAAACACCACATCACCGTCGGTGAATAACAGCAACTCACCCGATGCCCCCGCAGCTCCAAGGTGCAGCGCGTGGTTCTTGCCCAGCCAACCTTCAGGCAGAGTATCGATGTGAATGACCCGCAACCGGCTGTCCTCGTCGGCCAGCCGGTCCATGATCGCGCCGGTGTCGTCGGTCGATCGGTCATTAATAGCAATCAATTCCAGGGCAGGGTAATCGGAAGCCAACAACGACTGCAGAGCCGCCTCGATGTTCGGCCCCTCGTCGCGCGCCGGCACAAGCACCGACAGCGTCGGCCAGGTTGTTGGCGGGGACAAACCGTCCGTCATCCGTGGCAGGGTGCGACGAATCAAGAAAAACATCGTCGGCACAAGCAGCAACGTCCACAGGCCGAAAATCGCCCAGCCAATTATGCCAATCCATGGTGATATCATGTCGGCATCATCAGCAGCGCGTGGACGTCGTGTCAATCATTCGGTCTAATTGGATTGAGCGGTCAGCTCTAAGCAGTGAGCTGTCAGCTTTTGAAGTCGCGGCCTTGCCGGGAGTTTTGACTGAAAGCTGACGGCTGACCGCTTGCAGGAGACAATAACATGACGAATCGTTTGTCCTCTCACATCTGTCGCGCCGCGTTTGTAGCGATGATCGCATACAGCGGCGCGGGTCTCAGTGCCGACGATGGTCCGGTCGTTCGGTGGCAGGTTCCAGCCGACTTTCCCGTCGGGGTTGAAACCATCGTCAGCGGGCACGGAGTGGGATTACATCAGGACACGCCGAACGTCGTCCTGTTGAAAACTACTGATGGGCGTTCGAGCATTGCGCAGCGCGACGGCGACAGCGATCGGTTTCTCTGGTTTGGCGAGGTCGATGAGAAGTCGCGGGGCCGTGCAACGACACTTCGCGTTAGCGGCACAGAAGCAAAACACGTTGTCAATCTCCGCAAGGTCGAAGAGGGTTTCGAGTTTCGCGACGGTGATCGCAAGGTGATGCATTACCAACGAGAGAAGAAGTCTCTTGGCGGAAAATCGCCGCGGGCCAATTATGTGCATCCACTGCTTGGGCTGGACGGTGCCGAGTTGACGCAGGATTTTCCGGCCGACCACATCCATCACCGTGGCATTTTCTGGGCGTGGCATCAGATCTATGTCGGCGACCGCCCTGCCGGCGACTCGTGGGAGAATAAGGGATTGCAGTCGGTCGTCCGCACGGCGCGCATCGTCGAACAGGGGCCGCTGTTTGCCACGTTGGAAGTGATTGTCGATTGGACGTCGTCCGTCATCACCGACGCGGCGGGAAATCCGTCACCGATCGTGGAAGAGACGACCCGCATCCGCCTGTTTCACGCAACCACCAACTTTCAGTACGTCGATTTCCAAATTGCATTGAAGCCGTTGGTTGAAAACGTCCGCATCGGCGGAGCCGACAACGTGAAGGGCTACTCCGGCTTCACCGCACGCATCCGGCCACCGCGCGAGATGGCAATCACCGACGAAAGCGGCCGAATCTCCAAAGACGCCGTCGGCACAAAGAGCCGCTGGGCCGACGTCAGCGGCCAATTCGGAACTGCTGCCGACGTCTCGGGCGTCGCCATTCTCAGCCACCGTTCGCTGCCGGAGTTCCCACCCAAATGGCTACTCCGGCACTACGGCATGCAAAACATCGCCTATCCCGGCCGACATCCCATCACCCTGTCGGCCAAAAAACCGTTAGTGCTGCGACATCGCCTGATGCTCCACCGCGGCGAACTGAAAAGCGTGGCAGTGTCGTTGCACCAACAGGCATACGAGTTATTGCCATAGCCCGCTGGTTCCTTCACGGTGTCGCGAACGCTCGGTAGATCGCCGCCGCTGCCTCTTCGTCGTTCATCGTTACGGCTTACTGGCGTGGTTCAACGCCCAGCAGATGGCGGACGAAGAAGTCGCTGCGGCGGCGGGTGCCGTAGCGGCTTTCGGCGATGCCGTGACCGCCGCCGGGGACGACGAGCAGGTCGAAGTCTTTGTCGGCTTTGATTAACGCATCGACCACTTGCATCGTGGATGATGGATCGACGTTGCGGTCCATTGCCCCGACGACGAGGAACAGTTTGCCGGTGAGCCTGTGTGACGTTCGATTGCTCGCTGTAATGCGGTCCAATTGGCCAGCCCATCCAGGCTTCATTCCACCAGATTTTGTCCATACGATTGTCGTGACATCCGCAATCGGAGACGGCCACCTTGTAGAAGTAGCCATGCGCCAGCATGGCCCGTGTCGAACTTTGCCCGCCCGCCGATCCGCCGTAGATGCCGACGCGGGTGATGTCCATGTACGGGTACTTTTTCGCGGCCGCCTTGATCCAGAGAATGCGGTCGGGGAAGCCGGAGTCGCCGATGTTCTTCCAGCAGACATCGTGAAAGTCGCGGCTGCGCCAGTTGGTTCCCATGCCATCGATTTGCACGACGATGAAACCCAACTCGGCCAACGCCTGCGCTTTGGCGTAGGGCGAAAACCGTTTCGGCACGAATGCCCCGTGCGGGCCTGCGTAGATTTTTTCGATGACGGGGTACGTGTTCTTGGGATCGAAATTGGTTGGCCGCAAAATGATGCCGTGTATATCGGTCTTTCCGTCGCGGCCCTTGGCAACAAAACGTTCGGGTTGCTGCCAACCGGTGGCAATCAATTCCGATGCATCGGCCCGTTCCAGTTCACAGACCAACTTACCGTCGGCGACTCGCCGCAACTCGGTTACCGGCGGCAGATCGACGCGGGAGTAACTGTCGATGAGGAATTGTTTGTCGGGCGAGTAACGGATCGAGTGCGTGCCGTCGCCTTCGGTGAGAAACGTCAACCCGGTGCTATCGAAATTGACGCGGCCGTAATGAATGTCGTACGGATCTTGATTCGGATCGACGCCGCAGGCGCGAAACCAGATTTGCCGTTGTTCTTCATCGACCCTTGCGACACTGCGGACAACCCATTCACCCCGCGTGATTTGGTTCTTAACCTTTCCTGTTTGCGAATCGTAGAGATAGAGGTGATTCCAGCCGTCGCGTTCGGACATCCAGAGGATTTCGTTCGTCTTGTCGAAGTAACGCGAAAATGTTTTGTAGGCATAATCGATGAAGGTCTTGCTTTCCTCGTTGACGATTGCGGTTGCCTCACCAGTGACAGCATCGACGGCGACGACGCGCAGCGTTTGGTGGCCGCGTTGGTTGTAGAGGAAGGTGAACCGCGACGAATCGGGCTGCCAGCGAATCTCTTTGATGCTCCACGGGTTGGGGAACAACTCGTCGCTGATCGGAATCGGCTTTCGTGCTTCGACGTCGAACAGATGCGGTTTTGTGATTGGAATGTCGTCGCCCGGTTTTCGATAGTTGTACGAGTGCAGTTTGGGTTGCAGTTGGTCCTTGGGGGCCGCTTCGACGAAAAAAACTTTTCGTTCGGTCCCTTTTGCGGTTTGCAGCGCGACGAGTTTTTTGGAATCGGGTGACCAATAAACGCGCGAACCATACGGGTTGTCGGCGGTCCCGTCATCCGATAACGCGATCTCTTCGCCCGATTTGCGATCGCGCAAGAAGATGTTGTGATCCTTGACGAACATTGTCCGTTTTCTCGGTTCACTTTTGTCGCGACGCTTGGGACGTTCTTCTTGCTTCGATTCCGGGGATTCCGTCTTGCTTGGTGGAGCGGGTTTTTCGTTTGTGAGTTTGTAGTCTTTCAGTTCGCATTTCCAATCTTTGCCGAACGCTCGGAAGTAGACGGCCTCGCCCGGCATGTGGGACGTGATTCGCTCGATGGGCAGATGTGTGGGTTTCACTTCTTTGTTGGCCGCCTTGGCAAGTTCGTTCGCCAGTCGCGTGTGATCGAAAGCGCTTTCCCGCGTTCTTTTCGTGGCATCGACGACGATAAACTCCCGCGCACCGCCAGCGAGGTCATTGCGATACCAGAACATCGTGTTGCCGGAAAACCAGTGCGGCTCGACCTTGCTTTTGAAGACCTTGTTTGCCGTCAATTTGCGGAGGCTCCGTGCCCGCGTGTAGTCGGCCTGCGTTCCCTGCGCTCGAACGGCAAACGGAGCGACGAGAAACGAGAACAGGATGAGCGTCAGCAGCGATTTGTTCATATCACACATGGATTCTTGAGAGAGCAGAAAAGGGAGCACGCCGGTGCAATGTGTCGTCGGCACGTTGCTCCATAATGACCGCGTTACGGATTCAATTCAACTCGCTGTTTGTCGATGACTCAAATCCTGCCGCCAAGCCATTGCTGCCGAATTCGTGACGACTATGACGACTGTGACGGCAATCGCAGGCGGTTGCGGATGACACAACGGGGGCCGCGCATCTATTCTTGACAGGAGGGAGAAAGGCGCATCAGAATTGGTTTGCAGCAAGGCGTGACGCTGCAACGTTCTTTACGGTTTGGGTCAGAGCAGTGGGTGGTACGTGGACGGGTTGAGTGCCTCACAAGTTCATCACTGGGTTCGTTCGGCCGGCCGGATTCGACAGGCGCGTCTTTCGCGCTGGCGGGCGACGGCCGCGCAGGTCGAAATATGCGCGAAGGATCTGTCGGCGCTTTCCGATGCCGAGTTGCGTGCGAGTTCGCGTGAACTGCGTTGGCGGGCAAAGACGGGGATTCCGTTGAATCGGCTGATCGTCGAAGCCTTTGCACTCGTTCACGAAGCGACCCGGCGGGCGACCGGAATGGAATTTTACCCCGTGCAATTGATGGGCGGAATGGCACTGTTCGAGGGCCACATTGCAGAAATGCGGACCGGCGAAGGGAAGACGTTGACCGCGGTTCTGCCGGTCTATTTGCGGGCGCTGGCGGGGCGTGGATGTCACGTTGTTACAGTGAACGACTATCTTGCGGGGCGCGACGCCGAAGAAATGGGCGTGATCTATAACATGCTCGGGCTGAGTGTCGGCTGCATCGATTCCGATATGGAAGACGATGACCGGCGTGCCGCCTACGCGAAGGACATCACCTACGGAACTGCCAAGGAAATGGGGTTTGACTTTCTGCGCGATCGCCTGCGGTTGGGATCTGGCAGTTTGTCTCAGCGGCCTCGCAGGGCGGGTGGTTTCGGCAACAACGGCCCAGAGGGACAAGTCCAACGCGGCCATTACTTTGCACTGGTCGATGAAGCAGACAGTATTCTCATCGACGATGCACGAACGCCGCTGATCATTGGCCTCACAGTGCCGAACGACGCCGGGACAATTAATCTGTTGCGATGGAGCCGGATGGTGGCGGAGCGCCTGGAACCGGGGACGCATTTCATTTACGAACCGGACAAGCGCAACGCCGGCCTGACCGATCGGGGATGCCGCCGCGTGTTGTTGTTGAAAAAGCCTTCTTTGCTCGACTCTGTTGACAGCGAACAGATTTACGAACACATCGAGAATGCGTTGACGGCAAAATATGGCTTTTTGCGGGGACGCGACTACGTGGTCGTCGATGAGGAAGTGGTGATTGTCGATGAGTCGACCGGTCGCATTATGGAAGGGCGGAAATGGCAGGACGGCTTGCATCAGGCGGTTGAAGCGAAAGAACGTGCACCAATCACTGCGGCGACTGGTCAGGCGGCGAAGATTACCGTCCAGAGCTTTTACCGTGAATACATTCATCTGGCAGGGATGACCGGCACCGCGGTTCAAGCGGCCAAAGAATTGAAACGGACGTACGACCTCAAAGTGACACCCATTCCAACCCACCGGCCGGAGATACGCGAAGCATATCAAACAAAGGTATTCGCCACCGCCGATGCCAAGCGCAACGCGATTGTGAGTAACATTCTGCAGCTTCATCAAACGGGTCGAGCCGTCTTGATTGGAACGCCATCGGTCGAGGCGTCCGAAGCGCTGAGCGAACTGATGACTCAGCATGAGATTTCGCACACGATTCTGAACGCCGTCAAACATGCGGAAGAAGCGGAAATCGTTCGGCTTGCCGGTCAACCCGGCGCGGTGACGATTGCCACCAACATGGCCGGCCGAGGCACGGATATCAAATTGCACGAGGATGTTCTGGCTGCCGGCGGACTGCACGTGCTGGCCACGGAATTTCACAGTTCTTCACGAATCGACCGTCAATTGATCGGACGGTGTTCGCGACAGGGAGATCCAGGATCGTTTCAGTTCTGGCTATCGCTGGATGATGAATTGCTGCGAATGTTCACGCCGACCGCTCTAGAGCGACTGAAACGCGGTGCCCGCCCGAACGCCAACGGGGAACTCCCACAGCGGTGGGTCGGCGTGTTTCACCGCGCACAACGCCGCCTGGAAAAAATGCACATCAAGCAACGCAAAGACCTGTTGAAAGAGAAGCAAAAGCAACTCGAAGCGTACGACCGGATGGGGATTGATCCGTACCTCGAATTGATCGAGTGACGGCGAAGACTTACAGCCAGAGAAAACGGCGAACGGTTTCGACGACGTCGCCGAACAGGACGTAGCCCAGGCTGCGTTCGCCGCAATCGATTTTGGCTCGCACCTCGGCGCCCACGCGGCGATGCCGGAGCGTTTTGGGATCGAACGAGACGAGGATCGGCACGATGTTGCTGTCTTCGGACGATGTTTCCGTCCGGGTTCCTAGCGTCTGGAGTGTGCCCCTGTATGACGTTTCCGGGGTCGTGGCTGGGATGAACTCAACCGAGAGATTGGTTTGGCCGGGAACTTGTTGTGCTTCGAAAATGTGTCCCATGCGGCGATCATCGACTTCCAATTCCAGATGCCATTTCCCCGTGTCATCCATGATTTCAAGCAGAACCTCGCCGCGGCCAACAGGGCGAGCGGTGAGTTGTTCCAGTTCTCCTTGAAATGTCACGACAATTCCATCTCGCGGCGCGCGAACGGTCAGCGATTCCGTTCGTTCATTGAGGATATCGATCTGCTTTTCTAAGCCTTCGATTTCGATCATTGTTTCGGCGACTTGACCGCGTAGCCGCGTTGCATCTTTGCGATCATCGATGCGGATGGCATTTTCCATCTGCCCTTCCAGCGACTCGACGGTTTGGCGTTTCTCGTTGAGCGTATTCTCTTGGGTCAGCAATTCGGCGTTGAGATCGTCGTTGCGCAGTTTGAGAAGCGTTTGTCCGGTATGGACCTGCTGTCCGCCGATGACCATGACGTCGATGACTTCACCGTCCCAAGGCGCAAACACGGTGCGTTTATCATTCGGGAACATTCTCCCCTGGGCTTCAACTCGGTACTCCCAGGGAATGAAAAGCAGGGCCAACACGATCGCGGATATGCCGGCGAGTATGGCCAGGGTTTTCGCAAGTTTGCGTCCCTGAAACCACTCCAGGCCGTGTCCTAATGCCTTCCAGATGGGCAGCAGTAGCACACGCTGGTGTATTCTGGCATTGAAGAGCGCTGCGGCGACCTGATCGGCCATCAACTCGATGCGCTTTTCCAGTTCGGAAACGGGCTGGCTTTCGCCAACCTGTTCTGCCACCAGACAGCCGATGACTTCCGGCGGCTTGTCCGATTGTTTTCGAGATCCGTCCTTGTCGTCCCGTGGGACGAGAGGCTCTGGATTCACCAACGGCACGACCATCACCATCCGCGAACCGCTCTCCTGGACGAAATCGCCCAGCGACTGTTCAACGTGCGGGGCGAGTTCTTCCTCGGTGCCGGAATATGTCAGCGACTCGCCCGTCGCCATGACATCGGCGATAAGCGTCCGCATCGTGCTGCACAGATTTGATCGCGGATTGACGTGATCCTGCCCGCTGATTGCCTTGATGACTGTTTTGCGGCCGCGACGGTAGGCGACGCTGAGACGGTCGCAGCCCAACAGCAATCGACCATCGTTGGCTGCGACCATAGCCACGTCGCCGGCATCCAGCGACCGATGCAATTCCAGCACGAACCGTTCGAAGTCTTCCCAGAACCGGGCCGACGATGATTCGGTTTGCGGTCGCAATCGGCAGCGTTCGAGGAACCGCGAGGCATGACCGCACATCTGCTCGACAAACTGAAGATATCCCGGTCGGGCCTCGGTTGGTGGTTCCGCTTGCGCGAAGATTTCTACGACGCCGGCACAGCCATCGGTTGTGTGCAGCACAGCAATCACGATGAAATGGTCGGTCGGAAGCGGGGTGTCTGTTCGGTCATCGCTGGGGCTGAACGTGTTGGCTTCGCCAGTTGCCATTGCCGTGGCGACGATGCCGTGATTTTTTTGCCCGGCGGCCGGATCATCGAGGATCCCTGTTTCTGCCAACGCCAAATCGCAGGTCAGATTGATGCGGCCATCGCTTTCGGCCGTCCAGATTGCCGCCGCCGATGCTCCCAATGCCGAGACCAGCAACTGCAGAAAATCCGGGAAGAACTCCTCGGGGGGGACATCCTTCTGCGAAAGTTGTTCGATCTGTTGTGCTGATTGCACAACGCGCTCGCGAATTTGATTGACACGAGTGGCTTTCGCCATGACATGGCTTCCGTTTAATGTCTCGGGCTATCTGCCTCGACTATACCGCAGAATTAAACGCTGAAGCGTGCAAGGGATTGGTTTCGTTCGTTTCGCCGATAACACGGTGGGAATGTGCCGATTGGTCCAATTATAGGCGAAATGTGAACGTTTGCCGGACGTAGCGCCAGCCCCATTGTGCGAGCGACCGCTGATCGACAACAAAGCGAGCCTGTCCGCGCATGCCGGTCCGAAACAGAACCGGGTCTTTGTCGATGGTGACGGTTGCCTGATACACGCTGCTTAGTAACCGCTCGCGTCCCTGTGCGTCGGTGACCGTCGATAATCGTCCACCGAGCTTGTTTGTGAGAGCCTTGGGTGCGAAATCGAGGTGTCGGCGGGAAATCTCGGTAATTGCGCCGGTGTGGATCTGTCCGGGAAGATGTTCAAATTGAAGCTGGACTTCCTGGCCGACCGACAGGTCGTTGCGGTCCGCCTGATCGATAAGGATCACCGCGACGAATTGATCGTCAGGAGCGACACTAAAGAGGTGAGTCCGTTCTTCGATGTGGCTGCCGATATTCGAACGGTCCAGTGGGCTGCCGTGCCACTTGGAAAGAGCGTGACGATCGGGATCCCGCTTGGGTTCTGGAATGCGCGGCGGAGCAACGACTTTTCCGTCGCATGGGGCCACGATGGTTAAACGGCGCAGTTGGCGGTCGAGATCGGAAATCTGCTCGTCGAGACTCTGCAACTGCTCTCTCGCGAGACTTTCGCGCGCTGGATCTTCCAGCACGTGATACAGATCGGTTTCGCTTTGCTGCAACTTCCTGGTAACCGACAGCGAGCGACTCTCGTCCTCTTTCTCCGGGTTAAAGAGTTGCATGAGAATCTCGCCGTTATGCACCTGCTGACCGGGACCGACCGAAAGTTCGGTGAGTTGGCCGGGAGTGATGGCGTAAACGCGTTGCACATTGTGTGGTTCGAGCAGAAACGGGGCCTCGATGTGCAGCGGGATCGGGACCAGGAATCCCACTGCCAGTAATAGGGAAGCCACCGTCAGCGTCGCGGCCAGTTTTGGGCGACTCATTGGTTTACTCCTGGGTGCTGTGATGATCTGGAATACGTTTCGCCCCAAATTGAACACAATGCCCAGGAGCGAAACCACCGCCAACGTAATGCCGATGCTTTGCAGATCGTATGGTTTCAGCACGGTATACAAAAACAATGTGATGCCGAACATGATGACCCAGCGGTACACCGATGCGGCGATTGCGAAAAGCACGAACCACGCCCGTCCGGTTTTGGGCATGAAGGGATCTGGATTCGTCTCGATTCCCAGGCAGTACCAGGAGAATTTTTCGCGGACCATTCGGTCGGCTTTGGGCCTCAGATTAGGGATTTCCAGCCAATCGCTGAGCATGTAGTAGCCGTCGTACCGCATCAGAGGATTGGCGTTGAAGATCACCGTAGTGACCGCCGTCACGAAAAACGTGTTCAAGCACAAATGATGCACCAGACCGGGTTCGGTATTCCACCACAGGAAGACTGCAAAGGCCGAAATGACAACCTCGATGTACATTCCAGCGGCACCGATTGCGATGCGTTGCCATTTGTTCTTGAGCATCCACGAATCTGAGACGTCGCAATACAGGCAGGGAACGAAGACCAACAGCATCATCCCCATTTCATGGCATTCCCCTTTGAAGTGTTTGCACGCCAAACCGTGGCCGAACTCGTGAATCACCTTGGTGAATCCCAGCATCAGCCACATGTAAATCAGGTTCGGCCAGCCAAAAAACTGTTGGAACTCCGGCAACCGCTTTGCGAAGGCCTCATATTGAGCCGCCATCAGCAGCATCGATGCAATGATGAACGCGACCGCGAGAAACACCGCCCACGGGTGAAACACGAACCGAACCTTGGGGTACATCCACTGCAAGGTTTGTTCGGGATCCCAGCCCGGCAACCGCAGGTAGAGGACGTTCGTCAGCGCCTTCTTCAGTTTCTGGCTTTTCCGTTTGCTGAACAGTTTGATCAGACCGGGTGCCTGACCGAACCGCGAACTGGCGGTCAGGTCTTTGTCGTGAAGATCCGTGATGAGATGCTGAATATCGGCCAGAGTGACGTGCAGCGTGGGAAACTCACGGCGTAGTTCGTCCCGAATTTGCTGCAGGCTGCGTTTTCCGTCCAACAGAGTCAGGACGTGGTACTGCTCCGGATGCAAACGATGGTACTTCAGCGCAACTGGATCCTTGATCACCCAGGACCCTTGACCCTGATACTCAATCCATTGGTTTCGCAGGTCGTTTCGGCAGGTCAACGGGACGGGGCGTCTGGACGAAGGCACAGAACTGGAATCGGGAGCAGGCATCGGCGGAAATGGCCTCACACCGCGGCAATAGTTGGTAGCGTCCCCGGCAGCGGTCAGTGTGAGCGCGGGGGCAAGGATGAACCGTTCACTGCTATTCTACCATCCTTTTTGGTTAGAGGAATGTGGTATTCGGATATCGCGTCGTCTTGCGGGGGAATTTGCCGTTTGCCTGTACTCGGTGGCAGTCTTTCCGAGTGAACCCCTCCTTCCTGGGTTAACACTGGGAGACTGCCTTTTTGTGATTCAGGGGAATGTCAAGTCGTTTCCCCCGAATTGGGTTAGATTAAGCGGCGTTCTGCATCCTTTAGGGAGAATGGGTCCATTGTATTATTTTTGATCATTTTTCTTGACTTTCCAAACTCACGACCGTCATACTCGATTGAAGCGCTTTCGGTAACAGTGGGGGCCGCCGCTGCGAAAGCCCACGATTTTGTTTCTTAGAAGTGGTCAATATTCCAGTTTATTTGAGAATCAGCCGCTATGTTAATATCTTCCTGGTTGGGTGCGATTCGCTCTCAGTTTCGTGCCGCTACTTCCTCGCGCCAGCGATACACTTCACGACGAAGACGGCAAGCGACGCGCCGACGGGATCATCGTGCGGTTGCAATCGCGGTGGAGACGCTTGAGGACAAGACACTTCTCTCGTCTCAAGGGATCGACGTCAACGTCCAAGAGGATGTCGTCCAGCTTGCCACCCCCGGCGAAGAGGCCTCGTTCGACTTCGGGACGAGTACTTCGGTGGTGGAAGCGGGTTACGTCGGTGTGACGGGAGATGATCGCTACGACGCGGCGACCAGGTACGGATGGCTCAGCGGCGTCGTCATTGGCAGAGACAAAGGCACGGGCGGCGATCCGGTGGCGCTGACACAGGATTTCAACGCCACTCTGGATGGAACGTTCGCGGTGGACGTGGCCTCTGGCGTGTACGATGTCACGGTGACAACGGGACACGCCCGGAAAGCACGGGAAGGCGTGAACCTGTTCCTGGAAGGGGAGCTGCGGCAGACGTTTAGTACGGCGGCTGGCGAATTCGCCGTCCAGACATTCACCGTGGTGGTGGACGACGGGCAGTTGACGCTGCGGATTCAGGATGACGATGGGTGGGCGGCCATTAATGCCGTGTCGATCACCGCGATCGATGTGCCGGTCGTCTCGGCAGACTTTCAACTCGAACAAATTCAGTCAGGCGCGGGCGACACGGTCGTCAATGGTGGCACGCTGGCACAAAGCCCAGCCGCGCTGACACTCTTCTTCACCCCCGGCCAGGAGATCGACCCGAATTCGCTTGGCGGCATCACTGTGACGCGCGCCGGGTCGGACGGCCAATTCGGAAATGGCAACGATGTTGTTGTTACTCCCGACTCCATGTGGGTTGGCTCTTCAAGCCAGGTCGGCCTTGCGTTCATGAGCGTTCTTCCGGGCGACATGTACCGCATCACTATTTCTGGCACCGGCGCGACGCCGTTAATGAACCTGTCCGGTGAAACCTACGGTCAAGGGACGGACGAGTCCGTCACGTTTACGATTGGCACGCCGTTGCCGGCTTCTGTGGACTTTGAACTGGATCAGATTTCGACGGATGTTGGCGGGCTGCTGGTGGATGGCGATGTTCTTGATCAGGCCCCAGCCGAACTGGAATTCATCTTTGCTGCCGGTCAGATAGTCGATCTGGCAACGCAGGACGGCATCACCTTAACGCGTGCCGGGTTAGACGGTCTCTTCGGAGATCCGAACGACGTCGTTATCACTTTAGGGGCTGGGTCGCTTGGCACGTCAGACGAAGTCACCATCCCAATCACCGACCTTCTTCTTCCAAACGACTTGTACCAGATCACCATCGCGGGATCCGGCGCGACGCCGTTGCAGAATACTTTGGGCGAAGACTTCAATGGCGGTGTGGACGTAACCGTCACATTCACGCTGGATGTCCGGCCCCCGCCGAGCCTGCAATTCACCGAGATGAATTCGAACCTGGGTGGTCCTCCGATCCAGGATGATCAGATTCTCGATCAGTCTCCGACGGAACTGACATTCCTGTTTGGTTCCGGTCTGGTGATCAATCCGGCGACCTTGAACGGACCAACAGATGGCGTCGATGACGATGGCATTCAGGTTGTTCGCGCGGGAGCCGATGGCGTGCTCGGCACTGCCGATGACGTGACCATCACCCCCGGTTTTATCGGCCTGCGTGACATTCCAAACGATGTCGTCGTCCGGTTTGTTGAAACTCTGCCCGATGACCTGTATCAGGTGACGATCTTCGGAACCGGCCTGAACACACTGCAGGACAGTGCCGGCAACATTTTCAATGACGGCGTCGATCTCGTCCGCACGTTCGAGTTGGACCTCGGTGCACAGGTCGTCGCAATTGTTCCACAACCGGTGACACGCCAGCAGATCATCGAAGTGGTGGATGCCGGGCTGGTCGCCGACGGTGATACCATTTCCGTAACGGTTGCCGGGACGCAGGTTGTCTTTGAACTGGAAGACTCGAATGGTGTCGCCGGCGTTGATTCCGGAAACATCGCCATCGACTTCACCAGCGGGGCGGGCGGCACAACCGCCACCGCAATCGCCGCCGCGATTGCGGCAGAGATCGATGCACTGCTTGGCGTAGGTGCTGGCGTAACTACTGGCGCAGGCGGAAATCCGTTGATCACGATCACCGGCGTTTCCACCACACCGACCGTTTCGGTTGCCGCAGCCGATCCGGCGGCCTTCACCGCCAGCGAGGGCGGCCTCAAGCAAAACGACAACGTGATTGTCATTCACTTCAATGAAGACGATCTCGACCCGGACTCCGCAATCAATCCCGATGTCTATCAGCTGATCGATACCAAAGGCACGCTCGACATCACCGACGATGACGATTCGCCTGCGACGCTATTGACATCTTCGGACGGCGTCGTGTACGACAGTGTCGCCAACACGGTTACGCTGACCTACGACGCACCGATTGCCTTTGGGACGTATCGACTGAGAATCGGTGTGTCCGATCCGCGATCGACGTCGGAACTGGCCGTGGGCGACGGCGGCGATCTCAATTCCAGTTTCGATTCGGCCACGCTGTTTAATTCAACGCAGAATGTCGCGCTGGGTGCCGGCGACTTGATCGTCATCAATTCGCAAATCCAATCACAGTCCATCGCGCTGCCGCCGCTGGCGGGCGGCGTGGATGAGCCGGGTCACCGCCAGATTCCCGTCGAGTCGCACGTTGGTAGTTCGGGAACAACCCCCGTCGTCCCCGACGCCATCAGCCAACTATCCTACAATTTTCAGGACGTGATCGGCAGCGACCCGCAAGGCAACACGCTGTTCAATCTGATTTCTGAAGAGGAAAAAGTTCGCGCACGTGAGATCTTCGAGATCTACGCCGAGCGTCTCGGGATCGAGTTCATCGAAACACCGTCATCCGGACTTCTCGTGGCGACCGGTGATATGCGAGCCGTCAGTCCGGTCATCACAGTCGGTCCTGGCGGTGTCGCCGGCATTTCTGGCGGCCCCATCGTCGTCATGGATCCTGCCGACACCAGCAACAGTACTTTCGGCGGTTCCTGGCAGAGAGTGGCGTTTCACGAAATCGGCCACTCGCTTGACCTCGGTCATTCCTACGACATCCCATCGGTGCAGGGTGCCGGACTGACGGGCGAAGGGATCTTCACCGGCGATCACGATTTCACTCACCTCGAACGGCTGTTCCGACCTGATTCAACCGACATCGATCTCTACGAGTTCGACCTGGCCGAAGACGGTCTGTTTACCGCAGAGGTCTTCGCGGAACGGCTAACCGCTGTCAGCCTGCTGAACAGTGCGCTCACGCTCTATCGCGAAAACGCTGATGGAAGCCGCGAAGTGGTTGCCCGCAACGACGACTACTTCAGCAACGACGCATATCTTGAGTTGAACCTGACGGCAGGAACGTACTTTGTCGGTGTCACCAGTACCGGCAATCTCGATTACGATCCCACCGTTTCTGATACCGGTTCGGGTGGTACGACCGATGGTAATTACGAACTCCGATTCAGCTTCCTGGCAGACCCGATAGACGGCGATTTTCTCATCGACTCCACGGGGACGGCATTCGATGGCGATGCCGACGGTATTGCCGGTGGAGTGCATGAGTTCTTTTTCCAAGCTGGCGAAACGATTTTTGTCGATAAAGCGACCGCCAGCACGGCACAAGACGGCACGCTGGACAACCCGTACAGCGAGATCGACGTGGCCTTGGAAAACGTCACAGGATCGACCGACATCATTCGCATCGTCGGCAATGGCGGTGCCGACGGCGACTTGGCAACTCCGGAAGACTCTCAGACGTATCAGATTGGATTCGGCGACGATTTCGCGGAATTGGAAGACGGCATCACCTTTATCGTTCCGCAGGGCGTGACGGTGATGATTGACCAGGGAGCCGTTTTCAAGCTGCAGAATGCAATCATCGATGTTGGAAGTTCTTCCGACTTGATTGATCGCAGTCAGGCGGCACTGCAAATTCTTGGAACTCCAGACAATCAGGTTGTCCTCACCTCGAACGGCAACGATGCCATCGGCGGCGATACCGATGGTGTCTCCGACGGTGCCAATCCCGGCGATTGGGGTGGTGTCGTGTTCCGGGGCGATTCCGATTTGGAAGACGACGGCGTCTTTCTGAACTACGTGAATCAGGCCGACATTACTTTCGGTGGCGGCCAGGTTCTTGTCAGTTCGGTACTCGATATCTACAACCCGATTCACGTCATTAATGCCCGTCCCACGATTTCCTTCAACACCATTACTCAAAGTGCTGATGCGGCAATCTCGGCCAGTCTGGAAAGTTTCGCCGACACCATCGACGGCAACCGAGATGCCACTTTGAGCAGAATCGGATTGGACGTCCACGGAAACACCGTCGTCAATAACAGCATCAACGGTTTGTTTGTCGCAGTCGAGACAGTGTTCGGAAATCAGATTGACGAAATCGACTTTTCCGCTCGCTTCGACGATACCGACATCGTCCACGTGGTCACCGAGAACATTCAGCTTGTCGGCAGTCCCGGCGGTCCGATTCTAGTGGGCGGCGCCTTGCAGGCACGTGAAAGTGGTCGGCTGCGAGTCGATGCCTCGACGATCGTCAAATTGTCCGGTGCACGCATTGAAGGCGAACGCGGACACTCCAACTTCATCGCCGAAGGTACCGAAGAACAGCAGATTATCTTCACTTCAATCTTCGACGATCGTTATGGTCGTAGCGGCACATCCGACACGACGAACGATACCGACAACTCATCTGCATCGAGCGGCGATTGGGGCGGATTCGTCATGAATCACTCGTCGAACGCAAGTATCGATCAGTCGAATATTGCATACGGCGGTGGTCTTGTGCCGATCGAGGGCGGGTTCGATAGCTTTAACGTCATCGAAGTTCATCAGGCCGACCTGCGTTTGACCAACAGTCGTCTGGACAGCAACGCAAATGGCAGTTCCAGTAGCAATCGCAACGGCCGCGGCACAAACGATGCCACCACCATATTCATTCGTGGCGCGCAGCCAATTATCGTTGGTAATGATTTTGTCGCCAACGATGGCAGTGTCGCCAGTGTGAACGCCAACTCGATGACCCCCGATGTCGTTCGCGATTTGGGACGCAGCACGGGAGTGGCCGATGCGTTCACTCAGTTTCCCTCAAACTACGGTCCGCTTGTGCGGCTGAACCGTGTCGGCTCTACAATCGCTTTGCCGGCTCCTACTCGAGTTGCGACGGAGTTGATTACGAACGGTGGTTTTGAAACCGGAGACTTCACCGGTTGGACGCTGGCAGACACCGGCAGCGGAAACTGGTCAATCAACGACGGAACCTTCGACCCAGACGGGCCTGGCGACGCGCTGCCGCCAATTTCCGGGAACTTCGATGCAATCACTGCACAGGCCGGACCGGGTCTGCATCTGCTTTCCGAATCCATTGGTGTTCCCAGCAATATCCAGTCCGCTGTTCTGAGTTGGTCGGATCGTATCCGCAACGATGCTTCCGAGTTCAGCGATCCGAACCAGGAGTGGCGAGTCCTGATTCTGGATTCGTCCGGAAATCTGATTCAAGAAATCTTTTCGACCGATCCCGGTGATCCGCTACAACAGATCGGCCCCAACAATCGTTCGTTCGACATCACCTCGCTGCTGCAATCTCTGGAAGGCGAGCAGATTCGACTGAGCTTCGAAGAGCAGAACGATTCAGGCTTCTTCAATGTGACGCTGGACGATGTCAGCCTGCAACTCGAGACGGGGTCACCGACGCCGGCACCGGCGCCCAGTAGCCGCTCAAACGGAATCAACGGTATTGAAATTCGGGCCGAGGAGTTGACGGTCGAGTCTGTGTGGGACGACACCGACATCGTCCACGTACTGCGTGGCGATATCTCGATCCCCAACTTCCACACCTACGGTGGTCTGCGGTTGGAAAGTTCCGTCGACAACAGTTTGGTCGTCAAGTTGTCTGGTGCGAACGCAGGCTTTACCGCGACAGGTCGTGGACTCGATATTAATGACCGAATCGGTGGCAGCCTGCAAATCGTCGGGCAGCCGCTGAATCCCGTCGTCTTGACCTCGTTGAGTGACGACACTATTGGTGCCGGCCTCGACATTAATGGCCTGCCGCAGAATGACACGAACGGCGATGGCGCACCGCCGTCCGCTGCCTTAGCCCCGGCTTCAAGCTCTAGCGATGGCCACGTGCACGACGACAGCCACTCGCATGATGCTATCGATAGCATCGTCGTCGATTCGCACACATACCACGACAGCCATCTTGGCGATTCGACGTCAGACGTTCCAACAATCAACTTCGGCGAGTCGCTTACGATCTTCGGCCCGCACCACACCGACGCTGGACACCCCGGCAGCCCCACAACGCACTTCTTTGCGGAGACTGGTGACGCAGACCATTTCGCGTGGCAGGATCAAGACCTCTCCACGCCGAATGTGATCGATATCAATTACGACTTCCGGGACCTCAACGGCGTCACCAATGTCATCACGCCGGGCCAGATCACCATGGCTGAGTTGGCGCTGCGGGCATGGGAAAATGCTACGGCTGGCGCAATTAACTTCGTACGAAATACGACCGCACCCCGCGCGGACGTGATCATCATCGGCACGGGTAATCTTTCTGCTCTCGGCGGCGCGAGCGGTGTTGGGGGAACCCTTGGACTGGGCGGCGGCACCTTCACTCACAATGCCAACCACACCATTACCGCCGGCTCGGCTTGGCAGGATTCATCAGAAACCTGGGACGAAAACTTTAACAATGGCAACCCAACCGGCACCTTCGATTATTTCACCATTGCAGCTCAGGAAATCGGACACGCCATCGGCTTGGGTCACACGACTGACATCGCTGGACCGGACCTCATGGACGGTTCTTACACCGGCGAGCAGACGGTGGCTTCAGTCAATGACATCGCTCATGTCCAAGTGGTCTACGGCGTTGGCTCCGGCGGAGGTGGCACAGGGGCCGTTGCTCAACCGGGCGACTGGCGCAGTGTTCGTTTAGAGCAGTTCAGTAACGATCGAAATGTCGAAGTCTTCAACGAGTTGGAAGGGCCGCTGCTGGCAGACCTGAGCGACGCGGAGCAAAATGCGATTCCGCCCAACGCACAATTCCTGGGAGAACTGGCACCCGATGAAGAACACGGTGACGAAAATCGCCGGCTCGGCTTCGAAGTGTATGGCTTTATCGCGGCTGACGACTCCGGCGACACGGACGTCTACAGTTTCAACGCCGATGCCGGCAGTCAGATCTGGATCGACATCGATCGCACAGATCCCACGCTGAACGCCGTCGTCGAATTGCTCGATCCGCTGGGCAACGTCCTGGCCCAGTCGATCAACAACACCACGTTCTCCGGTTTGGCGTCCTCGCTGATCGAAGACACACGGCTGGGAGGCGACTTCTACACCAGTAATCCCAACGACCCAGGAATGCGGCTCATCCTGCCGGGCGTCGAAGATCAATCAACAACATACTTCATTCGCGTTCGGAGTAACTCGACCGATCTGTCCGACATCAATGGCGGGTTAACAACAGGTAACTATCAACTGCAAGTTCGAGTCAACCAGTTTGATGATCAACCCGGCTCGACGATCCGATACGCCGACATTCGCTTCGCGACCAACGGCATCGAAATCCTGGGGCTGCCCGGTCACTCGCCACTTGTGGGAGAAGCGGGTGAGTCAAGCGCTGCCAACAACACCCGCGGTCAAGCGCAGAACATCGGAAACCTGCTCGACAGCGACCGCAACACGATTAGTGTCGGTGGCAGCCTTTCCAGCTTGGGCGACGTCGATTTCTACCAATTCACCATCGATTACGATCTGGTGCAGGCAATTGGCGGCGCGAACAATGGTGATAGGACCTTTGCAACGATATTCGATATCGATTACGCCGACGGACTCTCCCGGCCCGATACAACGCTCTCAATTTTCGATGCCAGCGGGAACCTGATTTATGTTGCCAGAGATTCCAACATCGAAGACGATCAACCCCGACAGACCGAAGGAGTTGACTTCACCGATGATCTGCGAGGATCCGTCGGCGAACTCGATCCGTTCATCGGCTCGATTCAGTTGCCTGCAGGGGTTGTCCCCGCAGGTTCGACCAATACCTATTTTGTTGCCGTTTCTCAGCAGTCCCGTTTGGCCACTGCCCTCAACGGCACGTTCATTGGCAACTCAACGAATACGACGGTTCGATTGGAACCGGTCAACTCGATCCAGCGCATCGTTGAGGACCACATCGGCTCGATTGGTTACCTGGCTGGCAGCGAGGCTCTAGGATTCCAGATTCAAGTCGATCCGGTCAGCCCGGCTCTGTTTGATGTTGGGAACACGATCGATCTGAACACACACGTCACTCAGTTCACGCTCGGCGACGTCCAGCTGTTTGTGCACACCGGCGGAAGCGTGGTTTCTGTTGATCCGCTCACCGGGGCGACTAACTATGTCGCCAACGTCGGCGACAACTACGGCGACATCGCCATGCGGTGGGACGGCGTATTGTTCGGCTACACCCAGGGTGGCGCTCGAGCCGGGGGAGGCACTTATAGCGCGTTTGATCTCGGGTCAAACACGCGGGTCAATCTGGGCAATAGCGGCATCGCCGCCAATCCGGGCGGACGCAGCACTGCATTCGACGCAATGGCCTTCAGTTACAGCACCGCCACCGACAACTTCAATGGCCCCGGTATTCCATCATCCAGTTATGCCTTTAATAATTTCGCGTTCGACGTCGATAACGACGGGGCCACTCCGGGCAACTCGGCCGGCCTCTACCGCATCAATGCTGATACCGGTGCCGCACGCGATGAAGACGTTAATGTTGTCGGACACCAGGCGAATATCAACAGGTTGTTTTATGAAAACGCCGGCTTGACCGGCGACATCACCGGCATGGCGTTCACCAGCATCACCGGTGGTACGCTGCTGGGTGTCGATGATACCGGCAACCTGTGGAACATGTTCGGCAGAAACATTATTCAGACTAATGTCACTGAAACCGGTGTCGGCTTCACCGGGTTGACAAACGGTCCTCAGAATCTGTTGCTCGACCTCAACTTTGACGGCACCGCCGATTCCCTCGCCGATGTGTTTTTTGCCACGGGAACCGATGGGGCAATGTACGCCCTCGATGCGAGCGGAACGCTGGTCAACGTTTGGGATACCAACAGCGACAACATCGCGGATTCCTCGTCTCTTAGTCTTGGTCTTGGAAGTACCACCGGTCTGGCCTTTTCAACGCTCGACTTCAATCTCTGGCATACGACGAATAATCGTGGCGGAAATGCCGGACATGGCATTAATGCCGCCCCAGATTTCAGCCGAGACGCAGTTGACGGAGAAACGAGTTTCTACTTCGGTATGGAACCGTTTGTCACTGACCCATCCGACGATTATCGAACGTTTGGCCAGAATGCTCAGTTCGGAGTTCAGTCGAGTATCTTCCAGGAAGCGGCCACCAACGCCAGCCGCCCCGCAGCGGTCACCAGTTCGGTTATCGGCGGTGCGATTCGGGATTCGTACAACCTTCCCGGCGGTGCGCACGGCAGCCTGACCACCAACTCCTTCAGTCTGGAAGGCTACGATGCCAATGACCGGCCGACCATGTACTTCAATTACTTTATCGATACGCAAGGTGCCAACAGCGATGACTCGATGCTCGACAGCGCCCGCGTGTTCGTTTCCGACGACGGCGGCCTGAACTACACATTGCTGACGACCAACAATTCAATATTGGATCAGGAGTTAGCGGATATTCTCTCGGTGAATTCCGAATACACAACAAACTTGCAGCAGCAAGTGCAGGAATTGCACGACAACACCGGCGACACCGTTGGCTTTAGGCAGGCACGCGTCGATTTGGGCGAGTTTGTCGGCGAATCCAACCTGACTCTGCGGTTCGATTTTAACACGGCCGGTTCCTTCAATATTGCCGGCGACATCACAGCACTGGACCCATCGTTGCCGGGCGAAGTCAATACGGGCGACCTGAATAACCGCAGCCGTGCGAGCGCCAACGACTTCGAAGGTTTTTACATCGATGACATCATCATCGGCTTCGCCGAACGCGGCGAAATGGTCACCAACGCCACCGCCGGTCTGTCAACGTTTTTCGTAACGCCCGATGATCCCGATTCCGAGGAAGTGACCGCCGGTACCTATCAACTGGAAATTCGCCGCGGCACCGAATACGGAGTCAGCATTGCAGATGCCGGTTCCGAAATTATCCTCCTGCCAATCGGCGACACCAATACCCGTTTGACTTCTGGAATCACCCTGATTGCCCCCGCTGGTAGTGCGATCGCCGACGGTGACGTCTTTACCATCTTCGACGGCGTGCATGACATCGAATTTGAATTCAATAACACCGGTGGAGTGCTCGCCGGCCGCGTTGCCATCGGCTTTAATTCAACCGACTCAGATTTCGTCATCGGCAACAAAATGGCGGCCGCCATCAACACCGTGAACACGCAGTTTCCGGCCCTCGTTCCTGATTTCGCCGTTCGCGCGTCTTCCATCACCACCAGCAATCTGGTCGAACTCTCCGACGCGATCTCCTCCCAGACGGGCGCCACTCCGTTGAACCTGAGGGTGGATCTGGTAACGGACTCATTTTCTGAGAACGGTGGAAGCACAACTGCCACCATCAACCGGGAAGGCGATAATACCCTGGGGTTGACCGTCACCCTCACCGCCATCGATCCGAACACGGGTGCCCCCAGCGGTGATGTGACGCTGTCCTCAACAATGGTTACGTTCGCCGCCGGCTCCAGCACATCCGCTTCGTTCACGATCACTGGCGTCGATAACGCGATCGCGGACGGCGCCCAGTCGGCTTTCATTCAGGCCACGGTTATCGGTTTCACCAGCATTGGCGACATGGTCGATGTCATCGATGACGAAACTGCGACATTGATCTTAACGGTTCCCACAATGACGACGGTTGTGGAATCGGCCGCCGCCGCCGCTGGCGGCGTGACAGACGTCCCCTTCAGCGAAAATGTCGATATCGTCTTCATCGGCAACGAAATCTTGAACGATGAAGTAGTCGATGACTTTGCCCAAGTTGTATTTCCAACGGGGGCATCGCCATTCACTTTTGACTTCTTTGGCACGACGTATACGGAGCTGTTCGTCAACTCGCATGGACTGATCACTTTTGGGTCTGGAACGACTGCGTTTCTTAACGACAACCTGACCGGCGGCGTCGGCGGCGTCACGCAGGCGGCCATCGCCCCCTTGTGGGACAATTGGTCGACATCTGAGACCGCCGGCCCTGGCTCTGATGCCGTGTATGCCGCCTTTAAGAGCGACCCGGACAATCCGGGCTTCCAGCAACTCGTCATCCGTTGGGAAAGCGTTCCGCAGACTTTTGGGGCATCAGGTCCGGTAACATTTGAAGCGGTACTGAAGAATTTCGACAACTCAATTCAATTCAACTACGTTAACCTGGATGCGGGCGATCCGGCATTCGACAACGGTGCATCGGCCACGATCGGCCTCAAGGATGTCGGCGTGCAAGGCATCGATCGTCTGCTGGTCTCGTTCAACAATGGCACCAACCCACTGACACTGATTGGCAGCGGCCAAAGCATTCGGGTCGCGCCACCAACCGGTGCCGTGGTGGCAACGGTCACCCGCAACACGCCGACAAACACCGACCTGGTTGTCGATCTGACCAGTCTTGATACCACCGAGGCCAGTGTTCCAACCACAGTCACTATTCTCGCCGGTCAAACTTCGGCAACCTTCTTCATCAGCCCGGTCGATGACCTCTTCATCGACGGGCCGCAGGTCGCCACCATCGTGGCTTCCGCATCGGGCTTCCTTCACGACGAAGATTCGATCACCGTTCTTGACGACGGGGACACCGTGCCAATCGGAACGTCTACGTGGGTGTCACAGGGGCCGGGTGCTACACAGAACGGGCAGGTCGAAAATATCACGCCCAACAACGAAGTCATCGGTGCCATTCATGCCGTCGTCGCGCATCCGACCGATCCCGATATCATGTATATCGCGGCAGTCAACGGTGGCATCTGGCGGACCACGGATGCCACGTCGGCCAGTCCCGATTGGGAACCGCTGACCGACGACCTCTCGTCGCTCTCGATGGGCGCATTAGAAATGGACCCAGGGAACAACCAAGTTCTGCTGGCCGGCGTGGGACACGTCAGCAGCTTTGCACAAATCGGCGGCGCTCTAACCGGATTACAGCTGACAACGGACGGCGGCAATACCTTTACTGAGATCACCGACCCCCTGCTTGTCGGACGAAACTTCGTGGCCGTTGCCATCCGCGGCAACGTCCTGTTGGCCGGTGCCAACGCATTCGGCGGCGGAGTCGGTGAAGGTCTGTATCGAAGTATCGACCTGGGTGCCACCTGGTCGTTCGTCTCGGGAACAAGCGGACTGGACTTCGGTGCGACGTTCGACATCGCGGGCGACCCCAGCGACCCGTCCCGGCTCTACGTTTCCGTTCAGGGCCGCGGCATCTATCGCAGCGACAACTTCGGTGCGACTTGGACCAACGTCTCACAAAACGACGCGACACTGACTACCGCCATTAGCGGTGCCGGCATCCCAGCCAACAACAACCTCGAAATGTC
>Ga0209402_10001097_pt1 | contig 30371 bp, 26 predicted proteins | sample ArcticOcean_MG_C_3_FD_187437 | JGI IMG/M metagenome (GOLD analysis project Ga0209402, IMG submission 187437) | Marine microbial communities from western Arctic Ocean - ArcticOcean_MG_CB8_126 (SPAdes) (version 2) | ecosystem: Environmental > Aquatic > Marine > Oceanic | place: Arctic Ocean... | reverse complement strand
CGGTCGGGTACAACTCCCCCGGCTGAAACGGGGGCGAGAGTCACCCGAAGTACCTGACCAAGAGGACAGACAAACTGTCTTCCTCTGAAGTTTGACACATAACCAATCTCGGCGAAAGCCGAAACGACCCGGCCTGAATGATGTCAGGACCGGGCGTCTGACCGGGGGTTACCACCCGGCACTGACGAGGCAGGTACCTCGACGAGATTGAGAGACAACTACCATGACTACCAAGACCGCGAACACCAAGAACCTTTTCTCCGACACGCGGATCGTGTTCACAACGCGAGCCGCTGCCGTTGCCCGAATCGAGAAGGTGCTCAGTGCCACGAGCCTCGAATCATTCGGAACCTTCAACTACATCATCGCCGCCAACGACAATGGAACCTTCACGCCAGTCGTGATCCTGAAGAGTCACCAGAAGTTCCTCTCCCTCCCGCTCGCCGAGAACGGCATCGCAGTCGCGGGCTAACCAAGACCAACCCAGTGCCCACCAGGGCAGAAAGCGAGAACGACATGACTACCAACGTCTTCCGATTCACCGCGAACGACTTTGACCAACTGATCCGTCAGGCCGACAACACCTACCTGCCGGGACTGATCTTCGGCTACTACGGCAACGACGACGACCGCGTCTACTACATCCGGCATACGAACAAGATCGACCGCCACCTCTGGCAGTCCTCCACCCTGACGAATGCCGAACACTCGAAGGCATCGCGGGTGGTCAAGGCATACCTCGCCGGTCTGGAGTTCGCCCAACTCAACACGACGGAGGGACTGCTCAACTAGACCAACCGACCTTTACTACTGAAGACCAACCCAGTGCCCACCAGGGCAGAAAGCGAGGATTGAGATGGAGAAGTACATCGAGACGATCTTGCGGTTCCGCGTCTACCGGGTCGAGAGGATACTCGAGAGTCACGGCGGCGGATTGCGGAAGTGCCTTATCTGGTCGTTCGATAACCTCGACGTCGCATGGAAGACGGCTAAGACCGAGGCTAAGACCGAGGCGACTTGGCAGACCTGGACCGTCGAGGATCACGGCGAGACGGTCCGGTTGGAGCACGATTCGTGCTTCGACGCTGAGACCTTGAAGTTTGTAGAAACCAACTGAAGACCAACCCAACGAAAGCGAGGACTGAGATGCCTAAGTCAAACCGACCTCATGGACCCAACCCGACGACCACCTGCCCCTGTGGCACGATCGTCCAGATAACCTGGAACTGGGACTACGACGACGGATGGGACGTGTGCCAACTGACGTGCCCCGAGTGCGGCAGGCGGTCAACCGGAGGGTACACAACCGTCGACAACCCAGTGGTCAATAGTTGGATGACCGCCACAGCGATCGATCGCTCGCAAGCTGCGATCGATCAGATGGAGTTCGAGGCGGACCTCTACCAGGAAACCGGAATCCGGTACGGCAACTAGTCGAGACCAACTGAAGACCAACCCAACGCCCACCAGGGCAGAAGAGGACGACATGAAGATCAAGAACGAGACCAAGTACCAGACGAAGCAGCTACGAGCCTTCGTCACCAGGATCGCCAAGAAGGAACTGGCAGACGTTCCCGCCAGTCGCCGGAAGGCGATCACCATCGAGTTCGTCCCCAACAGGACGCGGCAGTCCTCATCGGGCTACGCCTACATCAACGGGTACTACGCCAGGGTGCGGGTGCCCAAGGACATCACCCCCGAGAACCACTGGAAGTTGGCGATGGTGATCGCTCACGAGATGGCGCACCTCGCCGGTCGCAAGAGTGGGCGAGCGAACGAACGGGCGATGCGGTCGAGCATCCCGTACGGGTATCACGAGAAGACACCCGAGTACTACTCCTGGGCGGCGGACCTGCCCCTGGAGAACAAGGTCGCGAAGGTGAAACCCACCGCCCTGGAGAAGGCGGAGGCGCACCTCTCCAGGATCGAGAAGAACATCTCCAACTGGGAGGTCAAAGCGAAGAGGGCGAAGACCGCCCTGGCGAAGTACCGGAAACAGGTGAAGTACTACCGGGGCAGAGTGGTCGCCCTGGTGGACGCACCACAACTCTAACCGCCCCTGGTGGGCAGAAAGGTGATGCCATGAGTATCAGAGAAACCCCGACCTTCCAGGTCGCGGAGCGATACCGATCCTGCTATGTCGAGATCGGCAACGTGACGATCTACATTGATCATTCGATCAAGGGACAACCGATCCTGGTCGACGCCTGGAACGGTAACGACAAGTCGGTGCCGATCGTCGTCGGACGGGTCGAGGACAGCGAGTAGCGACCCTGGTGCGGCGGGCGGGGGGGGTGATGGTCACCCCCCCCGTCACTGCACAGTAACCAACCCAAAGAAAGAGAGAACTACGATGCCTATCCCAAGGCCGACCAGCGACAACTACGAGTACCCGTCCGACTCTGGAATCATGGGCGAGGATTACGAGCACGACCAGTCGCGTTTCAAGGAGGTGACCGACGAGGAACTGAAGGCGTTCAAGAAGAAGAAGGAGGACGAGTGATGTCAGGACTTCACAAGGTCTACCGCCGGTTCTCGCCCAGGCGGAACCAGGAAGAGTGTGAGAGCATCGAGGTCCAGGCCGAGCGGTGCGAGTCGTATGCTCGACACCAGTTCGGCGAGGACGTCGAGTTGACTACCTTTTCTGACCCGGCGGTCAGCGGCGGGACTCCCCTGGCGGAGCGCCCTGAAGGCGGGCAGTTGGTTGCCAGCCTGAGACGCGGAGACATCCTGGTCGTGCAACGTCTCGACCGGTTGTTCCGCGATGCTGCAGACGGCATCGCCTGGGTGCGTCAGTGGACCAAGCGAGGTATCTCGCTCCACTTGGCGGACCAGGGCGGATGCTCGATCGACTGCTCGAGTGCGGTCGGTCGATTCATGATTGGTCAACTCCTGCTCCAGGCGGAGTTCGAGAAAGACCTGACTGGCGAGAAGACGTCGTACGCGATGAAGCGACACCAGCGAGCCGGTCGCGCCATGTCTGCCCAGGCACCCTTCGGGTTCACCAGGGTCGGCAAAGATCTCGTCAAGGACGAGAGTGAACAGCAGGTGATCGAGATGGTTCAGCGTCTCCACGAGAGTGGAGAGAGTAACCGCGCGATCACCCGCACACTGGAGGCGAGTGACTTCCAGGCCCGGTCAGGACGTTGGCATCACGTCACGATCGGTCGCATCCTGAATCGATGCCAGGAGGACTCATAGAGATGTCCGAAGACCAACCCGACCTGGGTCGCAAACCGCGGCGCAAGTACTCCAACCGCATGGACAGAAAGACCCTGCGGAAACTCGAGGACTGGATTATCGCCAACTGGGCGGACATCAAGTCCGAGACGATGACGATCGCCGAACTCGCGAAACGGGCTAAGAACCAACTGGGGTTCCCGGTGAGTCACGGCAACGTCACCGGGACTATACGGGCGCTCGATCTCGAGTGGCCCCATCACAACGAACGCAGCGGTCGATCATACGAAAGGGAGTCGGGTGCCAGGGCAGTCGTCATCGCCAGATGTCTGATCGCTCTTCTCGAAGAACTCGGCTCGGTCGTCCCGATCGAACTTCTTCGGGTTTCTGATCCCGATTACACGCGGAAGCAGCAGCGAGAGACTGACAAGAAAAAGGAGGCTGAAGCAGATGCTTAACCTGAACTTCTACTCTCAGAATCGTGTGGACTTCGACTACCTGTCGAATGTCAAGACTCCGTCGCCTACGGCGTCTCACTTCCCCATTCCACACCACACCCTGGTCGAGGCAACCAGGGCGGCATTCGAGTCGAAGGGACTCAGGGTCATCCAGGAGGTCCACGGCACGTCGGACCACCAGGGACTGAAGGACGCCCGGTACTTCGGGATGTTCCAGGTCAGCGATGGCGATGACGATGACGATCGAGGACTGATCATCGGCAGTCGCAACTCGCACGACCGATCGCTGTCCGCCGCATTCGCGATGGGCAGTGGAGTGATGGTCTGCGACAACCTCTCCTTCTCTGGAGAGGTCCAGGTCTCGAGGCGGCACACTCGCCACATCGAGGCGGACCTGCCCAGGTTGGTGACCAATGCGGTTGCCCTCCTGGGAGAGCATCGGCGGATCCAGGACAAGCGGATCGCCGTCTACCAGAACTCAGGGCTGACTGACTCGGAGGTCAACGACACCCTGATCGATGCCCTCGACTCGAAGGTCATCGGCCCGACGAAGATCCCCAGGGTGCTCAAGCAGTGGCGGACTCCCGCCCACCCTGAGTTCCAGGAGCGGACTGCCTGGAGTCTCTTCAACGGGTTCACTGAGGTCATGAAGGGAGTTCGCCCCGAGGCGATCGTCCAGAAGACCCAGTTGCTGCATGGTGTCATGGACGCACGGTGCGGACTCGTCATCAACACCGTCGCTGTCTGAGCGACCCTCACCCCGCTACCTAGTCACGCAGAGTCGTGCCTGGGTAGCTTTTTTTTTGCGCCCCCAATCACCGGGATCTCCCAGGGTGTCGGACCCGTCTCCCGTGCCCACCGTTCCTTACTCCACCCGTCTCGGATCTCCTGGCACGCCTCCTGGATCTGCTCCAGGGTTGGGACGTACCTCGACTTTCGGTCCTCCATGACCTGCTGCTCCCTCAATAAAGACATCGAACACCTGATCCTCCGGTGTCACCGCCGCCGCCGGTGCCGCCTTGTCGAACATCCCCATGAGATTCGCAGCGCCCAGGGCACCCGCCCCGCCGGTGCCCAGGAGAACTGATGTCAGGACCGCTGCGGCGATCGGGTTGGTCCCCTTGGTGATGTTGACCGTCTCCACCCCAGGCGGGTACGTCCCAACGTCGTACGACTCGTCCAGGCCGGCGTCGGTCGCGAGCGACTTGCGGCGGATCTTCATTCGTTCCGCGACGTCATGAGTCCACATATTCAGGAACCGGTTCCTCCCCTTCAGGTGAGCCGACATTCCCTTCTCGAACACCGGTGAGACCATACAGTAGCTCCTCGTCCAGTTTGCGGATCTCGTCCCAGGACCGCTGCGCCTGTTGTCCCAGGCGCAGGGCGACCACCACCATCTCCCGGTCCCGACCTGATTGGTCAAGACCGATCAATCGATCTGCTTCGGCCTGGACGTCCACTACGCTGACGGGCCGTCCTTGGACTGGATCAGCACTCGACTGGCGAATGCCTCAGCCGTGTCCACCGAACTGAAATTGACTCCAAACGACCGGTCCAGCATCTGCAAAAACGAGTTGTTCGCAGCACTCTGCTGTGCCAAACGCTCGCCGCTCGCCGCTTCGAGCAGCGCCTGAAGATCTACTTGACTCGCCATGGTCTCACTCCTTTTTCCTGGGCGTGACTCTCAGGCGGAACGTCGCCCGAAAGTTTGTTCGCCACGTTTCCAATTCAATCACGCGGCGCTCCAGGGTCTGGACACGCCGCTTCAACACATCGTAATCAGTACCGTCTTTGCCGTCGATTCCATTGGTGCCCGCCGGTCCAGGTGCTCCCTGGGGACCAGGAGGACCGGGCTTTGCCTGGAGACCTTTCAGGAGCCGCCGGATCTCTGCGATCGCTGCCGTCCGGTCTGAGTCGCTCTTCAGGGGACTCGATAAATCGGATGACCCAGGTATCAGGTCGACCCCACAACGTGCCTTAGAGGCGAAACTGAAGGCTCGGATATCGGCTAATGAGGTCGCATACACCTCTTTGTCGTCTTTTCCATGGGTTTGGACTCCCACCAGGGAATCACCGACGAACACCCCGCCGCCGCTGGACCCGTTGCGGAATCGACCCTTGAGGACATCGTAGGTCGCCTTCGGGATTGCGATGTTGGAGAACTCCCGTGAACCCGTGGAGACCAGGGTCGCCTCGGTAGGACCCTTGCCGCCGGGATACCCCCAGGCGACCGGTGTCCCCTTCGGCATCGACCCAGGTATCGAGACGGCATCCTGGGTCGCCCCCTTCGGGAGCTTCGTAGAGTAAAGCGCCAGGTCGAGTCGTTTGTCCGAGTGTCGGAGGACTGCGCTTGAAGACCAACCCAACGAGGACTCGACCCTCGGCGACCCGACCTGACGTGAACAGTGTTCTGCAGAGATGATCCAGGCGGTCCGACCGGTGACCTGGACGACTGTGCCTGAGCACCCGCCCACTTGGACGCTGGCGGACTTAGGTCCAGCAACCAGGGCGGACACCAATGATGTCAGGACTATTAGTGTGCGTGTGAAGTCCATAGCACGTCGATGACCTTGACGGCGACCGGCATCATAATGCCGAGCACCAGGGCGATCGTCCGTATCTCCGTTCGCAGCCGAACCAACTGCGTGACCAGAGCGTCCTTGCCGTTTCCCTTCCAGATAACATCATCAATCTTCTTCAACCGCTCCGAGTTGGCATCGATTACCCGCCACGCATTACCGGTCGCGTTGTCGTTGCCGAGTTCCATCTTGACCTTCCCTTCGAGAGCGGTCAATCGTCTCTCTATTTCGTCCATGAATTTGTCCCCCGTCTCGCTCGTATGCGATACGGAACTGTTCCTTGATATCGTTTCGATTACGTTCGGTCATGTCACAGAACTTGTTCCAGCCGATCTTCTTGACGGTATCGTAGACAAAAGATGGCAGGACGTCACCTGGAGTTCTCGTCGCCCCAGGTGTGTGACGACCGACCGTCCGAACAACCTCGACAATCATTCCCCATGCCTCGGCAACAGGGATATCCGGCCCGATGGGCCAAGCATCAGGGTCGTCGTCCAGGTCGAAGTAGCTCCCCCTGTTGAACCATGTCGCCGGGTGTGGGACGTATTGCTTTTCCTTGGACTTGCAGTGGCGAGCATAGTGCGTCACCCGCTCCAGGAGCGTGACAGGATCGATCGGATGCTCGGTGCTACCCAGAGCCTTGGTGATCGCTGCCATGGCGGCAATGCGGGCGACCTTCCTGGGATAGGCGAGGTAGATTTCAAGTGCTGTGATCTTCACCGTTCCCCCCATAGCCCAAAGGCGAACTGTCGTGGATCAGGTGGACGAAGATCGGGGTGCCCTTGCCCGCGTAGGCACCCAGGGTGTTGAAGTCGAAGTACTCCATTGCCTGATCGAGCGTCCACTCGTTGGTCTCCTGGAGGATCTCCAGGCACTTCTCGATCGAGTACACCAGGATCATCTCGTCGACCTCGGGGTTCTTCGCGACGCCGATCGCCGCGTCTTCCAACCCGTCCGCCGAAAGGACGGTCAGTTCGGCCTCCTCCAGGTAGTCTGTGATTGCGTCCCAACTCATAGCATCGTCCTCGTATTTGTGTGGGTTAACGATCTGATCGATCACAGTCGGGGCGTACCGATCCCTGTCGCTCCCTCCACCCCCTGTCTTCCTAAAGTGATCATCACTTTGAGGTTTCCAGTTAGGTAGTCGGTCGCAGTCTATTGGGCAATGCTGCTTTCCACTTCACCCGAACCCCTCGGCATTGCCGACTGGTGCAGCACCCTCACCCTGCTGTCTGCGTGTATGTTGCCAACCTGACAGAGACCAGTTGACCGCAGATCTTGGGTGCCTTCAAACACCCAGGAGAACGGTGCCAGGGACTCGAACCCTGGTGTCGCCACTCACCGTTGCCACAACCTAGAACGGCACCTCCTCATCGGCGACCGGTGACGGATTTGTCACTGCCGGTGACACATTTGTCACTGCCGGTTTCTTCCCCGAATTGGTGAGTCGGTTCAGTTTCTTCGCCAACTCGTCGTTGCTGCCAACCCTGACGGTCGGCGGCGGTCCAGGGAAATCGAAGTTGTCGTACCCCTTCTCAGAGTGACGGTTCACCAGGGTGACGGTCACCCCCTTGAAACTGTGACCGTCCTGGGCGGCGGGATTGAGCGTCGTCCAATCCTCGCCGTCCCAGCCCAGGGACTTCAGGCGGTCAGTCGTCCGCTCGATGTTCGGCTCGGAGTTGACCCAGAGCGAAACCTCCCGCTCGTACTGCCCGCCCTGGGGCATCACGATCAGGCCGAAGTACTCGGTTCCGTTCTTGGTCGTCCCGAACCCCTGGGAGACAATCGTGCACGAGTGCACACCTTCGTCGTAACCCGGCATCACTCACCTCCGTTCTTCGACGCGCTGATCGCGCGAACGATGTTTGACCAAGCTTCCTTCGCCGAGTCGCCAGCGGAAATTGGTTCCTTAATCCCGAAGCGGTTTTTCGCCTCGTAACTCGCATCGAGATTTGAGTAGATTACTCGCTCATCACCACCGTGACCCCGAGTCCGATTGCCGTCCTCAGTGGTGTCGAAGAGGAACGTCTCGAAGAAGACGTAGTCGCACCACCTGGACGTGATCGCCCAGGTCTTCGGGTGCAGGTCGACGGTCCACCGATCGAACGGTGCGAGCCTGGGATCACGCATCGACTTCACCGTCGCGTGACCGACCAGGATGATTCCCATTCCACGAGCATCCCGCAGTGCATCGAGTCGCTCGATGAGCGTCCTCCAGTCGCCCAGTGCCCCATCGAAGCCGCGATGAAAACCCATGAATCCACGATCCGACCAGTCGCCCGCGTAGTCGCGGTTGCAGACGTGCTCGTGGCACAGACGCTCCGCGCACGCCAGGGTGTCGAGCACATACGTCTTGTACTCGTGCTTCCCCTCGATCAACTGATCGAGAGCACCCAGCAGATCATCCCAGGTCTCTGCCGGTGGCAGGACTGCGAGATCCTTGGGGATGGCACCTGACTGCTTCAGCAGCCCCCAGGTGTTCTCCGCCGCAAACGGTTGGACAACCGGCGACAGTGCATGGGCAGTCGTCGACGACTTCCCCGCACCTGCCGGTCCGTAGATGACACCCGCTGACGGGCGACTCGTGATGGCGGTCGAGATCTCTTTCAAGAAGTCTCGCGCCAGGGCGGGCGACCGCGATGACCGCTGACCCTTCTCTGCGCTTGGCATAGTTATGCCCTCTCACAAATTTGCGTCCACCACTGATCCATCAGGTGGTGCCACGCATTTCCAAACTGGAAAGCCTCCTTGGTTTCCTCTTTCACTCTGCGTCTTCCGAGTTCGTAACGGTACATGTGTTTGCGTCGACAGGTCAGGAAGCAGGTCGACCGTGAGTTGGTGATCGAATCCTCGACCGGAACCTCGTCGCCGAGTTCAGGGTGCACCGATTCGACGCTCATCCAGTTGTGTGAATCGATCGTGTCGTGCCCCGAGCACACACCCAGGTACTCGCAGGGCGAGTTGTAGAGCAGGCATGCGCTCGGGTTCTTGTGGTGACGGTTCGATCTCCGCGTCCCCAGGATGTCCTGGGAGATGTCCCAGGTCTGGGCATTGAACTCGACCAGTTCCTCGTTCGTCCGAGGCAGGGTGACCCGCTGATACCTCATCATCTCCTGGGCCGCGATCCTCCACCCGAAGAGTTCGGGATTCTCGGTGCCCTCGCTGATCGCGTGAGAGATCGCCGCCTCGGAGCACTGCCGTTCACAATAGATGCCATCATTCGTAACGGTCTTGAGATCCGCTTTGGTCAACTTGCGAGGTCGGGCAGACGACTTCTGCACGACGTCCCAGATGACGTTCTTGACCTCCAGGCCGTTGGACAACGCCAGACACCAGTAGAACTGGGCCTGATTGTCGACCTGGAGTTGACGCCAATACGGCGCTGCCGGATCGATGATGTTTTGCGAGGTCGTTTTGTGATCGACGATGGTGATCGCCCCGTCGATCTCGACGATCTTGTCGACCTTGCCCGCCAGGGAGAAGGACCGACTGGCCCTGCCGGTGTCCAGGTTTCGCAGCGGTGATGTCAGGACCGCCTCCGTCTCCAACAGTGTGATCGTTCTGGTCCGCTCCGACCACCGCTCGTGATACCCGGTGAGCATCCCCCGCAGGAGACCTTCTTGCCTATCGTCTACTGCGAGGTCCGCGCAGGTGAGGTACAGGTCCGTAAGCAGTTGCATTGTCTCGTTCCTCTACCCGTCAAGTCGGGGGTCGAATACCAATTCATCCCGAAGAACAGTGATATGCTTGGGGGCTTCGATCCCCAACTTGACGGTCTGCCCGTGGATCCGCACCACAGTCACCGTCATGGACAGTCCGGTTTGCTTGTCAGTAAGCACCAAGGACTGCCCGTCCTTTCGCGTCAGCACGAGCATTGGTCTTCCTCCCAGGGTATAAGCGACGCCCCCGGCATCCTGCCGGTTCAGCCGCAATCCATGCGGCGGGCATCACTATAACGGCCTGAAGTGAGGTGTCAAACCGTTATTGCATATCCTGAGAATACTCACGCAGACGGCGGCGGAGGACTGTGCCCCGCCGGGGAATTGCCCGCTCGATAGCTCGCACGGGAATTCGTCTCGATTGCAACCATGTCCTGGATGTCTCCAGGTTCTTCGCATGGGTCTCGACCGCCTCGGCCCAAGCTTCCTGGGTCTTGTACTTCCGCTTCGCGGCAGAGGTCCACCTCCCCGGTCCTTTGCGACCGAGCGCCTTTCCATGGTAGGCAATCAGTTCCTCGTGCCTCTGGCGGGCGGCATCCTCCAGGTTGGGCATCGACTTCAGACCCTTGTGCCACTTGGCGACCAAGAGGTTCCGCCCCAGGGTGGAACCGGTCGACCTGGACTGCTCCACGATCTTGAGGATGTCCTCGCTCGGGTTCTCCAGATCCTGCTCGGTGAGGTTCTCAGCCGACAGTTCCATGGAGTGACGGCGGAGCGTTCCGATCGTGAACTGTGCCTCCTCCATTTGTGGATTGGTCATCGATCGTTTCTTGCCCGACTTCGGGTCGACGTAGGTGTCGAGCAGGTAAGGGAAGTGCTTGTCGTCGAGTGGGTTCTGCTCGTTCCAGCGGGTGATGATCTCGTCACCGACGAACCACTTCTCCCGCTGTATCCGACCAGGAAACATCATCCGAGTTACCCAGGCACCCATGAACGGGAGTTCATCGGCTTTCTCGACCGGGTAACCCCAGGCGTCGAACCTCTCGTGATCGGGCTTCAGGTAGGGGAACAGGTCCGCTCCCTGGATCGTCCGGTCGAGGAGTCTCTCGTAAAACTCCTCGTCGGTCAGACCCCACACCCGCCGTTCCGGCTCGACGTCGCCGATGTGCTTGACCCCGTGCCTCATGAGGTTGGGGACATAGCCCGCCGTCCGCCGGGCGAAGTACTTCGCCACCTTCCGCATCATCCCTTCGGGACCGCCCTCGGGTCGAGTTGCCATCCTTTGCAGTTCGCCAAGCGTCTGCAGATATGCCTTGTTCGCGATCGTGTCAGCGACTGAGGGGATCGGTGCCTTGAGTCCACCCAACCACTTCTCGGTCGGTGTCTCACCGCGGCGGATTGCGTTTGCGATGTCGGTGACCAGCGTGATGGGAAGACTTCCAGGCTCGAACCGGTCGTACGGAGCGTAGAGAGAGTTGCCCTCCTCGTCTTCTGTCCAGGGGATCTTGACGCTCCTGGAGGGGATGACCCGACGCGCGGTTCTTTCCGCGTTCCAACCCAGGTGGTCGTTCGCCCCCGTGAGGATCGGGTCTTCATCGTCGTTGTTGTAGACCAGGAACATGATCGCCGCCCAGTTGAGCATCTGGACGACCATCCGCTCGGTCGCGTAGGGGACACCTTCAGCGGTCTTCGATCGCGCAACCCAGTCCGCCGCCAGCCCGAAGATTCCGACCGGCGAATAGCTGAGTGACTCGGCGATGATGTTGACCGGTGTGCCCATAAAGGGCATCTGGAACTGCAGGAACCAGTCGCTTACTACGCCCCCCTCAGTCGTGATCGTCTTGCCCACCGACTTGACCGCCTGTCGGGCCGGTCCGCCCTTGGACTGGAACGTGATCTGACGAGCGACCTCAAGTGCCTTCATCCAGGCACCGTGACGCTGGTCCTTCTCGGCGGCAGTGATGTAATCCGCCATGTCCTTGGTGCCGGTCTTGTAGTTCTCGCCGGGAGTGTTGGGGTTCTCGGTGGCGAGTGCCATCCGCCGAGCCTGGGCACCGATCTCCATGTAGACGACCATGGTCTGGAAGAACTCGTCTGCCATCAGCAGTCGCGTGTAGCCCATGCCGCGAACTGCCCTGCCGAGAACACGGTTCTTGATTGCGGTCTGCAAGTTGTCGAACTTGCCGGTCACGTTGTCCTGGTCGATCCACCGCTGTAGTTGGGGTTTCTCGGTGATCATCGCGTTCCACATATTTGAGAACGCGCGACCGATACCGTGCTTCATCCCCAGGATCACATCCTTGAATTCCGCCCAGGTCGCCTCGTCGGTGTTGATCTCCATGCCAGGAGTGGCGAGGCGGAGGCTGTTGACGAATGCCTCGATCCCCCTGGCAACTCCGACCTTCCAGATTCCGAAGCTTCCCGATCCAATTACGTCCGCCCCTGTCGTCGTCAGTCCCGACAAGAGCGCGTTGCGGTAGAACTCGAACCGGACGTCGGTCCAGGTCGAACCGTGCGAAGCGATCTTGCTGAGTATCTTTTGCGAGAGGATTGCGTCGCGTGACAGGACGTCGAGGTTGTCGACGTCGACACCCTGCTTCTTCAGGAACTTGACCAGTTGCCCGTAACTTTTCTCCCAGTCGGTTTCGAGTTCCTTGATGCGTCGCCTTGACCGGCGCTCCAGGTTCTTGTCTTTCGTTCGGCCCGCCTCCTTCAGTTTCTTGCGGGCACGGTTCATCTTGGTCCGCCAGCGGTCGCTGCCCTCGATCATCGCTTCGCGGAGCACAGCGCCCCTGATCAGCGGGTTGACGGGAGCGGTGTAGTTGCCCGCGATCCGACCACCTGTCGGGTCATGCATCTGACGACCGGAGGCACCCCATGTTGAACGGACTGCCCGCAGCGCCTCGACGACCCGCCGGAAGACTTTCATGTCCTCGATGTCTTCGCTGGCAATCGCCTTTCGGTACCAGTAGTTGTGCAGCAGGTTGTGCGTCACGATCTCCTCGGGGGAGATGGTGATTGGACTACCTTCGATCGCCAGGAGTCCCTGGTCGAGCAGTTTCTTGGTCTCGCCCTTGGGGTCTTCGGCGACCCGGCGCTCGGCACCAGGAAGAAACTGTCGCTCGTCCCAGGCGACGTTGCGTTCCTCGTCGTAGATGTCGGCGGTGATATCCTGGGAGACCAGTCGCTCGCTGACGTCTACCGATGGGGTCGCCAGTCGTGCCGCCTTCCGCTCGCCTGGGGTGGTGCCGTAGGCGTCGCCTTCCCCCTTTTCATCTTTTCTCAGACTCGCCTCAATCTCTGTATTTCGCTTCCACTTTGACTGGTCCCCGTAAAGTTTCTCGATAAGCGCGGCGTCGGCAGCGTCCTGCATATCGAATACAACCCGCCCCCGAACGTCGACAACTTCTCCTGTCCGCGCCGTGATTCGTCCTGATTCGACTTCTGTCAACCAGGGGTCAACGATGAACCTGTTGTCCACGACGGCAAAGTCATGCCCACCCAACTTCTCCTCGATCAATCCTCCAGTCCCGGTCCTTTCTCCAAATCCGAATTCCGTGACGCGATCCACTCCGAGTTTCTTGGCAATCATGCACGCATAACCCGTGCACTGTGTGCCCGAATAAGCTAGATCGTCAGGCAGGGAGGCAAAACGAGACCCATCCTCCTCTGAATAATCAATACCCCAAAATGCATCATCACGATTGCCAAACTGTTCCTCTAAGGATTCTCGGGTTGCCACCCCCCGCTCGCCAGGGGTGGTGCCGTAGGCGGCAGTCTGCCTCGCCAGGGCAGCGGCGTCGGTAGGAGTCCGTTCGAGTTCGGCTCGATAGATTGCCTCGGAGTAGTCTTGTGGTTCCCGACCCACTTGCTCCCAATCTATGACCTGCTGATCGTTTGTGGTCGTCTTCCTGGGAAGCACACTGGTGTCCACCGAGTAGGCGAACGGAACAAAGTCCCCAGGTCGCTTACGTCGACGTCTCTCCAAGTCCCTCCCATTTATCCCCACCGCATCTTCGATTTTTATGTCTTCAGTACGACGGATCGACTCGGTAATAATTGCTTTCGCATCTTCGAGCGATTCTGATTCGACAATACTTTTGAGGCTTCCTACGTCCGTCTTCATCCCCCGATTAAGCAGGTCGGGAATCACTGCCTTTGCGATGTTCCGACCAAACGTCACCCCGATCGCATCTCGGGTGCCGAGGTGGTCCAGGATCATATCCGGCAGTTGCTCCCTGGGGATCGCGACGACTGCGATCTCCGTCGCCTCGGGTATGAAGGCTGACCACGCACCGACGCCGGTCTTCTCGGTGAAAAACACCTTCCCCTCAATGTGATCCTTAAGCGTCGGAGCGGTGTAGTTCGGTCCGGTGACCCCGACGTGAAATCCCTCGCTCATGATTCGAGCGGCCCGCTCGACAGTGGTAACGTGGAAGACCACATTGGGGTCATTCCCGGTCGCCTTCGCGTTGAGGACCAGTGCCTGCCTGTCCTGCTCCGCCGCGTACACCGTCCAGTTCGACCTCGCACCAGGGGTCGTGCCGTAAGCGCCGCCTTCCCCTGCCTCTTGACGGCGAGTCTCACCTCGCTCCCAATCACCGGGTGTCGATAAGAGACCGCTGACCGCTAACTCGCCGCCTTCCCAGGGGACACCCCAGGGCGAATACCCCAGACCTTCTCGGAGTCCCCGCTGGTAATCCAGGACGAACGACTCCTGGGCTTCCTGTGTTACTCCTGGGTGTCCGGTGATGGATTGGCGGGCGAACTGTGTGAAAGAGAACCTTCTGCCTGTCGGCGAATAAGCTCGGACGAGGGGTGCCCCAACTTCACGACCGAGCCGCGTTGCCAGATCGGTGAGTCGTCCGGCGGAACCTGCCACCCAAGTTCCAAGGAAGTGTCCAAGAGTGCCTGTTGACGTTCCGTCAGCATTTACTTGCTTTCTGTCTCTGAGTTGTGATCCGGTAAAAACGACCGACTTATTATATGTCTGACCAAAAGTCTTTTCAATGTGTCTATCGATCGCATTGGAAACCTGCGTGAAACGTGCCTTCTCCTGCTTTGCTGTGTGTTTGACGTCGGGGAAGTAGATGAAGGTGATCTCGTTGCCACGATTGGTGAACTCGTACAACCAGTGGGAAGGGAGGGACCGCCTCAGTTTTTCCAGTTCCTCGGTGGTCGGTTCCTTTTGGAGGGTGATCAGCATGGTCTGGTTGCTGTTCGGTCCCGCCTCGGTTGGGCGCTGGAGGCTCTCGATGACGGTCGCGTCTTGCCAAGCACCAAAGCCCAGGACATCCGCAACGATCTCAGCAGCGATCGGCACACCACCGATCTGGACATCCTCGACGGTGATCAACATCCCTGGTTCGACGACCCGGTCCCAGGATCCCCGGCTCTGTTCGACCCTGTGCGGAAGCCCCAGGACGTCCCAAAGGACCGGGAACCTACCGTTATCATCGACCGCCTCGTCGATGAATCTTTGCTGTGCTGCCACCCGTGTGGCGGCTTTCTCTCTTGGTAGCCCGGCGGTCGCTCCGGTTTTTCTGCCGGGCAGCGTCGAGACCGTCCCCAGGTGGGCGTGTTGCTCCATCGTCCGCTGGAGTTGTTGATAAACGACCGGAGTGATCCGCCAACCAGAGAGGGCGTTCTCGATCCAGGAGACCTCGGTGTTCGGTACGAAAGCGGTCGTTGTGTTGATCACACCTTTGAGTGCAGCAGTCTCCTCCGCTCCGTAGATCAAGGCATCCTCAACCGTACCCTCGGCTACCCTTGGATGATCCGCCAAGTGAGGGGGTCGCTTTCTGACCTTGCCCGCCAGCGGAGACATCGTCTGCTTGGCAACGAACCACAGTCCAGCCTGGACCATGTCTGGCAGGACACCCATGTCGATCGCCAAGCGGTGCGTCAACCAGTTCGCGTACCGATACGCTTTTCCCGACCCGACACTGCCGGGGATCGATGGCATGTCCAAGATGCCGCCTGTCGATGTGTCAATGGTCATGCGACCATGTCCCATGAGCCTCGCCATGTGGACATCCTGCACCGAGAGGGCGACAGGACGACCCTCGTGTCGATGTGCCACGGTGAGGTTGTAGGACGTCGTCTTCAAGCCCGACCACTTCGGCAGACGACCGCCGGACGTGTAGTAGTCCGCGATCGCTTTCGCCTTCTTGCCGGTGATCGTCAGCCCCTTGCCGTCGATCCGCTTCATGTTCTTCATCGCCTTGGCGAGAGGCACGGCGGACTGCCGGTTCAGACCTTTCTTCCCCTGATTGAGTCTCTCCGCTTCCCACTCCCTGACCCCCCGCATGATCGCGAGAGTGTCCGCGAAATTGATCCGCACCCCGGTCCTGGCGGATGTGATCGCAAGCAGTACCCCAAACTCGCCCATGTTCTCAGCGCCAACGATCTTGCTCGCCTCCTCGCCGAACTCCTGGTACCAGAGCAGGTGATCGGATTGGAACGCTGTTGCGAGTTGTTCCTTCAGGCGGCTGTAGCTGGGAACGTGCACCCCCGCGTCGAGCAGTGTGGTGCCGACCGTGATTGCTCGTGTCCCCTTGGCAACGTGCCAACCTTCGTTGGTCTTGCGGACTGATGACGCCGACTTCGCCATGTCCCCCCAGCGACTCTGTGCCTCTTCGGTAAACTGCTGGAGAGCGGCGTCGCTCTTCATGACGGTGGTATAGAATCTCTCCCGAGGCTTTGGGTGACCGATGATCTGGGAGAGTTGATAGGAGGTGGGGTCGGAGTACTCGGTGAACAGGGTCGCCAGTTCTTTTTCGACATCACCGTGCGGGAGGACCGGGACGATCGGCTCCCATCTCACTTCTGTTGCTACGCCTCCCGGCGACAGATATCGAGCGGGCGGCTTGTTCAAGACGAGTTGCGAGTGCATCGCTTCGGGAGTGATGACAGGACCGGTGGTTCCCAGGGGTCTCGTGCCGTACTGCTTGTATGCCTTGACCTGTTGTTGAGCACCCGCCGACAGGGCGGGCCTGGGTTTCGCCTTCGTTCCCAGGGCACCACCTGCAGCGTAGAACTCCTCACGCATCGGCTCGGCAGCAGCGACGTCCTCCTCGGTGGCACCGCGGCCCGCTCTCGCCATCATGTCATCGACTTCGCGATAGATGCTCGCAGGCACCCACTTGCTCTCGCCGGTCTTGGGGTCTCTGACCTGCCGACCGAGAGTCTTCGCAAAGACCCGGCGGAACCAGTCCCTGACCTTTCCGAGCATCCCGACGTCAGCGACTCGTCCCCAGAACAGTTCGTCAGCGAAGTTGTTCTCGACGTAGGTCGACATTGCCTCGTTGCGCCACAGGTCGTTCGCCGCGATCTCCTCCAGGGTGCGGTCGCCCTTGAGACCTGCATCCTCGGCCCATCTCCTGAATGCCTCGCGGACCCCATCGGCATCCCGGTCGGCGAGGTGGTCGTAGAGACGGCGGGCATCCTCTGGGAAGAACCGTTGAGCGTAGTGGGTGATCTCGTGCCCGAAGACCGACTGCATGGCGCGTCGACTCTTGCCGATAGCTTGTTCTAGCGTGTCGCCTTCCTCGTAATCGAGATACTGACGGGCGAGGTAGATGGTGTCGTTGTGAAACAGACCGGCACGGTTGACCGGCAGACCGCCTGGATTTCTGGTGTCGACCAACTGGACCTTCACCCCCTGGCGATCCATCCGATCGATCAGTGCCCGCTCCTGGCGACCCACCTGCTCCGCGTGCTTCGCCCATCCCGGCACCGGTTCCCCAGTAGCCGGGTCCAAGGTTTCAACGAGGAACTCACCCGGCGCGACCAGTTCCGCCTCGACGCGCCTCGCTCCCGTCCCTCCCCACCTCGCCTGGACGAGGGCGGGCACCTTGCGTGACGGGTCCTGGGGGGCAGTTTCCGTTTCAGGTGGAACAGCGGACACCCCTGCTGTTCTCACCTCTTCCCTGGCGACCGCCTCCGCGAGTGCCCGTCGCTCCTCTTCTACCCGCGTCCTTGTCTCGGTATCTGCCTCGAAAGCTTCCTCGGCTTTTGCCTCCGATTCCCTGATCACTCCGCGGTCCTGGAGCGTCTCCGCATCGAGCACACGGTAGCCCAACTCTGTCGTTTCGACGGGTGCCCCAACTCTCGTGTCTGCGCTCGGAACCGCTTCCTCGGTCCTGATCACCATCAGTCGTTCGCCGGTATTGACATCTACGATGATGTCGCCGTGATCGTACTGATGGGCACCCAGGCCCGCCCCAAACTTCTCGGGTGCAGGTGACGCTTCCGCAGCAGTGCGTTCCTCTTCGGGAACCGACTGCCACCGCTTCCAGGATTCCGGCGAGATGAGTCCTGGTTGACCGACTTCTGGTGCAGCGCCCTCTATTTGTTCCTGGAGTTCCGCTTGCGTCTGCTCCAGCCTCTCCTTGTATTGCTCTCCCTGTTCGACCTGGACCTGGGCCGCAGCCTGTTGTCGCTGCTGGGATTCGGAGTGCTCCCGAAGTTCGTCGAGGTACTTATCCGTCTTGCCCCGACGACCCTCACCCCGCTCGTACTTCTGCCCGGTGAGCCTCTCGAGGATGGACTCCCCGTAGACGACCTCGCCATTGTCCAGGGTGCGGGGTGGGTGTTGGGTCAGCATCTGCTTTCCACTTACCCCGCCCTCTTCGACCTCCTGGTCCAGGATATCCAGGATCTGCTCCGCAGCCGCCGGTCTCTCATTCACCAACGCGGCAGGTGATAGAGGCTCGACTGCGACCCGGCTCGGCACCCCGCCCTCGACCGGTCCCTCGGCGACTGCTTGCTGCCGATCGATCTCATCCTGAGCCTCGGCTTTTCGATCAGCAATGATCTGCTGCCCCTTTGCCAGACCCTCCCTTCGCTTTCTTGAACCACTGATTCTCTGGGCACCAGAGAGGGCAGCGCCCGCTCCCCTGGCACCCGCCATCATCGGAGCGAAACCGACCATCTGTTTCAGGAAGTGCCCCTTCTTCTGCCACTCCTCGTAGGTGTCGTCCCAGTTCGCACCCTGGACCTCGAAAGTCGCCCGCATCGCGTCGCCCAGGTATTCCTCACCGATCTCCTCCAGGATGCCGTGGAACCCCATCGTGCGGAGCACACCCATCGCCTTGGACTGGGCCTTACCTCTCGCCAGTCCATCGATGTACATATATCTCTTAATGAGACCGTTGATCAGTTTCGGTTTCGCGGCCTGATATCCCCCGGCGGTGATTCGTCTGCCGTATGACCCGGCAACCTTGCTGCCTATCGTGCCTAGAAGCTTCGAGACGGGGGCACCGATAAGCCGACCACCGGACATCTCGGAGAACAGTTCGATGTAGGTGTCTCCGGTCGCGTGCAGCAACGCTTTGCCGATAGTGTTGTAGTCCTCGTCCTTGAACATGAACAGTTCGAGATCACCCGAGGACATCTCGCTGATCATCGTCTGCGGGATATAGCTCCTGAGCGCGGAGGCTACGATCCGATGGGGCGAGCCGACAGTCAACGGAAGGGCGACTGCCGCCGTGGTCCCGATGGCACCAAGGATGGGAACTTTCGCGGCTTTTCGTGCGAGCTTGCTCTCTATCGCCCTGACGATAAGTTTCCTGATCCTCTTCTTGGCACCCTGCTTCGCTGCCGCCTTCGCCGGTTCGGTGACCAACCTCCTGGCACCCATCCCCATAGCAGCAAGTTCACCTCCGAACGAAATTGCCATTTGCGTCACGTCGCCAGCGAACCGACCCCAGGTCTCGCCCCGCGACACCTCCGCTTGGTCCTGGGCGAACAGAAGCAGTATTCGCCAGTCCGCCAGACTGCCGGTTTTCCCGTTGTCGATTGCATCCTCTATACGCTGGGAGGAGGCGAGCACCTGGGGGAGGAAAGTGAGATCCTTCGCCGCTGACAAGAACGGCAGCGTCTTGCCTGCTTGTTGCAGACGCCCCATCGATCCGGTGTCTTCACGATCTGCTGCCCATCCCTTCCACCACTCTGGGGCATCCCGCCGGGTGCCGAGATCGCCCAGGGTTCCCGTACCGAGATCTTGCGACAGCCCCTTGAGACCACTCGTCCGCATCTCGGGGTCGCTGTGATATCTCCCCATCGAAGACGGGGACTTGTATCGCATTGTCCGTGGCGCGAGTCCCTGTCCGCGACGGTACTCGTTGAACATGGATTGCCGCTCTTCGCGAGAAGCCTCCTCCCACTTAACCGTCCCCGCCTTCTCCGCCGTGGCGGTGTACTGTTGGAGGAAGGCGATCCCCTCCTGGATCTCGCGAATCTCCAGGGCACCCATAGAAGGTGACTCACGCTGGGTGCCAAGAAGTCGGTTTGAAGCCTCGTAGATCCGCCTGATGTCCTCGTCCGCCGCGCTGACTCCAAGAACATCCGAGAAGAAACCCGCGACATCCCCAGCGGTCGTCGGCAACGGTTCGGGCACAGGATCGCCACCGAACACCCCGGTACTCGGGACGAGAGTGTCCATCCAAGCGGACGTACCCAGGAGATTCTCGGGGTAGGTGTCCCGCTCGGGATCGGGTTCCCAGTTCAGCACGTCGCTGAAGAACTGGTTCGCGTCTGCTTTTGGACTTTCAGGAGGTGGCATTAAGGCATCGGTCCTGAGCCTGGACGGGGGGTGTCAGGTACGGCGGGTGTGCTCCTCGGTCTTCTTCCGTATGTCTTGTTCAGTGCCATAACCAGTTGGAAGAATCGCTCACGGTCTTTCGACCGGTTGATACTCAAGGTCGGGTTTTTACTCCTCGAGTGCTTTTTCCAGATCTGGTCCACTTCAATCATCCTCTGGCGATCTGCGTTACTAGCCTCGGGAGTGTAGGCCCACCTCCTGATCTCATTGAGTCCTTTCTGATTCGACACCGCGTCTGGTTCATTTGCCATCCTGTTTGCGTCGGCCTGACTCTGCCCTGGTCTCGCCAACTGGGTGCCAGCGGACGGCGGCGGCGGCGGTTCTCTATTCGTATTCGGATCAAGTATGTTCGGATCTGGTCGCTCGGGGGGTGGTGGTGTCTCCTTCGTGTGCCTCGCTTCGGTGTCGGGGTTCTCGAGGTACATCAACCGCCCTTTGTCGCCGACGCGGATAGCCCATCCCTTTGCGATTGAAGGGAGATTTTTAGACACCTCTTGCCGGGTCTCTCCGTAAATCCCATAACCCTCGGTAACAATCATTTGAGGATCTGTACCCTCCGGTCCGATTCCCCTAGGGAGTCGTGGTGGAGGTGGATCGTCCCCCGCGTCCGGTGCCGGGACATTGGGATCTTTCCAATCGTCCCCGCTGTAGGTAACCCACTCCAGCGCTTCCCTCTCTTTTGGATAGGCATCCGCATAACCCGACTGCAGGTCGAGTAAGTGGAAGAGTCGCCGGAACTTTGCTTTGCGATCCGGTCTAAGGGTCTTCCACTTCGCGGGAGTCATCAAATTATCTTTCTGGGCCTCCATCGCCACGCCGAGCGTACGCATATCATCGTCGTCGAGCGGTTCCCTGCGGAGGTCGACGATGTTCTTTCTCTCGACATCCTTCGGTCCCAGAAATTTGTTTTCGCTATCAAGTTGCTTCCTCGCCTCCCAGTTCAGGAACTTCTTCTGGAGATCTAAGTCGGGAGCGTGTCCGTACTTGTCGACGTATGCCTTCCACGCCTGAGATTCCCCACGACCATCCTCTCCACCTGGACCACCTTCCATTGCCTGTTGTTGCATTCGTCGATGTAGTCGGTTGCGATTTCGATCAAGATTCTGGTTTTTGCTGTTGTGGTACGATGTGGGCGCGACCATCCACTTTCGCCTGTACGACCTAGTATGAGTCCCGTCTGCATTCGTCTCCCAATGCTCCTTAACCTGATGCGGGTCGTAGTCCCAACCGCGTGAAGGATCCATTCCCTCCATGGGGATGCCGGGGAACGGCGCGCCCTTCGACCAACCATTTTCTGGCATTTCGATGAAGTCATCTTTCCCAGGACCGTAATGCCATTTGTCGTAACCGTTCTCTCTCAATTCAGCTATCCACTCCTCCCTGGTCATCGACCCTTGAAGGCTGAGGTCAGTCTGGAACGCCTTCCAGGATTCGACATACGGAAGACGCATCTCGTTGAGACCCTCGTCCTCTTGATTCATCTGATCAAGGTTGCCACGCGGCACAGAGTTGTATTCATCCGCGAAAGCGCCGGGAGCGACGTTGTCTCTTTGTTCAAACTCCTCCACCCCATCGACGGTCCTTTTCCACCACTGCTTATCGACGGGGGTGCCCGGGCGGTGATCAGGTTGCCAGGAAGATTTCATCCGCTCCTGGGCACCACTGTCCACCTCCCGCCGGAACTGCTCTGCGAGCTTACTCCGCATCCCGCGAATGCCCGCCGCCGCCTCCGGTCCCGTCATATACACCTTATTCTCGTCGTCGGAAAACGCAGAGAATTGCCCAGTTCCCGTGCCCTTGATCGCCGGGACATATCCACGCCTTCCTGGGGTGCCCTGGGCCTTGATGATCACCTCACCGTTGGCGACCTTCGACTGAAATCCCTTGACCCCCTCCTGCGCCGTGTTTGAGAAAGGACCAGAAAGTTCCCTCCTGACTTGATCCTTGAAAACCGCAAGTGCCCCCTGTGTCCTGGCGTTGCCGACACCACCAGGACTCCCGGCACTATACCCCCCAATTCGCTGCTGATTCTGTTTCCCAAGATTCATCGCTTGGTTGAACTGCTGTCCGTATACGCCCGACAGTCCCTCCTGGGTTGTTCCACCCTGGTAGATGTTGCGAACCATCTGCGCCGCTTGCGCTTTGTCACCGTCCGACCACAGACCGTACGGTGTACCCCCAAGTCTCCGCCGCGTGTTCCTGTGGACGAATCTCTCGATGGGATAGCTTCCTTGCTCATTGGCACTAGTGATCAGGCCGGTATTCTGCTGGACGGTCTGTGCGGCACCCAGCGCTCCCTGGATCTGCCTGATCTTCGCCAACTTCCGATCGTTCTCCGCTTTTAAGCGGGCCGCTTCAGTCGCCGCCTCGATCCGCCCACCCTGCATCCCCGATTCATGCTCGAATCGCTGGGTCTGCATGGCACCAGCCTGATTCTCCGCCCGCCGGGCTAGACCGATCTTGGACCCCTGCCCAAATGCTGACAGGAAGGCCGCAGTCTTAGCCTGCTCCTGCTTGGACTTGTAGTCTGCCAACCACTTTCGGTACTGACCCTGACCGGCATACTCCGACATCTCCATCTGGAGTTCTGGCGCTGGGCGGTGCTTGACCTCAATTGCCATCAGATAGCCTCGCCGTTATTTCGTACAAATTCCGTGCTGCCACCCAGAACATCCAGGGTGGTCATCCAAAACGCTTTCACCGGAGCGAACACCCAACCCAGGTGCCGCCAGATCGACGGGGTCCGCACCTCGTGGGCATAGTACCACCGACCGTACGCCAGGAGCGGTTCGCAGAACCCGTACCGGACGATCTGCTTCAAGACCCAAGACTTCCGCATCAGGGGGATCAGGAATTCGGACATCCGGTAGTACCCTCTCCGGTTCCGCAGCGTCATCTTCTCATTGCGGTATCGTCGGACGATCTCGTCGAGTTCCTTGCCGTAGACCTCCATGAAGATCCAGCAGCAGAGGAATGCAAGCGCGAGACCCGCACCGATTCCCGCCGCAGCAGATCCCCCGGTGTTCGCTTCTTGAGCACGACCCGAACCGCTCCCGCCGCTCCCGTATCCGAAGTAGAGATTCGCCATCGCTCCGACGTCGGGGTAGGTGTCGGTACGATCCTTGACGAAGTTGACGATGTCGCTGGTCAGCAGGGACTCGTATCCCAGGCGGGTCTTGATCGATTGTTCCCTCGCACGCCCTATCGCTGTCGCCTCTTCGGCCTGAATCCCCCTAAACTCGGCACCGCGGACTGTGGTCCCCGACAACCCGGTGCCAATGGCAGACTGCTCCATCTTCGATCGGGCCTGGGTGAACTGCTGCCGGATGTCCTTGGACTCTTGGTCGCCGTACCCGGCGAGTTGCCCCATGACATTCTCGAACCGCTGATTGAGGAAGTCTAGACCCTGGGCGTATCGGTACTCATTCCAGTATTTTGCATGAGCCTCCTCCTCGCCAGCCTGCTGCGCCAGGATCGCTTTAACTGCAGGTTCGCGATATGGAGAACCCTTGTCATCGGAAGACCAACTGGTCTCTGCCTTCTCGATCTCGCTCAGGATTTTCTGATCCGACCAAGACGTGTCGGGCACTTTCCTTTTGTAGCTCGAAATCATCTCCGCTTCGACATCCGCGCTCCAATCCCCAGCGGATTCAAACTCAGGGACATCGACGTAGGGCAACTGGTACGACACACCTCCCTGGGGTCGACCGTATTGACCCAGGGGATCGGTGATCGGTCCCTGGGGCTGACCGGGGGGTGCAGGTGAACCTAGACCTTGGAAGGTCGCCGTCTTGCCGTGCAGCGGCATGCTTGGATCGCGCTGAGTCCTGCCGCCCTGGGTAGTGTATTGCTTCATCCCGCCGCTGCTGAATCCAGGCCGCGTAGAACCCTTAGCGCCTTGATGCTCGCCGAAGTACCACCCCCCATCGGGACCGCCGGGATAATTTGGATCATGCGCCATTTCAGTTCTCCTCGATCTTGAGATCGATAGTCGCGAACTTCGTCTCGATATCACCGATGGTGATCTTTTTTGCAGACTCGACTGACGTGGCGACCTCGTATGCCATCACCACATCACAGATGTATTCAAATATCTTGTAGATTGTGAAGTCTTCGATGCTGTCTGGGTTGGGGGTCTCGTTGCCGTCGTCGTCGACCAGGGTCTCTTCGTACCGGTACTGGTTGGCGAAGGCGACTGGCGCGACGCCGTCCAGGTCACCAGGGAAATCCACGGTGACCTGTCGGTTCCAGGCAGTGACTGTGATCTGTCCCATTAGATGCTCGCTACGAATATTTCGATGTCGCAGGACGCGATCTTCGCGTCTGCGGTGATGTTCACCAAGTCGCCCTTGGTCGCCAGATTCGGAGTTACGTCTCCAGCAGCGACTGCGTTGAAGGTGTCCACGACCCCGGCACTGAGGTCGGCGTTGTAGATGAAGCTACACCCCTTATCGAGGAAGACTGCGAACTCGTCGTTGTCCTCGTTTTTGAACGTCAGGACCACTTCGTTTGTGTCGTCCAGGTTGGTGATCCTGATGTACCGCACCTTGTCGTCCAGGAACTTACCCGGTCCGACCGCCGTTTTGCTGAACGCGAGGATCTCCTGCTCAGTGGTCGTCACGGTGACGATCCGCTTCATCACCTCATTGATCGAACCGATCTCCAGGGTGTTAGTGCTGCCGTGATCGTCACCGTTCAGGGTGATCGACTCGGTCAGGGTGACTGTCAGGGTTGCTGCGCTTACCGTGCTGGTCATGTCTCAACTCCAGACCGGGATGTACCGGGTGTTTCCGTTTACCTTGATCTCCAACCACTCGGTCGCGTTCACCGTGACCGTTGCCGTTCCGCTCATATACTCATCCATCGCGTCGTTCTGGAGCGTCACGGTCTTGGAACCACCCGCTTTCTTGAAATCGACGACCTTCGCGCCGTCTATTACGAGTGCCTCGGCATGGTTGTTCACGCCAGCGCCGGATCCGCCCCCGGCAGGTGCGGTGTGAAACTTTATGCTCCCGCCGATGCCAGTACCCGTGGACTTGCCGCCGCGCAAATCTAGAATCTTGCCAGCGATATCTGTCCCCGATACGTTTTCGCGCTTGATCTGCCCGGTGCCGCTGCCGCCGAGTTCTATTGTGCCGTCCTTCTCCACGGCGACGAGGGAGGCACTGATGCTGTTCTCAATTAGTAACAGGTCGGCAGTTTGCGACCCAGCGGCCTTGATCGTGCAGGGGATTGCAGACGCACTTCCCGTGGTGACGGCGAGGCTGTTGCCGTTGAACGTCATGTTCGCCTCCGCAGCGAACGTGTTGTCGCTGGTCACCCAAGTCATGATCGCATTGTCAGTGTCACCCGCTACCGACCTCGCACTCCCGCCTCCGGTCATATCGTCTACAACAAAATCGATCGTCCCGTCGCCATCCTGGTAGGTCACCGCGACCCTGGTCTCGGTGTTCCCGGTGAGCATTCCACCAACGATGTCCTGCACCGCTTCGGTGGTGAGAGGTTGCGTGTCTGCCGTCATGTCGGTGACGACGAAATCGATGGTCCCGTCGCCATCTTCGTAAGTGACGGCGATTCGAGTCTCGGTGTTGCCGGTCAGCATTCCACCAACGATGTCCTGCACCGCTTCGGTGGTCAGTTGGGTATTGGTATCGGTTGCGTTGATCGTCAGCGTGTCGCCGGATGTCGCCGTCGTACAGTTAGTGCCACCGGCAATCGTCAGCGTGTCGCCTGGGGTCATTCCGGTCGACCCGCCATCGCTGGTAACCGTTAGATCGGCAACGACGAAGTCCATGTCGCCCGTGCCGTCTTGGTAGGTCACGGCGATCCCAGTCTTGGTCCCACCGCTCGCGACCAATGCCCCAGCGAAATCCTCAACCTGCTCCTGGGTGAGTTGGGTGTCTGCCGTCATGTCGGTGACGACTAGGTCAATGGTGCCGTCACCATCCTCGTAAGTCGCGGCGATCCGAGTCTCGGTGTTGCCTGTGAACATCGCGCCGACGATGTCCTGGACCGCCTCGGTGGTCAGTTGGGTGTCAGCGGTCATGTCGTCAACCACGACATCGATGGTGCCGTCGCCGTCTTGGTAGGTCACGCCGACTCTGGTCAAAGTGTTGCTCGTGAACATCGCACCGACGATGTCCTGAACCGCCTCGGTCGTCAGATTCGTATCCAAGTCATCGACCGCGACATCGATCGTGCCGTCGCCGTCCTGGTAGGTCACCGTGCATCTGGTCTCGGTGTTCCCAGAGAACATCGCACCGACGATATCTTGCACCGCTTCGGTGGTGAGTTGGGTGTCCGCTGTCATGTCGGTGACGACTAGATCAATCGTCCCATCGCCGTCCTCGTAGGTCGCAACGATCCTGGTCTCGGTGTTCGACGAGAACATCGCGCCGACGATATCCTGGACCGCTTCAGTGGTGATGTGCGTGTCGGTGTCCAGATCATCGACAACGACATCGATGGTCCCGTCGCCGTCCTGATAGGTGACCGTACAGCGGGTCTCGGTGTTGCTGGAGAACATCGCTCCGACGATGTCCTGGACCGCTTCGGTTGTGAGTTGCGTGTCAGCGGTCATGTCATCGACGACTACATCGATGGTTCCATCGCTATCGTCATACGTCACGCCGACCCTGGTCTCGGTGTTACTCGTGAACATGGCCCCCACGATGTCCTGAACTTGCTCTGTCGTCAGGTTCGTATCCAGATCATCGACAACGACATCGATCGTGCCGTCTCCATCCTGATAGGTGACCGTACAACGGGTCTCCGTATTGGACGAGAACATCGCACCAACGATATCCTGCACCGCTTCGGTGGTGAGTTGCGTGTCAGCGGTCATGTCGGTGACGACGAAATCGATGGTCCCGTCGCCATCTTCGTAAGTGACGGCGATTCGAGTCTCAGTGTTGCCGGTCAGCATTCCACCGACGATGTCCTGGACTGCTTCGGTCGTCAGTTGGGTGTCCGCCGAAGAGATGGTAACCGTATCAGACGCTGCGGTTGTCGTGAGGGTGATGCCACCAGCTTGAGCAAACGTCAATGTGTCGTCGTCAGCATCCGCAACGACGTTGTCCTGTCCGCTGACCGATATCGTCTTGAAGGACGACTCGTTCACCTCCCCACCACCGCTCTGATTGATCGTGAGAGTGTCCCCGCTCATCGCCGTGTCGATATTCGTTCCACCGGCAATCGTCAGCGTGTCGCCTGGGGTCATTCCGGTCGACCCAGAGTCGCTGGTGACCGTGAGGTCCGACACGACGAAGTCCATGTCGCCGGTGCCGTCCTGGTAAGTCACGGCGATCCCAGTCTTGGTCCCACCGCTCGCGACCAATGCCCCAGCGAAATCCTCAACCTGCTCCTGGGTGAGTTGGGTATTCGCCGTCATGTCAGTGACCACCAAGTCGATCGTCCCGTCGCCATCCTCGTAAGTTGCCGCGATCCTGGTTTCGGTATTGCCGGTGAACATTGCCCCAACGACATCCTGGACCTGCTCCTCATTCAGACCTGAACTGGAAGCACTCAGGTCTGTTTCGGCAACCTCGAAGGATCTCCAGTAGGGCTTGCCGTCCGACTTGGTGTAGAGCAAACCGCCTTCAGCGTTCACCGGTGCCGCTGGGGTGTCTGCTTGCTCGCCGTTGATGTGGACGATCCCCACAACTTCCAACGCCTGATCCGCATCGCGGACCCCGATGCCGACCCTGGCAAACGTGCTCGACTGTCCCGCCAGGAGGTTGGCACTGCTGTGCTTGTTGTGTTGAAAGTCTGTCACGTTGCCCTCCTAGTAACCGGACCGGGTATCTCGCGATAGAAACAGGTGATGTCCTCAAGTGCCCACCCGCTGGAGTCGCTGTTGCCGACCTTGATGTAGATCGACCTGCCCTGGGCGCGGCGACGCTCACTCTGGTTTCGACCAGCGGTCCAGCTTCCCGAGAACCTCGCGGTCGATCGGTTGTACGCATCCTCTGCCGAATTCCCGGCAAATACGTCGTAAGTTACTGTGCCGCTTCCCTGGGCGACGGTCCCAACCATCTCCTCGATCATCAGGTTGCTCTCGCCAGCGGTCTGGAAGGGACCCAGATAGGCGTGGGAGGTGATGTTCGATGTGTCACCGGAGACGTTCCCATCGGTGGTGCAGTTGGGATCCCATTTGCGGATCACTCCGTCGCCGCCGCCAACCAGCAGCGCCCGGTCGTTCGGGTCGTCCCCGTCGAACATATGCACGCACCTGGGTTGGTGGTTGTTGTTCGCAAACGTATCGATCCACCAAGCCTGATTCCTGGAGTCGTAGAAATAGTGGGTCTGCTTCTCAGGAGTGTTGGAATCGACACCGAATCTCAGGGGAGTTACGAACAGATGGAAACCATGCTCCCGCTCGTTCCACACCATATTGACCAGGTGCTTGTTGAGGTCGATGGTGGTTGCCATCCGCTCTTCGACCGCGGGAGTTGAGATCTTGGTGACCTCTCCACCCAGGCGACCCCCGTAGACCCCGCCCCTGGAGCCGAAGACAAAGAATTGCCCGTAGGGGTCTTTGCAGAATGCACCCTGCCCCCAGGCGGTCCCGGTCTGGTCGGACATCAGGTCAATCCGCCCGCCCTCCGCAGCGATGTCTCCTCTGAGCGCAAAGACGGTGTGATCTCCGCCCAGGATCAACACATCGTCCGACATCGGGATCATGCAGTTGATCTTGTCAGGACTCTTCCCTGCAGATGAGGCACCACCGGCAACCGCCATGGTCTCGGTCTGTGGTGAGACCCCATAGTCCCAATCGAGAGCATCACCGACTGCGCTCATAAAGAAGTTCGCCGGGTCGCCTTTCAGACCGCTCAGGACAATCCTGCCGCGATAGGTCGCAATCAGTCTCGCCCTGTTGCTGTTCGTGTCCACCGGCAGCGATCCGGCAGACGGGGTCCAGGTTACGATCGCCGCGGTCGAGGCGTCGTAGTACTTGACGGACGTGCCGTCCACAAAGAACACGTCCTGCCCCAACTGGGCGCTGAAGATGGTCATGTCCGCGCGGAAGGCATTCTCGCCACCAGTTACGTCCACCCAGGTATCCACGGGCAGAGACTGGTATTGCTCCTTCGCTCGGAACTCTCTGAACGTGCCCCCGGCGATCGCAAAGGACTGGATCTGGCGAACTGCCAGGGAGTTCTCGGGATTTAGTGACAGGACGCTGGCGACCGACGATCCGTACGCCGGGGATGAGCCGGAACTGACAAGGGATTCCTCTGCGGGACTGGTCGCGCTGGTCAACCTCGCGATGTTGTCCGTACTGGCGTTTCGCAGGAGGGTGAACCCACCGAGGTGATCCGCGTGGACGCTGTGCCACTGTGTGATGTTGTACGGCACTCCCGTGTCGGGATCGATCGTGTCCTCGTACGGATAGAGAGTGTGCGTCACTGCCCCTGTAGCCTGATTGAGCAGAACGAAAGTGCCCTCTGTGCCCGCCGCGTTCCCGCCGACGACCGCGACTCGGTCGTTCAGGTTGTCGTAGGTGATCCCCCTGGTCGTGCCGTCCGAGAGGACGGTCCAGGTCAACGCGCCGTCGTTCGTTGTCTTGCAGACGGCGAACTTGTCCCCGCCCGCCAACAGTCCGTTGACATAACTCACGGTGTAGAAATCACCGAACCGGTCAGCAACTATATCGACGCCGTGGTTTGTGGTAGTGCCGTAGGGTTGCAGGGTGGTGGTCGACCGGGTGTCCCCGGTGTCCAGGTCCAGGATCTGGAGAACCGTTTCCGCATTGAACGCAATCCGCACATTCCCGCCGCCGCCGGTCACTGATAGCAACTGTCTTTCGTTGTAATTGCTGGACCCGTTGACGCTCATCGTCACCGTCGCCGACGCTGCGGCACCCGCCGTGACCTTTACATTCTTGACC